>Ga0207664_10000102_pt1 | contig 77855 bp, 66 predicted proteins | sample LARL83metaG_FD_184349 | JGI IMG/M metagenome (GOLD analysis project Ga0207664, IMG submission 184349) | Corn, switchgrass and miscanthus rhizosphere microbial communities from Kellogg Biological Station, Michigan, USA - LAR L8-3 metaG... | ecosystem: Host-associated > Plants > Roots >...
CGCGACGTGATCGCGCAGGCGCAGACCGGCAGCGGCAAGACCGCGGCGTTCGGGCTGAGCCTGCTGCAATCGATCGACGTGGACACGATCCGGCTGCAGGCGTTGGTGCTGTGCCCCACCCGCGAACTGGCCGACCAGGTCAGCAAGGCGATCCGCAAGCTGGCCGCGAACATCCCGAACGTGAAGCTGCTGACCCTGTGCGGCGGCATGCCGCTGGGACCGCAGCTGGCGTCGTTGACGCACGATCCGCACATCGTGGTGGGCACGCCCGGCCGCGTGCAGGAGCATCTGAAGCGGGAAAGCCTGCACGGCGGCGGCATCAAGGTGCTGGTGCTGGACGAGGCCGACCGCATGCTCGACATGGGCTTTGCCGAGGCGATCGACGACATCATCGGGCGCATCGCGAAACACCATCAGACCCTGCTGTTCTCGGCCACCTACCCGGACGAGATCCGCGCGGTGAGCCAGCGCGTGCAGAAGGATCCGGTGGTGGTCACGGTGGACGCGCCGTCCGAGCAGAAGCCGGCGATCGAGCAGCAGTTCATCGAGGTGGATCCGGCGCAGAAACTGGACGCACTGGCGCAGTTGCTGGCCGGCGAGCGCGGGGAGCACGCACTGGTGTTCTGCAACATGCGCCGCGACGTGGACGCGGTGGCACAGGAACTGGACCGCCGCGGCTTCTCCGCACTGGCCCTGCACGGCGACATGGAGCAGCGCGACCGCGACGAGGTGCTGGTGCGCTTCGCCAACCGCAGCTGCGCCGTGCTGGTCGCCACCGACGTGGCCGCGCGCGGGCTGGACATCGTGGCGCTGCCGCTGGTGCTGAGCTACGACGTCGCGCACGATCCGGACACCCACACCCATCGCATCGGCCGCACCGGCCGCGCCGGCCAGACCGGCCTGGCGATCACGCTGTGCACGTCGCGCGAGCGGCCGAAGGCGGCGAACATCGAGGAACTCAACGGCGCGCCGCTGCCGTGGCGCGCACTGAAGATCGCGCCGCCGCGCGGCAAGACCCTGCACCTGGCGCCGATGAAGACGCTGGTGATCGACGCCGGCCGGCAGGACAAGCTGCGTCCCGGCGACATTCTCGGCGCGCTCACCGGCGACGCCGGGCTGGACGCGAAGGACATCGGCAAGATCGACGTGTTCGCCACCCGCGCCTACGTGGCGATCAGCCGCGCACTGGCGAACAAGGCGCTGGAGCGCCTGCGCGCGGGCAGGATCAAGGGCCGCAATTTCCGCGTGCGTCCGCTAGGCTAGGCGCCCCGACTCCCGGAAGCCGATCCGATGCCGCGCTGGTCCATCCGCCTCCTCGCCTTCGCCCTGCTCGCCGGCAGCGCTGCCGCGCACGCCGCCGACATCCCGGTCTACGGCTACCAGGTCGTGCGCGCCTACCCGCACGACACCGGCGCCTATACCGAGGGGTTGTTCTACAAGGACGGCTATCTCTACGAGAGCACCGGCCAGGTCGGCCAGTCCAGCGTGCGCAAGGTGGCGCTGGAGACGGGCGACGTGGTGCAGCGGCATCGCCTGCCGAAGCAGTACTTCGGCGAGGGCATCGTCGCCTGGAAGGATCGCCTGGTGCAGCTCACCTGGCAGAGCGGCACCGGCTTCGTCTACGACCTGGCCAGCTTCACGCCGCAACGCAGCTTCAGCTACGAGGGCGAAGGCTGGGCGCTGACCCGCGACGACACGCACCTGTACATGAGCGACGGCACGCCGGTGCTGCGCGTGCTGGATCCGGAAACGCTGCAAGTGGTCCGCCGCATCACGGTGACCGCCGACGGCGCGCCGGTGACCCACCTCAACGAGCTGGAATGGGTCGACGGCGAGATCTACGCGAACGTGTGGCTGACCGACCGCATCGCGCGGATCGACCCGGCCAGCGGGCATGTGGTGGGCTGGATCGACCTCGCCGGCCTGTTCGACATCAACCAGCTGCCGAATCCCGGCGACGACGTGCTCAACGGCATCGCCTGGGACGCGGAGCACAAGCGCCTGTTCGTCACCGGCAAGTGCTGGCCGCAGCTGTTCGAGATCAAGTTGGTGAAGCGGGCCGCACGGTAAACCCGCGTCGCGGCCGGTGGCGTCACAGCGTACTCAGATAGGTCGACAGCGCCTGCACGTCGTCGTCGCCGAGCGTGGCCGCTATGCCATGCATCACCTTCGCATTGCTGCTGCCGCCGCGCGCGCCGCTCTTGAAGTCGCCCAGTTGCTTGGTCACGTACAAGCCGGACTGGCCACGCAGATGCGGGAAGGTCGCCCACGGCGGCTGCGGCGCGCTGCTCGGATGCGGCTGCGGGCCCAGCCCGGCCGGGCCGTGGCAGCCCTGGCACGGCGGAATGCCCTGCGCCGGATCGCCGGCCAGATACAACTGCGCGCCGCGCGAATTCGCATCGGCCTGGCCGGCCGGCTTCGGCGCCAGCGCGGCGTAGTAGCTGGCCAGGTCGCGCATGTCGGCGTCGCTCAGCGCGGCGGCCTGGCCGGTCATCACCGGGTCGTTGCGCTGGCCGTCGTGGAATTCCTTCAGCTGCACGTACAGGTAGGTGGCCGACTGTCCGGCCAGGTTCGGAAAGTTCGGCGCGATCGCCACGCCCTGCGGACCATGGCAGGCCGCGCACACCGCGGCCTTGGCCGCGCCGGCGTGGGCATCGCCGCTGACCGGCTGCATGCGGCGCAGGTCCAGCACGCCGGCCGGCGCGGCGGACGTCGCGGTGGCGGGTTGCTGTGCGGCGACGTCGAGCGCGGCAGTCGACATCAGCAGGCAAGCCAACAGAAGACTGGTGCGATACGTCATCACGGCTCCTACAACTTCAGGTTCAACATGACGCCGACCAGGCTCACGTTGTAATGCAGCTGGCCACCCTTGTCGGTGTAGAGGCGGTGGTCGTAGCTGAGCGTGTTGTCGAGCCCGGCATAGTGCCAGTCGCTGAAGGCGCCGGTCTCGTAGCGGCCGTACAGGCGCACGCCGACGTTGCGGTTGACGCGGAAGCTGAGGCCCAGGTCGAGCGTGTTGGTGCGGTACTTGTTGTCGGGAAAGCCCGCCGCTGCGGCCGCCACCGAGGCCGGATCGCGGGTGGCCAGCGCGCCGATGGTGGCGTAGTTGTAGCCGACGTGACCGAACGAACCGGTGTAGTTGTAGCTGACATCGGCGCGCGCACGACCGAAATCGTGGCTGAAGCTCAAGCCCGCGTTGCGATTGCTCTCGCGGTCGAACTCCCACCACTGGTTCGCGTACGGATACAGCGGCCCGCCGAGATCGGGGTTGACCTGCTCGGGCGTGCCGAAGACGGCGCCGTTGTCCGGCCCGTCCGCATCGTTGACGTTGGAGATGCCCATGCGCGAGGTTTCCGCGCCGAGGTAGGCGTTCATCGTGGTCGCCGGGGTCGGCTGCCAGTCCCACTGCAAGGTGGCGCCGGTGGTGCGGGTGTTCTGCCGGCCGATCAGCGCGTCGTACTGGTCGCGGTTGCCGTAGAAGGTGGCCGACAGCGTGGCCGAGTCGCCCCACGGGTAGGTGACGATCGCGCGCGCCTTGCTCTCGGTGCGGTCGGACAGGTCGTACTTGCGCATGTCGGCGACGGTATGCGCCGGCAGGCCGTTGGCCGGATCGACGAAACCTGGCAGCGACTCGGAGAAGAACTGCACGTACGGATCGTAGTTGTACTTGTCGCCGTCGCGCTTGGCGTATTCCCAGCTCAGCCGCACGGTGGCGCCGATGACGTCGCGACTGACCCAGTCGAACTTGATGCGCTGGTCGTCGACGCGCTTGCGCTCGCGATACTTCGGCCGGTTGTGGTCGTAGGTGTAGGTGACGCCGAGCGAGGTCTTGCGCCCTAGCTGCCAGTCCGCGCCCAGTTCGAGGATCGAGTCGGTGTAGCCGAACGGCACGTTGCGCACGGTGACGTTGACCGACTGATACAGCGGGTTGGTCGGGTCGAAGATGCCGGTCTCGCCCGGCACCACGCTGCCCTGCGAGCCGTTCTCGGAGATGTAGCCGTACTGGCCGGTGAGCGGGTTGTAGGCGAGGTAGCGGGTCTTGTTGTCTTCGCGATACCAGCGCAGGCCGGCGTGCCAGCCGAACGCGGGGGTGGGATGGAAGGTGACCCGCGCATCGAGCAGGCCGGTGTCGATGCGCGCATTCGCGCTCTTCTGCGACAGCGCCGCGGTGGTGTTCCAGTTCGCGCACTGGAAGGTGTAGTCGGCCGGCGGCGCGATGAAGATGCCGCCGGTGCCGGTGCAGGTGGTCGGTGGCAGCAGCGCATCGTTCTGGCGCATCGTGCCCCACGCGCCGGCCACGGTGAACTGGCCGTTCCATTTCAACTCGCGCGACAGGTCCAGCCGCAGGTTGTGGTAATCGTTGTCCGGCTCCAGCGAGAACTGGCCGTCCTTGATGTCGGCCACCTGCGGCGTGCCGACCACGTTGTACAGGGCGAACGGGCTCTCGAAATTCAGGTGGTCCTTGTGGTTGCGGAAGAACGAGCCGTTGTAGGTGGCGAGGAAATGCCACAGCTTGCCGACGTTGCGCACGCTGAGGTTGATGTCGGTGGTGCGGAAGTCGATCGGCCGCACCGTTTCCAGGATGCCGCCGTTGTCCGGGAACGGGAAGTTGAAGAACATCGAGCCGCCCCACAGGCGGGTCCCTGTGCGCTTCTCGTTGGTGATCGCGGCGGAGCCGATCCAGTTGCGATACAGCACGCCTTCGTAGCTGAGCCCTTCGCGCGTGCGGGTGAGCCCGATGCTGCGCCGTGGCGTGGCGGCCGATACGGCGGCCACCTGGGCCGGCGTGCTGGCGCCGGCCACCAGCGGCGCGGGCAGGGTCAGGTCGGTGCTGCCGACGCCATTCCAGATCGGGTAGGCATTGGTCGAGACCGTATGCGGCATGTCGCGATAGAACGCTTCTATCCGGTAGCTTCCGTAGCGTCCGCCGCGCAAGCGATAGAACTGGTCGTCGCCACTCAGGCGGCTGCCACGGACCTCGACGTAGTTGCCGGTCTTGCGGTTGTCGAAGTTGAGCGCAAACAGACCCAGCACGGCGCCGCTTTTCCAGTCGGCGTACTGGCGGAAATATTCCGCGTTGCGGTCGCCGCCGACGTGCAGGTAACCGAAGGCGAGTACCCCGGCATAGGTCCAGTCGCCCTGGCCCACGGGCTTGCCGGCGTCGACCATGGGCGGATACGGATACAGCGCGCCGGTCGGCGTGCGCAGCATGCCCGCGTGCAGGTAGGACATACCGTCGGGGTCGGCCGGCTGCAGCATCGGTGTCCAGCCGCGCAGGTCGAGCGCATTGCCGAACTGCATGTCGCCCACGCGCATGGTGCCGCTGGTATCACCCGCCAGCACACCCTGCGTGCCGAACAGCCCGCACAGCAGGGCTAGGGTCAAGGCTGTCGGCGTCGTGCGATTTCCTTTCAGCGCAAGCATCGTCCGCCTCCGTCACTTGTGGAACTTCGGTCCGGAAGGATTGTTCGAGCCGTGGATATTGCTGTGGCAAGTCAGGCAGCCGCGCCCGATCAGCCGCTCGTCCGGATGCGGACCGTTGCCGAGCCCGGCCGCACTCTGCAGGTCGTTCGGGTGCAGCGTCATGGTGTGGCACTGCTGGCACAGCATCGGGATCGGTGCGACCAGCAAGGTCTGCTGGTTGGAGCCGTGCACGTCGTGGCAGTTGAGGCAGTTCGCGCGCACCGGCGCGTGCTCGAATAGGAACGGCCCGCGCTTCTCGGCGTGGCAGGTGTAGCAGGTCTCGTTGACCGTGTCGGTCTTCAGCAGCGGCTTGGTGATCGAGCCATGCGGGTTGTGGCAGTCGGTGCAGGCCATCTGCCCTTCCGGCAGCGGCATGTGCGAGCGGCGGTTGAACTTGGCGCGGATGTCCTGGTGGCAGGTCGAGCAGACTTCGTTGATCGAGGACTTCGCCAGCACGCCTTCGGGCGACAGCCGCGCCATCGGGTTGTGGCAATCGGTGCAGGACAGGCCACGGTTCTGGTGGATCGAGCCGATCCAGTGCTGGCGCGCGCCGCCGGCATGGCAGCTGAGGCACACCCCGGCCTGGACTTGCGGCGAGGTTTTCGCATCGTGGGTGAAGGCGATGATCGAGCCCGGCGCGGTCGGGTTCTTGGCGTGCTCGGAGCCCGGGCCGTGGCAGCTTTCGCAGGCGGCCTGCGGGCCGCTATTCGCCGCACCGGCGCGGAACGAGGCGACGTGCAGGCTGTGCGACGCCTGCATGTTTTCCTGCGAATGACAGGCCACGCAGGTCTTTGCACCGATCGGATCGGCGTTCGGCGCCAGCGGATTGGCCGGAATGGACGCGGCATCGAACGGCGTGGCCGGGCTGTCGCTTGCCGGCGGCAGATGCGGATTGTTCGCCCGCGCCGCGCCTGCGCCCATGTCGGTGGCCGGCAACATCTTCGCGATATCGCTCTGGCTGAGCGCGCTGGACGGGCTGTGCGCGGAATCTGCCGGCGCGGGGGCGGTCGCCTGCTGGGCCCGCGCACCCCAGGATCCCGAGAGGATGCCCCCGGCACCCAGCACCACGCACAGCAAGGCGGCAGGAAACAACGAAATCACACGCATGGCTTGAAGCCCCTTGGCTAGCGTGAACAAACCGCAATCGGCCGACGCCCCTGCCCGGTACGAATTCCTTGGCGGCCGGCCTTGTCCCAAGCCGGAGTATTCACCCGGAAGCGAAAGATTGTTAAGCCTTTTTGATTGCGTTGAATGTCCATGATCACAGAACAATTTCTGATGATTGTGCGTCGCAACAAGACATTGCGCCGCATCGCGCTAGCCTGATCCGGGCCGCAAGGACATGCTTGTGCAGGATCTCAACGACATTTACTACTTCGTGCAGGTGGTGGAGCTGGGTTCGTTCACCGCCGCCAGCAAGGCGCTGGGCGTGGCCAAGTCGCAGCTGAGCTTCCGGGTGGCGCGGCTGGAGGCCAGCCTCGGCGTACGGCTGATCCAGCGCACCACGCGGCGCTCGCACGTCAGCGAGATCGGCCAGCGCTACTACGAACAATGCCGGCAGCTGCTGGCCGCCGCCGAGCAAACCCAGCGCGTCATCGACGAAGCCCAGGCTGCGCCGCGCGGACGCATCCACGTGGCCTGCCCGGTGCTGTTCGCGCAATTGCTGCTGGCGCCGATCCTGGTCGACTTCCTGCGGCGCCATCCCGAGGTGCAGGTCGACCTCGACATCTGCCACCACCAGGTCGACGTGATCGCCGGCGGTTACGACATCGCGTTCCGCGTGCACGATTCGCTCAAGGACTCCAGCCTGGTGATGCGCAGTTACGGCATGGACCCGCAGGTACTGGTGGCCAGTCCCGAGCTGTTGCGACGCCAGGGCCAGCCGACCCAGCCGCTGGAGCTCAAGCGTCTTTCCAGCGTGGGCCTGATCAGCGCCGAAGGGCGGCACTTCTGGCACCTGCAAGCCGTCGACGGCCGCACCCAGCAAGTGGAACACCACCCCAGCCTGACCAGCGACGACCTGCAGGTGCTGTACCAGGCGGTGATCGGCGGCGTCGGCGCGGCGCAGCTGCCGCAGTTCGTCTGCCGCGGACCGATTGCCGAAGGCCGGCTGGTGCCGCTGCTGCCGGCGTGGTCGCTGCCGGCCGGCAACGTGCACGCGGTGTACCCCTCGCGCCACGGCCACACCCCGGCGCTGCGCAGCTTCATCGAGTTCGTGGCGCAGCACATGCCGCAGGTACTGCGCCGCACGCAGCAGGGCGTGCTGGCCGAGAATGTGAAACCCGCACCGGCAGGCCTGATCGCCGGCTGAAACCGGGCCGGCTACACAGCCAGCCAGCGGGCCGCACCGCGGCCGGCGATCAGGCCGCTGGCGAAACAGGCGGTCAGCAGGTAGCCGCCGGTGGGCGCCTCCCAGTCCAGCATCTCGCCGGCGCAGAACACGCCGGGACGGGCGTGCAGCATCAGGTCTTCATCCAGCGCCTCCAGCCGCACGCCGCCGGCCGTGCTGATCGCCTCGGCGACCGGCCGCGGCGCGCGCAGGCGCAGCGGCAAGGCCTTGAGCCGCGCCGCCAGCGCCAGCGGATCGGCCAGGGTGGGCTTGTCGGCGAGCTCGAACACCAGCGCGCACTTCGCCGCGTCCAGCCCGGCGCGGCGGCGCAGCCAGTCGCCGATGCTGTGCTTGCCGCGTGGCGCGGCAAGGCGTTCGGCGAGTGCCGCTTCGGTGTAGCCAGGTACCAGGTCCAGGCGCAGCAGCGCTTCGCCGTGCTCGCGGATCTGCTCGCGCAACTCGGCGCCGATCGCGTAGATCAGGCTGCCCTCGATGCCGTATTCGCTGAGCACGAACTCACCCTGGCGCGAGCGGGCAACACCGTGACGGTCCACCCAATGCGCCACCACCGGTTTCAGCGGGGCACCGGCGAAGCGGCGGGAAAGATGCTCGCTCCACTCGAGTTCGAAACCGCAATTCGCCGGTTGCAGCGGCGCGATGTCGATCCCCATTTCCTGCAATGGTTTTACCCAGGCGCCATCGGAGCCGAGCTGCGGCCAGCTGGCACCGCCGAGCGCCAGGATGACCGCCTTGGCCGGCACCGCGCACTCACCCTGTGGAGTGGCGAAGTGCAAGGTGTCATGCGCCTGCCAGCCGAGCCAGCGATGATGCATGTGAAACGTCACGCCGGACTCGCGCAGGCGTCGCAGCCAGGCGCGCAGCAACGGCGCCGCCTTCAGATCGGCGGGAAATACCCGGCCGGAACTGCCGGCAAAGGTTTCCACGCCGAGTCCATGCGCCCACGCGCGCAGCGCATCCGCATCGAACGCGTCAAGCCAGCGCCCCACCTCGCCATGGCGCGTGCCGTAGCGTTCGACGAAACGCGCGCGGGGTTCGCCATGGGTGAGGTTGAGCCCGCCCTTGCCGGCCAACAGGAATTTCCGCCCGACCGAGCCCTTCGCGTCGTACAGGTCGACCGCCACGCCGGCCGCACACGCGGCCTCGGCCGCCATCAGCCCCGCCGGACCGCCGCCGATGATCGCCAGTCGGGGAAAGGCTGTCCGGGTCATCCGTGCATGGTCGCATGCCGCCTGTGCGGAATGAACCGGCAGCTTCAGCGCTACGGCGGCGAGTGGGCGATCTATCGCGCCACCATGCCACGCACCCCGTTGGATCCGGGCAACGCTGCGCCACGGAGCATTCCAGGATGAATCGGACATGGCTGGACATGCGCGGAAATGCCAGGGGTGCAATAGGGCGCATCGAGCAATATCTTTCGGAGCATCAATAATACTATCGTTCCAAACGTAACTAATTACGCCAATAAATCGCCAAGCCCGGCCAATAAATGCGACGCAAAGATGCCGCGGGCGCAGATCAAGATAATGCCGACCCGGTGCCGATTTTCCCGCTAAAAACTGGATTCACCATGCCGTCTCGAGCGCAAAACCGGCAGTACGAAGCCATCTGCAGGCGCTCACTTCCGATTTGTTCGCTCATTCGAAAATCGTAGTTAATTACGTCATCCAGCCTTTTTCATAATCCGATAATTATGTGATGGCAATCACCCGATCCCTGAAAAAATCCTATTGACGGTTTTCGGTCGACAACCCTACCGTCAACCAGTTCGCCAATGGGGAGCTTGACGAATGATCCCGTGATGACGTCACGCCACCGACGTTTATTTATCCGGCGGCAACACAGACCTGCGCGACATCCCGGAGGGATTGACGGGGGGAGGGTCGATCGCAGTACGCACGGGATCGCTGGGCAATCCAAAAAAACCATGGCGCCGTATTCACGGCGCTCACTTCATGAGGTCCACGTGGCCCCAGCGGCTTCGTTCGCCTCGAAAAAACATTTTGGGAGCTTCACAAATGCCAAGCCATTTTCGTCTCACCTTGCTGACTGCCGCCATCGGCATGGCCGCCATCGCGTCGGCCAACGCCACGTCAGCAAACAGCCCTGCCTTCGTCGCACTGAACCAGCACGCCACCCAGCTGCGCCAGGGGGATGTGGTCACCGGTCCGCTGGCCACCTCGCAGCCGATGCACATTGAAGTTGCGCTGAAGCTGCGCAACCCGGCCCAACTGCACACCTTCCTGGCCACGGCCAGGACTTCGACCCTGTCGATGGTGCAACACAAGATGTCGCACCAGCAGTTTGTCGACAATTATTCGCCGACCGCGGATCAGGCCAATCAAGTGGCGGCGTGGTTGACCGCGGCCGGCTTCACCCATGTTCACATCGCATCGAACCGCCTGATGGTCTCGGCGGATGGCCGCGCGGATACCGCGCAGGCCGCGTTCAAGACCAGCTTCACCAAGGTGCGCACGAAGGAAGGCCGGATGGCCTTCATGAACAACAGCGGCGTGCAGATTCCGGCCGCGCTGCAGGACAGCGTGCTGTCGGTGATCGGCCTGCAGAGCGTGCACCAGGCGCACACCTTCGCCAAGCCGATGCAGGCTGGCTACACCACCCAGGCGGTGACCGGCCACAACCCGACCGAGTTCTCGTCGATCTACGGCGGCAACGGCGTGGCCACGGCGGCCGGCGTCCCGGTGGGCATCGTCACCCAGGGCAAGATCACCCAGACCATCACCGACCTCAACACGTTCACCTCACAGAACGGCTTGGCTACGGTCACCACGCAGACCGTCAACACCAACGGCACCAGCACCGACACCAGCGGCCTGGGCGAATGGAGCCTGGACAGCCAGGACGTCGTCGGCATGGCCGGCGGCCAGGTCGGCAGCCTGATCTTCTACAACATCCCGACCCTGTCCAACGCCAACCTCACCGCCGACTTCAACACCATCGTCAACGCCAACGCCACCAAGATCATCAACGTGTCGCTGGGCGAGTGCGAGACCAGTGCGCAGGGCGACGGCTCGGCCGCGGCGCAGGACCAGATCTTCCAGCAGGCGGTGGCGCAGGGGCAGACCTTCTCCATTTCCACCGGCGACTCCGGCGCCGACGAGTGCGGCGACGGCGGTGTCACGCCGAGCTGGCCGGCCGCGTCGCAGTACGTGGTGGCGGTGGGCGGCACCACGCTGAACGCTTCCACCACCACCTGGACCAGCGCCACCGTGTGGACCAGCGGCGGCGGCAGCTCCAGCACCTTCGAGCCGCAGCCCAGCTGGCAGAACGGCGTGGCCCCGGGCAGCAAACGCGGCCTGCCGGACATCGCCTATGACGCCGATCCCAACTCGGGCTCGAAGATCATCGTCAACGGCGCCACCCAGCAATACGGCGGCACCAGCCTGTCCGCTCCGTTGTTTGCCGGTGCCTGGGCGCGCGTCATCGCGATCAAGGGTTCCAACGTCGGCTTTGCCGCACCGCTGCTGTACCAGCTGCCGGCGTCCGACTTCCACGACATCACCTCGGGCAACAACGGCGGCGAGACCGCCAGCGCCGGCTACGACCTGGCCACCGGTCGCGGTGAGCTGATCATCAGCGGCGCCGCCAACGACATCGGTGGCGGTTCGCCGCCGGCCAACGTGCCGCCGGTCGCCAACTTCAGCGATTCGATCAGCGGCCTGACCGTGAACTTCACCGACAGCTCCACCGACAGCGACGGCTCGATCGCCTCGCGCTCGTGGAACTTCGGCGACGGCAGCACCTCGACCGCGACCAACCCGAGCCACACCTACAGCGCCGCCGGCACCTATACCGTGTCGCTGCAGGTAACCGACAACGGCGGCGCGACCAACACCAAGACGCAGTCGGTGACGGTCTCCAGCGGTGGCGGTGGCGGCAACGTGCTGCAGAACGGCGTGGCGCTCACCGGCCAGTCCGGTGCCACCGGCGCGCAGCTGTTCTACACCGTGGTGATCCCGGCCGGCGCCAGCAACCTGGTGATCTCCGAGTCCGGCGGCACCGGCGATGCCGACCTGTACACGAAGTTCGGCTCCGCCCCGACCCTGTCCAGCTACGATTGCCGCCCATACGTCACCGGCAACAACGAGAGCTGCACCGTGGCCTCGCCGCAAGCCGGCACCTACTACGTCATGCTGAACGGCTACACCGCGTTCTCCGGGGTCAGCGTCAAGGCCACCTGGAGCACCAGCAGCGGCGGCGGCAACGTGCTGCAGAACGGCGTGCCGGTGTCCGGCCTGAGCGCGACCACGGGCAACGCCCTGTACTACACGATGGTCGTGCCGAGCGGGGCCAGCAACCTCAACATCAAGATCGCCGGCGGCACCGGCGACGCCGACCTGTACGTCAAGCTCGGTTCGACGCCGACCACCAGCAGCTACGACTGCCGCCCGTACGTCACCGGCAACAGCGAGAGCTGCACCGCCTCGGCGCCGACGGCGGGCACGTACTACGTCATGGTGCGTGCCTACAGCAGCTACAGCGGCGTCACGCTGACCGGCAGCTACACGCCGTAAGCGGCTGACTGCAGCACCGGCGCGCAAGGAAGCGCGCCGGCAGCAACCCGAGGCCCGGCCGGCAACGACCGGGCCTCGTGGTTTTCGATGGTGCAAGCGCACATCGGCCCGTTGCGCCAACGTTGTATCGTGCCGGCTTTACCGCCGGAGAATGCACGCGATGTCCCGGATCACCTCCCTGCTCCTGTTCGCCCTGCTCGCCACATCGACCGCCGCAGCGGCGCAACCCGCGCCGGCGATGCCGCATGAACAGCCGGCACTGCATGCGCTGGCTCACGCCCCCAGCGAGGCGGAACTGCGCGCCACGATCACGAAGCTGGTCGGCTTCGGCACCCGCCACACCCTGTCCGACACGACATCCGATACACGCGGCATCGGCGCCGCGCGACGCTGGGTGAAATCGCGCTTCGAGGCGATCTCGCGCGACTGCGGCGGCTGCATCGAGGTGATCACCCCGTCGCAGACGTTCACCGGCAAGCGCGCACCAAAACCGACCGAAGTGATGGACGTGGTCGCGATCAAGCGCGGCAAGCGCGACCCGAACCGGGTGATCGTGATGACCGGCCACCTCGACTCGCGCGTCACCGACGTGATGAACGCCACCAGCGACGCGCCCGGCGCCAACGACGACGCTTCCGGCGTCGCTGCCTTGATCGAGGCGGCGCGGCTGCTGTCGAAACAGGACAACGACGCCACCCTGGTATTCGCCGCCCTGTCCGGTGAGGAGCAGGGCCTGTACGGCGGCAAGGTGCTGGCCGACTACGCCGTTGCGCACGGCTGGCAAGTCGAGGCCCAGCTCAACAACGACATCGTGGGCAACAGCCAGGGCCAGAACGGGGTGATCGACAACACCCACGTGCGCGTGTTCTCCGAGGGCACCAAGAGCAACGAGACGGCAGCCGAGGCGGACTACCGCCGCTACCACGGCGGCGAGGTGGATTCGCCCTCGCGCAACCTTGCCCGCTACATCGACCGCCTCGCCGACAGCTACCTGCCCGACTTCCAGGTGCGCATGGTCTACCGCACCGACCGCTACGGCCGCGGCGGCGACCAGGTGCCGTTCCTGGAAGCGGGCTATCCCGCCGTGCGGGTCACCGAGGCGCACGAGAACTACACCCGGCAGCACCAGGACCTGCGCAGCGAGGGCGGCGTGCGCTACGGCGACACCATCGATGGCATTGATTTCCGCTACCTCGCCCGCGTCACCGCATTGAACGCCATCACCATGGCCGCGCTGAGCCGGGCGCCCGCGCCGCCGACCGGCGTCGACAGCAAGGGCGCGCTGGCCACCGACACCACGCTCAGCTGGCGCAAGGTGCCCGGCGCCGCCGGCTATCGCGTGCACTGGCGCGACACCACCGCGGCGCAATGGCAGCACCGGCGCGCGGTCGGCGACGTCGACCACGCGGTGCTGCAGGACGTGGTGATCGACGACTGGTTCTTCGGCGTGTCGTCGGTCTCGGCCGACGGCTACGAGAGCCCGGTGGTGTTCCCCGGCTATGCCGGCAGCTTCGAGCGTTCGCCGGCAGCGGCGTCGAGCAGCGCCGGGCGCTGAAGCGACGCCCGCAGCGCCCGCTCAATCCAGCGGCACGCCCAGCAGGCCCAGCCGGCGCAGGCCGTCGGCGCTGGGTTGCAGCGCGCGGCCTTTTGGCAGCGGCCGCAACCAGCCGGCCTCGAGCATCGCCGCGGTCAGCGCCACGCCAAGCGGTCCGCCCAGATGCATGCGCCGCTCGGTCCAGTCCAGGCAGCTGCGGCCGTACAGCCTGGCCACGTTCGGCAACGGCAGCCCGCTGCCGGCCAGCGCGTCGACGCCGGCCGGCAACAGCTGCAGTCCGCGCGTACCCGTGTGCAGCCAGTCGCGTTGCAGCAACGTGGCGCAGAACGCCACGCCCAGCGCGCCGGCCAGGTGGCGATAGCAGCAACGGGCACGGCGCAGTTGCGCATCGCCCTTGGCCGGCAGCGCGTGCAGCGCCGGGGCGCGGGCCAGCGACAACGATTCCAGCATCGCCGCGACGCGTTCGTCGGCGAGGCGGTAGTAGCGATGCCGGCCCTGCGCCTGCAACGCCAGCAGGCCGCCGTCGAGCAGCCGGCGCAGATGCGCGCTGGCGGTGGCCGGGCTGATCCCGGCTGCCTGCGCCAGCTCGCCCGCCGGCCGCGCGGTGCCGTCGACCAGGGCCAGCAGCATCGCGGCGCGTGCCGGCTCGGCCAGCAGGCTACCGAGTTCGGCCAGTTGGTAGCGATTGAGCGGTGCGGCTTCGTCCATGCGTGCAGTCTAGCCAGCGTGTTGCCCGGACGCTTCGCCGCGCAACGAAACGGCGGCGCCCTCAGTCGCGCTGGAACAGCGCCAGTTCGGGCCGGTGCAGGCTGAAACCCTGCACCCGGTTCACCCCCAGCGCCGCCAGCGCCTGCACGGTTTCCGCGTCGGCTACCCACTCGGCGACCACCTCCAGGCCGAGCCGATGGCCGATGTCGGTGACCGCCCTGACCATCAGGTGGCTGACCGGGTCGGTGAGCATGTCGCGCACGAAGCTGCCGTCGATCTTGATGATGTCCAGCGGCAGGTTCTTCAAATAGGTGAACGAGGACATGCCGGCGCCGAAATCGTCCAGCGCGATCTTGCAGCCCACCGCACGCAGTTGCTCCATGAAGCGCACCACCTGCGACAGGTTGCGCACCGCCACGGTCTCGGTGATCTCGAAGCAGACCCGCGACGGCTCCACCCGGTAACGGCGCAGCAGGTCGATGATCAGTCCGGCCAGCGCCTCGTCCTCGACGCTGGCGCCGGACAGGTTGATCGCCACCATGCGCAGCACGCCGCCGGTCGGGTGCAGCCGGTCGAAGTTCGCCAGCGTGGTCTCGATCACCCAGCGGTCGACCACCGGCATCAGGCCGTAGCGCTCGGCCGCGGGCATGAACACACCGGGCACCACCAGTTGGCCGGATTCCTCGCGGAAGCGCAGCAGCACCTCGATGTCGGGCTCGCCGCCGGCGGCCAGCGGCAGCGGCCAGATCTCCTGGTAGGTGAGCATCAGGCGATGCTCGTCGATTGCCCAGCGCAGCCGGTTCGCCCATTCCATCTCGCTGTGCCGGCGCACCGTTTCGTCGTCGCTTTCGGAATAGAAATGCACGCGGTTGCGGCCGAGTTCCTTGGCCATGTAGCAGGCGGTGTCGGCCTGTGACAGCAGGTCTTTCACCAGGATGCCGGGGCGGTCGATCGCGACGCCGCCGATGCTGGCGCTGATCGTGTAGCTGCGCTGCTCCCAGATGAACACGTAGCCGTCGATGCAGCGGCGCACGCGCTCGGCGATCCGTTCGGCGTCCGCGAGATCGGCCACGTTGGCCACCAGCACGCCGAACTCGTCGCCGCCAAGTCGCGCCAGCACGTCGGTGCCGCCCAGCTGCTTGCGCATCACGATCGCCAGCTGGGCCAGCAACTGGTCGCCGGCGAGATGGCCGGAGGTGTCGTTGATCAGCTTGAACTGGTCGAGGTCGATGTACAGCAGCACGGCCAGCGGAGTGCCGACCGCGGTCGCCACCAGCGCGCCGTGCAGGCGGCGTTCGAATTCGCGCCGGTTGTACAGCTCCGTTAGCGCGTCGTGGCTGGCCTGATGGCTCAGCAACTCGGTCAGCTGGCGTTGCTCGCTGATGTCGCTGGCCACCATCAGCAGCTTACCGCGACCGCTCAGCAGCACCCGCGAGATCGCCACGCTGGCCCAGAAGCGTACGCCTTCGCCGTTATGCAGGGCCGCCTCGATCCGGCTGCAGCCGCGGGTGTCGGCATCCTGCAGTTGCGTGCGCAGATCCTGGTCCTCGAACAGGTCGGCCAGTTGCCGTTCGGTCACGTGTTCGCCGAGGCGGTCGCGCGAGGCCTGGTTCGCGTAGGTGATCTGCCCGCCATCGACCTCCGCCAGCAGCACCAGCGCCGGCAGCAATTCGTTCAACGCACGGAAGCGCTCCTCGCTCTCGCGGAAGCGGCGGCTCATCCGCCAGCCCAGCTCGAGCGCGCGCTGGCGTGTGCTCACGATGGAGTACACCAGCAACGCCAGCAACAGGCTCGCCAGCAGGCCGGCGGGCAAGGCGGACCGGCGCCAGTCGACGGCGAGCGCGTGGGAATCGCGCGCTTGCATCAACACGTTCCACACCCGGCCGCCATAGGCCAGCTGGCGCTCGAACCGGTAGCCGTCCGTCGCCATTGCAGCGCCCGGATCCGAATCGAACAGCGGCAGCACGTGCCGCGCATCGGTGACGTCGCTGAGGCGCAGGCGCAGCTCCTGGGCCGCCTTGTCCGGCAAGGCATTGCCGATCAGGCGGCTCGCCCGGAACGACACCGCGATCGAGCCGCGCAGGCGTTGCCGCCGCTCCTCGACCGACTGCGGCGGGTCCCCCGGAGCGAATACCGGCAGCCGCAGCGTGATGCCGTCATCCGCTCCCGCGGCAGCCGGCTGCTGCACCGGCCGGAACGGTGCCGACAAGGTTGCCCGGTCGCTGTCGCGCGAGGCCAGCAGCCCGGCGAGATTGTTCGGCTGCGCGCCCACGTCGAGCCCGACCACCGCCTCGTTCCCCATCATCGGCTCGACCCAGCGCGTCACGTAGTGCACGCCATCGGGCCCCGGCTCACGCTGCGCATAGGCCAGCGCAAGCAGGCTGGGAAACTGTTCGCGGGGATGCAGGTTGTTATAGAAGCTGTTGAACTCGGTCGCGGTCACTTCGTCCGAGGCGAGGAACAGGGTCTGCACCGCGCGCAGCAGCGACTCCGCCGAATGCAGCTTGCCCTGCAACCCGGCGTAGGTCTTGTTGGCCAGTTCGTCGCGGAGGAAGGTCCGTTCCACCTCCTGCCGCTGTTTCTGCTGATGGTGCACGGCCAGCGCCAGCGCCAGTCCCGTGAGCAGGGCGAGCAGGCTCCACAGCCAGGCCGTCAGTCGCCACGACGAAGGCATCGGGATCGCGGGATCGGACTCGCCGCGACTGTCCATCGCCGTCACCGGATCAAACTCGTCGAAATCCTTGTTTCCTGGCAAGGGGTCCACCACGCGATACCGTGAGCACGGATGGTACACAACTGCGTTGTGGTTGCACCGCCATGCCCGTCACGATGCCCGCCGACGCAACTCAACGCCGCTCGCGCGGCTTCGCCCGGTGGGTCGGCGTGGCGGTCCACGGGTCGTCCGGCCATGGGTGGCGCGGGTAGCGACCCTTCAGTTCCTTCTTCACTTGCGGGTAGGTGCGTTCCCAGAAACCCTTCAGGTCCTGGGTCACCTGGATCGGCCGGCCCGCCGGCGACAGCAGGTGCAGGGTGACCGGGATGCGCCCGCCGCCGATGCGCGGCGTGTCGGCCAGGCCGAACAGCTCCTGCAGCTTCACCGCCAGCACCGGCGGCTCGCCCTCGGCGTATTCGAGCCGGCGGCTCTGCCCGCTCGGCACGAGCAGGCTTTCCGGTGCCTGCGCGTCGAGCGTGCGGCGCTGTTCGTAGTCGAGCCGCGACGCCAGCGCCTGCGTCAGTTCCTCCGCGTCCAGCGCATCGAGCCGATGCCGGCCGTCGAGATGCGGCGCCAGCCAGTCTTCCAGCGAAGCGAGCAGCGCCGCCTCGGAGACATCCGGCAAGCCGAGCTCGGGCATCCATGCGCGCAGCGCCTGCATGCGTGCGCGCAGCCGCCGCGCATGGTCGCTCCACGGCAACGCGTCGAGGCCCTTCGCGCGCACGGCGGCAAGCAGGGCGGGCAGCGCATCGGCGGGTTTCACCGGCACGCTGCGGCGCTCCAGCACGATCGCGCCGAAACGCCGTTCGTCGAACGCTTCGGCAGCGGCGCGTTCGTCGTTCCAGCGCAGCGTGCGTTCGCGGGAGAACTGCGCGGGGTAGTCGCGTTCCAGCACGCGCGGATCGAGCGGCGCAGCGGCCAGGATTAGGCTGTCGCGCGCCTCGAAGCGCAGGTCCAGCGCGACCAGCCACGGCTCGCCCAGCAGCGCGGTGTTCTCGTGCAGGCGCGCGCCGCGGCCATTGGCCAGCGTGTAGCGCAGCGGATTGCTGTCGTCGCGATGCGCGATGCGGTCGGGGAACGCGTGCAGCAGCAGGTCGCCGACCGCGTGGCTGTCGGGCACACCGCTGGCCGCCGTGCGCACGTCCAGGCGTCGGCGCCAGCCCTTGCTGGCCTGCTCGATCGCGGCCAGCGCGCCGCTGTCCACCTCGCCGCGCGCGGCCACACCACGGCGGTCGCGCCAGGCATGCAACGCGGTCACGCGGGCGCGGAAATCGTCGCTGCGCGCTTGCACGCCGCGCAGCGGCGAGCGTGCCTCCATCAGGGCCAGCAGGTCGGCCGCCAGCGCGTGCAGCTCCGGCGGCGCGCGCAGCGCGGCGGCGCCGAGCCGCGGCGTGGCGCCCAGTTCCAGCATGCGCCGGCCGAGCGCAGTGATGCGGCCATCGGTGTCCAGCGCGGCCAGACTCACCAGCAGTTCGCGCGCCTGCGCCAGCGCGCCGGGCGGCGGCGGATCGAGCCAGGGCAGCGCCGCGCTGCTGTTCGCCGTGATACCCCAGGCGGCCAGTTCCAGCGCGAGCCCCGACAACTCCGCCTGCGTGATTTCCGCCGTGCGCGCCGGCTCCAGCCGCTTGCCCTGCGGCCACAGCCGGTACGCCGTGCCCGCCGCCACGCGACCGGCGCGGCCCGCGCGCTGGTCGGCCGAGGCCTGCGAGATGGTCACCGTCTCCAATCGGGTGAAACCGGAGTTGGGGTCGAAGCGCGGCTCGCGCGCGAGCCCGCTGTCGATCACCGCGCGGATGCCCGGCAGGGTGATGCTGGATTCGGCCACATTGGTCGCCAGCACGATGCGCCTCGTGCCGGACTCGGCCGGCGCCAGCGCGGCCTGCTGCTCGGCCAGCGACAATTCGCCGTGCAGCGCGACGACTTCGAGATTTTCTTCCCTCTCCCTCTGGGAGAGGGATCGAGGGTGAGGGTCCGACGAAGCCTCGACGCCACGCTCCGCCCGTACCCTCTCCCGGCCTTCGGCCACCCTCTCCCGAAGGGAGAGGGTCTCTTCCAGCACCGCCTGCGTGCGCGCGATCTCGCGCCGGCCGGGCAGGAAGGCCAGCACGTCGCCGTCGTTCTCTTCCAGCGCCTGCCGCGCGACGCGGGCCAGCTGGTGCTCGAGGCTTTCCTGGGTGCGCGCCGGCGGATAGTCGACGCGCACCGGGAAACTGCGGCCCGGACTGCTGATGCGCGGCGCGCCCAGCCATGCCGCGATACGCTCGCCATCCAGCGTGGCCGACATCAGCAGCAGGCGCAGCTCCGGCCGCAGCGTGGCCTGCACGTCCAGCGCCAGCGCGGCGCCGAGGTCGCCGGCGAGGTGCCGTTCGTGGAATTCGTCGAACACGATCGCGCCGATGCCGGCCAGTTCCGGATCGTGCTGGATCAAGCGGGTGAGGATGCCTTCGGTGACCACCTCGATGCGGGTCGCCGCGCTCACCTTCGACTCGAAGCGGATGCGATAGCCGACGGTCTGGCCGACCGCTTCGCCGAGCTGCTGCGCCATGAATTGCGCGGCGGAGCGCGCCGCGATCCGGCGCGGCTCCAGCATCACGATCTTCTGCCCGGCCAGCCACGCCGCGTCGAGCAGGGCCAGCGGCACCTGGGTGGTCTTGCCGGCGCCCGGCGGCGCCTCCAGCACCAGCCGCGGCTGCGCCGCCAGCGACGCACGGATCTGCGGCAGCAGCGGGGTGATCGGGAACGAAGGCGGCGCGCTACTCATCGCGCGCATGATAGCGGGCGACGTCGTGCGCCTGCCCCGGCAACGTGCCGGGGCGGCCGCTTGGCTACGGCTTGCCGGCGCCGGCCGGTGCGCGCAGCGGCTCCAGCGATTCGAACTTGCTCTGGTAGTCGTCGGTGATCTGCTTCGCATCCGCGCCGCCGCGAATCACCCGCGGCGTGATCAGCACGATCAGCTCGGTACGGTTGCGGCTGCGGTTGGTGCTGCCGAACAACCGGCCCAGTACCGGGATGCGGTTGAGGCCCGGGATGCCGGTATCGGTGTTGCCCTCGGCCTGCTGGATCAGGCCGCCCAGCAGCACGGTCTGGCCGCTCTGCACGGCAACCTGGGTGGCCAGTTTGCGCTGCGAGATGGCCGGGTTGCCGTTGACCAGCGGCACCGACTTGTCGGCCTGGCTGACTTCCTGGCTGATGTTCATGTAGACCAAGCCGCCGGGATTGATCCGCGGCTGCACGTTGAGGATCACGCCGGTGCTCAGGTAGTTGACCTGGCTGTAGCTGGTGGGGGTGCCGATGCCGGTGTTCACGCTGGTCTGGTTGATCGGGATCTGGTTGCCGACCGCGATGCTGGCCACCTGGTTGTTCATCACCACCATCGACGGCGCCGACAGCGTCTTGGTGTTGCCGCTGGTCTCCATCGCGCGCACGGCGACCTGCAGGTCGCTGTTGAGGAAGGAATAGAAGAACGGCTCGCCGCCGAACGCGTTGCCGCCCTGGCCCAGCCCGAGCTGGCGATGCCGGTATGGCTGGCCAGGCTGGAACGTGCCGTCCGACGTGCTGCCGGTGCTGCCGGTCAGTCCTTCCAGGTACCACTGCACGCCGAACTGGAATTCGCCGGTGAGGTTGACCTCGAGGATGCGCGTCTCGATCTGCACCTGCAGCGGCACGTTGTCGAGCTTGTTGATCGCGCCCTTGATCTCCTCCCACTGCGACGGCCGCGCGCGTACCAGCAACTGGTTGCTGCCGTCGACCGAGCTGATCCGCACGCTGCCGTCGCTGGAGCTGTACTGCTGGTCGCTGGCCGCGCCGTTGTTGGCGCCCGCCGGGTTGCTGCCGAAACCGGTCGAACTGCTGCCGAAACCGCCGCCAGCCGCCGCGCCGCCCTCGCGGGCGTTGCCGCTGGTGCCGCCGAAGCCGCCGCCCGCATTGACATTGTTCTGGCCGCCGTCGCGCGACGCATCGGCCGGGTTGCCGAAGCTGCCGGCGGTGCTGCCCATGCTGGTCGCGCCGGCGTTTTCGGCGCTGCCCAGGGTGGCGCCGGCCAGGCCCGGCCCGACCTGGCCACCGTTGTCGCCGCCGCTGCCGGCGCCATTGGTGTAGATCTGCGCCAGGTATTTCGCCAGGTCCGACGCCTTGATGTTGCGCACGTCGTAGACGAACAGTTGCGGCTCGTTGCCGCCGCCGCGGTCGATGCGGGCAATCCAGTCGCCGACTTCCTGCAGGTAGTCGGGCTGGGTGCTGATCACCACCAGCGCGTTGGTGCGCTCGATCGGGATGAAGCGCAGCATGCCGGCCAGCGGGGTGTCGCCGTGCACGCCGAACATGCCATCCAGCTTCGGCATCAGCTCGCCCACGTTCGCGTACTGCAGGTTGAACACGCCCACCGACATGCCGCGCAGCCAGTCGACGTCGAACGTGCGCACCATGCTCTGGTAGTTCGCCAGCTCCTGCGGCGTGCCGGACATCACCAGCAGGTTGCGCGCCGGATCCACCAGCAAGGTCGCGTCCGGCCGCGCGAACGGCTTGATCAGCTTCTGCATCTCGGTGGCGGAGATGTAATGCAACGGGAACAGCCGCGCCTGCATGCCGCCCTGCGGCGCGGCGGCGCCGAGGCTGGGCACCAGGTTGCCGGCCACCGCATCCTTCTGCGGCATCACCACGTAGCCGCCGTCGCGACGCACCAGCGCGTTGCCGGTCCACGACAGCAGGGTCTCCAGGATCGGCAGCGCCTGGCTCGAATCGACCGGTTCGGAGGTGGAGAACGAGATGTTGCCCTGCACGCCGGGCACGATCGTGTAGTTTTGCTTGAGCAGGTCACCGAGGATCGCCTTGACCACCGCCTGCACCGGCTGGTTCTCGAAGTTGAACGTCACCGCGCCGTTGCCGCTGGCCGCCGGACGCGGCGTGGCCAGCGCGCCGGGCCGGATGAACTGGCCGCTGCCATGACTGACCTCGGCGGTGGCCGCGGGGGCACTGCGGCTGCCGCCGTCGCTGTTCAGCGGCAGCGGCGCCGGCACCGGGTTTTTCGTGCCGGCCATCGCCTCGCGCTGCAGCGCGCCGTCGTCATGCGGTTGCGGCAGGCTGGCGCAACCGGCCAGGCCCACGACGAGGGCGAGCGTGGCGGTGCGCAGGATTTGCTGGGTGAGCGTGCGGGACATGGATCAACGTACTCCTTCGTGAGCCGCGGCGGCACGGGCGGCCCGACGTTTCTGGATGTTTTTGCGCAGCCGCTCGACGGCCGATTCCCCGGCAGGCTGCGGCGCGGCCGCCGGGGCGGGATGCATCGGCGCGATGGTGGCGCGGCCGGAGCCGCTGCGGTCGGCCGCTGGCGTCCCGGCAGCGCCCGGCGCGACCTGCATCGCCGCCTCGCCGGCGGGCTGGCCGCGTGCATCCGGCCCGGCCCGCGGCTGATCGATCGGCGCGCCGGCCGGCAGCTTCAGTTCGGTGCGTCCCGCCGGCGAGTCGAACAGCGCCGAGCGCGGGCGCAGCTCGACCAGCTTCACGCTGCCGTCGGGCAGCGCCTCGCCTTCGCGCAGGCGCACCTGCTTGTCGCCATTGCGGTCGTGCAGCAAGGCCATGCGCAGGCTGGGGGTGAGGATGATGCCGGTCAGTTCGAGATCGCCGAGGTTGCTGCCGCCGTCGGCGGCGCGCGCGACCGGCTTGCGGTCGGGGCTGAACAACGGCTTCTGCCAGACCAGCGCGAACTGCTGCAACGGCACGGGCTGCGGCAGGTTGGCGGGATTGCCAGCCGGTGGCAGCGGCGCCAGCGATCGTGGCACATCCCACTGCGCGCCGCGGCCGATGCCGGCCAGCAGCAACAACAGCACGGCTCCCTGCACGACCACGAGCGCGATCAGCAACGGGGTCAGCTGACGCTGGTTGGCGGCGTTCATGGCGCGGCCCCCGTGGCATCGGGCGAACGGCTGGACGGCGCCGGTGCATTGCGCGCCGGGCGCACGTAGCCGGACAGGGTGAACTGCACCTCCAGCGGCGCGGCGCTGTCCTGCTGCGCGGCGACCGGGTTGCGGTAGATGCTGAGATCGTCGACGAACAGGTACGGCGTACCCTGCTCCAGCGCCTGCAGCACGGCCGCCAGCGGTTCGACGTCGCAGCTCAGGCTGATGCTCACCGCAGCCTTGCGATACGGCTCGCCGGCCGTGGCCGATGGGTTCGGCAGCGGCATCTTCTGGCTCACCACGCAGCGCCCGCCCGCGGTGTTGCCGGCGACCACGTCGACCACGCGCTGCATCAGGTCCGCGGCGGCGGTGTTCGGATCGTCGGCGGCGAGGAACGCGCTGCTGGCGGCCTGGCCGGCGCCGAGCGCGGCGAGGCGCTGCTGCAGCGCCGGCTTCTCCGCGATGGCGGCGGCGTAGCGGCTGTGCGTGTCGCGCAGGTCGGCCATCTCGCTGCGCACCTGCTGCAGCGGCGCCACGAACCACCAGTGCAGCAGCACGAAGTAGGCCAGCAGCAGCGCCAGCAGCAACAGGAGGATCGCCGCGATGCGGCTGTCGCGCGGACTCAGGGCGGTCATCTTCATGGCGCGCTCCCGCCGGCAGCCGGAGTCGTGGTTGGCGGCTTCGGCTGGTTCACGCGGGCGGTCAGGTAGAAACGCTCCTTGCCGGTGGTCGGGTCGGGCTGGATGCTGCCCTGGAAACTGGCGTCGGTGATCAGCTTCGAATCCTTCAGCGCGTCGAGCAGTTTCGCGGCCTGCTGGCTCTGCCCCTGGAAGCCGACCTGGCCGGTATTGTCGACGCTGAAGCGCTCCAGCCACGCGCTGTCCGGCAGGCGCGCGGTGACGTCCTGCAGCAGGCTGAGCATGGCCACCGTGTTCTTCTTGCGCTGGGCCAGGAAGCCGGCCGCACCGGCGTTGTCCTGCAGTTGCTGGCGCAGCGCGGCCACCTGCTGCGCCTCGCCGCGCATCGCCTCGACCTCGGCCTGCATCTGCGCCAGCGCCACCTGACGGTTGTGCAGCCACTGGCCCAGCACCAAGGCCAGCAACAGCACGCACGCGGCAGCCAGGATAAGGTTCAGCCGGCGGCGCGGGCGCGCGCGATGCGGCACCTGCTCCGGTGGCAGCAGGTTGACGCCGAGACGGCCGTCGCCCACCGCCAGGTCCACCGCGTCCACCGCGATGCCCTGCGCACGCAGGCGCGCCAGCAACGGGTCCAGCGTGTCGCGGGTGACCACCACCAGCTCGGCGTTGAAGCGCCCGGGCGCGGCGGGCGTGCCCAGCTCGCGCGCGGCGTAGTACACCTGCGCCACGCCGAACGGGGTCTGCCGGTCCATCTCGAAACCGGCCACCTGCAGCAGGTTGTCGCGCGCCGCCAGCGGCAGCGCCAACGTGCGCCGCAGCACCACCGCGGGCGGCAGCAGCAGCGCCAGCCGCAGGTCTTCGCGATCCACGCGATGCAAGGCGGCGCCCAGCGCGACCGGCGGAACGCGCACGCCATCGGTGGTCATGTCGGCGCCGTCGTCCCAGCTCGCCAGCACGTCGCCGTAGCCACTGCGGCGCAGGCTCCACTGCGCGCCGGCGTGCTGCAGCAGATGCCAGTCCGCGCCGCTGCCGAACCAGCCACGCCAGCGTGGCGGCAGCATGCCGCGCAGTTCGCCACCCCACCAGCCGAGGAATCCCGGCAACGGCGAGGCACGCCAGCCGCGGCGTACACGATCCACCCACGGCCGCAGCGACTGCGTTGCCGTACTCATTCTGCCTCCCCCTCCTGCCAGCGCAGCACGGTATACGGTTGCACCTGCCCCGCCTGCAGGCGAATCGTGGCGCGCAGGAGCGCGCGCGTGCCGTCGGCCAGCGTAGCCTCGGACCGGATACTATGCGTCGTTCCGTTGCTCAGAACCAGCTGCGGGTCGTCCGCGTTGCGCTGCCGGGCCGCCTCGACCATCTTGCGCTGCTCCGGCGTCATCCCCGGGATCGCAGCCAGCGCCAACGGCGGCGCGGTGTTCGGGTCCGGGCTGGCACCGCCCGCCCAGATCGTTACCGCCGGCGCCACCTGCCGATACAGCGCCGGCGTCATGCCCAGCACCATCTGCAATTCCTCGACGCTGGCGAACGGGCCGTTGCGCGGGCCGTAATCGCGCCCGTCCGCCATATACGCGGCACGCTGGCTGGCGGCCTCTCCTTCGAGGCCGATCGGGTTGCGCCAGTCGACCACGCGGTCGGCCAGGGCCTGCGCCTTGTCCGGCTTCAGCCCGGCGGCCTGGAACAGGCCCTGCAGCACCTCGGGCGAGGCGGCGTTGAGGTCGACCTTGCCGCCTTCGTCGATCGCGCGCACGCTGACCGTGGCGCCGTCGTAGCGGAACGTGTAGGCGCGGCCATCGGGGACCCAGCGCTGTTTCTGCTGCGGGTTCTGCAGGCCGTAGACGGCGCGCATCAGGCCGGCCTCGGCAGCGTAATGGGCCTGGGTCTGGGCGAACTGGTAGCGCGCCTGCAGGCCTTCGGTGCGCGCCAGCGCGGCGTAACCGCCGAGCAGGATCGCCAGCAGCGTGCACGCCCACAGCACCAGCAGCAGGGCGACCCCGCGCTGGCTGGCCGGCGACCGCCGCGGTGCGCGCTTCATCGCAGGCTCCCGCCGCGCGGGCCCAGTTGCGGCAGACCGGCCTGCGCCGGATTCACCCGCAGCGGCACGTCCAGTTGCGGCCAGTCCACCGTACCCAGCGTCTGCAGTTCGACGCGCACGAGTTGCGGCAGCAGGCGACCATCGGCCCACGCCGGCGACCACGGCAGCGCGGCGCCCTGCCGATCGACGCCGCGATAGGTGAAGCTGCCAGCCTTGATATGGTCGAGCAGCACCTGCGGCTCGCCCAGCGGCTGCGGCGGCTGGCCGTCCGGCGGCAGCAGGGCCAGGCTCAGCTCCAGCCGCAGGCCGCCGTGGCCGTCGTCGACCAGTTGCAGCCGCTGCAGCTGCGGACCCAGCTTGCCCAGATAGCCGGGCAAGGGCGCCACGTAACGCATCTCGTGCGCGCTGCCCTCGAAGTAGATCGGCTCGCCGTGGTCGGTGTGGCTGATCGGCTGGGTCAGGCTCTGCGCCAGCTCGCGGCGCAGGAACTGCTGGGCCGAGCGCACCTGGTCGATCCGCTCGATTGCCGCGGTGCCCGAGCGCACGCTGTGGGTGGCGGTGCGGATGCCCGAATACACCCCGACCAGCAGCAGCGCCAGCAGCACCAGCGCGGCGAGCACTTCCAGCAGGGTGAAGCCGGCGGCGCGCTTCATGGGGACGCCTGCGCATCGTTGGCAAGCACCGGCCCGCCCAGCCGCAACGTACGGAAGTGCGCCGAACGCGGATGTGCCGACGGCCCCCACGACACGGCCAGGTCCAGCTGATACAGCTGCAATGGCGCGCCCGGCAGCACCGGCCCGGCCTGGTTCCACGGGGTCACGTCGAGTTGCCAGCGGTACTGCGGATTGAAGCGGCCGGAGCGGCTGCCCGGCTTGACCGGCTCGCCCACGAACGCGCTGTCGAGCAGGCTGCGCGCCCACATCGCCGCTTCGCTGTGCTCGGCTGCGTTGTGGGTCAGGTTGATCGAGGCGCCGGCCACCTTCATCAGCGCGGTGAACGCGATCGCCAGCAGCATGATCGCAGCGATCACTTCGAGCAGGCTGAAGCCGCGCTGCGGGCGTGCGCCGTTCATCGCGCCGCCACCGTGTCGACCACGCGCACTTCGCCGGTCAACCACGACACGTTGACGTGCCACTCGCGCCGGCCGCTCTGCAGCGTGATGCGCCCGCCGGTGGAACTGCCGTCGGGGAAGAAACGGATGCGCCCGGTGTGGTCGTTCGGCTGATCATCCTTCGCGCTGGTGATGCTCACGCGCAGGCCCTTCGGCAGGCGCACGTCGTGCCGCTTCGCGCCGTCGTAGCTGTTCGCGCGGGTATCCACGTCGAAATGCTGCTCCTCGCCGCGCACGATCGCCTGCGCACGGGTGGCCCGCAGCGCGCCGGCCAGCTCGCTGCTGGCCGCACGCACGCGGGCACTGGCCAGGCCCTGGGTCACCGAGACCGACACCGCCGCCGCCGCGATCCCGATCAACAGGATCACCGCCAGCATTTCCAGCAGGGTGAAGCCGTTGGCGCGCGAGGCTCTCACATGCTTACTGCCAGTTGCCCACGTCCTTGCTGTAGCCGTCGCCACCCGGCTTGCCGTCCTGGCCGTAGAAGATCAGGTCGAAGCTGCCGTTCTGGCCCGGATACTGGTAGCCGAACGCGTGGCCCCACGGATCCTTCAGGTCGGACTCCTTCGCGTACGGGCCCTGCCAGTTCGGCGCGTTCGCCGGCTTCACCGCCAGCCCTTCCAGCTGTTGCGGCGGCGCACCGTTGTCCAGCGCGTAGTTCTCGATCTTCTGGCTCAAGGTCATCAGCTGCGCCTTGCCGGCGCCGTACTTGCCCTTGTCGACGTTCTTGCCGACCTGGGTCACCACCACCGCGCCGATGATGCCGATCAGCACGATCACCGCGAGCATTTCGAGCAGGGTGAAGCCGGCGTTCGAGCCGGGTCGTCGTGGCTGTCTGTGCTGCATGGGAATCACCTCGGGTATGCGAATGGAATGTCTACTGGATATTGCTGGTCAGGCTGAGCAGCGGCAGCAGGATCGCGGCCATGATGATCGCCACCAGCACGGTCATCACGATGGTCAGCGCGGGCACCAGCGCAGCCAGCAGGCGGTCGATCGCGCGTTTGGACTCGAGCTCGAACGTGTCGGCGACCTTCAGCAGCATGGTGTCGAGCTGGCCGGCCTCCTCGCCCACCTGCACCATCTGCATCGCCAGCCGCGGGAACAGTTTCGACTGGCCCAGCGCCAGGCTCAGTCCCGCGCCGCCCTTGACCTGCTCGTGCGCCGCGTCCAGCGCGGCGTCCAGCGCGCGGTTGCCGGTGACCTGGCGCGCGATGGCCAGCGCGCTGAGCAACGGTACGCCGTTCTTCAGCAAGGTGCCCAGCGTGCGTGCGATCCGCGCGGTTTCCACCTTCAGCAGCAGCGGGCCGACCAGGCGCAGCCGCAGCAGGCGGGCGTGCCAGGCCAGCCGCGCCGCCGGATCGCGTAGCCGCGCGCGCCAGGTGAACAGGCCGCCGCCGAGCAGCAGCAGGATCAGCCACCACCACGATTGCAGCGCGTTGCCGAGCGCCAGCACCGCGGCGGTGATCCACGGGATCGGCACCTGCATGTCCTCGAAGATCGGCACGAACTGCGGCACCACGTAGGCCAGCAGCAGCACCAGCGAGCCGAGCACGCCGACCAGCAGGAACGCCGGATAGATCAGCGCATTGACGATGCTGCCGCGCAGCTGCTGCGCGCGCTCCAGGTAGTCGGCCAGCCGGCGCAGCGTCTCTTCCAGCGAACCGCCCGCCTCGCCGGCGCGCACCAGGCTGACGTACAGCTTGGGGAACACGCCATGTTCCTCGTCCAGCGCCGATGACAGGCTGTTGCCGCCGCGCACGCGATCGCGCACGCGCTCGACCAGCTTCTTCGCGTGCTCGCCCTCGGGCAGTTCGAGCAGGATGCCGAGCGCGCGGTCCAGCGGCTGGCCGGCGCCGAGCAGGGTCGCCAGCTGATGGGTGAACTGCGCCAGCTGGTCGCCCGTGAACGGACCGCGCTTGAACAGCGCGGCGAAGCCGCTGCCACCACCCGCACCGTCGGCCGGCAGGGCTTCCAGCGGCGTGTGGCCCTGGTCCTGCAGGCGGCCGATCACTTCCTCGACACTGGCGGCCTCCATCTGCCCCTGCAGCGTCTCGCCGGCGTCGTTGACCGCCTTGTAACGGAACTGCGCCACCTCAGCCTTCCTGCGTCACGCGCAGTACCTCTTCCAGCGTGGTGATGCCGGCCACGGCCTTGGCGATGCCGTCCTCGTACATCGTGCGCATGCCTTCGGCACGCGCCTGCCGTTCGATCTCGCCTTCGTCGGCGCGCTGCATCACCAGGCGGCGCAGCGGATCGCTCATGGTGAGGAACTCCATGATCGCGCGGCGGCCACGGTAGCCGGTGGGATTCGCCGCGCTGCTGCCCGGCTTCCACAGGCGGATCGGGCGCTCGTCGGTGTACTTGTGCAACTCGAACTGCTCGATCACCTCGGGCAGCGCTTCATACGGGATCGCCGTTTCCGGATCGAGCCTGCGCACCAGCCGCTGCGCCAGGATGCCGTTGATGGTGGAGCCGAGCAGGTAGTCCTCCACGCCCATGTCGAGCAGGCGCGTGATGCCGCCGGCCGCCGAGTTGGTGTGCAGCGTGGACAGCACCAGATGGCCGGTGAGTGCGGACTGGATCGCGATGCGGCAGGTTTCCAGATCGCGCATCTCGCCGATCATGATCACGTCGGGGTCCTGGCGCATGATCGAGCGCAGCGCGCCGGAGAAATCCAGCCCGATCTGCGGCTTCACCTGGATCTGGTTGATGCCTTCGAGCTGGTACTCGACCGGATCCTCGACGGTGATGATCTTCACGTCGTTGGTGTTGATCCGCGACAGCGCGGTGTACAGCGTGGTGGTCTTGCCCGAGCCGGTGGGGCCGGTGACCAGCAGGATGCCGTGCGGCTTTTCCAGCACGTCGACGAAGCGCTGCTGGAAGCTGTCGGTGAAGCCGAGCGAGGCGAAGTCGAACACCACCGATTCGCGGTCGAGGATGCGCATCACCACCGACTCGCCGAAGCTGGTCGGCACGGTGGACACGCGCAGGTCGAGCTCCTTGCCCTGCACGCGCAGCTGGATGCGGCCGTCCTGCGGCAGCCGGCGCTCGGCGATGTTCAGCCGCGCCATGATCTTCACGCGCGAGATCACCGCCGCGGTGGACGACGACGGCGGCGCTTCCACTTCATGCAGCACGCCGTCGATGCGATAGCGCACCTTCAGGCGGTTCTCGAACGGCTCGATGTGCACGTCCGACGCGCGCTGCTCGACCGCGCGCTGCAGGATGAGATTCACCAGCCGGATCACCGGCGCCTCGGAGGCCAGGTCGCGCAGGTGCTCGACGTCGTCCTCTTCCGCCGCGCTGCCGTCCAGGTTCTCCACGATCGTGCCCATCGCCGAGCGACCGCTGCCGTAATAGCGTTCGATCAGCCCATCGATTTCCGAGCGCAGGCCGACCCGCAACGCCACGGGCCGGCCGGCGGCGAGTTCCACCGCCTGCAGCGGATACGGATCGGCCGGATCGGCCACGATCAACGCCAATCCGTGCTCGTCATCCTGCACCGGCACCACGTGCTGCTGCTTCAGGAAGCGCAGCGATACGTCGAGGTCGGCCGGCGGCAGTTCCGGCGCGTCGCGCGCCGCCAGCAGCGGCACCTGCAGCAGGTCGGCCCAGGCCTCGGCCAAGTCGCGCTCGGACACCAGCCCGAGTCGCGCCATCAAGGTGGTCAGCGTGCCCTCGGCCGATTCCTCGTGCAGGCGGCGGGCGCGACCGAGGTCGCTGTCCTTCAGGCGCCCGCGCGCAACCAGCCACGCGCAGACTTCCGCCTCGCGATCGTTCACGGCCATGCCCGCCCCGCTGACCGCCGGCTCAATGGCTGCCGACATCCTCCACCCCGCTCGATACCCGCAAAAATCGCCGACGCCCCAGCAGCGGAACGACGCTCGTCATTGTTATCACATACGCCAACCGGCAAGCGAGCGTCGCCCGCGGCCATGTGCCGTTCCGTTCACGCAACCCATCTGCCGGAAGCGCCCATTGTGACGTCTGCACCAGGCTTCATGGGTGTCCACGGCCTAGGAAAATTTCCCGATCCGTGGCGGATGTGATGCGAATCGCGCAAGTTGTTCCGACGACATGGTGCCGCCCGCCAGGAGGCCTCGCGGGCCCGAAGCGGTGGCCTGGACTTGCCGGGGTCTGGGACAATGCCGGTCTTCGATGAACGGTCACCCCTCATGCAATTGCTCGACATCGGCGCCAACCTCACCCACGAGTCGTTCCACCACGATCTCGATGCCGTGCTGCAGCGTGCGCACGCGCAGGGCGTGACGCGGATGGTGGTGACCGGTGCGTCGCGCGACGGCAGCGAGCACGCGTTGATGCTGGCGCGGGCGCATCCCGGCGCGCTGTTCGCCACCACCGGCGTGCATCCGCACCACGCGGTCGACTACGACGACGCCACCGATGCCGCGCTGCGCGAACTGGCGCGGGACCCTGTGGTACGCGCGGTCGGCGAAACCGGACTGGACTACAACCGCAACTATTCGCCGCGCGACGTGCAGCTGCAGGTGTTCGAACGCCAGCTGCAGATCGCGGTGGACCTGCAGATGCCGTTGTTCCTGCACCAGCGCGACGCACATGCGGATTTCGTCGCGCTGCTCGGGCGCTACCGCGACAAGGTACCGGGCGCGGTGGTGCACTGCTTCACCGACACCGGCGAGGCGCTGCGCGACTACCTGGCGCTGGACTGCCACATCGGCATCACCGGCTGGATCTGCGACGAACGCCGCGGCACCCATTTGCGTGAACTGGTGCGCGAGATTCCTGCCCACCGGCTGATGATCGAAACCGACTCGCCCTATCTGCTGCCCCGTACGGTGCGACCACCACCGGCACACCGACGCAACGAGCCGATGTACCTGAAACACATCTGCGAGGAAATCGCCCGCGATCGCGGCGAGAGCGTGGAAGTCACTGCGGCGAACAGCACGGCGACGGCGGAGGCGTTCTTCGGGTTGGCGCCCGTTCCGTAGGGCGCGTCCCTAGCGCAAGAGCACGCGCGTTTCGCCGGGCGCCAGCCCGTCCAGCGCGTAGTCGCCGATGCGCACGCGGATCAGCCGCAGGGTTGGGAAGCCGACCGCTGCGGTCATCCGGCGCACCTGGCGGTTGCGGCCCTCGCGCAGGGTGAGGCTGAGCCAGCTGGTGGGAATGGCCTTGCGGAAACGCACCGGCGGGTCGCGCGACCATAGCCAGTCCGGTTCGCCGGCAAACGCGGCCGCGGCCGGCAGGGTCGGGCCGTCGTTCAACATCACGCCGCGACGCAAGGCCTGCAGCGCCGCCTCGTCGATCGCGCCGTCGACCTGCGCCAGATAGGTCTTGGCCTGCTTGTGGCGCGGGTCGGTGAGCCGATGCGCCAGCCGCCCGTCGTCGGTCAACAGCAGCAGGCCTTCGCTGTCGTGGTCCAGCCGTCCAGCCGCATAGACGTCTTTTTGGCCGACGAAATCCGCCAGCGTGGCACGGCCGCGATCATCGGTGAACTGGCACAGCACGCCGTACGGCTTGTTCAACGCGATCAGCATTCGCGCTTCGACTCAGGGAGTCGAAGCCGCTGCCGGCACCACGGGTTTGACGAAGCGCAGGGTCATCCGGTCGGACTCGCCGATCGCCAGGTACTTCGCGCGATCCTGCTCGCCCAGGGTGAGCGTGGGCGGCAGTGTCCACACGCCCTTCGGGTAATCCTTGGTGTCCTTCGGGTTCGCGTTGATCTCGCTGCTTTCGTCCAGCGTGAAACCCGCCTCGGTGGCCAGCTTCACCACGTAGCTGGTGGGCAGGTAGCCGCTGCGCTTCACCGCATCCAGCGAGGCGCTGTCGTCGGCGCGGTGGTCGACCACGCCGAGTACGCCGCCGGGCTTGAGCACGGCGAAGAACGCCTTGAACATCGCCGGCGCGGTATCGGCCATCACCCAGTTGTGCACGTTGCGGAAAGTCAGCACCAGATCGGCCGAAGCCGGCGCGCCGAACACCGGCGCCTTCGGATCGAACTGCACGATGCGGGCGTTGCCGTAGTGCAACGCGTCGGCGGCGAATTTCTTGCGCAGGGCGCTGTCGTCGTCGCGCGCCTCGCTGTCGGCAGTAGGCGCCTTCTCCGCCGCGACGTAGTGGCCGTTGTCATGCAGCAGCGGTGCCAGGATCTCGGCATACCAGCCGCCGCCGGGGGTGATCTCGATCACCGTGCGGTCCGGGCGCACGCCGAAGAACTGCAAGGTGGCCTTGGGGTGGCGATACACGTCGCGGGCGCGGTTCGCCGGCGAACGCCAGCTGCCGGCCAGCACGCTGTCCAGTTGCGAGGCGGTGAAGTCGCTGGCGCTGGTGGGGGGCACCAGCATGTCGGCCGGCTGGTCCGGCTCGGCCGATGCGGCCTGCGCCACTTGCGCGCCGGCCATCGCGGGCAGGCCCAGGCAGGCCGCCAGCAGCAGCATCGCGACCAGGCGCGCCGTACCCATCCTTGTCACTCGTGTCCCGCGGTTCATCGATGACTCCTTGGCGCGTTGGCCGTCCGGAATTGACGCAATATCACGAAAATCATGTGCAGACTGGGTAGATGGCTCAAAACGGTCGCGGGCACACCGATTGCAGACCGTCGATGTGTTCGTGCAGATCCGGCGCGATGCCCTGCCACATCGGGTCGAGGATGAAGTCGATGCCTTCGTAGCGGGCCAGCTTCGCGGCCGGGATGAAATCCGCGTCGCCGGCGATCAGGATGATCTGGTCGACCAGCTTCTTGTAGGTCAGCGCAGCGATGTCGATGCCGATCTTCATGTCGACCTGGGTCTGCCGCATGTCCGGTTCGAAATGTTCGTCGCCCAGATCGTCCCAGTGCAGGCTGCCGTCGCGCAACTGCTGGTAGGCATTGCGCTTCAACTGCCACTCGCCGCGTTCGGCCAACCGGCCCAGCCGCAGCGCCATCTTGCGCTGGCGGCGCAACTGGTCGTGCAGCTCGCGGCGGAACGCGGCGGCGCCGGTGCGGCCGAAGTCGATGCTGTCGCCGCTGATCGGCTTGACGAAACTCTTTTCCAGCGGCGGGCAGTCGTAGAAGAAGATGCGGTACAGCTGCTCGCGCGGCCGGTCGACCGCCTTCAGATGCTCCAGCGCCATGCTGAACACGGTCTTCGCCACTGCGCGCGCGTCGCTGGCATCACGCTCGCCATACACCTTGCGGTAGCGGGCAAGAAAGAAGGCGCCGTCGACGAGGATGGCGGTGCGGTTCATGGAACAACCTTATGCATGGCGTCTACGAATATAAAAAACGATGGACGCCGCCAGCAGGATGGAGCCGGCGGCGTGTGCGCATTCTACGTCAGTAGTGGATCACCGAGCGGATCACCTTGCCTTCGTGCATCAGCTCGAACGCCTCGTTGATGCGCTCCAGCGGCAGCACCTCGGTGATCATCTCGTCGATCTTGATGTCGCCGGCCAGGTAACGCTCGACGTAACCGGGCAGCTGCGAGCGACCCTTCACGCCGCCGAACGCCGAACCGCGCCAGACCCGCCCGGTGACCAGCTGGAACGGTCGCGTGCTGATCTCCTGTCCCGCGCCGGCGACGCCGATGATGATCGACTCACCCCAGCCCTTGTGGCAGCACTCCAGCGCCGAACGCATCACGTGCACGTTGCCGATGCACTCGAACGAATAATCCACGCCGCCGTCGGTGAGCTCGACGATCACCTGCTGGATCGGCGTGTCCGGATAGTCCTTCGGGTTGACGCAATCGGTGGCGCCGAGCAGCTTCGCCATCTCGAACTTCGCCGGGTTGGTGTCGACCACCACGATGCGCCCGGCCTTCGCCATCACCGCACCCTGCACCACCGACAGGCCGATGCCGCCCATGCCGAACACCGCCACCGATGCGCCCGGCTCGACCTTCGCCGTGTTCAGCACCGCGCCGATGCCGGTGGTGATGCCGCAACCGAGCAGGCACACCTTCTCCAGCGGCGCCGCCTTGTTGATCTTAGCCACGGAGATTTCCGGCAGCACGGTGTATTCGCTGAACGTGCTGGTGCCCATGTAGTGCAGCAGCGGCTTGCCGTTCAACGAGAAGCGCGAGGTGCCATCCGGCATCAGGCCCTGGCCCTGGGTGACGCGGATCTTCTGGCACAGGTTGGTCTTGCCCGAGCGGCAGAACTTGCACTCGCCGCATTCGGGCGTGTACAGCGGAATCACGTGGTCGCCCACCTCGAGCGAGGTGACGCCCTCGCCGATTTCCTCGACGATGCCGCCGCCCTCGTGGCCCAGGATCACCGGGAACAGGCCTTCCGGGTCCGCTCCGGACAGGGTGAACGCGTCGGTGTGGCAGACGCCGGTCGCCACGATCCGCACCAGCACCTCGCCGGCCTTCGGACCGGCCACGTCGACCTGTTCGATGCTGAGCGGTTTACCTGCTTCCCAGGCGACGGCGGCACGTGACTTCATGATTCAACTCCTGGCGATGGGCCGGCAACGACCCACGATGATGACGCGTCCGGCCTGTTTGCGAAACCGCGTCAATCGACCGCCTTGTCATCGGGCCGAAACGCCGACATCTGCCGACGGTAGTCGTCGGCCTCGGCCAGCAGCCATTCGCGGAACAGCTGCAAGCCGCGATGCTCCTGCGAGCGTGGCGGATACACCAACCAGTACGCCTCCTTCACCGCCAGGTAGTTTTCACCCAGCACCTGCAATCGCCCGGCGTCGATCAGCGACTTCGACGTCACCATCCGCCCCAGGGCCACGCCAAGGCCTTCCAGCGCCGCGTGCCGCAGCGCATCGAGGCTGTCGAACTGCGCCACGTAGCGCGTCGGTGGCGTGCCGCCGGTGCGGCCGAACCAATCGTTCCAGCGCGTGGAGGGGCTCGGCTCACCGAGCAGCGGCCAGCGCGACAGGTCGCGCGGATCGGCACCGGCCATCCGCGCGATCAACTCGGGCGCGGCCACCGGTGCGATCCATTCGCCGAACAGCCGTTCGCAATGCAGGCCGGCCCATTCGCCGCGACCGTAACGCAGGGCCACGTCGACCGGTTCGCGCGTGAAGTTCACCAGCGTCGAACCGGACTGCAGGCTGAGCTCCAGCTCCGGATGCGCGGCAACCAGTTTCGGCAACCGCGGCACCAGCCAGCTCGACATGATGCCGGGGCTGGCGCTGAGCGTGAGCGCATCGTGGTGGCGCGTGCGGTAATGCGACAGCGCGTGTTCGATGCCGTCGAAATGTTCGCCGACCGCCTCCAGCAGGCTGCAACCGTCGACAGTCAGCGTCACGCCGCGTGGTCCACGCTCGAACAGGCGCCGTTCCAGCCGTTCTTCCAGCTGGCGCATCTGATGGCTGAGCGCGCTGACGGTGAGATTCGCCTGCGCCGCCGCGCGCGACAGGTTGCCCAGCCGGGCGACCAGCACGAACTGTTGCAGCAGCCCCAGCGGCAGCTTTCCCATCTTGAATATCCCTCAAGGCTGGCTTGCGAATATATCGCTTTTTGGCGACCTCCGGCACGCGTACCTTGAGCGCACCCCAAGTCCAAGGCTTCCCAAGGAGGCTTCCCCCATGAGCTCGATCTGGAAAGATTTGCTGTTCCTGCACGGTCACATCACCAACATCGATCCGTCCTGGCGGCCCGACCCGCCAGACGATGCGGGCGAACGCAAGGCCATCGCCGACAAGGCCGCCGCCAAGAAGGTCAAGTCGATCGCGGCGATGTGCTGCGCATCGGCCTGGCCGCGGCTCATCCGGCCCCGCTGACCCGCACCGCAGCGGCCGGCGCTTGATTCCGGCGCCGGTCGCAACCACCTCGGACGGAGTGTCTCCAGCCCGCCCGAGGTGTTCCATGCAGCAGCGTCCACTCGGCCATTCGCCGCTTTCCATCGCCCCGCTCGCCTTCGGCGGCAACGTGTTCGGCTGGAGCGTGGACGAGAAGCGCTCGTTCGAATTGCTCGATGCCTTCGTCGACGCCGGCGGCAACCTGGTCGACACCGCCGACGTCTATTCGGCCTGGGTGCCGGGCAACGCCGGCGGCGAATCGGAAACCATCATCGGCAAGTGGCTGAAGAAGAGCGGCAAGCGCGACCAGGTGGTGATCTCGACCAAGGTGGCCAAGTGGGCCGAGCATCCCGGCCTGTCGCCGGTGAACATCCGCCAGGCGGTGGACAGCTCGCTGCAGCGCCTGCAGGCCGACTGCATCGACCTGTACCAGGCGCACCAGGACGACGCCAGCGTGCCGATGGAAGACACGATGGGCGAATTCGCCCGGCTGATCGAGGCCGGCAAGGTGCGCGTGATCGGCGCGTCGAACTTCTCCGCCGCCCGTTTCGCCGATGCGCTGGCGGTGTCGAAACGGCACGGCCTGCCGCGCTACGAAAGCCTGCAGCCGGAATACAACCTGGTCAGCCGCGCCGGTTACGAGAAGGAACTGGAGCCGCTGATCCGCCGCGAGCACATCGGCGTGATCAGCTACTACGCGCTGGCCAGCGGCTTCCTCAGCGGCAAGTACCGCAGCGAGGCCGACCTGGTCAAGAGCGCCGCACGCGGCGGCGCGGTGAAGCAGTTTCTGAACCCGCGCGGCCTGCAGGTACTCGCCGCACTCGACGCGGTGGCCGCCGCGCACCACGCCACGCCGGCCCAGGTCGCGCTGGCCTGGCTGATCGCCCGCCCCGGCCTCACCGCGCCGATCGTCAGCGCCACCAGCGTGGAACAGCTGCACGATCTGCTCGGCGCCACTTCATTGCAGCTGAGCGACAACGAAATCGCGCAACTGGATCTGGCCAGCGCCTGATCACTCCGGCGCGTCGACTTGGTAGCCCTCGGCCTGCAGCGTGGCCAGGTAGCCATCCGGCTTCAGCAGCTCGTCCATCGGCAGCAGCGCGAAGGTCTGCGCGTTGCCGGCCAGCGCCTTGCGCGCGGCGGCCAGCCACGTGGCGCGCTGTTTCGCCGGCACGTCGTCGAGGCCGAGCGCCTGTGCAAAGCCGGCGCCGGCGACCGCCGCCACGCAGGCATCGTGGCGATCGCTGTCGGGCAGTTCGCGCAGCGCCTGCAGGTCGCCGGTGGCCCAGGCATTCGCCCGGGCGGTCATCGCCGGCATGTCGTGCTCGACGCTGTCCAGGGTGCGGATGAAGCAGGTGGTATCGCGCGGCGCGGCCTGCTCGAATGCCTTGATCGCCGCGCGCGGGTGCTCGATCAGCACATGGTAGTCGGTCGGCAGCTCGGGCACACCGTGGCGCTTGGCCAGTGCGTCGATGTTCGCCTTGATCCCGCCGGAACGGCTCAGGCCGTTCGCCTTCAGCGCCTTCTTGTACAGCTCCTGCGACGCGAACAGCGGCCGCCAGCGTTCGATGCCGCGATCCTCGCCGATGTATTTCTGCTTCAGCGTCTGCCAGCGCGCATACACCGGCGGCGGCAGCACCTGCTGCAGGGTTTCGCCATCGGCGTTCTTGCGCGCGCCGTAGGCCGAAGGCAGCAGAAAGAGTTTTCCGAGGAAACCGACGTCGGCCTTCAGCTGCACCGAGGGCGCCAGCAGCACCTGCTGCGAGGCGCCGATCACCTGATCCACGTCGCGCGACTGCCACTGCATGTCACGCGGCAGCGGCGACAGCGTGCCGAGCACCCACATCACGTGATCGCCCTTGCTCACCTTCCACAGGCCGGGACCGGGCTGCACGCCGCTGACCACCACGGCGGGCAGGTCGGCCACGTCCGGCGCCGGCGGCGTGGCTGCCGACTGCGCGAACGCCGGCGGCAGCCCGCCCAGCGCGAACAGGAAAGCGAGATGCGGCAGACGCATGAGGGACAGCTCCGGCTTCGACAGTCGCCATTGTGGCAGGGCGATGCTGAGTCGCAGGTGGCCGGCACGACAACGGGACGCCGCGCGGCGCCCCGTTCCACAACGCGTGGTCAGCGCATCACGCGGACAGCTTCGCCAGCGCGGCGTTGAAGGTGGCGCTGGGGCGCATGGCCGCGCTCACCCGCGCCATGTCGGGGTGGTAGTAGCCGCCGATGTCGACCGGCTTGCCCTGCACGCCGTTGAGCTCGTCGACGATGGTCGCCTCGTTTTCCGTCAACGCCTGCGCCAGCGGCGCGAACTTCGCCTTCAGCGCGGCGTTCACGTCCTGCGCGGCCAGCGCCTGCGCCCAGTACAGCGCCAGGTAGAAGTGGCTGCCGCGGTTGTCGATGCCGCCGACCTTGCGCGAGGGCGACTTGTCGGTGTCGAGGAACTTGCCGTTGGCCTGGTCCAGCGTCTTGGCCAGCACGTCCACCTCGGCGTTGCCGTAGCGGTTGCCCAGGTGTTCCAGCGACGCGGCCAGCGCGAGGAACTCGCCGAGCGAATCCCAGCGCAGGTAGTCCTCTTCCAGGAACTGCTGCACGTGCTTCGGCGCGGAGCCGCCGGCGCCGGTCTCGAACAGGCCGCCGCCGGCCATCAGCGGCACGATCGACAGCATCTTCGCGCTAGTGCCCAGCTCCATGATCGGGAACAGGTCGGTAAGGTAGTCGCGCAGCACGTTGCCGGTGACCGAGATCGTGTCCAGGCCCTGGCGGATGCGCTCCAGCGAGAACTTCGTGGCCGCCACCGGATCCATGATGCGGATGTCCAGGCCGCTGGTGTCGTGGTCCTTCAGGTAGCGCTCGACCTTGGCGATCACCTGGCGATCGTGCGCGCGCTGCGGATCCAGCCAGAACACCGCCGGCGTGTGCCGCGCGCGGCTCACCGCCAGCTTCACCCAGTCCTGCACCGGCGCGTCCTTGGTCTGGCACATGCGCCAGATGTCGCCGGCTTCCACGTCGTGCTGCAGCAGCACGTTGCCGGCCTCGTCGATCACCTTGACCACACCGTCGCCGGCGATCTGGAAGGTCTTGTCGTGCGAGCCGTACTCCTCGGCTGCCTGCGCCATCAGGCCCACGTTCGGCACGCTGCCCATGGTGGCCGGGTCGAACGCGCCATGTGCCTTGCAGTCGTCGATGGTCGCCTGGTAGACCCCGGCGTAGCAGCGGTCGGGGATCACCGCCTTGACGTCCTGCAACTGGCCCTGCGCGTTCCACATCTTGCCGGAGTCGCGGATCATCGCCGGCATCGACGCGTCGACGATCACGTCGCTGGGCACGTGCAGGTTGGTGATGCCCTTGTCCGAATTGACCATCGCCACGCCCGGGCGCTGCGCGTATTCGGCGTCGATGTCGGCCTTGATCGCCGCCTGCGTCGCCTCCGGCAACGTGCCGAGGCGCGCGTACAGGTCGCCGATGCCGTTGTTCGGATTGAAGCCGACCTGCTTCAGCGCATCGGCGTGCTTCGCCAGCACGTCCTTGTAGAACTCGCTGACCGCCACGCCGAACATGATCGGGTCGGACACCTTCATCATGGTGGCCTTCAGGTGCAGCGAGAACAGCACGCCCTGCCGCTTCGCGTCCGCGATCTGCGCGTCGACGAACGCGGCCAGCGCCTTGCGGCTCATCACCGCGCCGTCGATGATCTCGCCGGCCAGCAGTGCGGTCTTCGGCTTCAGCACGGCGTGGCTGCCGTCCTTGCCGAACCATTCGATGCTGACGTTGCCGGCCTGCCCGATCAGCGCGGACTTCTCGGTGCCGTAGAAGTCGCCGCCGTCCATGTGCGCCACGTGGGTCTTCGAATCCTTGCTCCACGCGCCCATCTTGTGCGGATGCTTGCGCGCGTAATTCTTCACCGAGGCCGGCGCGCGGCGGTCGGAATTGCCCTCGCGCAGTACCGGGTTCACCGCGCTGCCCTTGACCCGGTCGTAGCGCGCCTTGATGTCCTTCTCGCTGTCGTCCTTCGGCGCATCCGGGTAATCCGGCAGCGCATAACCCTGGCCCTGCAGCTCCTTGATCGCCGCCTTCAGCTGCGGCATCGAGGCGCTGATGTTCGGCAGCTTGATGATGTTCGCCTCCGGCGTGGTGGCCAGCTGGCCCAGTTCGGCGAGATCGTCGGCCAGCTTCTGCCCGGCCTGCAGGAATTCCGGGAACAGCGCGACGATGCGCGCGGCCAGCGAGATGTCGCGCGTCTCCACCCTGATGCCTGCCGTGCCGGTGAACGCGGCGACGATCGGCAGCAGCGACTGCGTGGCCAGGAACGGGGCTTCATCGGTCAGCGTGTAGATGATCTTGGGCGTGGTGGACATTGTCTGTTCGGACCTCTCTGCTGCGGCATTCAGGGATGGGCGTTGCTGCTTCGGGGCGGGGCCGGCGCCGCATGGTGCGCGCCACGCCCGCGGCGGCCGGATCTTCCGAAGCCGCCCGGGCAAGCCCGATCGGAGCTCACGTAAAGCCTCCCATTGTCGCGTTTTCGCCGGGGAGGGGAAAGCGCGCAACCGGCGCCGCCCCATACGGCTCCGCATGCATGCCGCTCCCGGTCACGCGGCATGTGCGGCGGCAGAAAGCCGAAACGACAAGGGCGCGGCCATGCCGCGCCCTTGTCGTTTCGCTATCCCTCGCCGCAGCGACGGGTCACTTCACCGAGAAATCCTTGCTGGCGACCTGGTTGCCGTTCAACGAGATATCCACCTTGTAATTGCCGGCCGGGAACCCGCCGGGCTTGCTGATCATGAACGCGGTGGTCTCCGGGCCCGTAGCATTGAGGGTCTTGCTGTCCTCATGCACGACCTGGCCATCCTGGTAGGTCCACTTCACCGCCAGTGCGGCATTGCCGCTGCCGCTGGTGTCGACCGAGGCGTAGATGCTGTCCTTCGGCGCGAAACTGGTGCCGCTGGCGAGGATCTTGTTGTTGGCGTCGACCGTCGAGCCCAGCTCCACCGAGCTGAACGTGACTCCGGCAGGCGCGTTGTTCATGGCCATCGGCGCCGTGGAGGACGGCGCAGGCGCCGCAGGTGCCGGGGCCGTGGCGGCAGCTGGCGGTGTGGCGGACGGAGCCGGCGCGGTCGATTCATTGTTCTTGCCGCAAGCGCTCAGAGCCAGCACGGCAGTCAGCGATGCGAGGAGGATCAAGGGTTGGCGAGTCATCTTCATGGGGCGTCTCCTGCTTCAGGACTGGGCGGGAATCTTCAACATCTGGCCGGGCCGGATCCGATCCGGATCGGTCAGCTGGTCGCGGTTTGCGTCGAAAATCCGCTTCCATTCATTCGCATTGCCATAGAAGTGCTTGGCGATCTTCGACAAGTTGTCGCCTGCCACCACGGCATAGGTGGTGGCCGCGTCGGCAGTCGAGCTGACCTGCGACTGCACGTCACTGAAATCCGCCTTGGGCGGTGCATCCGGCGCGGTGGACTTCACCCCGCCCTGCACATCGGAAAAATCCGGTTTGCTGGTCTCGTTGCCCATCGCACGCAACTCCGTCTCGGAAGGGGGAGTCAGTGATAACCACCTTGCGGTTAACGGGTTGTGAGTGCGTTGACGGGGCGTTCAGGTGGAATCGCAGCCGCCCGGCGCTCCCTTGGATCAGCCGATGCCGGACCCGGCCAGCATCGCCTTGCGCCCTTGCCGCCGTGCCCACCACGCTTTCCGCCGCTCGGCGAGGCACGAGAAAATGACGTACAGCGCCGGGGTGCTGAGCAGGGTGAGGCTTTGCGAGATCAGCAGGCCGCCGATCAGGGCGATGCCGAGCGGGCGGCGCAGTTCGCTGCCTTCGCCGAGGCCGATCGCGATCGGCAGGGCGGCGAGGATGGCGACCATGGTGGTCATCATGATCGGGCGAAAGCGCACGATGCACGCTTCGCGTGCGGCTTCCAGTGGCGGCTTGCCGTGTTCGCGTTCGGCGACCAGGGCGAAGTCGATCATCATGATCGCGTTTTTCTTGACGATGCCTATCAACAGCACCAGCGCGATCTGCGCCACCACCGACAGCTCGGTGCCGGTCAGCCACAGCGCCAGCAGCGCGCCCACGCCGGCGGCCGGCAGGGTGGACAGGATGGTGATCGGATGGACCAGGTTCTCGTACAGCATGCCGAGCACGATGTAGACGGTGAGCACGGCGGCCAGGATCAGCCAGCCCATGCCGCTCTGCGATTGCTGGAAGCGGCGGAAGTCGTTGCCCATCTGCACCCGGATGTCGCCGGGCATGCGCATGTTCTTCACGGTGGACTGGATGATCGCCATCGCCTCGCCCATGCTCACGTCGGGCGCGAGGTTGAAGCTCAAGTCCATCGTGGTGTACTGGTTTTCGTGGGTGATCTGCGACGGCGCCAGCCCCGGCTCCTGCCGCGCGAACGCGGTGATCGGGATCATCTGGCCGCTGCTGGAGCGCACGTAGATGCGGTTGAGCGCCTCCGGCGTGGCGGTCTGTTCGGGCAGCGCGTTGACCACCACCTGGTACTGGTTGATGTCCGAGTAGATGGTGGACACCTGGCGCTGGCCGAAGGCGTCGTACAGCGCGCCGTCGATGCTGCCGATCGACACGCCGAGCCGGGCGGCCTTGTCGCGGTCGATCACGATGTTCTGGCGCAGGCCGGCCTCGTCGACGTCGGTGCCCACATCCATCAGCTTGGGATTCTTCTTCAACTCGGCCTGCAGTTTCGGCAGCCACTCCTGCAGGCTGGCGAGGTCGTTGCCCTGCAGGGAAACCTGGTACTGCGCACCCTGGCTGGTGCCGCCACCGCCGCTGGGCAGGTCCTGCACCGGGCGCAGGCGCAGGTTGAGGTCGGGATAGTTCGCGGCCTTCGCGCTGAGCCGCGCGAGCACCGCGAAGGTGTCGTCCTCGCGGCCTTCGGCGCGGGTCTTCAGGTCGATGTTGAACGAGCCGCTGGTGCCCTGCCGGCTGCTGCCCAGGCGCGAGCCCACGGTGGCGACGTCGGGATCGGCCATCAGCATCGTGGTGAGCCGTTCCAGCCGCTGCCTGCTTTCGGCGAACGAGACGGTGGCGCTGGAACTGGCGCGGCCCCAGATCAGGCCGGTGTCCTGCGCCGGGAACAGGCCGGTCTTGACCACGCCGAACAGGTAGAACGTGACCACGATCAGCACCAGCGGCGTCAGCGAGAACAGCAGCGCGTGGCGCAGCGAGAAGTTCAGCGCACGGGTGTACACGCGCAGCATGCCGGCGTGGAAACCGTCCAGCGTGCGGGCGAGCCGCGACGGCTGCGCCTTTTCCTTCGCGGCATGCCCATTGAGGAAGCGCCCGCACAGCGCCGGCGTCAGCGTCAGCGAGACCAGCGCGGAGACCACGATCGCCGCCACCAGGGTCACCGCGAACTCGTGCATGAACATGCCGGTGACGCCGCCGGCAAACAGCAGCGGGATGAACACGGCGATCAGCGAGGCGGTGATCGAGACGATGGTGAAGCCGATCTCGCGCGCGCCGGCCAACGTCGCCTGCACGCGCGACATGCCGCCGTCGATGTGGCGGATGATGTTCTCGATCACCACGATCGCATCGTCCACCACGAATCCGATCGCGATCACCAGCGCCAGCAGGGTGAGGTTGTTCAGCGTGTAGCCGAGGATGTACATCACCACAAACGCGCCGGCCAGCGACAACGGCACCGCCACCGCGGCGATCAGCGTGGGCGCGAGCCGGCGCAGGAACAGCGCCATCACCAGGATCACCATCGCCAGCGAGATCAGCAGCGTGGCCTGCACCTCGTGCAGCGAGGCGCGGATGGTCGGCGTGCCGTCGAAGAACGGGGTCAGCACCGTGCCGGGTTGCAGGTACTCGCGCAGCAACGGCAACTGGTCCTTGACCAGGTCGACGGTGGCGATGACGTTCGCGTCGGCCTTCTTGTAGACGTACATCAGCACGGCCGGCTTGCCGTGGAACCACGCGGCCTGGTACGCGTCCTGCTGGCCGGCGTAGACATTCGCCACGTCGGCCAGCCGCACCGGCGTGCCGTTGTGGCTGGCGACCACCAGCTGGGCGAATTCTTCCGCGCTGTGCAGCTGGGTGGTGGCGCTGACCGACATGGTGGTCTTGCCGTCGGACAGGAAGCCCTCCGGCGAAGTCACGTTGGCCGCGCTCAGCGCGTTGCGCAGCTGGTCCGGCGACAGGCCCATCGCGTTCAGCGCGCGCAGGTTCACGTCGACGCGGATCGCCGGCGTGGCCGCACCGGCGATCTCCACCGACGATACGCCCGGCAGCTGGCGCAGCCGCTGCGCCAGCAAGGTGTCGGACAGGTTGTACAGGTCGGCCGCCGATTGCGTGGCCGAAGTCAGCGCCAGCGCGATGATCGGGTCGTCGTTCGGGTTCGCCTTCTGGTAGCTGGGCGCGCCATTGAGGCCGGTGGGCAGGTCCGGCGCGGCCGAGTTGATCGCCGCCTGCACGTCGCGCGCGGCGGAATCCAGGTCGGTGCCGTTGCGGAACATCATGAAGACGAAGGTGCGGCCCTCGGAGCTGGACGAGCGCATCGTCTCGATGCCGGGCACCTGGCCCAGGTGCCGTTCCAGCGGTGCGGCCACGGTGGACGCCATCGTGCTGGCGTCCGCGCCGGCCTGGCTGGCCTGCACGAAGATCGCCGGGAACTGCATGTTCGGCAACGCCGCCACGCCGAGCAGGGCGTAGCAGATCATGCCGGCCACGAACAGGCCCATCGCCAGCAGCGAAGTGCCGATCGGGCGGCGGATGAAGGTGCCGGAGATGTTCATGGATTCAACGTGGGCGGGGGATGGGCGGGGTACGGCAGACGACGCGTGAACGAATCATCCCACCCTCAACGTCCATGCCGCGAAAAGGTTGATCGGGGAGGGGCGCGCGAAGAGCAACCCCTCCCCAACCCTCCCCTGCACGCAGGGGAGGGAGCAAGGCGACGTGCACGGCTCCTCCCCCTGCGCAGCAGGGGGAGGTCGGGAGGGGGTGCTTCTGGCTTTCCCTCCCCTGCCCTGCAGGGGAGGGAGCAAGACAACACGACAGCGGGATCACACCGCGCTGCGGACCTGGGCGTGGGTCAGCGCGCGCTGCTCACGGCGCGCGGCCAGCCAGTCGGAGAAACGCTCCATGTACAGGTAGATCACCGGCGTGGTGTACAGCGTGACCAGCTGCGACAGCAGCAGGCCGCCGACGATCGACACGCCCAACGGCCGGCGCAGTTCCGCACCGATGCCGTTGCCCAAGGCCAGCGGCAACGCACCGAGCATCGCCGCGGCGGTGGTCATCATGATCGGGCGGAAGCGCAGCAGGCAGGCGCGGCGGATCGCGTCGCGCGCGTTGAGGCCGGTGCGGCGTGCCTCGATCGCGAAGTCGATCATCATGATCGCGTTCTTCTTCACGATGCCGATCAGCAGCACGATGCCGACGATGCCGTCCACCGACAGGCTCATGCCGCACAGGATCAGCGCCAGCAGCGCGCCGACACCGGCCGGCGGCAGCGTGGAGATGATCGTCAGCGGGTGGATGTAGCTCTCGTACAGCACGCCGAGCACGATGTAGATCACCACGATCGCCGCCAGCAGCAACAGCACCTCGTCGCCGAGCGAGGAGGTGAACTCGGCGGCCTTGCCGACGAACTCGCCGCGTACCTGCGGCGGGAAGTTCAGCTGCTGCTCGACCTCGTGGATCGCCGCCACCGCGTCGGACAGCGAGTAGCCCGGCGCCACGTTGAACGCCAGCGTCACTGCCGGCAGCTGCTGCTGGTGGCTGACCACCAGCGGCGCGCTGGTGACCTGGGCGGTGACCAGCGAGGACAGCGGAATGGTGCCGCCGCCGCCGATCTCGAAGCCGACGTTGCCGGCGTTGCCGATGCCCGACGGGGTCGCCGAGTTGCTCGACTTCAACTGGCCGAAGCTGGTCGCGTTGCTGCCGGTGAGCGCACCGTTGCCGTTGCCGCGCACGGTGAGCTTGTTCAGCAGGTCGTCGCTGCTGCGGAACTCCGGTGCCACTTCCAGCACCACGCGATACTGGTTGAGCTGGGTGAAGATGGTGGAGATCTGGCGCTGGCCGAAGGCGTCGTACAAGGTGTCGTCGATGCTCTGCACCGGCACGCCGAGGCGGCTGGCCTTCTCGCGGTCGATGGTCAGCTTCAGCGCGTTGCCGTTGTTGGCCAGGTTGTTGTCGACGTCGGCCAGCTCCGGCCGCTGGCGCATCGCCTGGGTCATCTGGTTGGCGTAGCCGGCCAGCTCGACCGAGTTCACGTCGGACAGCGAATACTGGTATTCGGTGGCGGCGACGCGGCTGTCCAGGGTCACGTCCTGCACCGGCTTCAGGTACAGCGCCACGCCGGGGATGCCGGCCACCGCGTGCTGCAGCCGCGGCAGCAGTTCGTCCAGGCCGTCGCGATCGCCGCGATCCTTCAGCACGATGCTGAGCTGGCCCTGGTTAAGCGTAGGGTTGATCGTGCCGGCGCCGATGAAGGCGGCCACGCCGGCCACCGCGGGATCCTTGCGCAGCGCCTCGGCGACCGCCTTGGTGCGGTCCTCCATCTGCGGGAACGCGATGTTGTCGTCGGCCTGCACCACGCCGGTGATCAGGCCGGTGTCCTGCTCGGGCAGCAGGCCCTTGGGGATGATGATGTACAGGAACACGGTGAGCACCACCGCGGCGCCGGCCACCAGCATGGTCAGGCGCTGGTGGTCGAGCACCCAGTCCAGCGAGTTCTCGTAGATGCCGACGGTGCGCGACCACACCGTGCGCTTTCCCGCCACGGCATGGCGCTCGTGCGCGTCGTCGCCCTCGGGCAACTGGTCGGGCTTGAGCAGGTAGGCGCACATCATCGGCGTCAGCGTCAGCGACACCAGCATCGAGATGGTCACCGCGATCGTGAGCACCCAGGCGAATTCGTGGAACAGCCGGCCGGTGACGCCGGGCATCAGCAGCAGCGGCAGGAACACCGCCACCAGCGACACGGTCAGCGACAGCACGGTGAAGCCGATCTCCTTCGCGCCGACCTCGGCCGCCTCCTTGCCGCTCTTGCCCTGCTCGATGTAGCGCACGATGTTCTCGATCATCACGATCGCATCGTCGACCACGAAACCGGTGGCGACGGTGAGCGCCATCAGCGAGAGGTTGTCCAGCGACATGCCGGTGAACGCCATCACGCCGAACGTGCCCATCAGTGACAACGGCACCGCCGTCGCCGGAATGATGGTGGCCCACAGCCGGCGCAGGAACACGAAGATCACGCCGATCACCAGGAACACGGTGAGGATCAGGGTGAACTCGACGTCGTGCACCGAGGCGCGGATGGTCACCGTGCGGTCGGCGAACACGTCCAGGTGCACGTCGGCCGGCAGTGCGCTGCGCAGTTCCGGCAGCACGTTGCGGATCTGCTCCACCGTCTGCACGATGTTCGCGCCGGGCTGGCGGCGCACGTCCAGCAGCACCGCCGGCTGGCCGTTCGCCCACGCGGCGAGCTGGTCGTTCTCGACGCCGTCGACCACGCTGGCCACGTCGGACAGCCGCACCGGCGAGTTGTTCTTGTAGCTGATGATGGTGCTCTTGTACTCGGACGCATCGCTCAGCTGGTCGTTGGTGCCGATCGAGTAGCTCTGCGTCTTGCCGTTCAGCGTGCCCTTCGGCGCGTTGACGTTGGCCTGGGTCAGCGCGCTGCGCACGTCTTCCAGGGTCAGGCCGAGGTTGGACAGCTGCGCCGGGTTCACCTGCACGCGCACCGCGGGGCGCACGTTGCCGGCGATCGAGACCAAGCCCACGCCCTGCACCTGCGACAGCTTCTGCGCGATGATCGAATCGGCCAGGTCGTTCACCTCGCGCAGCTGGCGGCTGTCGGAGGTGAGCTTGAGGGTGAGGATCGGCGCGTCGGCCGGGTTGACCCGGTTGTACACTGGCGGATACGGCAGGTTGCCCGGCAAGGTGCCCTTGGCCTGGTTGATCGCCGCCTGCACGTCCTGTGCGGCGATGTCGACGTCGCGATCCATCGAGAACTGCAGGATGATCGTGGACAACCCGGCGGAGGAGTCCGAGCTCATCATGGTGAGCCCGGAGATCTGCCCCAGGTTGCGCTCCAGCGGTGTGGTGATCAGCGCCGCCATGGTGTTGGCGCTGGCACCCGGATACTGCGTGCTCACCACCAGGCTGGGCGCCTCGATCTCCGGCAGGGCGGACACCGGCAACTGGCGGTAGCCGAGAATGCCGAGCAGCAGCACCGCCACCATCAGCAACGAGGTGGCGATCGGGCGGCGAATGAAGAGGGTCGAGAATCCCATGGCTATCCGTAACGTGTAGGTGCGGGTTCAGCCGCGATCATGGCCGGGACACGGCCGGGTTCACACGACTGCGGTGGCGTTGCACGGCTCGGCGCGCGGCCGCTCAACCGCGACGGCGACCACCCTTGCTGCTCTGCTTGGCTTTCTCCAGTTCGGCCGCGGTCGGCGCCGCCGGCACTTCGCCCGGCTTCAGCGCATTGACCTTGCTGCCCGGCTTCAGCCGGAACTGGCCTTCGGTAACGACGCGGTCGCCGACCTTGAGGCCGCTGCCGATCATCACGTGGCTGTCGCCCACTTCACCGGCGATCGCCACCGCCTGCATCTTCACCGTGCTGTCGGCCTGCACCTGGTAGACGTAGTCGCCGTCCGGTCCGCGCTGCACCGCCTGCGCCGGGATCACCAGGCCGCCGTCGACCGTGTTCACCAGCAGCTGCACGTTGACGAACTGGCCCGGCCACAATTCGTTTTTGTCGTTCGGGAATTCCGACTTCAGGCGGAACGTGCCGGTGCTGGTGTCGATCTGGTTGTCGATCACCTTGAGCACGCCGCCGCTGGCGATTGGATGCGCATCGGTGCGATCCAGCGCGGTCACCTGCAGCGAGGCGCCTTCCTGTGAGGCGGCGGCGCGCACCATGTCGAGGTTCTGCTCGGGCAGGGTGAACATCACGTTGATCGGGTGCAGCTGGGTCAGCGTGACGATGCCGGTGCTGGTGGTCACCACGTTGCCCGGATCCACGCCGCGGATGCCGGCGAGGCCGTCGATGGGCGAGATCACCTTGGTGTAGGCCAGCTGCACCTGGCTGTCGCGCACGCTGGCCGCATCGGCGGCCACCATGGCCGCGTACTGGGCGGCCGTGTTGCGCAGGGTGTCCAGGTCCTGCTTGGAGATGTAGCCCTGGGCGGCCAGGTCCTGGCTGCGCGTCAGGTTGCTCTTTGCCGTCTCCAGCAGCGCCTGGTCCTGGCGCTGCTTCGCCGCCGCCTGGTCGTAGGCGGCCTGGTAGGTGCGCGGGTCGATCTGCGCCAGCACCTGGCCCTTCTTCACCGGCTGGCCTTCGGTGAACTCCAGGCTGAGCAGCTGGCCGCCCACCTGCGGGTTCACGGTGACCGTGTTGAGCGCCTGCACCGTGCCCAGCGCGGTCAGGTAGACCGGCACGTTCTGCTTGACCACCGGCACCACGGTGACCGGCACCGGCGGCGTTTCATCCTTGCCGTCCTTGCCGCCCTTGCTCTTGGTGGCGGACTGCGCCGACGCGGTACCCGCCGGGGCGGGCTTGTGCAGCAGGCGGAAACCCACCGCTGCCACCACGATCACGGCAATCACGATCAACGCGATCTTCCAAAAACGCGACATGTAAAACTCCTGGATTGAACGGTGCGCCCAACCGGCACACGACTGCGTGGCATGCGTTTGCGACATGACGGACGCGTGCCGGGCCATGCCGACACGCGTCTCTCGGGATCAAAGCATAGGGGCAGATCAACGAACTTGGACAATGCCGGTTGACATGGGTGCGGCATGACCGATGGCAGGGGCGCTGCCCGATACAGGGCCATCCGCAGGCACCGCGCGGGCTGCCGCGGCAGGCACGGTCGCCGCGACGGGTCGCCGCGGAGGCCTGAAACTTGCCGCGCGCTTCGTTTATAATCGCCGACTGTTGCCTGTCCGACCCTCGAATACGGGTCGAACGGCAAGCGCGATCCGTGTCGTGCACTCACGCACGGCAATCCACACCGGGATGCGTCCATCGCGCCGGTGCGACAGCAACAGGCAATTCAGGCAGGTCGGAACAGCCATCGTGGCGCTCCGTCCTGCCCACTGACAGGAGTACGTGCGTGAGCGGTCCCATGAGCAAATCCGATCAGAGCGTCTTGCGCCAGTTCTCGATCATGATCGGCGGTCTGGCTGTGCTGACGGTGGTGCTGATCTTCGCGGCGCTGGCGATCCACGACCACGAGCCGAAGGAAACCAACCCGAAGCAGCCGGCCAAGATTGCCGCGCGGATCGCGCCGGACGGCGCCGTCTACGCGGGCAATACCGGCCGCGCCGCCATGCAGGCCGCCGCCGATGCCGCCGCCAAGGCCGCCGCGTCGCAGGTCGCCTACGGCGGCACCACCGACGGCAAGGCGATCTTCGACCACCTGTGCACCAGCTGCCACACCTCCGGTGTCGCCGGCGCGCCGAAGGTGGGCGACAAGGCCGTGTGGGGCCCGCGCCTCGCCGAAGGCATCGACACCCTGGTCAAGCACGCGATCGAGGGCTACCACGGCCCCGACGGCAATTTCATGCCGCCGAAGGGCGGCAACCCGGCGCTCACCGACGAACAGGTGACGAACGCCGTGCACTGGATCGTCGATCAGGCCAAGTAACTGGCCTGATCCAACAAGCTTTCTGCAAACGCCGCCCTCCGGGCGGCGTTTTCGTTTGCCCCTTCCCGTGAGGGGGACAAATCGGCAGGATTGCCGATTTGCACGGCGCAGCCGCCCGAAGGGCGAGGGCCATGGATGGCCCGAGTGCAGGTCGGGATGGGGAGCCCCGGCGTGCGGAAAGATCAAAAACACCTCTCACCCGACCCTCCCCTGCTTGCGTAGCGCAGGGAGTACATCCGATTACTCCGCGTGCTCCCCGATCCACGCCTGCGCGAACTTCCGCAGCTCCGGGAAGAACGCCTCGAAGCGCTGCTGCAGTTCCGCTTCCCGCTCCAGCAGCACCGGCAACGCCGAATCCAGCGGATTGAGCCGGCTCAGGCGCTGCCCGATACCGCACAGCGCCTCGCCCAGCACCGCGTCATCGGCGTAGCCGGCCGGCAGGCCATGCGCTTCCATGTAGCCGCGGAAACGCCGCAGCGCTAGCGGCAGCAGCGCATCCTGCCGCCACAGCAGGGCGCGCAGGGCGGCAGAAAACTCCGGCAGCGGCTGCGCACTCCAGCGCGGAAAATCGCGCGCCAGGCAGCGGTCGAACCACATGTCCAGCAGGATCCCGGCATAGCGCCGGTACGGCGATGGCAGCATCGCCTTCGCCTCCAGCACCTCGGGATGGGCGTCGGTATACACGTCGATCGCCCGGTGCAGGCGAATGCCGGCGATCACCCGCGGCGGGAACCAAGTCACGTCCGGCTGCCCGTGCACGAAATCGCCCAGCATCCCGCCAAGCTGCAGGGCCTCGTCGTCGCCGGCCAGCAGCGCGTGCGCCAGGTGGTTCATCCGGGGCGTCCGCGGCAACCGGTCCGCCCGGCGGTTATCATCGTGCACATGAATCCCACCGAGCTCTCTGCCGAACCTGCCAGCTTTCCGGACGTCGCCGCCAGTTTCATGCTCGACGGCCCCGCCGGCAAGCTCGAGACCATCAGCGACATCGCCGAACCCGCCTGTGCGCGCGGCGGCGTGGTCGTGCTCTGCCATCCGCTCACGATCGAGGGCGGCAGCATGCACAACAAGGTGGTGACGATGGCCGAACGGGCGCTGCGCGAATCCGGGCTGGATACGGTGCGTTTCAACTTCCGCGGCGCCGGCAATTCGCAAGGCGACTACGACACGGGCCACGGCGAAAGCGACGACCTGGCCGCGGTGGTGGCCTGGGTGCGCCGCACGCGCCCGGACGATGCGTTGTGGCTGGCCGGCTTCTCGTTCGGCAGCTACGTGACCATCGCCAACGCGGTGCGCCTGGGCGCCGATGCGTTGATCAGCATCGCGCCGCCGGTCGGGCGCTGGCCGTTCGAGGCAATCGCACTGCCGACCTGCCCGTGGCTGATCGTGCAGGGCGAGGCCGACGAGATCGTCGAGCCGCAGGCAGTGTTCGACTGGGTCGAGACGCTGGAGCACCGGCCCGAACTGGTGCGCATGCCCGAAACCAGCCACTTCTTCCACCGCCGGCTGATGGACCTGCGCGGCGCGATCAAGCACGCGGTGCGCGGCTGGTTGCCGCCGAAGCGGCATGCCTGACGCCCGCCCATCATCCCTTTCCAAGACCCGTCCGCTCCATGAGTGAAACCCCCTTGCTCGCGCCCAGCGCGCGCTACCTCGAAGGCGTCGCCGCGCACCGCTGGGAGTCCGACCCGACCCAGCTGGCGCTGCTGCCGGAATTCGACCGCATGCACGCGGCGCTGTGCGCCGAGCCCGCGAACGGCAATGGCACCGGTCTGTTTGACCGTCTGAAATTCCTGCTCGGCAACGACCCGCCCGAGGCGGTGCCAGGGCTGTACCTGTGGGGCACGGTGGGCCGCGGCAAGACCTTCCTGATGGACCTGTTCGTGGCCAGCCTGCCGCACGGCGTGGCGCTGCGCCGACACTTCCACCGCTTCATGGGCGAGGTGCACGAGAGCCTGCGCGCCCTTGGCGAGCGGCAGAGCCCGCTGGTCGAGGTCGCCGCCGACATCGCCGGACGCTGCCGGGTGTTGTGCCTGGACGAGTTCCTGGTCAACGACATCGGCGACGCGATGATCCTGTCCAACCTGCTCGACGCGCTGTTCGCGCGCGGCGTGAGCCTGGTCACCACCTCCAACACCGCGCCGGAAAACCTGTACAAGGACGGCCTGCAGCGCGCGCGCTTCCTGCCCGCGATCGCACTGATCGAACGGCGCTGCCATGTGGTCGAGATGGCCTCTTCGCGCGACTGGCGCCTGCGCGCGCTGACCCAGGCGCCGGTCTACCTGACCCCGCCCGGCGCCGAGGCGCACCGCGCGCTGGAGCGCATCTTCGCCAGCCAGGCCAGCGGCAACGTGCTGCAGGGTGGCGTGCTGCACGTCAACAGCCGCGACATCCCGTTCCACAAGCGTGCCGACAACATCCTGTGGTTCGACTTCGCCGCGCTGTGCGAAGGCCCGCGCGCGGTCGCCGACTACATCGCACTGGCCAAGGCCGGCCCGGCGATCATCGTGTCCAACGTGCCGCAGTTCACCATCTACAGCGAGGACGCGGCGAAGCGCTTCGTGCAATTGGTCGACGAGTTCTACGACCGCCACGTCAAGCTGGTGCTGTCCGCCGCCGCGCCGATCACCGAGCTGTACGACGGCGAGCGCCTGCGTGCCGAGTTCGGCCGCACCGAGTCGCGCCTGATCGAGATGCAGAGCGAGGAATACCTGGCGCTGGCGCACCGCCCGGAGTGAGGCGACGGCTTACAGCGCCGCCGCGGTGCCGGCATGCGCGCGCTGGAAGCGGCGGTGGTGGACCAGCAGGCCGCTGAAGTAGGCGATGTAGTAGCCGACCAGCAGGCCGATCACCAGCATGGTCAGCGGGCTGGAGGCGTAGCCCATCGGTGGCATCGCACCGGGCGCGGTCGACGTCTGCTGCATCTGCGGCCACACCACCATCAACCGCCAGCCCAGCCGACCCAGCAGCAGCACGGTGAGCAGCGCACCGATCCACGGGTTCGGCACGTAGCAGTCGCCCTTCGCCGGGTCGACCTCGAAGCGGGTCAGGCGCAGGCCGAGCAGGCCCAGCGCGCCACCGATCAGTACGCCGCCGAGCAGGCCCTCGGCCAGTGCGACGTGGTGGAATCCGCTGAGCGCGAGCAGGCCGCCGAGGATCGCGAACACCACGATGCGGAAGATCATCCGCTTGCGCCGGATCGGCTGGCGGCCGAACTGGCGGCTCACCCGCCGCCACACCATCCAGGCCAGCAGCGGCAGCATCACGAGGTATTGGGTCAGGTGGGCAAGCATGCGCATATCACCGGATGGGTTGCATCCAGCATAGTCGGCCGCGGGATGACTGACGACTGACGTTTGTCACCCCCCGTCCCTGCGGCAGGAGCGAGGCGCGCTACTTCGCCTTGCCCTGGTTCGCCACCGCGGCCATCTTCGCCGCGATCGCATCGGCGTCGCCGAGGTAGTAGTGGCGCAGCGGCTTCAGCGCGTCGTCGAACTCGTACACCAGCGGCACGCCGTTGGGGATGTTGAGCTCCACGATCGCCTCGTCGGAGATGCCGTCCAGGTACTTCACCAGCGCGCGCAGCGAATTGCCGTGCGCCACCACCAGCACGCGCTGGCCGGACCTGATCGCCGGCGCCAGCACCTCGTGCCAATACGGCAGCACGCGCGCCACGGTGTCCTTCAGGCATTCGGTATCGGGAATGTCCTTCGGGTCGAGCGCCGCGTAGCGCGGGTCATGCACCGACTCGTTCGCGGCCCGATCCAGCGGCGGCGGCGGGATGTCGTAGCTGCGCCGCCAGATCTTCACCTGGTCCTCGCCGTACTTCGCCGCAGTCTCGGTCTTGTTCAGGCCGGTGAGGCCGCCGTAGTGGCGCTCGTTGAGGCGCCAGTCGGTGAGCACCGGTATCCACATCAGGTCCATCGCGTCCTGCACGCCCCACAGCGTGCGCACCGCGCGCTTGAGCACCGAGGTATGCGCCACGTCGAAGCCGTAGCCTCCTTCCTGCAGCAGGCGGCCGGCCTCGCGCGCCTCGGCCATGCCCTGCTCGGTGAGGTCGACGTCGGCCCAGCCACTGAAGCGGTTGTCGAGGTTCCACTGCGATTGGCCGTGGCGGATCAGGACGAGCTTGTGCATGGGGGCGCCCAACAGTGATGAGTAAACCGGGAATGGTGCCGGCCGCCCCCGGCAGCGTCAAATGCGGCCCCTGCCACAGGTCATGTCAACCCTCGGCCCGGTGACTGCATCCTAGTGCGTGTACCCACCCACTGAAGACTCAAGGAGATTGCCATGCGTCGATTCCCGACGATCCTCATCCTGGCCGCACTGGCGCTGGGCCTGGGCCTGCCGCCGCTGGCCAGCGCGGGCGACAACGACATCGACAAGGTCAACGGTTCGGTGCAGGTCGCGGCCGGGCAACAGGTCGGCGACGTCAGCACCGTCAACGGCGCGGTCCATATCGGCGATGGCGCCAGCGTGCACGAAGCCAGCACCGTCAACGGCGAAGTCGAACTGGGCACCAAGGCGCAGGCGACCGAACTGGGCACGGTCAACGGCGCGATCAGCCTGGGTGGCGACAGCCGAGTCAGCGGCAAGGTGAATGCGGTCAACGGCAGCATCCATCTGGCTCGCGGCGCCGAAATCGGCGGCCGGCTGGAGAACGTCAACGGCGCGATCGTGCTGGATGGCGCCCACGTCGCCGGCGGCATCGGCACGGTCGGCGGCGACATCACGGTCGGTGCCGACTCGCACGTCGAGGGCGGCATCCTGGTCGACAAGCCGAACAACGGCTGGTTCCACTGGGGCAGCGACCGCAAGCCGGTGATCGTGATCGGCCCGCACGCCGTGGTGCAGGGCACGCTGGAGTTCCGCCGCGACGTGGTGCTGAAGGTCAGCGACAGCGCGCAGATCGGCCCGGTCAAGGGCGCCACGGTGGAGCGGTTCCACGGGGATGCACCGTAGGCTGCGACCCGGCATTCGTCACCACAACGGAACACAGCGAGCCACCATCCGGGGCTCGCCGGGAGACTGCCATGAACACCTCAATCGCCGTCGCGGTCGTCGCCGCGGCGCTGGTGGGCTGCGCCACCGCACCCATGAATCGCGACGCACTTCGCCAGCACGCCGAGCGCAACTGCCGCGTCCAGTCCGCTGTGTCGAAGGCCTATGCGATTGACAGTACTGGCGCAAGCATGCGCAGCGTCGCCTATGTCCATTGCCTGCGTGCCACCGGTTTCAAGACTGAAATCTGAGAGGAGCGGGGGTGGGCGCTACACCCAATCCCGCGGCTTCAGATATTCCATCAGCCGCGCCTCGGGCGAGCCGGGCTCGGGCTGGTAGGCGTACTCGAAACGCACACGCGGCGGCAGGCTCATCAGGATCGATTCGGTGCGCCCGCCCGACTGCAGGCCGAACAGGGTGCCGCGGTCGTAGACCAGGTTGAATTCCACGTAGCGGCCGCGCCGGTACAGCTGGAATTCGCGTTCGCGCTCGCCGTACGGCGTGTCCTTGCGGCGCGCCACGATCGGCAGGTAGGCATCCAGGAACCCCTGGCCCACGTCGCGGGTGAACGCGAAGCAGCGCTCGAAGCCGCCCTCGTTGAAGTCGTCGTAGAACAGGCCACCGACACCGCGGGTCTCGTCGCGATGCTTCAGGTAGAAGTACTCGTCGCACCACTGCTTGTAGCGCGGATAGACGTCCGCGCCGTACGGCGCGCACAGGTCGCGCGCCACCGTGTGCCAGTGCCGCACGTCCTCGTCCACCGGATAGAACGGGGTGAGGTCGAAGCCGCCGCCGAACCACCACACCGGTTCCACGCCTTCCTTGCTGGCCTCGAAGTAGCGCACGTTGGCGTGGGTGGTCGGCACGTACGGATTCTTCGGGTGCAGCACCAGCGACACGCCGGTGGCGATGAAGCTGCCGCCGGCCAGCTCCGGCCGATGCGCGGTGGCGCTGGGCGGCAGCTGGTGCCCGTGCACGCGCGAGAAATTCACCCCGGCCTGCTCGAACACCGCGCCGTCGCGCAGCACACGGGTGCGCCCGCCGCCACCGGCCGCGCGTTGCCACGCGTCTTCCTCGAAGCGCGCCGCGCCGTCGGCCTGTTCGATCGCTGCGCAGATGCGATCCTGCAGTTCGCGCAGGAAGGTTTCGGCCTGGTTGGCTTGCTCGCTCATCGCCCGACTCGTCGATTCAATGGCGCAAGCTTAGCAAGCGCCCCTGCGCGAACGGCTGCGGCGCGGCGCCGCGCCGCCTTGATCCAGCTCAGCCGGACGAATCAGCTTATCCGCGCCGCCATCCGCCGGTGTCCGATCAGCTGCGCCCAGCGCAGGCCCAGGTCGATCCACATCAGGTAGCTGGCCTCGAGCAGCAACAGGCCGAGGTAGCGCCGTTGCCGCGGCAACGCCGGCTCGGCGGCCACCGGCAAACCGTCGAAGCCGAGCCGGCGCGCCAGCAGCAGGCAGCGCGCCAGGTGATAGCGGCTGGTCACCAGCGCCACCGGCGGCAGGCCGGCATCGCCGGCCTCGGCCAGCAGCAGGCGGCGCGCGTGGCGCAGGTTCTCCAGCGAGTCGACCGAATCCTGCTCCAGTTCCACCCGCACGCCGCCGGCCAAACCGTGCCGCTGCAGCCAGGCCTGGCCGGCGGCCGCCTCGCTGCACTGGCCGCCGCTGCAGCCGCCGAGCAGCAGCAGGTGGTCGGTCTGCCGCTGCTCGGCCAGGCTCAGCGCGCGGCGCAGGCGCTGCTGGTAGTCGTGCTCGGGCACATCGCACTCGAGCCGGCGGCCGAACACCAGCGTCACCATCCGCCGCGGCGGCGCCAGCGGGCTGCGCAGGGCGACCCGGCAGACATGGATCAGGTAGCCCAGCCAGACCAGGCCCGCGCTCAGCACCAGCGCCAGCACGGTCACCAGCGCGGCATGCTGCACGTCGCGGTCGCGCAGGTAGCGCCAGCTTCGTGATGGGGACGGGGTCGACGACACGGGGTTTCGCGGAGAACCGGGGTGCTCCAGCTTAGCTGGCGTGCCCTGTTCGCGGCACCTTCATGCCGCGGCAACCACCCTGAATGCCCACCCGGTCACAGGCTAGGCAAGCTGCAGGGTGCCCGTTAGGCTTTCCTGATGCCCATTCTCATGACACCCCTCGCGGTCACCGCGTATACCGCCACTTCCGCCATGGGCAGCGGCCTCGCAGCACAGCTCGACGCGCTCGAACACGCCCGCAGCGGGTTGCGCCCGAACGACATCAGCAGCGCGCCGCTGGCCTGCTGGGTCGGCCGCGTCGATGGCGTGGAAGACGTCGTCCTGCCCGCCGCCCTGGGTGCGTGGGACTGCCGCAACAACCGGCTGGCCTGGCTGGGCCTGAACCAGGACGGCTTCCTCGAGCGCGTGCACGCCGCGCGCACGCGTTACGGCGCCGACCGCGTGGCGCTGCTGCTGGGCACGTCCACCGCCAGCATCGGCGCCACCGAGGAGGCCTATCGCCGCCTCGATGCCGACGGCGGCTTCGCCGACGACATGCTGCGCCCGGCGATCCACGCACCGCACTCGCTGGCCGCCTTCGTCGCCGCCGCGCTGGAGCTCGCGGGCCCGTGCCTGACGGTTTCCACCGCCTGCTCGTCCAGCGCCAAGGTGTTCGCCAGCGCCGAACGGATGATCCGCCTCGGCCTGGTCGACGCGGCGGTGGTCGGCGGCGTGGATACCTTGTGCGACAGCGTGCTGTTCGGCTTCAATGCGCTGGAGTTGGTGTCGCCCGAACCGTGCCGCCCGTTCGACGCCGCGCGCAACGGCATCTCGATCGGCGAGGCCGCCGGCTTCGCCCTGCTGGAACGCATCGAGGCCGCGGCGGACGCGCCGCGACTACTCGGTTACGGCGAAGCCAGCGACGCACACCACATGTCCACGCCGCATCCGGACGGCCTCGGCGCCGAGCTGGCGTTGAACGACGCGCTGGCGCGCGCCGGCCTCGACGCGGCCCGGGTCGACTACATCAACCTGCATGGCACCGCCAGCCAGAAGAACGACGAGGTCGAGGCGGCGCTGGTCGGTCGCGTCTTTCCGGTCCGCACGCGAGCCAGCTCCACCAAGGGTTTCACCGGCCATACGCTGGGCGCAGCCGGCATCGTCGAGGCGACGATCGCGCTGCAGGCGATCGAGCACGGCCTGGTTCCCGGCAACCTCGGCGGCGACACGCCCGACCCGATCTGCGGCGCGCACTTCGCCTGGCGCAACGAACGCCAGCGCGTCGACGTGGCGCTCAGCAATTCGTTCGGCTTCGGCGGCAACAACGCCTGCCTGGCGTTCGCCCGCGCGGGATTCGCCGCATGAGCATGCTGCGCGTCCACGTCGAAGGCGTCGGCCTGTGGTCGCCGCAACTGGCTGACTTCGCCGCGCTGCGCGCGCTGCTGGCCGGCGCCACCCCGCCGGCGCCGTCACCGCGGCCGGCCGCCGCCACCCTGCCGCCGAACGAACGCCGGCGCGCGCCGGAAAGCGTGCTGCTGGCGGTCGAGGCGGCCGGCCAGGCGGTGGCGATGAGCGGCCGCGATGCCGCCGCGCTGGCCTGCGTGTTCGCTTCCGCACACGGCGACCAGGCGATCACCGACTACATGTGCGCCACCCTGGCGCGCTCGCCGGCGGAGCTGTCGCCTACCCGTTTCCACAATTCTGTGCACAACGCCGCGGTCGGCTACTGGACCATCGCCACTGGTTGCCACGCACCGTCCACCGCGATCTGCGCCCAACGCGCCAGCTTCGGCGCCGCGCTGCTGGAAGCGGCCAGTCAGGCGCTGGCCGAGCAGCGTGCGGTGCTGCTGGTATGCAGTGACACCACCGGCAGCGGCCCGCTGGCCGAAGTCACCGGCTGCGCGCAGGCATTCGGCTGTGCACTGGTGCTGGCGCCGCAAGCCAGCTCGGCGTCGCTGGGCCGGCTCGACCTGCAGCTGGGCACCGCGCCCACCGACACGTCCTTGCCGGAACCGCTGCAGGGCTGGCGCGCCGGCAACCCGTCGGCCGCCAGCCTCCCGCTGCTGGCCCTGCTGGCCGGTGCGGGCGGACACTGCGAACTGCCCGTCGCGGCTACACTCGGATTGCGGATCGACATGGAGAACGTCGCTTGAACACTGCCGTGGCGCGCTGGTGCGTGCTGATTCCCTGCCTCAACGAGGAGGCCGCGATCCAGTCGGTGGTCGAATCCGTGCTGGCGCTCGGCGCGCCGGTGATCGTGATCGACGACGGCTCGGACGACCGCACGCCGGAGATCGTCGGCGCGCTGCCTGTGACCCTGCTGCGCCACGAGGAGCGCTGCGGCAAGGGCGAGGCGCTGCGCCGCGGCTTCCGCGAAGCGCTGCGCCAGGGCTACGACGCGGTGCTGACGATGGACGGCGACGGCCAGCACCTGGCCAGCGACATCCCGCGCATCGTGGCCGCCGCCGCGCGGTATCCCGGGCACATCGTGATCGGCGCGCGCCTGCTCGATCGCGAACAGCAGCCGAAGGGACGCCGGCGCGCCAACGCGGTCGCCGACTGGGGCATCTCGTGGGCCTGCGGGCAGCCGATCGCCGACACCCAGAGCGGGCAGCGCTGGTACCCGCGCGCGGCGCTGGACCTGGTCGACCTGCCGGCGGAGAACTTCGTGTTCGAGGCGGCGATCCTGATTGCCGCCTCGCGCGAGAAGAAGCTCGGCGTGGTCTCGGTGCCGATCGCCTCGCGCTACCACGGCGCGTTCCGCCCCAGCCACCTCAAGCCGGTGCGCGACGTCACCCGCATCACCACCTACACGATCGGCCAGGTCCTCCACTACGGCCACATCATCGCCAGCCATCGCCGCTCGCGCGCGGCGCCGCTCATCGTCGACGACGGCACGACGGGCTGACGCCATGGGCCACGCGCTGCTGCTGGTGCAGTTGGTGGCGATCCTGGTCACCGCACGCGCACTCGCCTGGCTGCTGCGCTGGATCGGCCAGCCGCCGGTGATCGGCGAGATGATCGCCGGCCTCGCGCTGGGCCCGCTGCTGTTCGGCGCGCTGGCGCCGGCCTGGCAGGGCTGGCTGTTCGCACCGGCCAGCCTGCCGGCGCTGGACGGGCTGAGCCAGATCGGCCTGGTGCTTTTCATGTTCATCGTGGGTGCCGAGCTGCGCCTGTCCGGTGGCGTGCGGCAGGCGCTGCGCGCGGCCGGGGCGGTGGGCGGACTCGCCGTGCTGCTGCCGATCGGCCTCGCCCTGCTGATCACGCCGCTGCTGTATGCGCGCTACGCGCCGGCCGGCATCGCGTACTGGCCGTTCGCGCTGTTCCTGGCCGCGTCGCTGGCGATCACCGCGATGCCGGTGTTGGCGCGCATCCTCAAGGACCGCCACGTCACGCACACGCCGGTCGGCCAGCTGGCGCTGACGGCGGCGGCGATGGCCGACGTGCTGGCGTGGATCCTGCTGGCGCTCACCGTGGCCTTGATCTCCGCCCACGGCGACTGGACGCCGTTCTGGCGCAGCGTGGGCGGCGTCGGCGCCATGCTGGTGCTGTGCTTCGCGCTGCTGCGCCCGCTGCTGCGGCGCTGGCTGGCACGGCATGCGTCGAAGGGCCGTCCGGACGGCGGCGCGCTTGCCGCACTGCTGATCGGCGCGCTCGGCTGCGCCGCGCTGACCGAATGGCTGCATCTGCACGCGGTGTTCGGTGCGTTCGTGTTCGGCCTGTGCCTGCCGCGCGACGATGCGTTGCTGGCCGGGCTGATCGAACGGCTGGAACACGTCGCGGTGATCGCGTTGATGCCGGTGTTCTTCGCACTGACCGGACTGAGCACCAGTGCCGATGCGTTCCAGCGCGACACACTGGGCCCCTTCGCGCTGATCCTCGCGGTGGCGGTGGTCGGCAAGGTGCTCGGCGGCGCACTGGGTGCGCGTCTTGGTGGCCATGGCTGGCGCGACAGCTTCGCGGTCGGCTCGCTGATGAACGCGCGCGGCATGGTCGAGCTGATCGTGCTGAAGATCGGCCTCGACGCCGGCGTGATCGGCCGCGAGATGTTCACCCTGCTGCTGCTGATGGCGATCGTCACGACCATGATGAGCACGCCGATGCTGCTGTTCTTCAGCCGCAACCACCGGCTTGCCGCCGTGGAATGCTCACGCCACCCAGACCAGGGTTGAGCCAGCATCGGTCGTGCACGGCAGCCGTCGTGCACTCCGGAGTCCTGGACCAGCATGAGCGACACGATGCACGAAGCGGTGATCCTCGGCGGCGGCCTGGCCGGCCTGTGCCTGGCGTTGCAGCTGCGCGGCGAATTTCCGGAGATGGACATCCTGGTGCTGGAGCGCAACCGGCATCCGCTGCCGGCGGCGGCGCACAAGGTCGGCGAGTCGACGGTGGAGATCGGCGCGGATTATTTCGACCACACGCTGGGCCTGCGCGAACACATGGATTCGGCGCACATCCGCAAGTTCGGCCTGCGCTACTTCTTCTCCGACGGGCGCGACGACGTCGAGAACACCACCGAACTGGGCGTGAGCCGGATCCTGCCGGCACCGAGCTACCAGATCGACCGCGGCATTTTCGAGACCTTTCTCGGCGAGGAAGCGCGGCGACGCGGCATCGCGTTCCGCGACGGCGCCACGATCAAGCGCTTCAACGTCGGCGAGCATGGCGCCGCGCACGACGTGCATTACGTCGATGCCGACGGCGAGCACCATGTCACGGCGCGCTGGCTGCTGGACGCGTCGGGCCGCGCCGCGCTGCTGCGCCGACGCTTCGAGCTGACCGTGGACAACGGCCATCACGCCAACGCGGTGTGGTTCCGCATGGATGCGAAGCTCGACATCGACCGCTGGAGCGACGACGCCGACTGGCACGGACGCGTTTCGCCGCCGGAACGCTGGCGCTCGACCAACCACCTGACGGGGCCGGGCTACTGGGCGTGGCTGATTCCGCTGGGTTCGGGCGCGCACTCGGTCGGCATCGTCACCGACGCGGCGATGCATCCGCTCGACGGCATGCGCAATTTCGAGCTCGCGCTCAAATGGCTGCATACCCGCCAGCCGGCCATGGCCCGCGCGATCGCCGCCGAGCGCGACAGCCTGCTCGACTTCCGCTTTCTGCGCAATTACTCGCACGACAGCCGCCAGCTGTTTTCCGCCGACCGCTGGGCGCTGACCGGCGAGGCCGGCAGCTTCCTCGATCCGTTCTACTCGCCCGGCAGCGACTTCATCGCGATCGCCAACACCTACATCGTGGCGCTGCTCGGTCACGACCGCGCCGGCCGCAAGCTGGCGCCGTACGCGCGCATCTACGAGCAGCTGTTCCGCTCGTTCTACGCGAACACGCTGAGCCTGTTCCGCGGGCAGTACCCGATGTTCGGCAACGCCCAGGTGCTGCCGGCCAAGGTGACCTGGGACTATGCGTACTACTGGGGCGTGTTGTGCCAGCTGATGTTCCAGCGCCGGCTAACCGACCTCGACCTGCTCGGCGAGCTGCGACCCGAACTGGACCACGCGCAGGCGCTCAATGCGCGCATGCAGCAGTTGTTCCGCCACTGGCATGCGGCCAGCGCCGGCCACAGCCGGCGCGAGATGCTGGACCAGTGCAGCCTGGTCTGGTTCGCCGCACTCAACCGCGGCCTGCACGACACGCTGGACGACGCCGGTATCCGTGCGCGGCTGCGCGGGCACGTGCGCGTGCTCGACGGCCTGGCCGATGCATTGACCCTGCAGGCGGCCGCCGTCGACGCGCGCCTGCACGCGCCGTTGTCCGGCCAGCCGCGGCCGGCGCTGTTCAACGCGGCGAGGTGACGGTACGACTCAGCCCATCGCGCCGTTGACGCCGATCAGCTGGCCATTGATGTAGCCGGCCGCGTCCGAGCACAGGAACGCGACCAGCGCGGCGACTTCCTCCGGCTTGCCGGCGCGCTGCGCGGGGACCAGTTCGCGGATGCGTTCGGGCGGGAACGCAGCATCGGCCATGCGCCCCTCGATCACGCCGGGCGCGACCACGTTGACGGTGATCCCGCGCGAAGCCATCTCGCGCGCCAGCGACTTGCTGGCGCCCACCAGCGCGGCCTTCGCCGCGGCGTAGTTGGTCTGGCCGCGATTGCCCAGCTGCGCCGCCGCCGAGCCGATCGAAACGATGCGACCGAAGCGCGCGCGCGCCATCGGCAGCAGCAGCGGCCGGGTGACGTGGAAGAAGCCATGCAGCGAGACGTCGATCACCCGGTGCCACTGCTCGTCGCTCATGCCCGCCATCGGCGCGTCGTCGTGGATGCCGGCGTTGTTGACCAGCGCCTGGATCGGCCCCTCGGACAGCAGCACGTCCAGTGCCGCGCGGGTCACCTCCGCATCGGTGACGTCGAACGCCAGCGCCTGCGCGCTGCCGCCGCCGGCGACGATTGCCGCGGCGGTTTCCTCGGCTCGGGTCAGGCTGTGGTGGCCGTGCACGATGACGTGCCAACCGGCCGCGGCGAGCGCGTGGCAGATCGCGCCGCCGAGCTCGCCGCTGCCGCCGGTGACCAGGGCGCGGCGTGCAGGATGGGCTTCGGACATGGCAGGCCTCATAGGCGGATCAGCGGGAAGGATGGATCACCGCGGCACGCCCGCTGGCGAGCAGCCGGCCGCGATGCTCGACGCGGAACGCATACTGCGCGCCGCCGTCGTCGGCGTAAAGACACTCGGCACGGACGTCCAGATGGCCGTCGAGCCGGTCGACGTATTCGTCGAACAATTGCACGTCGCGCAGGCTGACCAGCATGCCGGGGCGCACCGTCTCGCTGCCGCGCGCACGCGCCAGCAGCGCGCCGTGCACCGCCATCGCCTGCGCACCGTATTCGGCCAGGTGCACCGCGTGCAGGCCGTGCTCGCCGCGCAGCGGGTTGTCGGCGCGCGCGTGGCCTTCGCTGATCGCGTGGATGCTGCGCTCGTCCCACGCCAGTACCGCATCGAGCAGGCACATCGTGCCCGCGTGCGGGATCAGGTGCGCCCAGTCAGTCTTGTCGAGCATGCGGCGCCATCAGGATCGACAGGCAGAAGTGGAACGCCACGCCGAGGCTCACCGTGAGCCCGATCGCGCGCAGCACCGGGATCGTGGCCCACGCCAGCATGCCGAACACCAGCAGCGCAGACAGCACGCAGACGAGGGTGGCGTGCAGCGTACGCCGCTGCTCGGCCGGGTCGCCGGTATCGCGTTCGAAGAACAAGGCGTAATGCAGGCCGAGGCCGCCGGCGAGGATCAGCGCGACCAGGTGGAACAGCGAGATCTCGATGCCGGCCACGCGCTCCACCGCCAGCACCAGGAAGGTGGCCAGGGTCATCGGCGCCAGCACGTGCCAGGCGCGGCGCAGGCTGCGCAGCGCGAACGTGATGGTCAGCACCAGCAAGATCGCCGCAACCAGCAAGGCCTGCAGGATGCGCGTGCGGTAGTCGACCACCAGCGACTCCGAAGCCGCCTTCAGGTCGAGCAGGCGCACCGCGCCGTTCGTGTTTTCGCCCAGCGCCTGCAGCGCGGCCGCGTCATGCACGCCGCTGACCGTGCCCAGGCCCAGCCAGTGGCCGTCGCGCTCCACCAGCATCGCGGCGAGGCGCTGGCCCAGCGGCGTCTGCGCGTAACGCTGCGGCGTCAGCGGCGGCAGCTGGCGCGCGGCTTCCACATCGTCGACGAACGGCTGGAACAGGTCGGCGCGGAACGGCAGGCCCTGCAACGCTCCGCCCAGCGCGCGCTGCAACGTGGCGCGGTCGGGCAGCTTCTGCTGTCGTTCGCGCTGCAACGCTGTCGTCGGCAGATAGCGCGACGGCAGTTCCAGCGCATCGGCCGCGTGTTGCGCCAGCAGCGCATCGACGCGCGGCTGCAGTTTCTCCGACAGCGCCAGCACGCCCTGCTCGGTCGGCGCCTGCAGCACCAGCAGGTAGCGCACGTCGGGCGCGCCGAGCGCCTCGCGCAGGCGCGCGTCGTGCTGCAGCAGGTCCTGCGGCAACGGGGTCAGCGCGGCGAGGTTGTTTTGCCAGAACGGCGCCGGTGCGAGCGCCAGCATCAGCACGATCGCCACGGCGACCGCGACGGGAATCCAGCGCGGTCGCGGCAGGCGATCCACGAACGCGCGCGCGCGCGCCAGCCAGCGCATGTCGGCGACGTCGCGCACGCGCCGCGGCAGCAGGTGCGGCAGCAGGTAGCGCGTGCTGAAACCGGCCACCAGCAGGCCGACGATGGTGAACACGGCGAGCTGCTTCAGCCCGTTCACGCCGGAGGCGTAGAACGCCAGGTAGGCGATGCAGGCCGAGGCGATCGCGGTCAGCAGCAGCGGCCACAACGTGCGCACGCTGTGCACCGCGTCCTCGCCGGCGCGGCGGTGGCTGAGCACGCGGATCGGGTACTCCTGCGCCACGCCGAGCAGGGTGAAACCGAACGCCAGGGTGATCCCGTGCACTTCAGGGAAGGCGAGCGTCAACGCGGCAATGCCGGCCAGCGCGGCGCTGGCGATCGGCAACGCCGACAGCAGCAGCGAGCTGAAGCTGCGATATGCCAGCAGCAGCAGCGCGATGAAGCCCACGGTGGAGATGCGCCCGATCCAGTCGGCCTGATGCCGCGTCTGCGCACCGACCACCACGCTGAAATAGCCCGGCCCGCTCAATTGCAGGGTCGCGCCGCTGCTGCCAGGCAGCGCATGGAAGGCCCGCCGGATGCCGTCGATCGCCTGCTGCTGCGCGCCCGGGTCGAATCCGGCGGCGACCGTCTGCACCAGCAGCAAGGCTTCGTCCTGCGGCGAGAACCACACGCCCTCGCGCAGTTCCGGCGATTTCGCCGGCGCCCACCGCTCGGCCAGCTTCAGCACCTCCAGCGTGGGGTCGCGCGGCAACAGGCCTTTCAGCAGGCTGGCCGCCGGCGAGGAAAGATCGTCCAGCCGCTGCTGCAGCTGGTCGGCCAGGTACGCCTCGTCCAGCGGCTGCGTGCCCAGCGTGGGCGACAGCAGGTAGCGATACGGCAGCAGGTTGGCGTCCAGCGCGCCGAGGTCGAAGCTGCCGTTGAGCACCTGGCTGTAGCGCCGGTCGTTTTTCAGCGCCGCGGCGAGGCCCTGGCTCAGGTTGGCCAGCTGCGCATCGGGCTGGCCATTGATCGACAGCAGCAGCAGGCGCGAACCCGGCCCTTCGCCGACCTGCTCCATCAACAGGCGCTGGTCCGGCGTGGTCGGCGCGGGCATGAAGCTGCGCAGGTCGGTGCTGACGTGCAGGCGCTGGCTGACCATCCAGCCGAGTCCGGCCAGCGCCAGCAACCATCCGATCAGCAATGCCGCGCGTGCGCCCCGGCGCATGCTCAGGGCGCGCTCTGGCACAGCGCCTGCAGCGCCTCACGGGTGGGCTCGGCCGGCATCTGCGCGGCCAGCGGACCGAGCAGGTCGACCGCGAGATCGCCGTCGGCTTCCTGCATGTGCATGCAGCGCGAGGCCTTCGCGTAGCCGTCGATGCGGATGCTGGCGACGGTCTTCGCCACGCGGGCGTCGCGCGGCACCAGGGTCAGCGTCCACGCACCGCCGGCGTCGCCACCCTGGCGGATCTCGAATGCCTGCTGCAGGCGCGCGGCGTCGCCACTGAGCAACGCCACGAAGCTGTCCAGCAACACCTGCAACTGCGGCGCACGCTTCAGCGAGAAGTGCCGCGGACTCTTGCCGGTGCGCTGCTGGGTCACCTCGCCGTCGGCGATGGTGGACGTTTCCTGCTGCGGGTGATCGACGCGCCGCTGCAGGCGGTCGCCGCCGAGCCACGACAATTCGCCGGAGACCACCAGCGGCCGATCGAGCACCTGCAGGAAACGCGCCTCGGCGAAGGCGGTATGCGCGGGCGCGGGCTGGCCCAGGGCCGCGATCAGCGCCGGCGCGGACGACGCTGCCGGCGCCGGCTCAGACGCCGATGCGCTCGCCCACAGCGGCAGCAGCAGGCCCATCAGCCACAGGCGCGTCTTGCCAGAAATCATAGAAATTGAACCAGTTGTAGGGAGCGACATGGATGTAGTGTTCCAGCCGTTGCGCGTAGCGGGCAATCAACGCATCCAGCGCCGGGCCGCGATCCTGCCGCGGAATCTGCACCTGGTCGCTGAACGGCTCGAAGACCAGCTTGTAGCGGTTGCCGCCCAGGTACAGCCCGAAGCACAGTACCACCGGCACCTGCAGCGTATGCGCCAGCAGCCACGGGCTGATCGGGAACGGCGCGGAGGAACCGAGGAAGCCGGTGCGCCGCAATACCTCGTGGCCGCGGCCGCGGTCGGCCAGCATCGCCACCAGTGCGCCGTCGTGGCAGGCTTCGGCCATCGCCAGCGCGATCGTGGTGCCGTCCTGCGCCGCGTCGATCACGCAGGCGCCCACGTCCGGCGCCAGCGCTTCGAGCAGCTCGGTCATCGCCGGGGTCTTCTGCTTGTCCAGCACCACGCGCAGCGGCATCTCCGGCCGGCGCGCGCCGATCGCCCGCAACGCCTCGAAGCTGCCCTGGTGCGAGCCGAACAGCAGCACGCCGCGGCCCTGCGCGACACGCTGGTCGAGCAGGTCCAGGCCCTCGGTCTCGATCTGGAACGGTTTTTCGCCATGCGCGAGCAGGAAGATCCGGTCCAGGATCGTCGCGGCAAAGCAGTGGATGTGCTTCAGCACCTGCCACGCCGTGGCCGGCCGGCCGAACGCACGCTGCAGGTATTGCCGCGAGGCCTGCCGCTCCGGCCCGCGACGCAGGAAGAAGTACAGCGTGATTGGGTACAGGCACAGCCGACCTATCCGGCGTCCGCCGTGCAGCGCGATCGCGCGGATCAGCCAGATCGCGAAACGCCCGCCGCCTTCCGGTCGGTTTTGCCAGTGTTCGTGCGTGCTCATGCCGTTCCCTCGACCAGGCCGCGTGCCAGCAGGATGCCGTCACGCCGGATCTCGAAACGCGCCCGCGCGCCGTCCGCGGCGGTCAGGCGCAACGTGGCGGTTTCTTCCGGCAGCAGTGGCGCCGCGAACTTCGCTTCCAGCACGCGGCCCAGCCGCTGGCCGCGCCAGGCGCGCAGGGCCAGCGCCACCTGCTCCAGCAAGATCACTCCCGGCACCAGCGGCGCAGCGGGAAAGTGGCCGGGCAACGCTGGATGCCCCGCGCCGATGCGCAGCGCCTGTTCGAAGCCGGCGCTCATGGCGCCACCGGGCGCTTGCCGCGCAGCAACTGCGGCCAGTGCAACGCCAGCTGCAGCAGCATGTCGTGCAGGCCGGGATGATGCAGATGGCGCAGGCGCCAGCGGCGATAGACGTACTCCAGCAAGAACGCCGCGCCCAGCAGGACGTAGCAGCCCAGGTGCAGCCATGTCGCGGCCCAACGCTCGGGCACCGGCAGCGGCGAGGCGATGCCGGCGCGCGCCAGCAGGCCGCTGTGGTCGGCGCACAGCAACAGCACGGTCAGCAGCAGCGCCTGGGCGCCCAGCAGCAGCGTCCAGAACCAGGTGATCTGGCGCGCGTAGGCAGCCACGCCCGGCTGCAGCAGCCGTTCGGCGCCCTCGATGGCGACGATGAAACGCGCCACCAGCGGCTCGGACGTGCCCAGCGTGCGGCCGAACCAGCCCGCCAGCAGCGCATTGATCAGCACCGGCACCGCCTCCAGCAGCAAGTCGGCAAAACCGTACCGCCACGTCCACAGCAAGCCGGCCAGCACGCCCGACCACCACAGCCACGGCGAGGCGCGGCGCGTCAGCAGCTGTGGCAGCATCAGCACGCTCAGCAGCAGGGCCAGCGCCAACAGTGCGAACACCTGCCGATGCGTCACCGCGCCGGCGATCGCCAGCAGCGGATAGGCCGGCAGCAACAGCAGGCCGTAGCGCCGCGTCGTGCCATCAGAGGGTGAAGAGGACGTCATGCCGGGTTCCGCGTTGGCTCCATCGAAGCCGCCAGCCTGCCACCGGTGCCGGAACGTGGCGTGACAGAAGCGACGTCGATGCGTCGATGCGCCCGCTTCAACCGACGCGGTTCTTCTCGACATGCGCGGACAGCGTGCGCAGGTTGGTGAAGATCTGCCGGTTGTCCGGATTGTCCGAGCGCAGCTGGAAGCCGTAGCGCTTGGACACGGCCAAGGCGATCTCCAGCGCGTCGATGGAATCCAGCCCCAGCTCGCCGCCGAACAACGGCGCCTCCGGGTCGATCTGTTCCGGGGTCACGGTCTCGAGATTCAGGCATGCCACGACCAAGGTGGCCAATTCGTGCTGTGCCGCTGTCTGTTCCGCCATGCTCGATTCCGTACGCTGGATACATTGCCTCCCCCCGGTGGCAGTGGGCGCGGAGTGTAACATAGCGCCCTTGTCGTTCCCGGTTGTACGCAATGATGCAGGGCTGTGAAAACCCCCAGATCGACCCGCAGTCGCGCCGCGCGCCGCGGGTGTCCTACCGCATGGCCGAGGTCGCCGCGACCCTGGCTGAACCCGGCACGCTGGCGCTGTTCGGCTTCTGCGCCGACGCCCCGGCCAGCACCGACCCGCGCTACCTGCAGGTGGCGCTGCAGGCCTTCGACGCCCCGGCGCCCATGGAACTGTGGCAGGTCGACGCGCCGGTCGGCTGCGGCAGCGACGGTGTGCTGCGCTGGTCGGCCGGCGGCGGCTGGCTGTTCGCCTCGATCGAACTGGACGAGCGCGAACACGGCGGTCCCGTCGCCACCGCCCGGCTGGCCTACGAGCGGTTGCACCGCTTCGTCGCCACGCATGAGGCGCGGCATGTGCTGCGGGTCTGGAATTATCTCGGCGCGATCAACCAGGGCGACGGCGATGCCGAGCGCTACAAGCATTTCTGCGACGGCCGCGCCACCGGCATGGGCGACTTCTTCGCCGAGGGCTTCCCCGCCGCCACCGCGATCGGCCATCACGGCGACCCGCATCGGCTGCAGGTCTACCTGCTCGCCTGCGACCAGCCCGGCACGCGGGTGGAGAATCCGCGCCAGGTCAGCGCCTGGCGCTACCCGCGCCAGTACGGCCGCACCCCGCCCAGCTTCGCCCGTGCGATGGCGCTGCCGGCGCAGGACGTGCTGGCGATCTCCGGCACCGCCGCCGTGGTCGGCCACGCCTCGGCGCACCAGGACGACCTCGACGCCCAGCTGGAAGAAACCCTGACCAACCTCGAGGCGCTGCTGGCCAGCGCCGGCATGGCCGCCGGCTTCGACACCCGCTCGCCACTGAAAGCCTATGTGCGCCACGTCGCCGATGCCCCGCGCGTGCGCGCGTTCCTGCACAGCCGCCTGCCCGGCGTGCCGGTGCTGCTGCTGCACGGCGACATCTGCCGCAGCGAGCTGTTGGTGGAGATCGACGGCTGGCGCTACGCGTAGTTCTGAGGGACGGGTCGTGAGGGAAAGGCAGCGCCTTCTCCAACCACCCGCTTCTCCCGCTCACTGCTGCTTCGTGGGCCGCTTCCATCCCTCGAACGTCTGCTGCCGGCCGCGCGCCACGGTGAGTTCGCCGGCCGGGGCGTCACGTGTGATCACCGAGCCGGCGCCGATGGTGGCCTGTACGCCGATGGTCACCGGGGCGACCAGCGCGCTGTTGGAGCCGATGAAGGCGCCGTCGTCGATGCGCGTGACGAACTTGTTCACGCCATCGTAGTTGCAGGTGATCGTGCCGGCGCCGATGTTGACGCCGCGGCCCACCACGGTGTCGCCGAGATAAGTGAGGTGGTTTGCCTTGCTGCCTTCGCCGAGACGTGTCTTCTTGGTCTCGACGAAGTTGCCCACGTGCACGCCGGCGTCGAGTTCGGTGCCGGGGCGCAGCCGCGCGAACGGCCCGATCGTGCAGGGACCGTGGGTCACCACGCCGTCCAGGTCGCAGTGCGACTGCACTACCGTCCCGGCAGCCAGCTGCACGTCCTTCAGCCGGGTGAACGCGCCGATGCGCACGTCGTCGCCGAGCACCACGCGGCCTTCCAGGATCACGTCGATGTCCAGCTCGACATCGTGACCGGCCTCGACCGTGCCGCGCACGTCGATGCGCAAGGGATCGGCCAGGCGCACGCCATCGGACATCAGCGCGCGCGCGGCGCGCTGGCGATACGCCGCTTCCAGCTCGGCCAGCTGCTGCGGATTGTTGGCGCCTGCGGCCTCGATCGGGTCGATGCATTCGACGCTGAGCGCCGCCCGGTTCTCGGCAGCGGCCATGCCGAAGATGTCGGTGAGGTAGTACTCGCCCTGCGCGTTGTTGCGGTCGAGCCGGCCGATCCAGCCGCGCAGGGCCTGCGCCTCGGCGACCAGGATGCCGGTGTTGACCAGGTTCACCGCACGCTGGTCGGCATCGGCATCCTTCTCTTCGACCACCGCACGCACGCGGCCGTTGCCGTCGCACAACACGCGGCCGTAGCCGTGCGGATCGGCGAGCCGGGTGGTGAGCAGGCTGAAGCCGCCCTCGGCCGCCACCAGCTGCTGCAGTGTCTCGACCCGGGTCAGCGGCACGTCGCCGTACAGCACCAGGACACGCACCTTGCCGGCGGGCACGCCGGACAGCGCCTGCTCCACCGCATGACCGGTACCCAGCCGCTCTGCCTGCAGCGCCCAGTGCAGGTCGGGCTGGTCGGCAAACGCGGCTGGCACCTGTTCGCCGCCATGGCCATAGACGACGTGGATCGCCGCCGGCTGCAGCGCACGCGCCGCAGCGATCACGTGCGCCAGCAAGGGCCGGCCGGCCAGCGGCATCAACACCTTCGGCCGGTTCGATTTCATTCGCGTGCCGGCGCCGGCGGCGAGGATGACGACATGGAGAGGCGTTTGGTTCATGGCTGCAGGACCTTGTCGCGTGTCGATCAAAAAAGCATACCAGTCCGTCCTGGCCGGACGATGGCGGAAATGGGCTCAGGGCGTTGCCGCCGCGGCCGATACCGTCGGCTGGCCCGCATGGCACGCGAAGCGGAACACATAGGCCAGGCTGAACGGCTTCGTCTCGCTGTCCACCACATGGCTGTTGCCGTCGGCGTCAGCGGCCCAGCGGTTGATCTGCAGCGGATTGAACTGCCACTGCGCCGCGACGGTGCGCACCGCGGCGATGAAGGCGCGCCGGCTGGCATCGGCCTGCGCCTCGCCCGCCACGCGCACCTCGCTGACCATGCCTTTCCCGTCGACGACCAGCAGCGCCGGCACCTCCTGCGGCGGCGGGCAGCTGGCGAGCAGGTTCGGCGGATACGCCGGCGTCACGCGCCGGAACGGCGTACCGCCGCTGGACACTTCGCCCAGTGCCAGTTGATAGCGCGTCGTGCCGGGCGGCACCACGGCCCGCCACGATGCCTCGCCCGTGGCGGATGGCGACGGCGGCGGCAGGGGCGGCGTGGTGGCGCAGCCGACGAGAGTCAGCAAGAGTCCACCCCATGCGCACTTCAGCCGCGCCATCGTCATCGTCATCATCGCCGTCTGCCCAAAGCTGCATCGTGCCGACGCAAAAACGCCGGCACAAGGCCGGCGTCCTTTTCTGAAGTGTCCATCGAAGCGACCGCTTCATCCATGAGTGCGGCCACGGACGGCCGCCTCTTGATCCTGGTTCTGCGCTCACGGGCGAGCGCACAAACTCAGTGCTTGAGGTTCTTGCGCAGCCGCTCCAGCGCCTGCAGCTGAGTTATCGCCTCGGCCAGCTTGGCCTGGGCTTCGGCGATCTCCATCGCGTCGGTGCGGTTCGCCAGCGCGTCTTCAGCCTCTTTCTTGGCGCGCTGCGCGGAAGCCTCGTCCAGGTCGGCGGCGCGGGCGGCGGTGTCGGCCAGCACGGTGACCACCTGCGGCTGCACCTCCAGCATGCCTCCGGAAACCCAGAACTGCTGGCGCTCGCCACTGGCCAGCAGCACGTCGACGTGGCCCGGCTTGAGACGGGTGATCAGCGGCGCGTGGCGCGGCGTGATGCCGAGCTCGCCGATTTCGCCGGTGGCAACGACCATCGTCGCGTCGCCGGAGAAGATCTCGGCTTCGGCACTGACGATGTCGACGCGAATGGTTTGGGTCATGACTCAGGTTCCAAATGCTTAAGGCGACAGGCGGACGCGCGGTCCGCCCGCAGGATCAGGCGGCCTTCTTGGCGCCCATCTCTTCCGCTTTCTTGATCGCCTCGTCGATGCCGCCGACCATGTAGAACGCCTGCTCCGGCAGATGGTCGACGTCGCCGTCGACGATCATCTTGAAACCGCGGATGGTTTCCTTCAGCGACACGTACTTGCCCGGCGAGCCGGTGAACACCTCGGCCACGTGGAACGGCTGCGAGAAGAAGCGCTCGCACTTGCGCGCACGCGCCACGGCCTGCTTGTCCTCTTCGCTGAGCTCGTCCATGCCCAGGATCGCGATGATGTCCTTCAGCTCCTTGTAGCGCTGCAGCGTGCCCTGCACCTTGCGGGCGACGTCGTAGTGCTCCTGGCCGATCACGTTCGGATCGAGCTGGCGGCTGGTCGAATCGAGCGGATCCACCGCCGGGTAGATACCCAGGCTCGCGATGTTACGGCTCAGCACCACGGTCGCGTCCAGATGGGCGAAGGTGGTGGCCGGCGACGGGTCGGTCAGGTCGTCCGCGGGCACGTAGACGGCCTGGATCGAGGTGATCGAGCCGGTCTTGGTCGAGGTGATGCGCTCCTGCAGCACGCCCATTTCCTCCGCCAGCGTCGGCTGGTAACCCACCGCCGACGGCATGCGGCCGAGCAGCGCGGACACTTCGGTACCGGCCAGCGTGTAGCGGTAGATGTTGTCGACGAAGAACAGCACATCGCGGCCCTTGCCGTGCTCGTCCTTCTCGTCGCGGAAGTACTCGGCCATGGTCAGGCCGGTCAGCGCGACGCGCAGGCGGTTGCCCGGCGGCTCGTTCATCTGGCCGTAGACCATCGCGACCTTGTCGAGCACGTTGGAGTCTTTCATCTCGTGGTAGAAGTCGTTGCCCTCGCGGGTACGCTCGCCCACGCCGGCGAACACGGACAGGCCTTCGTGCGCCTTGGCGATGTTGTTGATCAGTTCCATCATGTTGACGGTCTTGCCCACGCCGGCGCCGCCGAACAGGCCGACCTTGCCGCCCTTGGCGAACGGGCAGATCAGGTCGATCACCTTGATGCCGGTTTCCAGCAGGTCGGTCGCGGCCGCCTGGTCGGCGTAGCTCGGCGCCTCGCGATGGATCACCCATTGGTCCTGCTCGCCGATCGGGCCGGCCTCGTCGATCGCGTTGCCGAGCACGTCCATGATGCGGCCGAGGGTGGCCTTGCCGACCGGCACCTTGATGCCTTCGCCGGTGTTGCGTGCCTCGAGGCCGCGCTTCAGGCCCTCGGTGGAACCGAGCGCGATCGTGCGCACGATGCCGTCGCCGAGCTGCTGCTGGACTTCCAGCGTGATCGCGGTGCCGTCGATTTTCAGTGCGTCATACACCTGCGGCACCTGGTCGCGCGGAAACTCCACGTCGACGACCGCGCCGATGATCTGAACAACTTTGCCCTGGCTCATGCTGATAGCTCCGGATGTAACTTTTGAGGTTTGTTGCGGCGCCGCTTCGCGTCGCCATGAATTTTGGAGGAGCAGCAGCGGTTACACCGCTGCGGCGCCGCCCACGATTTCCGAGATTTCCTGGGTGATCGCCGCCTGGCGCGCCTTGTTGTAGATCAGCGTCAGCTCGTCGATCACCTTGTTCGCGTTGTCCGACGCGCTCTTCATCGCCACCATGCGCGCGGCGTGCTCGCTGGCCAGGTTCTCCAGCGCCGCCTGGTACACCACCGATTCGATGTAGCGGGTCAGCACGTGCTCCAGCACGGTCTGCGCATCGGGTTCGTAGATGTAATCCCAGTCGTGGCTCGCTTCCAGCTTCACGCCGGCGTAGGCCGACTCGCCCGCTTCCTGGTGCGCTTCCATCTCCGCGGCCACCAGCGGCAGCGGCAGCAGCGCGTCGATGGTCGGCTTCTGCGTCATGGTATTGACGAAGTCGTTGTAGGCGAGGAACACGCGGTCCAGGCCATTCGCCTGGTAGGCATCCATCATCACCTTGATCACGCCGACCAGCTGTTCGAGCTTGGGCTTCTCGCCGAGGTGGCTGACGCTGCCGACCAGGTTGACGCCCTTGAGGCGGCGGAAGAACGCCACGGCCTTCTGGCCGATCGCCACCACGTCCACCTGCACGCCCTGCTTGTGCCATTCGGCGATCGCCGGCAGCAGGCGGCGGAACAGGTTGGAGTTGAGGCCGCCGCACAAGCCGCGATCGGTCGACACCACGATGTAGCCGACCCGCGCCACGTTGTCGCGCTGGACCATGAACGGATGGCTGAAGTCGGTGCTGGCCTGCGCCACGTGCGCGATCACCTTGCGCATCGAGCGCGCATACGGACGCGAGGCCTTCATCAGATCCTGCGCCTTGCGGATCTTCGAGGCCGAGACCATCTCGAGCGCACGCGTCACCTTGCGCATGTTCTGCGTGCTCTTGATCTTGGTTTTGATTTCGCGTCCGCTGGCCATGCTCTATTCCGCTCGTTGTGCTCGCTGGTGGGAAGAGGCCCCGTTACCGTCGCACTCTTCCGATTCGCTCTTGCCGGGCCTTACCAGCTACCGGTCTTCTTGTACTCGTCCAGCGAAGCCTTGAAGGTGGCCTCGATGTCCTTGTCCCAGTTGCCGGTGGCGACGATGGTCTTCATCAGGTCGGCATGGTTCTGGTGCATGAACGCGTGCAGGCCCTTCTCGAACGGCAGCACCTGGTTCACCGGCAGATCATCGAGGTAGCCCTGCTCGGCGGCGTACACCGACAGCGCCAGTTCGGCGATCGACAGCGGCGCGTACTGCTTCTGCTTCATCAGCTCGGTGACGCGCTGGCCGCGGTCCAGCTGGGCGCGGGTGGCCGGGTCCAGGTCCGAGGCGAACTGCGCGAACGCAGCCAGCTCACGGTACTGCGCCAGCGCCAGCTTCACGCCGCCGGACAGCTTCTTGACGATCTTGGTCTGCGCAGCGCCGCCGACGCGGGACACCGAGATGCCGGCGTTCACGGCCGGACGGATGCCGGCGTTGAACAGGTCGGTTTCCAGGAAGATCTGGCCGTCGGTGATCGAGATCACGTTGGTCGGCACGAACGCCGAAACGTCGCCGCCCTGGGTCTCGATGATCGGCAGCGCGGTCAGCGAACCGGTCTTGCCCTTCACTTCGCCGTTGGTGAACTTCTCGACGTACTCCTCGGACACGCGCGAGGCGCGCTCGAGCAGGCGCGAGTGGAGATAGAACACGTCGCCCGGATACGCCTCGCGGCCCGGCGGGCGCTTCAGCAGCAGCGAGATCTGGCGGTAGGCCACGGCCTGCTTGGACAGATCGTCATAGACGATCAGCGCGTCCTGGCCGCGATCGCGGAAGTATTCGCCCATCGCGCAACCGGAGTACGGCGCGACGTACTGCAGCGCGGCCGACTCGGACGCCGAGGCGACCACGATGATGGTGTTGGCCAGCGCGCCGTTCTCGTCGAGCTTGCGCACCACGTTGGCGATCGACGAACGCTTCTGGCCGATCGCGACGTAGATGCACTTAATGCCGGAATCCTTCTGCGCGATGATCGCGTCGATCGCCAGCGCGGTCTTGCCGGTCTG
>Ga0207664_10000103_pt1 | contig 77654 bp, 59 predicted proteins | sample LARL83metaG_FD_184349 | JGI IMG/M metagenome (GOLD analysis project Ga0207664, IMG submission 184349) | Corn, switchgrass and miscanthus rhizosphere microbial communities from Kellogg Biological Station, Michigan, USA - LAR L8-3 metaG... | ecosystem: Host-associated > Plants > Roots >...
CGGCAGATGCCTAAATTACGCGGCTCACGCAGCTCACCGAGCGACGTGACACCTGCCCAGGTGGCGGAATTGGTAGACGCACTAGCTTCAGGTGCTAGCGGGGGCAACTCCGTGGAGGTTCGAGTCCTCTCCTGGGCACCAATTGTAAACGAAGGCCGCCTCTCAAAGGCGGCCTTCGTCTTTTCCGGGTTTGATTAAAGTCAGGAAGGCCACCCCTCAAGCCAGCCTTCGTCTTTTCCGGGTTTGATCAAAGTCAGGAAGGCCACCCCTCAAGGCGGCCTTTATCAAGCGACTGCCGGCCCCTTCAGCTCGATCATGTTGCCCTGCGGGTCGTACAGATAGATCGACGGCCCTTCGCCCTTCGCGCCGTAGCGCATGCCCAGCTCGCCGACGCGCACGCCATGCGCCTTCAGGTGCGCCAGGATCGCCGCCTCGTCGTAATCCTCCACGCGCAGGCAAAGGTGGTCCATGTTGTGACCTTCCCTGCCCGGTGCGGCGCCGCCGTGGCGGCCCAGCTTGCCGTCGATGGATACCAGATCGATCAGCGAGGCGCCGGCGCGCAGCTGCACCAGGCCGATCTCGTCCTGCCGGCGTTCCTCGCGGCAGCCGAGCACCTCGCAATAGAAGCGTTGCATGGCCGCGATGTCGATGGCGCGCAACACCACATGGTCGATTTCACCGATACGGATCATGGAAGCTCCGGCGGGTCGGGGAATGGGGTGTCCGAGCATAACGCGGGAGGTTTCTGAACCACACCCCGGCGAGCCGCAACACGCGCCGCCCGCCCTGTATAATCGCCGCGGTAAACGCATGGTGGGAGAAGCGGGCGGCCCTTGACCGGGTCCGTGCCGCTGCCGAAGACGCAACGCCCGTAATCGCTCAGGCTCCCATACCATCATGTGCGAACACTCTGGAGAGACCGGTTGAATCCGGCGCCGAAGGGGCACGAAGCGCAGGCACCACGCTTCCAAACTCTCAGGCAAAAGGACAGAGGGGCGCCCCGCGTGCGGCACGGCACGCGAGTCTTCGGATGCCCACTCATGAGCCACAACCCCACTCCTTCCCTGCGTGACCTCGAACACCACGGCGCGTTCATCGAACGCCACATCGGTCCGGATGATGCGGAGATCGCGCAGATGCTGCACGTGATCGGCCACGATTCGCTGGAGTCGATGACCGACGCCATCGTTCCCGGCTCGATCAAGTCCGCCGCGCCGCTGGCGTTGCCGGAGGCGATCACCGAAGAGGAAGCGCTGGCCAAGATCCGCATGATCGCCGACCGCAACCAGGTGTTCCGCAGCTTCATCGGCCAGGGCTATTACGGCACCCTCACGCCGAACGTCATCCTGCGCAACATCCTGGAGAACCCGGCTTGGTACACCGCGTACACGCCGTACCAGGCGGAAATTTCGCAAGGCCGCATGGAGGCGCTGATCAACTTCCAGACGATGTGCGCCGACCTTACCGGGATGGAGATCGCCAACGCCTCGCTGCTGGACGAAGCCACCGCCGCGGCCGAAGCGATGACCCTGGCCAAGCGCTCGTGCAAGTCGAAGTCGAACGTGTTCTTCGTGTCGAACGGCGTGCACCCGCAAACGCTGGAAGTGGTGCGCACGCGCGCCGAGCCGCTGGGCATCGAGCTGGTGGTCGGTGCCGACGGCGACGCGGCCGGCACCGAGGCGTTCGGCGTGCTGCTGCAGTACCCGGACACCTTCGGCAGCATCAACGACTACCGGGCGATCGCCGACGCCGTGCACGCACGCGGCGGCCTGGTCGCGGTCGCCACCGACCTGCTCGCGCTGACCCTGATCGCCGCGCCCGGCGAATGGGGTGCGGACATCGTGGTGGGCAACTCGCAGCGCTTCGGCGTGCCGTTCGGCTTCGGCGGCCCGCACGCCGCCTTCATGGCCTGCCGCGATGCGTACAAACGCTCGATGCCGGGCCGCCTGATCGGCGTGTCGATCGACACCGAAGGCAAGGCGGCCTACCGCCTCACCCTGCAGACGCGCGAGCAGCACATCCGCCGCGAGAAGGCCACCTCCAACATCTGCACCGCGCAGGTGCTGCTGGCGGTGATGGCGAGCATGTACGCCGTCTACCACGGTCCGGAAGGTCTCACCCGCATCGCGCGCCGCACGCATCGCCTCGCCGTGATCCTGACCGTCGCGCTGCGTCGGGCCGGCGTGAAGGTGGGCGGCGATTTCTTCGATACGCTGCACGTCACCGGCATCGATGCCGCCACCGTCCACGCCAAGGCCCGCGCTGCCGGCGTGAACCTGCGCGAGCTGGACGACAACAGCCTCGGCATCAGCCTGGACGAGACCACCACCCGCGCCGATGTCGTCGCACTGGCGGGCCTGTTCGGCGCCGAAGCCGACATCGACGCGCTCGATGCCGAAGTCCACGACGCGCTGCCACGCACGCTGCTGCGCCAGAGCGCCTTCCTCACCCACCCGGTGTTCAACACGCATCACAGCGAGCACGAACTGCTGCGCTACATGCGTGCGCTGGCCGACAAGGATCTGGCGATGGATCGCACGATGATCCCGTTGGGCTCGTGCACCATGAAGCTCAACGCCACTGCCGAGATGATCCCGATCACCTGGCCGGAGTTCGCCAACATCCACCCGCTGGCCCCGGCCACGCAGGCGCAGGGCTACAAGGAACTGATCGACGGCCTGGAAGCGATGCTGGTGGAATGCACCGGCTACGACGCGGTGAGCCTGCAGCCGAACTCCGGCGCGCAGGGCGAGTACGCCGGCCTGCTGGCGATCCGCGCCTACCACCGTTCGCGCGGCGACACGCATCGCGACATCTGCCTGATCCCCGAGTCCGCCCACGGCACCAACCCGGCCTCTGCGCACCTGTGCGGCATGACCGTGGTGGTGACCAAGTGCGACGCCAACGGCAATGTCGACGTGGACGACATCCGCCGCGCCGCGGAGAAGTATTCCGACCGTCTCGCCGCGCTGATGATCACCTACCCGTCCACGCATGGCGTGTTCGAGGAAGACATCGTCGCGATCTGCGACATCGTCCACCAGCACGGCGGCCAGGTGTATACCGACGGCGCCAACATGAACGCGCTGGTTGGTGTGGCCAAGCCCGGCAAGTGGGGCTCGGACGTGTCGCACCTGAACCTGCACAAGACCTTCTGCATTCCACACGGCGGTGGCGGCCCGGGCGTCGGCCCGTGCGCAGTGAAGTCGCACCTGGAACCCTTCCTGCCGAGGAAGTTCGGGGAGGAAAGCCCGGTCGGCATGGTGTCAGCCGCGAGCTTCGGCAGCGCCAGCATCCTGCCGATCAGCTGGATGTACATCACGATGATGGGCCAGCAAGGCCTGCGCAAGGCGACCCAGGTCGCCCTGCTCAACGCGAACTACATCGCCAAACGCCTGGAGCCGCACTATCCGACTCTCTATACCGGCCGCAACGGCCTGGTCGCGCACGAGTGCATCCTCGACCTGCGTCCGCTCAAGGACGCCACCGGCATCGGTGCCGAAGACGTGGCGAAGCGGCTGATCGACTTCGGCTTCCACGCGCCGACGCTGAGCTTCCCGGTGTCCGGCACCTTGATGGTCGAACCGACCGAGAGCGAATCGCGGGTCGAACTGGACCGCTTCATCGATGCGATGATCCAGATCCGCGACGAGATCCGTGCGGTCGAGGAAGGCAAGCTGGACCGCGAGGACAATCCGCTGAAGAACGCTCCGCACACCGCCACCATGGTCAGCGCCAGCGAGTGGACCCATGCCTACCCGCGCGAACTGGCCGCCTTCCCGCTGGCCAGCCTGAAGCTGCAGAAGTACTGGCCGCCGGTGGCCCGCGTCGACAACGTCTACGGCGACAAGAACATCATGTGCGCCTGCATCCCGGTGGATGCGTACAAGGAAGAAGCCGAGGCGTAAACCGCTTCGCCGATTCGTGCAGAACAGCAAAAGGCCCCGCATGCGGGGCCTTTTTTTCATCCAGCCACGATACGGTTCCGGCCCTGCTGCTTGGCCTGGTACAGGCGCTTGTCCACCGCGTCGATGAACGGCCGCAGTTCGTCGTCGTGGCCGGGAATCACGGTGCCCGCACCGATGCTGATCGTCAGCATGAGGCCGATCGGCGAGGGTTCGTGCGGGATCTGCTCGACCAGGATCAAGCTGCGGCAGCGTTCGGCCAGCTTGCCTGCGGCGGCCTCGTCGGTTTCCGGCAGCACCAGCACGAACTCCTCGCCGCCGAAGCGGGCCAGCAGGTCGCGTGCGCGCGTCGCGGCCGAATTCAGGATGCGCGCCACATGCTTCAGGCAGGCGTCGCCTTCCAGGTGGCCGTAGCGGTCGTTGTACTGCTTGAAATAGTCGATATCCATCATGAGCATCGACAGCGGCTGCCGGTTGCGCCGCGCGTTGCTCCATTCGAGCTCGATGATCGCGTCGAAGCGCCGCCGGTTGGCGACGCCGGTCAGGCCGTCGCGGAAGGAAAGCTCCTCCATCTCCTTCTGCAGGCTGATCAGCTGCTGCTCGGTGCGCTTGCGCTCGCTGATGTCGAACATGAAGCCGACCAGCGAGTCGACCGTGCCGTCCGGGTTGCGCACCACGTGCACCACGTCGCGGATCCACACGTAGCGGCCGTCGCGGGTCAGCGCGCGGTAGTCGGCCTCGTGATCCACCCCCGCCTGCGACTGCGCCACGCAGAAATCCACCACCCATTCGCGGTCCGCCGGATGCATGCGGCTGGCCCAGTCGCCCACGCTCTCCCAGCTCGACGGCGCCCAACCCAGCAGCGCCTCGATCTGCGGCCCGATATAGGCGAACTGCTTGCTGTCCCAGTCGATCTTCCACGGGATCGCCTTGGTCGACTCCAGCAGCGTCTTGTAGACGGCGCTGCCGGGCGCCATCCGATTGTCGATATCCACCATCTTGCCGCCCCCCGGATGTTTCTGTCTGCGCAGCGCAGGCCATGGCCTGCGCAAAATATATCAGGCCACATGCCAGGCCCCATCCCGCGCGCAAACTCCACAGCACCGAGCGCCCTCCGCCGGACAGCCCGTGTGCCGGCTCAGTCGCCGTTCTTGGCCAGCCAGGCGTCGATCGCCGGCAGCCGTTCGTTGCGGATCATCATGCGGTACTTGATGTTCGCGACCGCGGCGTCGGCGGCCCGGCGCGAGCCGGCGGCAATGTAAGCGTCGGCGTAGGCCTTGATCTTGCCGATCATCGCCGGGTCGAACGAGGCGCTACCCAGGCGCGGGTAGTAGCGGCTGCGGGACGTCGAGTCGACCAGCGTGTCCACCTTGGCGCGATGCGCCAGGGCGAAGTCGAACGCCATCTCGGGGTGCTGGTAGGCGGCGATACCGATCATGCCGGCGCTGTTGGTCGCCCCCGGCTCGTCGGTAACGGCCAGATCCAGCGCGCGCCGGGCCAGCGCGTCATCGTCGGCATAGGACAGCAGCGAGTACAGCTGGTCCTTGATCAGCGGCGTCTTCTCCGCCTTCGCCATCGCATGCAACCGGTCCCAGGTGGCGGCGTCGGCGTGCCGGGCCACGATCGCGAAGATGGTCTTGCGCAACGCCGCGGGCACGGCCTTCGGGTCATGCTCCTGTGCCGCGAAGCGGCGGCGCGCCTCGTTGATGACGCCGGTGTCGCCCAGGTTGCCCAGCGCGCCGATCAACTGCGTGCGCAGGATCGCCACCGGATCGCTCTCGCCCGACTTCGCCTCCCAGCCGATGCGTGCGAACACCGGCGCCAGCCGCTTCACCGCGAACGCGCGGAAGCGCGCCTGGCGTGCGGCATCGCCGCGGTAGTAGTTGTCCAGGCCGCCGAGGGTGCCGGCGATCTCGCCCCAGATCTGCGGGTCGGCATCGGCCGGGGCGACCTGGACCAGGTCCAGGTAGGTGGATGCGTTCTGCAGGCCCGCCATGCCCAGCGCCCAGGTGTCGCTCATCAGGCCGAGCTGGTCGATCGGCGCGAGCTTGGCGAACGCGCCCTTGATCGCGGCGAACTGGGCCGGCGCGTACAGCGTGCGGTAGTAGCCGCTCTGCCCCGCATTCACGATCACCGGGGCGCAGCCCGGCACCGTCAGGGTGGCCTTGCCGTCGGTCACCAGGGTGCTCGCCGGCGCGCCGCCGATGCCCTGCGCGATCACCGGCACGTGCCAGCTCAGCGGCTTCTTGTGCGGGCGGTCCTTGGTGAACTCGCCCTGGCTCAGTTTCAGCGTGGTCCGGCCGCCGCTGCACGCGGCCGTGTCCACGCGGATCAGCGGGATGCCCGGCTGCAGGGTGAAGTCGTGCGCGATCGCGGTGATCGGCTTGCCCGCCACCGCCTGCACCTCACGCCACAGGTCGTCGGACTGGGTGTTGCCGTAGGCATGTGCCCTGATGTAATTGCGCACGCCGGCGCGCCAGGTGTCGGCGCCCACGTAGCCTTCCAACATGCGGATCACCGCCTCGCCCTTGGAATAGGTGATCGAGTCGAACGCCTGGCTGGCCTGTTCCACCGTCTCCACGTGCTGCACCACCGGATGCGTGGTCACCGCCGCGTCCTGCGACATCGCCGACTCGCGCGTGCCCACCGCATCCAGCGCGGTATTCCATTCCGGGTGCAGCTTCTCAGTGGTGCGCGCGGCCATCCACGAGGCGAAGCCCTCGTTCAGCCACAGGTCGTCCCACCAGCGCATCGTCACCAAGTCGCCGAACCACTGGTGTGCCATCTCGTGCGCGGCGGTGTTGAAGACCGCCTGCTTGTCGGCCTGGGTCGAAATGGTGGGGTTCAGCAGCAGCGCGTATTCGAAGGTATAGATCGCGCCCCAGTTCTCCATCGCCGAGAAGAACTGGCTGCGCCCCGGCGAGGCGATGTTGTCCAGTTTCGGCAGCGGGTACGGCACGCCGAAGTAGTCGTTGTACTCGCGCAGCACGGCCGAGGACGACGCCAGCGCGAAGCCAGCCTGCGATGCCAGCCCCTTCTGCGTGATCACGCCGATCTCGGTGCCGTCGGTCATGGTGGTGGCGCGGTCGAAATCGCCCAGGCCGAAGAACAGCAGGTAGGTGGACATCTTCGGCGATGGCTGGAATCGCACGCGGACCAGGCCATTGCCGAGGTCGGTGGTCGACGCCGCCGGCATGTTGCTCACCGCCATCTCGCCCTTGGGCACGGTCACTTCGAGATCGAACGTGGCCTTGTACGCCGGCTCGTCCCATGACGGAATGAAGCGGCGTGCGTCGGAATTCTCGAACTGGGTGTAAAGCGCGCGCTGCTTGCCCGCCTTGGTGTCGTAGTCGATCGCGAACAGGCCGGTGGCCTGGGTGCCGATCCTGCCGGTATAGCTCATCGCCAGCTTGTAGCTGCCCGGGGGCAGCGCGCGATCGAAGGTGAAGGTGGCGGTTTGCGCCTGCGCGTCCACCGTCACCTTGGGATCGGCTATCGCCATCCGCAGCCGTGTCGGCATGAGGTGCACCGAAGAGAACGCCATGTCGATCGCGTTCAGCGTGATGCTGGTGGTCGGCTGCAGCACATCGACAGTAATCGTGACCTTGCCGTCGAAACTCAGCTTGTCCGCATGCGGCACCACCGCCACGTCGTAGTGGCTGGGCACCACCGTGCGCGGCAACTGGGTGGTGGCGAGATCCGCGGTGGGCGCGGCAGCGGGCGTTTCGGCCATGGCCGTCATCGAAACACCGGCAAGCGCCAGGGCCATCGCGGAAACCAGCAACGTACTGCGCATTGAGAATTCTTCCATGTGGATCGTGGGGGAGTGGGTTCGGCCAGCCATGGGCAGGACCGCCGGCCCTCCCCTGCACGATAGTGAAGCCCCGAGCCACCGCCGGATACGGCCGGAAGTCATGCCCGGGATCGCGCATGCCAGCCGGATGAACCGCGGTCGGTCGACGACAGGCAATCGCGCTATATTCCGTGGCACGCGCGGCCGCATCACCCAGGCCGTCGCGAGTCGCCAGAAGATTTCGCGGGAGGCACCGTGATCGAATGGATCGAATATGCCAAGATCGCCGGCGCCTTCATCGGCGCCTGCGGCATCGCCACGCTGGCCAAGCTCTACCACGACAAGGTCGTGGCCGGCAAAGACACCGAACTGAAGATCAAGGAAGCCGAGATCACCCGCTTAGAGGCCGATCTGCTGAAGGTGCAGTCGCGCGTCAAGAGCGCCGAGGAAGACAGCGTCCCCGGCCACCGCGACCTGATCCGGCTGCGCGCGCAACTCACCGAAATGATCGAGAGCCTGGCCGGTACCCTGCGTGCGCAGGCCGCGTCGCTCTATATCCCGGTGTTCAATGCCGGCGACGAAAAGACCGCATCGCCGCGCAGCTTCGCCTTTGTCGCCGCCTGGAACATGGATCCCGGCGCCACTGCCGCCATCCTCAAGATGAAACTGGTCGAGAGCTGGACCATCGTCGGCGAATGCTGGGACAAGGCCGCCTTGATCGGCAGCAACAACCTGCAGGCCAACGTCCGCCACGTCGCTTCATACGACAAGCAGTCCGGCTTCGTGCCGATGCACACGCTGGTGTCGCCGGTGCGCTGGCAGGGCCGGCAGATCGGCATCGTGCAGGTCTTCAACAAGACCCTGCCGGGCAACGCCTACGGCCTCGACGAGCATGGCTTCCAGAGCGACGACCGCAGGCAGCTGCTCGAAACCCTGCAGGAAACCAGCGACGCCGGCATGGCGGGCACGCTGCATTATTTCCAGTCCAACCCCGAGACCATGCGTGTGCTCGGGCTGCAGGACGAACTGAACCTCGAGAACGCGGTGATCATGTATATAGACCTTACCCAATCGTCGGCATTGTTCGATGAGCTGCCGCTGATTGACGCGGCGCGCCTGATCAACCGCTTCAGCCAGAACATCTACAAGCGGATCGGTCCGTTCTCCGGCATCGTCGAAAAATTCAATGGCGACGGAACGCTGATCCGCTTTCATTACGCCGGCTTTGACAGCCATGCGCCGATGAGCAACCCGGTGTTGCGGGCGATCTGCGCCGCCGCCGAGCTGCTCGGCGGGTTCAAGGCGTTCAAGGCCCAGCGCTGGCAAGGCCTGGCGGCCGACGTCGCCGAGGCGGTGAAGCTGCGCATCACCATCGCGCTGGGCCCGGTGGTATCGACCAATATGGGACCGCAACAGTTCCAGACGCCTACGGCGATGGGCCAGTGCGTCAACCGTTCGGCCAAGATGGTCACCTTTGCACCGCGCGACCGCGACGTGATGCTGGTCGACGACAACGTGAGCAAAGCGCTGAAGCAGATCGACGAGCATTACGTCGCCGCGCTGACCGCCTTCGATAGCTGGTCGTCCGATACCGCCCGGCAATCGCCCAGCCTCGCCGGCCATCGGTATTTCGAGGTGACGCCCGAGCTGTTCCGGCTCGCCGCCATGGAATTCCACCAGCCTCCGTACGCGCAAGCGCCGTAGCCGTCCCGCGATGGACAGACCCCGTCGCGCAATACCACTGCATCTTCACTCCCCACGACCCCGCCAGCGTTATGCTGCGGCAGTCAACCGAGGGGTACCGCCATGAGCGATTACGCACCCGTCACCGTTGCCCAACGATCCACTTTCGCGCCGCCGCCCAGGGCCGTCCGGCTGCAGCGCAAATGCAGCTGCGGCACGCACAGCCACGGTGAAGCCGAATGCAGCGCGTGCGCAAGGAAACAACGCCAGTTCGCCACCGGGCCCGTCCACGATGCACTCGAACGGGAAGCCGACCGCGTCGCCGACCGGGTGATGAGCGGCCCCACGTCTGCCCGCGGCATCGCGGCGCCGGCCATCCAGCGGTACGCCAGCGGCCATGCCGCCAGCGCAGAAGTCCCCGACAGCGTCGGCCACGCCCTCGCCGGCGCGGGGGTCCCACTGCCGGCGGACGTGCGCCAACCCATGGAGGAACGCTTCGGCCACGACTTCTCCACCGTCCGCGTGCATACCGACGCAATGGCGCGGCAATCCGCGCGTGACGTCGACGCGCAGGCCTATACCGTCGGCCACGACGTGGTGTTCGCCGCCGGGCGTTACGCGCCGCACACGCGCGAAGGTCGCCACCTGCTGGCGCACGAACTGACCCACGTCGTGCAGCAGGCGCAAGGCACCCGCTTGCAGCGCAAGGACGACAAATCCAAACCGGCAGACAAGGACAAGGCCGCGCCGGCGAACTTCAAGGGCTGCAACGACGACCGCAAGAAACTGGTCGAGTCGGCGATCAAGCGCGCAAGCGAACTCGCCGCACGCGCACTGGTCGCACTGAACCGCGAATTCCCGATGAGCTGGGAAGGCACCGCCATGAACAAACACTTCGGAAGCCTGCCGTCGAGCGACCTGGATATCGTCAAGGACCGCTTCAAGCGTGCCCAGGGCGAAGCGGCCTCGAAAATCTATACCTGCGCCCCGAAGGACGTGAAGGCATCGGAGGGCGGCAAGATCCTCGACCCCTGCGCCGAAGCCGAATGCCCCGGCAACAAGATCATCGTCTATCCGCAATTCGGCTCGGAAACCTGCAAGGACGCCGGCGCCATCCTGCTGCATGAAGTCATCCACAACCTCGGCGGCTGCGGCGACACCGACGTCAAGGACAAGAGCTACCCCACCCTCCACCCCGAGGACAACGCCTACTCCTACGAGCATTACGCCGTCGACGTGGCCGCCGGGCCGAAGGCGCCCGATACGCTGAAGAAGCGCGATCCCAAGGCGCCGAAAGCCACGCTTTGACGGCGCCGCCGCTGCACCGGGAATTACGCCTCCGGTTCCGGCTGCATCTTCGCCAGCACCTCTTCCAGATCGGCGATCACCGTTTCCAGCGCCTCGTGCAATTGTCCCTGGCGGTCCATCAGGTCGGCGAGCTTCTCCGCCTGCTTGAGTTTGGACAATTCGCCGTCGAACAGCAGCCATGCCGCCGTCAGCGCTTCCACATTGTTCTTCGAGTAATGCCGCATCTCCTTGAGCTGCGCCACCGTATCGACGATGTAGTCGGCCGGCGTCTTCGCATTTTCATCGGACATGGGACGGTTCCTCCTGGCGGGATGTGGCGGCCATTCGATGGCTTTCGGCGATGCCGGCTGTCGGCAGGACGCAACCCGACGTATCGGGCCGTTCGTCCTGACGGTAGCGGCGCCGATGCGAAGTGCGAGTCAACGTCCTGCTCAGGACTCGTTGTCCGTCACGGCAGCAGGGACGGCGCCTGACGACACGCCGCGCCTAGCGCCAGCCGGCATCGCGCGCCGCGCGCTCCTGCTGTGCATCGAAGACATTGCCGCGCAAACGCGCGTCGACCGCGGCCTGCACCGCGGGCGGCAAGGCACTCGCCGCCTGGCGCAGTTCGCCGCCGCCTTCCGGCGGGGTCACCGCACTGAGCACGGGCAGCGCCCAGCCCGCACTTTCATGGCAGGCAAGGCCGGCTCGCGCCGGCGGGGTGCGCAGCACGAAGGTGCGGCAGATGCGCCCGTCGGTACTGCGGAAACTCAGGCCGATGGCGACCGGCGCATTCGCCTTCGGTTCGCTCGCCAGTGCCTGATCGAGCGCATGAGTCAAGGCGCCCGCGGCGAATGACTGGCCGCCCTGCATGCGTATCAGATCGCCACCGGGCTGCCACCACCACAAGGCCACGGCGAGCAGCGCCACCGACGCGGCCAGCGCAGCGCCCGGCACAAACCAGCGACGGGTCACACGGCGGCGGGTCGTATCCCTGCCATGCCCGGCCGCCGGCATGACGAGCGGCGGGGTCGGTGTCGCTGCCTGCGCGGATCGCGGCTGCAGCAAGGCGGACAAATGCCCCGGTACCGGCTCATCGAGCACCGGATCGAACGTGGCGCGCAGCCGCGCGCGCACGTCGCGCGCCTGCTGCACGCGGTGGGCGAGCACGGCGTCGTGCGCCAGCGCGGCCTCAACCCGTGCGGCACTCGGCGCATCGAGTTCACCGTCCACGTAAGCCTGCAAGATGTCGTCGTCGATCGGATTCATGTGTCTTTCCCAAGATGGGCCTGCAAGGTGGCGCGGGCGCGGGCCAGGCGGCTGGTGACGGTGCCCACCGGCACCTCCAGCAACTCGGCGGCCTCGCCGTACGACATGCCCTCGACCAGCACCAGGGCCACCACTTCGCGATGGTCCGGCGGCAACGCCGCCAGTGCCATCGCCAACTCCAGCTGCTGCGCGGGCTGTGCGCTGGCACGGTCGGCAGCCATCTCACCAGCCTCCTCGGGCGCGAACAAATGTTGCGACCGGCCGCGTGCACGCAACTCGTCCCGCCAGGCGTTGCGCGCGATCGCGAACACCCATTTGTCCAGCGCGGCATCCGGCCGCCACTGCGCGGCACGGGCCAGCGCGCGTTCCAACACGATCTGCACCAGGTCGTCGGCGTCGGCAACCTGCCCCGCCAGCGCCCGCGCCAGACGGCGCAGGCGCGGCAACAGCGGGATCAGTCCTTCGCGCACGGCGTCGCTCGAATTCACGCATCACCTTCCATTACGTCCGGAGGGGAGGATTCCTTCCCTCGCGCGCATCGGCGCAGTTCGAGGGCGTAAAGCGGGCCCATGCTAGCATCCGGCCTCGTTGCTCCCGAGGCCCTGGTCATGCCGCTGCACCGCCCGCCTGCCCTGTTCGTTCCGCTGCTGGCCATCGCGTTTGCCGTGGCCGGCGCGCCCCCTGCGCGGGCGCAGGTGCTCGGGCCGGTGCAGGGCCTGCCGAACGTGCAGGTGCCCGGCACGAACCTGCCCGCCGTCGTTCCGGCCTCGCCCTTGCGCAGCGTCGACGACCTGCTGCGCGGGCCGCTGGCCATCACGCGCAAATTGCAGATCGATACTTTGCTGCGCAGGGAACCTCGGCGCGTCGGGGTCGATCCCCACGGCGCACCGATCCTGCGCGGCGAATTCCTCGCCATGGGGCTGTCGGCGGCACAGCGCGATGCCGTGCAGGCGCAGGGTTTCGTAGTGGACCGCGAGGCGTCGGCGGACGCGACGCTGGGGCTGGATTTCGTGGTGCTGCACGACACCCGCGGACGCCGCACGGCCAGGGCCATGCGCGCCCTGCGACAGGCCGCGCCGGACGCGGCATTCACCTACCAGCATCTCTACCTGCCCGCAGGCGATGGCGACGTGGCCGGCGCCACGACCTCGGCGGCGCCGCCTTCCGGCACACCCGGGCAACGCGTGGGGCTGGTCGATGGCGGCGTCGATCCGGCCGACCCTGCGCTGGCACATGCGCGCATCGAGCGGCATGGCTGCAAGACGGCGAATCCGTCGCGGCACGGCACCGCGGTCGCTGCCCGCCTCGTCGCCGGCGATCCGGACACGCTGTATGCCGCCGACCTGTGGTGCGGCGATGCAGTCGGCGGTGCTACCTCGAATCTCGTGGACGCGCTCGCATGGATGGCGCGCGAGCGCGTGGCGGTGGTCAACATCAGCCTGGTCGGCCCCGACAACCCGGTGCTCGCGCGTGCGGTGCAGGCGATGATCGCGCGCGGCCACGTGCTGGTCAGCGCGGTCGGCAACGACGGGCCCGCGGCACCGCCGCTGTTTCCGGCGGCGTACCCGGACGTGATCGGCGTCAGCGGCGTCGACGCGCGCGACCGCGTGCTGCCCGAATCCGGCAGTGGCGACCAGGTGGACTTCTGTGCGTCGGGCGTGGTCGGCAGCGGCCGCAACGCACTGCGCGGCACCTCGTTCGCGGCGCCGATCGTGGCGCGAAAAGCCGCGCAACTGCTGGACGCGCCCCGCGCAGGAGCCGCGACGCAAGTGCAGCAACGCCTGATCGGCGAAGCCCGCCGCCCCGACGCCGTGGGCCGCGACCCGCGCTGCGGCTATGGCTTGCTGTCGCCCTGAATCTGAACACCGCCCAACTGCAGCCCGCCGGCGTGGAAGGATCTTTCCGGCGCGAACGTACAGGACCTCGGAAGCCGCGGATCGGCCGCAGGCAGGAGGTCCTCACATGCGCAACATCACTCTCAACAACAAGACGCTCAACATCGCCCTGCTCGCCAGCGCCCTTGCCTTGGCCACGATGGCCCCGGCCCACGCCCAGGTGCTGGGTGGCGGCGCAATCGGCGGCGGCATCACCGGCGGCCTGCGCGGCCCCATCGATGCCACGATGGGCCAGGTCGGCGGCCGGATCGACGGCTCCGCACGCGGCATGGGCAATCTCAATACCCCGGACATCAACCAGCGTGCGGTCGAGCGGCGCGCGGAACGCCTGCGCCAGCGTGCCGCTGCAACCGCCGCTTCGGCAACGGGTACGGCTGCCCAGGCCACCCGCCAGGTGAACGGCCAGGCAGCCGCTGACGCCGCCGGCGGCCTCACCGGTGCAGTCGGTGCCAACGCCGGCAACGGCAGCAACAACGCTGCACTGGATGGCGCGGGAGCGCTGGGTACGTCCGCGGCCGGTGCGGTCGATGCCTCCAGCGCGCGCGATACCGTAGCCGGCACCGCGAACCAGGCCGTCGGCCAGTCGCGTTCAGCCGTCTCGACGGCCAAACGCGACACCCAGAGCGCGCTCAACCGCGCACGGAACTCAGCCGGCAACGCTTCTGCGAACGCCGAAGGTGCGGCCGAGGGCTCGGCTCATGCCGGCCTGAGCGCAGCCCGCCAGGCCACCGCCACCGGCACGCAGTCGGCCGATGCCGCCGGCTCCCTCGGCACGGACGCGGCCGGCAGCGCGTCGCAGGCAACCTCGGCCGGCGCGAACGCCGCGAGCCAGCCGTCGGGTAACGCAGCGACCACGCAACCAGGCCTGCTGCCGCCGACGTCCAACGCAGTGCGCGGCGCCGGTGACAAGTCGATCGACCTGTCGGGCTCGGGCGCCGCCAACGGCAACACGAACGCCAACGCCGGCTCGACGTCTGGCACCAACGGCTCGGCCAACGCCAGCGGCCGCGCCGGCGGCCAGGCCCGTGCCCACGGTTCGGCGCGCGACGGCATCTCCACCTCGGCGCAAGCCGACGGCGATGCCGGCGCCAGTGCGAACGCGCAACAGCACTGAGCCAGCAGCAGCGTAGAAACCAGGAGCCCCCGCTTGCGGGGGCTCCTTCGTGGCAAAAAAAGAGACCCCGCATGGTGCGGGGCCTCTTTGGTCTCACGAGAGATGCAGCGAATCCAGGCTCACGCCGCCGGCGGCCCGCTCGGCGCGGGACCCGTCGGCTGCGTGGGTGTGCGTGGTCCGCGCGCAAAACGGGCGGACAGCGCCTTGCGCGCATCGTCCAACCCCTGCCCCTTGCCGGCGACCTTGAACACCGCGTAGCCCTCCAGCGCGTTGGTCATCAGGTCGCTGCCGATCGCCATTTCGGTATCGGCGCCGCGCTGGTGCAGCTTGCTCAGACGCACCAGACGCGGACGCAACGCATCCAGCGTGGCCAGGTCGCGCTGGTAGCCGGCCAGATCGAAATTGCCCGGCAACAGGCCAGGGTTGTCGCCGAAGACATGGCCGGCCTGCCGGCAGAACGCCTCGGACTTGTCGCCCATCTTGGTCAGCTGGTGCCGCTGATCCGGCGTCAGCGCGATCAGCGAGGCCAGGCCCGTTTCCAGCGCCGTGAGGGCGTTGTCGATGGCAGCAAGCGCGTCGGCATTGAGATCGATATCGATCAGGTTCTGGCTCATGTCCACTCCTTAGATGTGATGTCAGGAAAGCCGACCCGCTTGGCCGGCGGCGCAGCGTAACGTGGTCGCCATCCCCCGCCCACGTCTCGCGTGTAGGTCAAAAAAGCGCTGCGGCGTAGGCGTGGAGCGCGTTTGCGGGCGCGTGAATGCTGTCGGTCAACGGGGCCATCCCTAATCGGGACGCTGGAGAGGGCCGTTCCACCCAAAAAGAGCCAGCTAGCGACCCAAAAGACCCGTGCGTGCCGGAAAAGACCCGAACGCCGATGGCAGAGAGCCACGCGCGGGGCTACCGAGTCCCATGCGCCGGTGAAAAAGAGCCACGTTCCGATGAAAAAGAGCCAAGCGTGGCTCTCCTGAGTGCCAAGCGCAGGCCTTTTAGTCCCACGCGTGACGCTGAGAGAGCGGTGCTTGGCTCTTTGGAAATGACGCGTGGAGCTTTGGGGAGCCACACACGGCTCTCTTAGTCTGGCAGCGCGGATTGGCTAGCCCCATCGTGCGAATCAGCGCCGCGATCAGGCCGCCGCGCGCCGATTGATCTCGGCCAGCACGCCGACGATGGCGTCTGCGTCGCTGTCGCGAAACGCACCATCCAGCCCCTCATGGTGCAGGCTGGTAAACGGCGGATCGTAAAGCTGGCCGGCATCCATCACGCCGCTGCGGGTCAGTTTGTCGATGATCATCTCGACGAAACGGATCTGCTGGCTGCTGTAGCGCTTCTCGTCGAGAAACTGGCCGAAGGCTTCCTTGGCCGCATTGCGGTCCAGTCCCACCAATGAACGGATGAACACCGTCAGCGGTCGATCGGCGCCATAGCACTGTTCGAAGCGGTCGCGACTTTCCACGGGTTCGGATTCGTAGACGAACCGCTCCAGCTCGCTCAGGTCGGTCGGCGTCAGCGGCTTGTTGTGCTTGAGCTTCGCGATCGCCACGTGGTTTTCGTTGGACCGGATATACGCCTCGACCTTCTTGCGGTACTGCGCGAGGTTGATGCCGGTACTGAAGTCCTTCAGGACGACCTCGGTCGCCTCGCCAATCTGATCGGTCAGCACGCTGTAGACCGGTTTGATCGAATGCCGCTCCACGAACTGGATCAGGCCACGCAGCTTGCGCCGCACCGATTCGATCATCGGCAGCGTGATGTCCTTCCAGTATTCCTCGGTCTGTATGTCCTGGATCAGCGCCAGCTCGGCGCGCACGGCCGGAATCGCATCTCGGGTTTCCAGTTCGCTGGCCAGCTCGATGATCCTGTCGCGGTAGCCGATGAAATTGGCCGTCGAGCGGACCAGCGCCAACTGCAGGTTGAGGCAGATCAGATCGAAGAGCTTGGCGGTGATGTGCTCGGATGGACGCTCGTTGGGCAGGCCGGCGACGTGGGCGCGCAGGTCGCCCAGTGCTGAATCATCCAGCGCGTCCCATTGCTTGCGTTCGGCGAAGCGGACGACATGCTCGCGCTCGGTGCGCACGATGAAATTATCCAGGTTCATCGCCGCGACTTCGCCATGCAGCTCGTCCGTCAGGTCAGTGCGCAGGAAAACCAGGTTGTCGTAGCTGCCCGCACCTTCAGACAAGGAATGCGCATCCTCAGTCTTTCCATCCGGCAACAACGCCAGCAAATCCAATCGGGCCTTGAACAGCCGTTTGCCCAATGGCTCGGCCATGCCGCCCAGCGCACCGCGCGGGTTTTCGTTGAAGTATTCGAAGTTGGCGCAGAAGTCGAAGATGTAGAACTCGCCCTTGTCCACGCCCGGCGCGAACAGGTCCGGGCATAGTCGCGTGCCGCGGCCGATCATCTGCAGGAACTTCACCTTCGAACGCACTGCCTTGAAGAACACCAGGTTCAGCACCTGCGGCACGTCGATGCCGGTGTCGAGCATGTCCACCGAAATGGCGATCTGCGGCAGCTTGTCCAGCTTGCTGCTGAAGTCGTCGATCAGGCTCTGCGCGTAGGTCACCGCGTGGGTGATCACGCGGGCGAACTCGCCGCGGTAATGCGGGTAATGGTGGTTGAAGCGCCTGGCGATGAACTCGGCGTGCTTCTGGTTCACCGCGAAGATGATCGTCTTGCCCAGCTTGTCGCCACCGTCGACCTTGAGGCCGTTTTCCATCAGGTGCTGCAGCATCAGGTCGACGGTGCTTTCGTTGAACAGCTGCTTGTTGACCTCCGACGCATGCACCTCGGCCGGCGCCGTGGCCTCCTCGCCTTCACCAGCGCGGTCGCCCCAGTCCAGCGATTCCCAGTGCTGCTTTTCCTCGTCGCTCAGGTCGCTGTAGCGGATGCCCTCGCGCACAAACTTGATCGGCACCGAATGCGATTTCGGCGGCACCAGGAAACCATCGGCCACGGCCTCGTCCAGCCCGTACGCGTCGGTCGGCACACCGGTTTCCAGGCCGAACAGATGGTAGGTATCGCGATCCACTTCGTCGCGTGGGGTCGCGGTGAGGCCGACCAGATAGCTGTCGAAGTAGCGGAAGATCGCGCCGTACTTCTGGTACACGCTGCGGTGCGCCTCGTCGATGATGATCAGGTCGAAATGGCCTACGCCGTAGCAGCGCTGGTCGCCATCCATCTGGTCGATCAGGCCCATCATGGTCGGGTAGGTCGACAGGTAGACCCGCCCCTGCCCGTGCTTGTCGGTCACCAGGTTCACTGGGCTGGCATCGGGCAGATGCTCCTTGAACGCGCCGGTGGCCTGATTCACCAGTGCCACACGGTCGGCCAGGAACAACACGCGCTTGACCCAGTTGGCGCGCATCAGCAGTTCCACCAGCGCGATAGACATGCGCGTCTTGCCCGTGCCGGTGGCCATGGTCAGCAGGCCGGCGCGGCGACCTTCGGCCAGCGCCTCGGCCATGGCGCGGATGGCGCGGTGTTGGTAACTGCGCTCGACGATGCGGGTATTGATCGGCAGCGTCCGCGGGTCGGTCTGCATGCTGCGCCGCTGGACCGCCAGTTCCAGTTCGTCGCGCGAGTAAAAACCCTGCACCTCGCGCGGCGGCGCGCGGCGGTCGTCCCACAGCCAGGTATGGTTGCCGTTGGTGTAGAAGATCAGCGGACGCCGGCCCTTTTCGGCTTCCAGGCAATCGGCGTAAAGCTTCGCCTGCTGCTGGCCGACATCGGGATCTTTCAGGCTGCGCTTGGCCTCGACCACCGCCAGCGGCTGACCATCCCTGCTCCACAACACGTAATCGACAAAGCCCTCGCCCTTGGCGTTGGGCATGCCGCTCACCGGCACCTCGACCGAGGCGTTCTTGCCCAGCTCCCAGCCCGCCTCGCGCAGCATCACGTCGATGAAGAAGCGGCGGGTATCCGCCTCGTCGTAGTCGTGCGTATCCGGCACGGCGATATTGGCCGCCTTGGCCTGAGCCAGCTCGGCGCGCGCCGCGGCAAGCTCCGCATTGACTTTGGCCAGCAGCGCTTCACGCTCGGTCAGCGTGGCCGCCTGCTCGGCGATGGCCGCCTCGCGCGCCTCCAGGGTGGCGTGCTGCGCCTCGATCTGTTGCTGGAACTTCGCTTCCTGCTTCTTCAGCTCATCGCGGGTCAGCGCAATCGCTTCGTCCGCACGCACCAGTTTCGGTACGCGCTTCTCGTCGAATGTGGCCTCGATGGATTTGGGGTCGCTTGCACGCGTATACGTGCGCGCCAGCCAGAACAGCACATGGAACAGTTCGCGCACCAGCCGCAGCGCATCCAGGTGGCCGATCGGCTGACTCGCATGCACCGCCTGGTTGCCGAAACGCTGGATCAACCGCATCTTCTGCAGCACGGGCGGCGGCGGCAGTTGCTCGAATTCGCGGTCGGTCAGCAGCGCATTGAGGTTGCGGTCATACGGCATCCGCAAATCGCGGTCGTGCTCGTACAGCCAGTGCACCGCCTGTTCGAGTGCGTGGCGGGTGCGCATCACGCAGGCGCGCGGATCGGAATAGACCAGTTGCTCCGCACCCTTCGCCGGCTCGACGAGCGGTTTGAATTCGGGGAGGAGGAACTGGAAGTTGGTCATGGGCTAGAGCTTCCCTGCAAAGGCTTGTTGTTGAAGCGTAGCAAAGAGTTCCACTGCCCCAGACAACGCTGCTGTGGCCAGTGCTCCACCCATATTGATCTGATGACAGATCCGCCCGAACTGATCTTGCAACTCTCTTGGCGGCAACAACATCGGCAACTCCCTGAGCCGCCCCAGAGTGATCTCACGAAATGTTGCGCCCTTTACCTGCTGCTCAATCCATCGCTGTGTCCCCAACGAGCGAATATGGTGAAGCGCAAAATGTCGATCAACAACTTCACCTACAGCAATACGTGCGGTCCCCTGCGTCAAGTTCGCACCTGCCAAACTGTCAGGCACAACCGCGGTGGTACCTACGGTTGCCCGAATGCTCATGACTATGTCACCAGCATCTACGCGCGAACGGGAGAACTTATCTGCTATCGCCGGATTTGTGTGTCGCAAATCGGACTCAGCAATTTGGCCGTCCACGATATCTCCCGTCCGGATGTAGGGCACTCCACCTGGAAACTCTTCGCCAGCTTGCACGATTCCGTAGGTAACTACGGCCCCCTTATTGACCACCTCCGCAAGCGAGGCAATCGGCCACCCCTTCGGGTTACCCGTAGGGTCACCGAACATCTCCAGGAACACGGACTGCAGCAGTTGATCGAGCTTGGCGATGGCTTCGCGGCGCTTGGCGTGCAGCGCGTCGGCCTTATCCAGAATCGCCGCGATGCGGCGTTGCTCTGAAAGTGGCGGAACTGGAACACGCTCTAAATGCACGACATTACGATTCAACGTCGGGACACCGGTACCGTGATGAAAGCGCTCCAGTCGAAGCTCCCGAAGAAGCCAGTAAATGTACTTAGGATCGTTTCCGTGGAAGTTCTTTACATACAACGCCGTGTTCAACGGCCAGTAGCCGCCTTGCACGTAGTGAACCTTGCCGATACTTCCACTACGACCGGTGACTACACCCGGGCCTGCTACACGCGCCTCGTTGTGGAAACCGACCGGACCGTTGGCCGCGTAAATCGGAGTGCTCCCATCAAGTCTGTTTTGCGTGGGAAGGTCAAACCCACGTTGAAGCGTCGCAACTTCACCGAGCGGCTTAATGGGCCAGCTCATATCAACATCCCTTCCAACTCCTCCATCCCCTGCACGATCTCAGCCTCCAGCACTCTCAGCTCGGCCAGAATCTTCCGCGGCGACTCGTGCTGCATTTCCTCGTACACCACCTGCTTGTACCGATTGATCGACAAGTCGTAGTCGTTGCCGGCGATCTCCGCCTTGGGCACCAGAAAGCTCTGCTCGGTACGCGCCCGCTTCTTCTCGGCGCCGCGATGCTGCCAGCGCCGCAGCACGTCCGGCAGGTTGTTGCTGTCGTGCTTGTCGGCATCCAGCGGGTTGCGCTTGTCGTCCAGCGAATAGCCATCCGCCTGCATGTCGTAGAACCACACGTGGTCAGTGCCGCCGGAGTTGGTCTTGGTGAACAGCAAAATGGCGGTAGACACACCGGCATAGGGGCGGAACACGCCCGAAGGCATGGAGACGATGCCGTCCAGCTTGTGATCCTCCACCAGCATGCGGCGCAGCGCCTTGTGCGCCTTGGATGAGCCGAACAGCACGCCGTCTGGCACGATCACGGCGGCGCGGCCGCCGGCTTTCAGCAGGCGCAGGAACAGCGCCAGAAACAGCAGCTCGGTCTTCTTGGTCTTGACGATGGCCTGCAGATCCTTGGCCGTGCTTTCGTAATCCAGCGAACCGGCGAACGGTGGATTGGCCAGGATCAGGCTGAACTGGCCTTCGACGTTGGCGTGGCTTTCGCTCAAGCTGTCGCGGTTCTCGATGGCCGGGTCTTCCACGCCGTGCAGCAGCATGTTCATGGAGCCGACGCGCAGCATGGTGCTGTCGAAGTCGAAGCCGTGGAAGGTGTCGTGGTTGAAGCGTCTGGCGCTTTTCTTGTCCGCGTAGATCTCGTCGCTATGATGTGCGTTGAGGTACTCGCTGGCCGCCACCAGGAAACCTGCCGTGCCGCAGGCCGGATCACAGATGGTGTCGGACGGCTTGGGCGCCATCATGTCCACCATCAGCTTGATGATGTGACGCGGCGTGCGGAACTGGCCGTTCTGTCCCGCGCTGGCGATCTTGCCCAGCATGTATTCGTAGAGGTCGCCCTTGGTGTCGCGATCCTCCATCGGGATGGCGTCGAGCATGTCCACCACCTTGGCCAGCAGCGCTGGTGTGGGGATGGTGAAGCGCGCATCCCTCATGTGCGCCGCGTAGGTGGATTCGCCGCCGTGCCCGCCCAGCTTCTTGATGAAGGGGAACACCTCCTCGGACACGATGTGATAGAGCAACCCCGGATCACCCAGATCCTTGAAATGCGACCAGCGCAGTTTCTGCTGGCGGCTATTGAAGATCGGGTTCTCGACCGGCTGCTTGATGCGATGGGCCTTCTTCTCCTTGACCGTCTGCATCTCATCCAGCCGCTTGATGAAAAGCAGGTAGGTCATCTGCTCGATGACCTCCATCGGGTTGGAGATACCGCCACTCCAGAATGCGTTCCAGATTTGGTCGACTTGGGACTTGATGGTGCCTGTGATCACGTTCTTCTACTGCCTAAATGATGCGGAAAGATTTTTACGATAACTGTCGAGTGACTCGACCGTGAAGGTCAGTCCTCGCCTGCGAGAAACCAGACTGGCTTGAGCGGCAGCCGCCGACGCGCCGCATCATCCAGCTTGGCGTAGTGGCTGGTCCACAATTCCACCAGCTTGGTGGCATCCAGCAAGGTGAGCCTTCGATGAGATTGCCGCGCTTCGTATTCAGCGTCTTTGGTGAAGCCAGACAGCGCCACAAAGAGTCCAACGTCGCCCTCGCCCAAGACAGCCATGAAACTGCGCAGACCGGTGACGTCGATGCGTGGTGAGTTGGCGTTTCGCTTGACCTGCACTTTGATGCGCGGCGGCTTGGTACCAAGAGGGTCGTTGTATGCGATGACATCGACACCGCCATCCTTGCCGGGCGGTGCTATCCAGGCGACGTGATAGTCCATAGCCCGGAGCAATTCGCCTACCAACTCCTGAAAATCGTAAGGCGGCATTCCGGCCAAGTAGTCCTCGATTTCCTTCCAGGCCATCTCTTCAGCTTGTTCGAGAGTGATGACGGCAGAACTTTCCACCGCTTCTTCACCGACGGCTTCTTCGACTGCAGTTGGTTGGGCTTTGCGCCACTTCCAGTAAAGCCGCGTTGCTTCCTCGTAAAATTTCAATGCGTCAGGGTAAGCCTTCGCTGCTGCCAGGCCCTCTTCCGTCACCGTCCACATACCCTTACGTTTGGCTAGCCAACCTGCTTTGACCGATTGAATTGTATTGAAGCGGACAATGCGCTCGAAGCGTCGACCGCCGGAATCGAAGTCGCCGGCCTCGTATTCGGTGAGCTTGACCCGATCGGCCAAGGTGGCCAGCGCTTCCGATGCATGGAGGCCATCGGGATGTTCGATGAGGATGTCGAACAATACGCGAATAAGTTGACCTTTCCTGGCCTTGGTGATGTCTGCCACGAGCTTCCCCTGTTGAGCCTATTCACACACTGTACGGCGCGAAGCTCAAAGGCTCAAACGATCAGTCTGCGCATAGCTCCAGGCTATCCGGCGATCAAGGCGCCACTGCTTAAAACATTGCGTGTCTCCTGCCCCGCCAGCTCATGCATCCACTCCACCGTCGCATCGAGCACCCTGGCAGCCGGTACGTTGCGTGCCGAAAAGATTTCCGCCAGCGCCTGGTAGTAGCCGAGCGTGCCGTCGCGGCCGCCGGTGAAGCGGTCGAACACGCGGGTGCCGACGTCGGGGTCTTCGAGATCCTGCACGATGGTGCGGGCGTTGTGCAGTTTGTCGCAGGCGCTGACCAGCAGGGTCTGATCCGGTGCGGTCTTCAGATGCGCGAGGTAGGCGAGCTTGCGTTCGATCCAGTCGCGGCGTTTGGCGTCGGCATCGGTGTGGATGGCCTTGCCTTCGGCGGTGCCGTCGGTGCAGTCCTTGACGATGTCGGCGACGGCCTCGCCGAACTGCGCGCGGATCGTTGTTTCATGCTCGGCGCCGCAATCCTCGATGGTGTCGTGCAGCAGGCCGGCGATGACCTGGTCTTCGTTGCCGCCGAATTCGATCACCAGGCTGGCCACGCCGAGCAGGTGATAGAGGTACGGGATGTTCGAGCCCTTGCGGCATTGCGCGGCGTGGGCGATGCGGGCGTAGTCGACGGCGCGAGTGAAGCGGTCGGTGAGTGCAGTCATGGCGTTCCCCCTGATGGATTCCATCGCGCGATGGTGGTCGCGGCGGGTCGCAGGGGGCGAGATCGGGGGCTGGGGTGTTCCGAGATCAAAAGCTTTACCCCCTCCTGGCCTCCCCCTGCAAGCAGGGGGAGGAACAAGGCGGCCCCCTGCAGGCAGGGGGGAGGAACTCACTCGCCGATGTAGCTGCGCGGCACGCGCTTCAGCCCGCACAGCAGTTGATAGGCGCTGTTCTCGCTGTGCAACGCCAGTTCGCTGACCGGCACCTGCCTGCCCCACAGTTCGACCTCGCTGCCGAGGCCGGCGGCGGGGTGGTCGGTGAGGTCGACGGTGAGCATGTCCATCGACACGCGGCCGACCAGTGCGCCGGGCCGGCCGTCGATGGCGACCGGGGTGCCGTTGGGAGCGAACTGCGGGTAGCCGTCGGCGTAGCCCATGGCGACGACACCGATGCGGCTAGGGCGCGAGGTGACGAAACGCGCGCCGTAGCCGATCGGTTCGCCCGCCGCCAGCTCGCGCACGCCGATCACCTTCGAGCTCACCGTCATCACCGGTTGCAGGCGGTCGGCGACGGGATGTGGACCGGCGAACGGCGTGGCGCCGTACAGCATCAGGCCCGGCCGCGCCCACTCGCCTTGCGCACTGGGCCAACCGAGCAGCGCGGGGGAATTGCTGAGGCTGGCGGGCAAACGCAGTTCGTCGCACACCTGGTGGAACAGCGCGCGTTGCTCGTCGGTGCGGGCGCAGTCGAGTTCGTCGGCGCGGGCGAAGTGGGTCATCGCCACCACCTCGTGCACCTGCGGCATGGCCTGCAGGCGTTGCAGGCTGGCGCGGTAGTCCGCCGCGGCCAGGCCCAACCGGTGCATGCCCGAATCGAGCTTCAGCCAGACCGTGAACGGCTTGCTCGGGCGCGCGCGCTCGATCGCGTCGATCTGCCACTCGGCCTGCACCACGCACCACAGGTCGTGGGCGTCGATCAGCGCCAGTTCGTCCGCCTCGAAGAAACCTTCCAGCAACAGGATCGGGGCGCGGATGCCGGCCTCGCGCAGTTCCAGTGCCTCCTCGATGCAGGCCACCCCGAAACCATCAGCTTCGCTTTCCAGTGCCTGCGCACAGCGCACGGCACCGTGCCCGTAGGCATCGGCCTTGACCACGGCCAGCGCCTTGCGTCCGCCCAGCTCGCGTGCCAGGCGGTAGTTGTGGCGCAGTGCGGCCAGGTCGATCAGGGCACGTGCCGGGCGCATCAGGCAGGGACTCCCGCGGTGGGGCGCGTACTGTAGCGCGAGATGTCCAGGCCCTCGCTGCTGATCTGCGGCTTGCGCCCCGCGATCAGGTCGGCCAGATAACGGCCGGAACCGCAGGCCATGGTCCAGCCGAGGGTGCCGTGGCCGGTGTTGAGGTAGAGGTTGTCCAGGCGGGTGGCGCCGACCACCGGCGTGCCGTCCGGGGTGGCCGGGCGCAGGCCGGTCCAGAAGGTGGAGCGGCTCAGGTCGCCGCCATGCGGGTACAAGTCGCTGACCACTTTTTCCAGGGTGGCGCGGCGGCGCGGCGACAGCGACATGTCGAAGCCCGAGACCTCGGCCATGCCACCGACGCGGATGCGCTGGTCGAAGCGGGTTACCGCCACCTTGTAGGTTTCGTCGAGGATGGTCGAGGTGGGCGCCATCGCCGGGTCGGTGATCGGCAGCGTCAGCGAGTAGCCCTTCAGCGGATACACCGGCAGGCGCATGCCCAGCGGCGCCAGCAGCTGCGGCGTGTAGCTGCCCAGCGCCAGCACGTAACGGTCGGCATGTTCGAGCTTGCCGTCGATGCGCACGCCGGTGAGGCGGCTGCCGTCGTGCTCGAGTTTTTCCACGGTGGCGCCGAAGCGGAACTCGACCCCGGCTTCCTGCGCCCGCGCGGCGAGCCGGCGCGTGAACAGCTCGCAGTCGCCGGTCTGGTCGTTCGGCAGGCGCAATGCGCCGCTGAGCTGGTCGACCACTGCGGCCAGCGCCGGCTCCACCCGCACGATGCCGGCGCGGTCGAGCAGTTCGTACGGCACGCCGTACTGTTTGAGCACGGCGATGTCCTTGGCCGCGTCGTCGAGCTGTGCCTGGGTGCGGAACAACTGCACGGTGCCGAGCTGGCGGCCTTCGTAATCCAGCCCGGTCTCGGCGCGCAATTCGTCCATGCAGTCGCGGCTGTACTCGGACAGGCGCACCATGCGCGCCTTGTTGATGGCGTAGCGGCTGGCGGTGCAGTTACGCAGCATCTGCAGCAGCCACAGGTACTGCTGCGGGTCGAGACCGGGGCGGATCGCCAGCGGTGCGTGGCGCATGAACAACCACTTCAGCGCCTTCAGCGGCACGCCGGGGGCGGCCCACGGCGAAGCGTAACCGGGCGAGATCTGGCCGGCGTTGGCGAAGCTGGTTTCGCGTGCCGGCGCGCTTTCGCGATCCACCACGGTCACCTCGAAACCGGCCTGCGCCAGATACCACGCGCTGCACGTTCCGATCACGCCACTGCCCAATATCAGTACCCGCATCTCGCTCCCCTTCCATCAGTCGGCCTGCGGGCCAACCGCAGGAATGATCCCGACAAGTATAGGAACGGTCGACCAATCTTATTTTCTGTCTTTGGGTAGGATGCCGGGTAAAATCACTGCCAGATTGGCAATCCCTGGTGAACCCATGGCGGTAAAGAAGCGGGAATTCGACAAAATCGACCGGAAAATCCTCCGAGTGTTGCAGGACGAGGGGCGAATCTCGTTCACCGAGCTGGGCGAGCGGGTCGGGCTGTCCACCACGCCGTGCACCGAGCGCGTACGCCGGCTGGAACGCGACGGCGTGATCACCGGCTATCACGCGCGGCTCGACCCGCACATGGTCGGCGCCGGCCTGCTGGTCTTCGTGGAGATCAGCCTGGCCTACAAGTCGGGCAACATCTTCGAGGAATTCCGCAACGCCGCGCTGCGCCTGCCCAACGTGCTGGAGTGCCACCTCGTGTCGGGCGCGTTCGATTACCTGATCAAGGCGCGCATCTCGGGCATGGCCTCGTACCGCAAGCTGCTCGGCAACACCTTGCTGACCCTGCCGAACGTGCGTGATTCGAAGAGCTACATCGTGATGGAAGAGGTCAAGGAAACGCTCAGCCTGCCGGTGGGCGAGCGCGGCGGGCGCAGCGAAGGCGACGCCGCAGGATAGTTGCGGGAAACCGATCCATCGGCCAGAACGGACAGACCCCGCGTGGCGGGGTCTGTCGGCGTGATGCAACGGTGCAGCGGCGATCAGGCGAACGGATCGTCCAGCACGATGGTGTCGTCGCGGTCGGCGCCGGTGGCGACCAGGGCCAGGCGGCAGCCGGAGAGTTCCTCGACCGCACGCAGGTAGGCACGCGCGGCGGGCGGCAGCTGGTTCCAGTCGCGGATGCCGGCGGTGGATTCCTGCCAGCCGGGGAATTCCAGGTAGACCGGCTTGCACTCGTCCCAGCCGTCCGCGTCGAGCGGGGCCAGTTCGCGGCGCTTGCCCCGGTATTCGTAGGCGATGCACACCTTGACCGTGTCCAGGCCGTCGAGCACGTCGAGCTTGGTGATGGCCAGGCCGTTGATGCCGTTGATCTGGGTGGCACGCTTCAGCGCGACTAGGTCGATCCAGCCGCAGCGGCGCGGGCGGCCGGTGCTGGCACCGAACTCGTTGCCCTTCTTGCGCAGCAGTTCGCCCATGTCGTCGTTGAGCTCGGTCGGGAACGGGCCGCTGCCGACGCGGGTGGCGTAGGCCTTGCAGATGCCCAGCACGTAGTCGATGTCGCCCACGCCTACGCCGGTGCCGGCGAGTGCGCCGCCGATGGTGGTGTTGGACGAGGTGACATACGGATAGGTGCCGTGGTCGATGTCGAGCAGCGCGCCCTGCGCGCCCTCGTACAGGATGTTGCCGCCGTCACGGCGCACGTCGTGCAGGATGGTGGCGACGTCGTCGACCAGCGGGCGGATGTACTCACCCCAGGCCAGCGCGTCCTTCAGCACGGCGTCGTAATCGACCGGCTCGGCCTTCAGCCACTGGGTGAGGATGAAGTTGTGGTACTCGACGGCGGTCTTCAGCAGCGCCGGCAGCTCGTGCGGGTACATCAGGTCGGCCACGCGCACGCTGCGGCGGGCGACCTTGTCCTCGTAGGCCGGGCCGATGCCGCGGCCGGTGGTGCCGATGGCCTTGCCGCCGGCGGCGATCTCGCGCGCCTTATCCACCGCGATGTGGTACGGCATGATCAGCGGTGTGGCCGGGCTGATCTTGACGCGCGAACGCACCTCGACGCCGTTCGCTTCGAGCTCGGCGATCTCGGTCATCAGCGCGGCCGGCGACAGCACCACGCCATTGCCGATCAGGCACAGCGCGTCTTCGCGCAGGATGCCCGAGGGGATCAGGTGCAGGACGGTCTTCTTGCCCTTGATCACCAAGGTGTGGCCGGCATTGTGGCCGCCCTGGAAGCGCGCCACCGCGCTGACCCGCTCGGTCAGCAGGTCGACGATCTTGCCCTTGCCCTCGTCGCCCCACTGCGCACCCAGAATGACTACTGACTTGCCCATAATCTTCTCGCTCAGGTTTGTGGCGTCCCGTTGGCGGGACCACACGTGTCAATGAAAAAACTGCAACAGCACCAGGCCGGTCACCATCGCACCGGCGCCGAACAGCCGCAAGGTGCGCGGCGGCAGTTTCAACGCCTCGCGCACCATCGCCTGCCAGCCTTGCGGCGCCGCGAACAGCAGCAACCCCTCGATCACCAGCATCAGGCACAACGCGGCGGCCAGCTGGTGCATCGGGCCGGCTCAGCGTTTCTGCGCGGGTTGTTCGAAGTAGCGCAGGAACTCGTCGTCGGGCTTCATGATCAGCACGCCCTTGCCGTCCTCGAACGAGGTGCGGTAGGCGGCCAGGCTGCGGTAGAACGTGAAGAACTCCGGATCCTGGGTGTACGCCTGCGCATAGATGGCAGCCGCTTCCGCGTCGCCCTCGCCCTTCACCTTGGCCGCGTCGCGCTGGGCATCGGCGCGCAGCACCTGGCCCTGGCGATCGGCGTCAGCCTGGATCGTTTCGGCCGATTCCTGGCCGGTGAAGCGCAGTTCGTTGGCCAGTTGCAGGCGCTCGGCGCGCATGCGCTTGTACACCGATTCGCTGACCTCGTTCGGCAGGTCGATGCGCTTGATGCGCACGTCGACCACGGCGATGCCGAGGTTCTTGCGCGCCGAGGCATCGGTCTGCGCGCGCACGCGTTCGGTGATGTCCTTGCGCCCGCCGGAGATCAGGTCGGGCAAGGTGCGCGCGTTGAACTCGAAGCGCAGTGCGTCCTTCACGATCGGGGTCAGCCGCTGTGCCGCCTGCAGCTGGTCGCCGCCGGTGGCGCGGTAGTACGCGGCATTGTCGGCGACGCGCCACTTCACGTAGAAGTCGACGTTGACGCTCTTCTTCTCGGAAGTGAAGTAGCGCTCCGGCGGCGCGTCCAGCGACAGGATGCGCTTGTCGAAGTGCATCACCTGCTGGATCACCGGCAGCTTGAAATGCAGGCCCGGCTGGTAGTCGGTGTGGACGATGCGGCCGAACTGCAGCAGCAGCGCGCTGTGCCCTTCGCTGACCACGAACATGCTGTTGAGGCCGAGCAGGACCACCAGGATCGCGATGACGATGGAACCGATCTTCATCATGGCTGCGCCCCCTTGTCGGCCGCATTGCCGGTCGGCGGTGACACCACCGCACCGGTCGTGCCCGCCTCAGGCTGCGCCGCGGTCGGCGAGCCCTGCAGCGCCGGCAGGTTGATGATGTTGCGGCCGTTGGAGCCGTCGATCACCTTGGGGTTTTTCGCCATCACCTGTTCCATCGTTTCCAGCCACAGCCGCTTGCGGGTCACTTCCGGCGCGGCCTTGTACTGCTTCAGCAGCAATTCGAAGCGGGCGGCGTCACCGGTGGCCCGGGCTACGCGCTCGGCCTTGTAGCCGGCCGCCTCGGCGGCGATGCGCGCGGCATCGCCACGTGCCACCGGCACCACCTTGCTGGCGTAGGCCAGGGCGGCGTTCTCGATGCTCTGCTTGTCTTCGCGGGCGTTGTTGACGTCGTCGAACGCGTCCCTCACCTCGTTCGGCGGCGCCACGTTCTGGAAACTGACTTCGGTGACACGCAGGCCGGAGTCGTAGGTGTCCAGGGTCTTCTGCAGGGTTTCCTGCGCCTGGGCGACCAGGCTGGCGCCGGCAGCGGACAGGATCTGGTCCATGTCGCTGCTGCCGATCGCCGAGCGCACGGCGGCCTCGGCGGCGGCACCGATGGTGCCGTCCGGATCGTTCAGCGAGAACAGGTACTTGCGCGAATCGTCCACCTGGTACTGCACGGTGAAGTCGATCGTGATGATGTTCTCGTCCTTGGTCAGCATCGCCACCTTGTCGGTGACCGAGCGGATCCGCGTGGCCTCGACCTTGGTGACCGACTCGATCGGCTGCGGCAGCTTCAGGTGGAAGCCCGGCGGCAAGGTGCGCGAATACTCGCCGAAGCGCAGCACCACGCCGGCCTGACGCGCGCCGATGATGGTGTAGCTGCTGAACAGCAGGCCGACCACCAACACCACCGCCACACCGGTGAGGATGCTGCCGGGACCCTGCCCCATCTTGCCCAGGCGATTCCTGGCGTTGTTGAGCAAGTCGTCCAGCGGCGACTTGCCGCCCTGGCGCTTCCTGTTCCACGGATCACGTTGCCCGTTGTTGCCGGGTTCATTCCATGCCACGAGTCAGTCTCCTAGGGGCCGTCGGGAGGCCGGCAACCACGGCCGGAACACGCGTTGCACCGGGTTACACATGAGATTCAGCCAAAGCTGTCGAGGTGCCGCGCCGGCCGCCTTTCGGGGCCGCGCAAACACGAGGGATTCTAGCAGAGCGCGGCTGATGCCGCGCGTGGTGTGCCGGCGTCATTCCGCCACGGCCAACAACTGACGGAGCAGCTGGGTCTCGGTCGGGTCGCCACCGCTGATCGGGGCGATCACGCTGCGCGGCGCGTCGATGCGCAGCTGCCAGCCGTGCTCGTCCACCGTCTCGCCAGTGATCGCACCGGCGGCCTTCAACCGCGCATGCAGGCGCCCGGCCGACAACGGCAACTGCAACGCCGATTGCACCCGCTCGCCGCCGAGCAGTTCGCCCAGCGCCTGGCGCAGCAGATCCAGCCCGACACCGGTGGCGGCGGACAGCCACACCCGCACCGGTTTGCCGGCGCCGTCGCGTTCGATCCGAGGCTCAGCGCCCGCCAGGTCGATCTTGTTCATCACGCGCAGCTGCGGCACGTCGCCGGCGTCGATTTCCTCCAGCACCTTGTCGACCACGCGGTGCAGGCGATCGCGCTCCTCGTCGGCGGCGTCGCTGACGTGCAGCAGCAGGTCGGCGTCGCGCGCCTCGGCCAGGGTGGCGCGGAACGCGGCGACCAGGTCATGCGGCAGCTCGCGGATGAAGCCGACGGTATCGGCCAGCACGGCCGGACCGCAGCTGAGGTCCTCCAGCTTGCGCACGGTGGGATCGAGCGTGGCGAACAGCAGGTCGGCGGCGTAGACGTCGCCCGTGGTCAACGCATTGAACAAGGTCGACTTGCCGGCGTTGGTGTAGCCGACCAGGGCGACGCGCGGCACCGTATTGCGCAGCCGCGCGCGGCGTTGCTGGCCGCGCTGGGTCTGCACCTTCTCCAGCCGCTTGGTGAGCATCTTGACCCGCTCGCCGAGCAGGCGGCGGTCGGTTTCCAGCTGGGTTTCGCCGGGACCACGGTTGCCGATGGCACCGCCGCGCTGGGCGTCCAGATGGGTCCAGCCGCGCACCAGCCGGGTGGCCAGGTGCTTGAGTTGGGCCAGCTCCACTTCCAGCTTGCCTTCGTGCGAACGGGCGCGCTGGGCAAAGATGTCCAGGATCAGGCCGGCACGATCGACCACGCGGATGCCCAGGTGTTTTTCCAGGTTGCGTTCCTGCACCGGGGTCAGCACGTGGTCGACCAGCACCAGGTCCGCCTCCAGCGCACGCGCCGCCTCGGCCACCTCGTCCGCCTTGCCGGTGCCGATGTAGTAGCGCGGGTTGGGATCTTCGACGCGGGCGCTGATCACGCCCAGCACCTCGGCCCCGGCGGATTTCACCAGTTCGGCGAATTCCTCGGCGCGACGTGCTGTATCGCCTTCGCCGCGGGAATGCGGCAGGACCAGGACGGCGCGATCGCCTTTCTTTTGTCTATCGAACACTAGTGGGTGTGATCCTCAGGAGCAGACCCACTTCATGCGGGCGAACCGCACCTCTATCAAGCGTCCGCGTCGGCGGATGCGGCCGGCGCGTCGGACTGATGGTCGTGGCCATCATGGCCGTCGTGGCCATTGCCTATACGTACGTTGCGGCTCGGTACCACGGTGGAGATGGCGTGCTTGTAGACCATCTGGCTCACCTGGTTGCGCAGCAACACCACAAACTGGTCGAACGACTCGACCGTCCCCTGCAACTTGATGCCGTTGACCAGATAGATGGCTACCGGCACGCGTTCGCGCCGCAATGCATTCAGAAACGGATCCTGCAACGACTGCCCCTTGGACATTTCTTGTTCTCCCCTTGCCACGGACAGACCGGAGAAAAAACGCCGACGGCGCCCCGGTCCAACATGCAGGGATGTTAGCTGCTTTCAAATACTTGATGAAAGAAGATTTTTGCGCCGCGCAAGTGCGCTGGGTCACGCTGGCGACGCTGACCCGCCCGGGCCGTCCAGAAACAGCTGGGCGGCCGCCCCGGCGCGGGTAGCCAGACCGGGCTGGTCCGGGTCGAACAGGCGGGTGCCGTAGTCGCTGCGCAGCCAGGTGATCTGCCGCTTGGCCAGCTGGCGGGTGGCGTAGATGGCGCGGTCGCGAAATTCGGGCGGATCGGTCAGGCCGTCCAGGTGTTCCCACGCCTGGCGGTAGCCGACCGCACGAATCGCCGGCAAATCGGCGTGCAGGTCGCCGCGCGCCCGCAGCGCGCGCACCTCATCCAGGAAACCCTCCGCCAGCATGGCGTCGAAACGCCGGGCGATGCGCTCGTGCAGCACGCGCCGGTCGGTCGGCAGCAGGGCCAGTTTGAGCACCCGCCATGGAAAGCGCGCCGCCGCCCCGCCGCGCTGCAATTCGGACAGCGGCCGGCCGGTCAGTTCGATCACTTCCAGTGCACGCTGCAGGCGCTGCACATCGTTGCAGCCGATCCGGCCGGCGGCGGCCGGATCAAGGACCGCCAGTCGCGCGTGCATGGCCGGCCAGCCAAGTTGCTGCGCTTCGGCGGCCAGTCGCGCGCGGGTGGCCGGGTCGGCTTCCGGCAAGTCGGACAGCCCCTGCTGCAACGCGCGGAAGTACAGCCCGGTGCCGCCGACCAGCAGCGGCACCCTGCCCTGCGCGCTGATCCGCTGCATCACCGGCAGCGCGTCGGCGCAGAAATCCGCCGCCGAATACGGTTGCCCCGGATCGCGGATGTCGACCAGCGCATGCGGATGGCGCGCCAGCGTCGCCGGATCGGGCTTCGCCGTGCCGATGTCCATGCCGCGGTAGACCAGCGCCGAATCGACGCTGACCAGGTCAAGCGGAAACTGCTCGCTCAGCCCGCATGCCAGCGCGGTCTTGCCGGAGGCGGTGGGGCCCATCAGGAAGATGGCGAGGGGGCGGCGGTCGACGGGCATGGCGCATTGTAAGCAGGGCGATGCCGTTTCACCTCGATACAAGCTGTATCACGGCTGCGACAGGTTGCCCCGCACCGCGCATCGGTTCCTGCCGCTGCGGATGAGGCCGGCAGCCGCTTGCCGGGGCATCCACGCCGATGGCATCACCGATGCTTCAGACGTGTCAGGGGGAGGGCCGAAGGAGAACTGCCGTGTACACACCGCTTTGGCACAAGGACAACTACGAGTTCTGGTATGCCGTCTGCATCGTGATCAGCGTCGTCTTCGCACTGGTCTACCGTTCGCTGCGCGAGCGGATGTTCTGAACGGCAGACGCAGAAAGGGCCCGCGTCGACGACGCGGGCCCCGATGCTTGCGCGAACGAGCGGCTTACTTCGCCGGCACGCCCATTTCCTTCAGCAGGTTGTCGGCGTGGTCGAGGTGGTGCATCACCCACAGCATGTAGCGCACGTCGACCTGGATCGAGCGGTTGAGCTGCGGGTTGAACAGCCAGTCGCCGCTGACCGACTCCCAGTTGCCGTCGAACGCCAGGCCGACCAACTGGCCGTTCGCGTCCATCGCCGGCGAGCCGGAGTTGCCGCCGGTGATGTCCAGGTCGGCCAGGAAGTTGACCGGCAGCGTGCCCAGCTTCGGCGAGGCGTAGCCGTCGAACGCCTTGGCCTTGATCGCAGCCAGTTCGGCCTTCGGCGAATTGAACGGCTCCACGCCGGTGTCCTTCTCGACGATGCCCTGCGCGGTGGTGAACGGCGCGTAGCTGACGCCGTCGCGCGGCGCCACGCCCTGCACGTTGCCGAAGGTGACGCGCAGCGAGCTGTTCGCATCCGGGTAGACCGGCAGCTTCTGCGAGTCCTTCCACGCGATCATTGCCTGCATGTAACGCGGACGCAGCTTGCTCAGCTCGCCATCGCGGGCATCGGCCTGGTCTTCCAGCGTCTTCAGCTGCGGCTGCACCGCGCGGGCGAGCTTGAGCATGCTGTCGCTGCTGGCGTCGATCGCCTTGCTGTCAGCGTCGAACCATTTCATGCGCTCATCGACATTGCCGAGCTTGCTGCCGGCGTACAACGCGGCGACCTTCTGCTTCAGCTCGACCTCGGTCTTCGCACCGTCGAGCCATGCGTCCAGTGCGGGCAGTCGCTGTGCCTGCGGCAACGCCACGTAACGCTGCAAGCCGTAGACCATGAACTGCTGGTCGACGCCCGGATCGTAGCGGCGGTCCATCTGCTTCAGGCCGCCTTCGATGCGCACCCAATCGCGCTGCTGGTAGCCGGCGTCCCGGTCGAGGTCGGCCTTGGGCCGTTCCTTCGCCAGGTGGGTCAGCCGGACCGCCGTGCTGAACAGCGAGGCGCGGCTCACCAGGCCGATGGCCAGGTCACGCTCGCGATTGGCCTGATCGGCGGCAATCTGCTGGCGCAGCTTGCCGATGTCGGCCGCCAGCGCGGTGTTTTCGGCGCCGCCCTGCTGCTTCAGCCAGGCTTCGAGCTGCGCTTCCTGCCCCCGCTTCACCGTGACCGCGTCGGCGCGATGCAGGCCTTCGAGCTGGCCGCCGAAGTTCTTCAGGTAGTTGTTGAGGCCGGCGACCATGCTGGCGTATTTCACCGCCACCTTGGGATCGGCCTTGCCGGCTGTGTTGATGATGTTCAACGTGTCCTCGTACACCTTGATCTGGGTCGGATAGACCCAGTCGATCGAGCTCTGCACCTCGTTGGCGAGGCGGTAGCGGTTGGTGCGGCCCGGGTAGCCGACCACCATCACGTAGTCGCCCTGCTCCACGCCCTGCGGATTCACCTTGAGCACGTGCTTCGGCCGGTACGGCACATTGTCCTTCGAGAAGGCAGCCGACTTGCCGTCCTTCGAGACGTAGGCGCGCAGGTAGCCGAAGTCGCCGGTGTGGCGCGGCCACATCCAGTTGTCGACGTCGCCACCGAACTTGCCGATCGACTCCGGCGGCGCGTAGACCAGGCGCACGTCCTTGATTTCCAGCTGCTTGATCAGCTGGTAGCTGTAGCCACCGTGGAAGGTGTAGACATCGCAGCGGTAGCCTTCGCTCTCGCAGGCCTTGACCTGCTCCTTGATCGCCAGCTCAATCGCCTTGTAGCGCTCGGCGCCGCTCATGCCGTCATTGAGCTTGGCGGTGATCGCCTTGGTGACGTCGCGGATTTCCTCGGTGACGAAGATCCGCGAGGACGGGCCGGCAGAGAGCTCATCCGCCTGGGTCTTCGCCAGGAAGCCCTTCTCGATCAGGTTGTTCTCCGGGGTGGAGTTCAGCTGCAGCGCGCCGTAGACGCAGTGGTGGTTGCTCACCACCAGGCCTTCCGGCGAAACGAACGAGGCGGTGCAACCACCCAGGCTGACGATCGCGCCCATCGGGTAGGCGGTGAGGTCGGTCAGCGTCTTCGGATCGAGCTTCAGGCCATGCTGCTGCAGCGTGGCGGCGATGCCCGGCAGTTGGGCGGGCTGCCACATGCCTTCGACGGCATGGGCGGACGAAATGAAGCCGACGGATACGGCTACAGCAAGCAATAGACGACGCACGGGAATCTCCTGATGAAAATCTGCCCGCGAAAGCGGGCAAAAGGGTGACGCAATAACTTACGACTTATGCCCGACCCGGACGACCGCGGCATATGCCGCAAGTCATGCCTGCGACATTCAGCGCGCCGGTACGCCCAATTCCTTCAGCAGCTGCGGCGCCGGGTAGACCTTGTCCATCAGCCAGCGCATGTAGCGCATGTCGACGTGGATCGCGCGCTTGTAGCGCGGGTCGAACATCCAGCTGGCGCTGACCGCTTCCCAGTTGCTGTCGAAGTTGAGGCCGACCAGTTCGCCCTTCGCATTCAGCACCGGCGAACCGGAGTTGCCGCCGGTGGTGTCGAGGTTGCTGAGGAAGTTCACCGGCATCACGCCGGACTTCGAATCCAGGTAACCGGCGTAGTCGCCCTTGGCAATCGCGTCGAGCAACGGCTTGGGCGCATCGAACGGTGCCACACCGGTGTTCTTTTCGACGATGCCGGCGGTGCTGGTCAGCGGCTCGTAACCCACCGCGTCGCGCGCCTTCAGCGGCGTGACCTTGCCGTAGCTCACGCGCAGGGTGGAGTTCGCATCCGGATAGACCGCGCGGCCCTGCTGTTCGCGATACGCGATCAGCGCCTGCATGTAGGCCGGACGCAGGCGCAACAGGTCGCCTTCGCGCGCCTTGCGCTCGTCGTCGATGCGCAGCAGCGCGGGCTGCAGCTTCGCGGCCAGTTGCAGCAGGCTGTCGTCGGCCGTGGCCAGCGCCGTAGCGTCGGCATCCATCCAGCGCAGGCGCTGAGCTTCGTCGCCCAGTTGGGTGGCGGCGTAGACGCGATCCAGCGTGGCTGTCAGCTCGGCCGGGGTGCGGCCGAACGCAGCATCGAACTCCGCCACGTGCTGCGCGGCGGGCAATTGCTGGTAACGGGTCAGCAGCGCACCCAGCAAGCGCTTCTCGACCGCCGGATCGTAGCGACGCTGGACCTGGCGCAGGCCGCCGGCGATCAGCTCCTCGCCGCGTTGCTGATAGCCGTCCTCACGCTCGGCATCGGGCTTGGCGCGTTCGTGCGCCAACCGCTGCAGGCGCAGCGCCGAGCGCATCAGCTGGGTCTGTGACTGGATCAAACCGAGCAGCAGGTCGCGCTCGCGCGTGGCTTTGCCATCGGCGATCAGCGTCATCGCCGCGTCAATCTGCGGGCGCAGCGCCTTCGCCGTGGCCTGCTTGTCCAGCCAGGCCAGCATCGCCGCTTCGTCCTTTTGCCGCACGGCGACCGCATCGCTGCGCTTGAGGCCTTCCAGCTCGCCGCTGTAGCGCTTGATGTTGTTCTTCAGCGACTGCAGCTGCGAGGCGTAGCGGATATTCGCCTGGGCATCTTTTTCGCCTGCATCCTCGATCACGTCCTGCAACTGCTTCATTGCCGCCACCGCCGTGGGCAGGCGCCACTGCACCTGGTCGGCGAACTCGGCGGCGCTGCGATGGCGGTAGGTGGTGCCGGGATAGCCGGCCAGCATCACGTAATCGCCGGCGTTGACGCCTTCGCGGGCGATCTGCAGATGCGCGGGCGGCGTGTAGGGCTTGTTGTCCTTCGAGTAATCCGCCGGCTTGCCGTCCGGCCCGACGTAGGCGCGCAGCACGGTGAAGTCGCCGCTGTGGCGCGGCCACATGAAGTTGTCCACCTCGTCGCCGTAGTTGCCGATCGCGCGCGGCGGCGCGTAGACCAGCCGTACGTCGCGCAGCTCCAGTTGCTTCACCAGGTAGAAATCGCGGCCGTAGAACATGTTGACGACGCTGCAGCGCATGCCGGCTTCGCGCTCGCACGCGGCGACCAGCGCCTTGCCCGCCGCGTCCACCGCGTCGTAGTAGGCGCGGCCGGTCTTGCCGCGGGCGTTGGCCAGCACCTGGTCGGTGACCTGGTCGAAGCCGACCGTGACGCGCAGGCGGAAGTCCGGGTTGGCCGGAAGCTCCTCGCCGCGGCTGGCCGCCACGTAGCCCTGCTCGATCAGGTTGCGCTGCGCGTTGCTGTTGTACTGGATCACCCCGAACGCGACGTGGTGGTTGGTCAGCACCAGACCCTGGTCGCTGACGAAGGCGCCGGTGGCGCCGCCGACCTTGACCACCGCGCTGAGCGGCGGCCGGGTCAGATCGGCCAGCGCGGCGGGATCGCCCCGGTAGCCGGCGGCCTTCAGCTGCTGGCCGACCGACGGCAGCTGCGATGGCATCCACATGCCCTCGTCCGCCTGCGCCAGCGGGCTCAACGACATCGCCACCGCGGTGGACCACAGCATCCTCTTCAATCGCATCGAACCCGTCCTCGTGAGCAATCGCATAAACTTGCGACCATAGTTTGCCGAGGCGCCCCCGGCAAGGTGCCGGCCCGAAAACCGTTTGCCGACGGTCGCGTTCTATAATCTCCGTTTCCCCGCCCTCCCCGCGGGCCAACCGATGGATTCCCCATGCCGCAGACGATGAAAGCCCTGGTCAAGCGCAAGCCCGAACAGGGCATCTGGATGGAAGAAGTGCCGCTGCCGCAGGTCGGCCCGAACGAGGTGCTGATCAAGATCGAGAAGACCGCGATCTGCGGCACCGACCTGCACATCTACAAGTGGGACGAGTGGAGCCAGCGCACGATCAAGCCGGGCCTGACCATCGGCCACGAATTTGTCGGCCGCATCGCGGAGATCGGCCCGGGCGTGACCGGCTACAAGATCGGCGACCGCGTCTCCGCCGAAGGCCACATCGTCTGCGGCCATTGCCGCAACTGCCGCGCCGGCCGCCAGCACCTGTGCCCGAACACGATCGGCATCGGCGTGAACCGCAACGGCGCATTCGCCGAGTACATGACCATGCCGGCCTCGAACCTGTGGCCGATCCCGGACCAGATCCCGTCCGAGCTGGCCGCGTTCTTCGACCCGTACGGCAACGCCGCGCACTGCGCGCTGGAATTCGACATGATCGGCGAAGACGTGCTGATCACCGGCGCCGGCCCGATCGGCATCATCGCCGCCGGCATCGCCAAGCACGTGGGTGCGCGCAACGTGGTGGTCACCGACGTCAACGACTATCGCCTGAAGCTGGCCGCCGACATGGGCGCCACCCGCGTGGTCAACGTCACCAACCAGTCGCTCAAGGACGTGATGAAGGACCTGCACATGGAGGGCTTCGACGTGGGCCTGGAAATGAGCGGCAACCCGCGCGCGTTCAACGACATGCTCGACTGCATGTACCACGGCGGCAAGATCGCCCTGCTCGGCATCCAGCCCAAGGGCGCCGGCATCGACTGGGACCGGGTGATCTTCAAGGGCCTCACCCTGCAGGGCATCTATGGCCGGCGCATGTACGAGACCTGGTACAAGATGACCCAGATGGTGCTGACCGGCTTCCCGCTGCAGAAGGTGCTGACCCACCAGATCCATATCGACGACTTCCAGAAGGGCTTCGACCTGATGGATGCCGGCACCTGCGGCAAGGTCGTCTGTTCCTGGCATTGAGCCACGAGGCGACGTCCAGTCGTTGCACGACCCGAACCACTGACCCTGACCGCTCGCGACCTGCCTGAAGATCGCGAGCGGTGTTCCCGCGTTAAGCCCGGTCGCGGTAGATTCTGTCACCAGCCCATCCGCCACGAAGGCGGAGCGGGTCGAACCAAGCCATTCAGCATCTCCAGGGAGTCGGTATGTCCGGGTCGAGCTTGTCGCGGCTGCGCGCGTCCTTGCGTGCATCCTGGGGTTCCGCACGCACGCGTGCACAGCAGCTGAGTCACTCGTCCCGCGCCCGCCGTATCGCCGCGATCCTCGCAGCCGTGCTGCTGGTCTACGCCCTGCTCGGCTTCCTTGCCGCCCCGCCGCTGCTGCGCAACTACCTGCAGAACCATTCCGCGGAGATGCTGGGACGGCCGCTGAGTCTCGGGCAGGTGCGCTTCAATCCGTTCACGCTGGACCTGCGGGTCGGCAAGCTGCACCTGCCCGAGGCGGACGGCCGGACTCCGTTCGTCGACATCGACCAGCTCACGCTCAACGCGTCGTGGGGCTCGCTGTTCCGCCTGGCCCCGGTGCTGGACGAACTGCGGCTCGATCAGCCGCGTATCGCCATCGCGCGGGGCAAGGACCGGCGTTTCAACTTCACCGACCTGGTCGAGCGCTTCACCGCGAAGCCGTCTTCGCCGGACAGCCAGCCGGCGCGTTTCTCGCTCTCCAACATCAGCGTCCACGGCGGCGACATCCGCTTCGACGACCGCCTGCTGGGCGCGCAGCACCACATCGAGAAGCTCGAACTGGGCATCCCGTTCCTGGCCAATCTGCCCAGCTCCACCGACATTTTCGTGCAGCCGCTGCTGGCCATGACGGTGGACGGCAGCGCGTTGCGCATCGACGGCCAGACCAAGCCGTTCGCCAGCGACCGCGAATCGACCATCGGCTTCCAGCTCGACCGGCTCGACCTGCCGCGCTACCTGGGCTATGTGCCGGCGGCGATGCCGGTGGCGATTCCCAAGGGCCTGCTCAGCGGCAAGTTGTCCCTGCACTTCGTGCAGGCGCAGCCGACGCCGCAGTTGCAGCTCACCGGCAACCTGCAACTGGACGACTTCGCGCTCGACAGCAGTCGCGGCGAGGCCATCGCCAGGCTGGGACACGGCAACATCGAACTGACCGACGTGCAACCGCTGGCCTCGCGCTACCACCTCGGCGCAATGCAACTGGAACGCGCCGCGCTGTTCTACACACAGCATGCCGGCGGCCACAGCAACTTCGATACGCTCATGCCGCCTCCGGCCAAGGCCGACGACAAGGCGCCGCCGACCGACCTGCGCATCGCCGCGCTCACGCTGCAGGACAGCGCGCTCACCTACGCCGACGCCAATCAGGCCAAGCTGCAGCTCACCCGACTGCATGGCAGCCTGCTCGGCCTAGGCACGCTCGCCGGACCACCCGGCAAACTCGATTTGGCCAGCCAGCTTGCCGGCGGCAGCCTCAGCGCGCGGGGCGATGTCGACCTCGCCGCCAGCCGCTATGCCGGTGCGATCGAACTGAAACAGGTGGCTCTCGTGCCGCTGCAGGCGCTGGCCGCATCCGCCACCGCGGCACGCATCGCGAAAGGCAAGCTCGACGCCAGCGGCCAGCTGCGACTGGACTGGGGCAAGGCATTCAATGTCCACATCGAGCCGGCCCGACTCGGCATCAGCGACTTCGCGCTGGAACCGCAGGCCAGGGGGCTGGCTGCGCCGGTGGCTTGGCACAAGCTGGATGCCGGCATCACCCGCCTCGACCTGGCTACCCGCAACGCGCAACTGGACAAGGTCACGGTGAACGGCCTGCAGGTCGATGCCGTGCGTGAGCGCGACGACCGGATCAACCTGGCCGGCCTGTTCGCCAGCAAACAGGCCGCGTCTGCCAGCAATGACGAAGGCCCGGCCTGGCGCTGGAGCATCGCCCGCCTCGGCGTCGAACAAGGTTCGCTGCGTCTCACCGATCGCAGCATCGATGGCGCCAAGCCGACATCGCTGCTCATCGAGGCGCTCAATGGCAATATCGAAGAACTCGGCGACAAGCTCGACCAGCCGCGTCGTGTCAAGCTGGAAGGCCGTATCGGCAAGGGCAGCTTCGCCACCACCGGCACGCTGCAGCCGCTGCCCGCGGTGGCCGACCTGCAGCTGACCACCAAGCGGCTGGACATCGCCGGCTTCGTGCCCTATGCCAGCGTGCCGTTGAACGTGGACGTCACCAGCGCCCGCCTCAGCAGCGAGGGCAAGCTGCATTACGACGGCCGCCGATCCGAGCCTCGCTTCGACTACGCGGGCAACGCCGCATTCGAGCGCGTGCGCATGCAGGACAAGCTCACCGGCGACGACTTCATGCGCTGGCGTTCGCTGAGCGGTTCGCGCATCGACCTGCGCTACGGCCATGGCACGCCGCGCGTGCATCTGGGCGGGCTGGTGCTGGATGCGTTCTACGCGCGCGTCATCGTCAACAGCAACGGACGCCTGAACCTGTCCGACGTGATCGCCAACGGCGAACAGGCGCCGGTATCGGTGACCCGCGCCGCGAACAACACACCGGCGGCGCCGCAGCCGGCGTCCAGCGCACCCACGGCACCCGCAGCCGACATCGGTATCGGCGAAGTCACCCTGGCCAATGGCCAGCTCAACTACACCGACAACTTCATCAAGCCGAACTACACCGCCAACCTCACCAGCCTCACCGGCAGGATCGGCGCGTTCGGCACCACCGCCGGCGAACCGCCCGCCGAACTCGTGGCGCAGGCGAAACTGGACGATGCCTCGCCGGTGGACATCAGCGGCAGCATCAACCCGCTGCTGCCGGTGGCCTTCCTCGACATCAAGGGCAAGGCGACCGACGTCGAGCTGACCCGGCTCAGCGCGTACTCCGGCAAGTACACCGGCTACCCGATCACCAAGGGCCGGCTGACCGCCGACGTGCACTACCTGCTGGAGCAGGGCAAGCTCAACGCCGACAACCACATCTTCATCACCCAGTTGACCTTCGGCGAGCGCATGAATAGCCCCGGCGTGTCGCACCTGCCGGTGAAGCTGGCGGTGGCCCTGCTGAAGGATACCGAGGGCAATATCGACGTGAACGTGCCGGTGTCCGGCTCGCTGGACGATCCGCAGTTCAGCCTCGGCGGCATGATCATGCGCGCGTTCGGCAACCTCATCGCCAAAGCGGCCACCGCGCCGTTCCGCTTGCTTGCCTCGGCATTCGGCGGCAGCCACGAGGATCTCGGTTACGTCGAGTTTGCGCCGGGTTCCGCGGTGCTGAGTGGACCCGCCAAGGATCGCCTCGGGCAGATCGTGCAGATGCTCAGCCGCAAGCCCGCGCTCACCCTGGACATCAGCGGCCGCGTGGATCCGTCGCTGGACGAAGCCGGCTTGCGCAAGGTGACCGTGGATGACCAGATCCGTCGCGAGAAGCTGGCCAAGGAATCGGGCGACAAGATCGCCACGGACGCCTCGGCAACGACGCTGGCCGAGGTGACGGTGACGCCGGATGAACACGAGCGCTATCTCCGTCGCGCTTACCGGCACGCCGACTTCGAGAAACCGAAGAATGTCCTCGGCCTCAGCAAGTCGCTGGAGCCGGACGAGATGCGCAGCCTGCTGGAAACCCACGTGAACACGGACGCCGCCGCGATGCGCGCGCTGGCCGAGCGCCGCGCCGCCGCCGTGCAGGACTGGCTGCACGGCAAGCTGGACGACAAGCGGATCGTAATCAAGCCGCCCAGGCTCGACGCCTCGGGCATCAACGACAAGGGCAAGAGCACGCGTGCGGATTTCGGCCTGCACTGATCGCCGCGCAGCACGACCGCATGCGCAGCGATCGGCTGGCGTCCTACAATGGCGCTTTGTCCAACGGCCGGAATTCCCCATGAGCTACTCAGCCAAGGCGCGCTACGCCAGCGAACTCGACGCCATCCGCGAACAAGGCCTGTTCAAGGCCGAGCGCATCATCACCTCGCCGCAGTCCGCCGAGATCGAGCTGGAAGGCGGCCGCAGGGTGCTGAACTTCTGCGCCAACAACTACCTGGGACTGGCCGACCATCCCGAGGTGATCCAGGCCGCCAAGGACGCGCTGGACACGCACGGCTTCGGCATGGCCAGCGTGCGTTTCATCTGCGGAACGCAGGACCTGCACAAGCAGCTGGAAGCGAAGATCGCCGCGTTCTTCGGCACCGAGGACACCATCCTCTACGCCGCCTGCTTCGACGCCAACGGCGGCCTGTTCGAGCCGCTGCTGGGCGAGGAAGACGCGGTGATCTCCGATGCGCTCAACCATGCCTCGATCATCGACGGCATCCGCCTGTGCAAGGCCAAGCGCTTCCGCTACGCCAACAGCGACATGGCCGACCTGGAGAAGCAACTGCAGGCGGCCGACGCGGCCGGCGCGCGCACCAAGCTGATCAGCAGCGATGGCGCGTTCTCGATGGACGGCTTCATCGCCAAGCTCGACCAGATCACCGCACTGGCAGCGAAGTACAACGCCATGGTGCACATCGACGAATGCCATTGCACCGGCTTCCTTGGCGACAGCGGCCGTGGTTCGGCCGAGGTCAACGGCGTGATGGACAAGATCGACATCTTCACCGGCACGCTGGGCAAGGCGCTCGGCGGCGCGCTGGGCGGGTTCACCACCGGCCGCAAGGAAATGATCGAGCTGCTGCGCCAACGCTCGCGCCCCTACCTGTTCTCCAATTCGCTGCCGCCGCACGTGGTCGCCGCCGCGATCAAGGTGTTCGACATGCTGGCCAGCGCCGGCGACCTGCGCGACAGGCTCAAGGAAAACACGCGCTACTTCCGCGAGCAGATGACCGCCGCCGGCTTCGACATCAAGCCGGGCGTGCACCCGATCGTGCCGGTGATGATCTACGACGCACCGAAGGCGCAGGCGATGGCCGCCGCCCTGCTGGAGGAAGGCATCTACGTCACCGGCTTCTTCTACCCCGTGGTGCCGCAGGGTCAGGCGCGCATCCGCACGCAGATGAGCGCGGCGCATACCCGCGAGCATCTCGACCGGGCGATTACCGCGTTCACCAAGGTGGGCCGGAAGCTGGGCGTGATCGGCGGCTGACGGCACTCAGCCTTTGCGGGCGTCGAGCGCTTCCACTTCGTCCGCACTCAGCTGTCGCCACTGCCCTTTCGCCAGTTCGCCCAGCGCAAGCGGCCCGATGGACACCCGGATCAGCCGCAGCACGTCGAAACCCAGGGCAGCCAGCAACCGGCGGATATGCCGGTTGCGGCCTTCGTCCAGCACCACCTCAAGCCAGGCATTCTTCTCGCCCGCGCGCAACAACGTGACCCGGCGCGCTTTCAGCAAGTCACCGGCATCGTCGATACCCACCAGCATCGCGGCCAGTGCTGCTGCATCCGGCTGGCCGGCCACCTGTACGTGGTAGGTCTTGTCCAGATGCATGGCCGGGTCGGTAATGCCAGCCGCCCAAGTGGTGTCGTTGCTCAACAACAGCAGGCCTTCGCTGGCCTTGTCCAGCCGACCGACCGGCCCCAGCCAAGGCAGGCCGGCGGCAGCCAGCGCAGTGTAGACCGTCGCGCGGCCATGCTCGTCGGCCGCGCTGACCACGAGGCCTCGTGGCTTGTTGAAGGCGACATAGACGCACTCGGCCGGCTTCACCGGCTGGCCATCGACGGCAACCTGCTGCCGATCGATCAAGGTCGGGTGATACGGATCACGCACCACGCGTCCGTCCAGGCTGACGCGGCCGGCGCGGATCCACTGTTCGGCCTGGCTGCGCGAGCAGGCGCCCAGTTTGGACAACACGCGGGCCAACCCATGCCGTGGCGATTGCGCGGATGTGGAGAAACGGACGGAGCGAGGAGCAGGTGGGCGAGGCATTGCACCAGCGTATAGGTCGGGACCACGGTGCGACAAGAAGATGCCGCCCTGCGCCGGCAACTGACAGGCAAAAAAAAAACCCGGCCGAAGCCGGGTTTTTTCATTACTGCGTTGTCGCGGTTCGATTACTGCTGAACCTGCAGCTCCGTACGACGGTTCTGCGCGCGACCGGCATCGGTCTCGTTGTCGCCGATCGGGTTGCTTTCACCGTGACCGATCGGGCCTTCCAGACGGCTGGCATCGATGCCATGGCTGGTCAGGTAGTTGTAGACGATCGAGGCACGACGCTCGGACAGGCTCTGGTTGTACTCGTCGGTACCCTTCGAGTCGGTGTAACCGGCAACCGTCACGTGCACCTGCGGGTAACGCTGCAGGGTATCGACAGCCTGGTTCAGCACGGCGATCGAATCAGCGCTCGGCTCGGCCAGCGACTTCGAGATGTCGGTCTCGCCCTTCTTCGGACGATCGAACTTGAAGTTCACGCCGCGCAGGTCGATCACGACCTTCTGCGGGCAGCCGTCCGGACCCACGATCGTGCCGGCAGCCGTGCCCGGGCACTTGTCGTCGCAGTCGTTGACGCTGTCGCCATCGCTGTCCATCGTCGAGCAATCAGCCGGCGGCGGGGTCGCCGCGACCGGAGCCGGAGCCGCCGCCGGAGCGCCGAAACGCGACACGATGCTGAAGCCCAGGAACCAGTCGCCATAGCCGTCCATTTCCGGCTGGGTCTTGTTGTCCCAGTCATAGCGGTAACCGGCTTCGATACGCACGTCGGAGCTGTCGGTGACCGTCTTGGAGATGCCGCCGCCCAGCTCGGCCGCCGGGGACCAGCCGCTGTCACCGCTGCTGTGATGGTTACTACCCATCACGCCAGCCAGCAGGTACGGACGCCAGGCGTTCCAATCACCCGCATAGAAACGCACCGCGGCACCGACACTGTTGTTGGCCCAGCTACCACCGGCGTCGGTATCGCGCTTGGTGCGATCGATGAACAAGTCAAGCGATGCATTCGGCGAAATGAAGCGACCCACACCCAGGCCGTAATAGAACTGGCGGCTATTGGTATTGCGGTCGGTGTCGTTGTAATAACCACCCACGGTCGGTGCGATATACCAGCGCCCGTCATAGGACGAGGTGGCCGACTCGGTGGTTGCGGGAGCAGTCGTGTCCTGCGCATGAACGGCACCTACGCCGCCCAGGGCCAGCGCAATCAGAAAATACAAGCCCTTACGTTTCATCAGGTGTCTCCTCATTTATTAGGTTTCGCGTCCGTTCAACCCCAACCGGAAGTCGCGCGTCAGAACTGAACTACGTCATTCAGAGCATTTACAGCCCCTGCTTGGCGTTTATGCGACAAGCGGCGGGGATTGTAGCAAAATCGTTAAGCAGGGAGCATTTCAACAACAATGGAGCCATTTGCTGGTGAGGCTTCGTTCAGGAAAGTTCATTAGCTCGCGCAGACTGCTGCATCTTTCAAATCCCATTCCGGTCTGGCATGCAGCGTTGTTGGTCAGCAGAGAACGGCAAACGGTCGGCCAGGCGCAGCCTATGGCGGCCTCCGTCCAGGCTTAATCTTCCACTCACATCGTCTTTACAATGTGAAGAGCCCCAGGAAGCGATTGAGCGGCATCGCGTCCAGCTTCGCCGGATCCTTCACCGCAGCCATGATTGCCTTGACCTGGTGCGCCGGCAAATGGTCACGCATGGCCGCCTCGAACTTCTGCAGCAGCACCGGAATGCCTTCGGCGCGGCGCTTGCGATGGCCGATCGGATAATCGATCGAAACTTTCTCGGTACTGCTGCCGTCCTTGAAGAACACCTGCACCGAATTGCCGATATAGCGCTTGGCGGGGTCGAAGTAGTCGCGCGTGAACTGCGGGTTCTCGATAACCGTCATCTTGTCGCGCAGCGCGTCGATGCGGGGATCGGCGGCCACATCGTCGTTGTAGTCGCTGGCCACCAGCCGGCCGAAGATCAGCGGCACGGCCACCATGTACTGGATGCAGTGGTCGCGGTCGGCATAGTTCGCCAGCGGGCCGGTCTTGTCGATGATGCGGCAGCCGGCCTCCTGCGTCTCGATGACGATCTTCTCGATCTGGTCGAGCCTGTCCGCCACTTCGCCATGCAGCTGCATCGCGCACTCCACCGCGGTCTGCGCGTGGAACTCGGCCGGGTAGCTGATCTTGAACAGCACGTTCTCCATCACGTAGCTGCCGAACGGACGCTCGAACTCGAACGGCTTGCCCTTGAACGCCACGTCGTAGAAGCCCCAGGTCTTTGCCGACAGCGCCGACGGATAGCCGACCACGCCGCGATAGACCGCATTGATGGCGTGGGTCACCGCGCGGCGGCAGGCATCGCCGGCGGCCCAGCTCTTGCGCGGCCCGGTGTTCGGCGCGTGGCGATAGGTGCGCAGAGCGCCGTTGTCGATCCAGCTGTGCGACACGGCGGTGGTGATCTGCTCCTTGCTGCCGCCGAGCATCGCCGTGGCGACGGCGGTGGACGCCAGCCGCACCAGGATCACATGATCCTGGCCGACCCGGTTGAAGCTGTTCAGCAACGCGTAGCAACCCTGGATCTCGTGCGCCTTGATCGCATAGCCCAACACGTCGCGCACGGTCAGCGGCTGGCCACCTTCGCGTTCCGCCTTGCGGCTGAGGTAATCGCCCACCGCCAGGATGCTGCCGAGGTTGTCCGAGGGGTGGCCCCACTCGGCCGCCAGCCAGGTGTCGTTGAAGTCGAGCCAGCGGATCTGCGTGCCGATCGCGAACGCGGCCTGCACCGGATCCAGTTCATGACTGGTACCCGGCACGCGCGCGCCGCCCGGCAGCGTGGCGCCCGGCACCAGCGGGCCGAGGTGCTTCACGCACTCGGGGAACTTCATCGCCAGCATCGCGGTGCCGAGGGAGTCCAGCAACATGTAGCGCGCGGTGTCGTAGGCCTCCTTCGAATCGATCTGGTAGTCGACGACGTAGTCGGCGATGTCGACCAACGGCCGGTCGGGATCGGGACGGACGGCGGAACGGATGTCGTGCGCACTCATGGCGGAATCTCGCGGCAGGGAAAACCGCCATTTTAGCCGACTGCGGCGGCAAGGATGTCCCGTGCGTCGCTTGACCGCGACCATGCCGCCCGCCGACAATCGCCGCTCACCCAAAAGGGAGTAGTTCCCGCGGCAGGCTCACCTGCCCCGGTGCGGTGATCGTCAACACGAGCGAGGCCTCGCTCCGGTCATCCGGCAGTTATCTTGCGAACGAGACTTTTGCGGTGGTCACGGGCCGCGCGCGCCCGTGTCCGCTGCATTCTCAGACGCGCATGGAAACCTGCATGGAATTCGGTCCCGACTTTCTCTCCGGCCTGCTGGCCATCATCCTGCTCGACCTCGTGCTGGCTGGCGACAACGCCATCGTCATCGCCATGGCCGCCAGCCGCCTGCCCAAGGAATTGCAGAAGAAGGCGGTGTTCTGGGGCACGTTCGGTGCCGTCGCGGTTCGCTTCGCGCTCACTGCCGTCGTCGTCTACCTGCTCAAGCTGCCGGGATTGATGCTGGCGGGCGGCGTGCTGCTGCTGCCGATCGCCTGGAAGCTGCTGAACCACGGTGACGACGAAGGCCCCAACATCAAGGCCGGCAATACGTTCTGGAGCGCGCTGCGCACGATCATCGCCGCCGACGCACTGATGGGCCTGGACAACGTGCTGGCCATCGCCGGCGCGTCGAAGGGACATCTGCTTCTGGTCATCCTGGGCCTGCTGATCAGCGTGCCGCTGGTGGTCTGGGGCTCGACCCTGATCCTGAAGCTGATCGATCGCTTTCCCATCATCATGTACATCGGCGCCGCTGCGATCGCGATCACGGCCGGGCGCATGATCGCCCACGACCAGCTGGTCAGCGGCTGGTTCGACGCACACAGCTGGGCGAAGTACGGCCTGGACGCACTGGCGGTGATCGCCATCTGTGGCGGCGGCTGGCTGCTGCAGCGGCGACGGCAGCGCCTGAAGCTGTCCGCTGACTGAGACCATCCAGACGCACGACACGGCAGGGTCCGGCCATGCTCGTCGAAAGTCTCGGGCACGCTAGTACATCATCGGCACCCTGACCGTCACGGTAGCGTCGGGCGTGTCGCGGGTCACTCCGACACCGAGCGTGAAATTCATGCTGCGCTTGTCGCTGAAGCGGTAGGAGCCGCCGATCAGCAAGGTACCCAGCACGCTCTTGGCCGAGCCGGGCACGGTCTTGCCGTTCTGCTTGGTGATGCCGATGAAGCTCTGGTCGTAGCCGATGCTGATCGACGCCTTGTCGTTCAGCGCCAGGCCCATGCCGATGCTGACATCGGCAATGTCGCCCACCCGCACCGTGCCCAGCGGCTCCTTGCCGCCGAGCAGCACGGTGCGGCTGACGTTGTGGCGCGGGAAGTTGTGCAGGTAACTGAGGTTGCCGAAGAACACCACCGGGTCGGACGGGTACAACCAGGTAACGCCAGGCTGCAGCGAATAGAAACCCGAACCGGTCGGCAACTGCAGTGGCAGCCCGGTGCCGGTTGCGTTCTGCACGCAGCGGTTGACGCAATCGGTGGTGACTTCGAACGGATCCCTGCCGGTGCGCGACTTGAAGCGCAGCCAGCCCACGTAGTAAGGCCGGTCCGCGCCGCCGTCGTTGAGCTGGTAACGGGCGGTGGCCTCGATGTCGCCGATGCCGTGGCCGCTGGAGGTGAACACCTTGTCGGTGGCGCTGCCGGTGAAGATCTCGCGGCTGATCGTGTCGGTGTGGCCGTAGACATACGGTATCCGCAGTTCCAACTCCAGCCGGTTGCTGAGTCCGTAGCGCAACGCGACCGCGCCGGTTTGCGTGGTCGTCTTGACCTGGCGCGCGTCGATCAGGCCGATCAGGATCGCCGGGATCACCGTGTAGCCGATCAGGGCGACCCGATCCGCCGACGAGTAACCGAATTGATAGGAAGGCTCCACCACCAGCTTGCCGCGCGGGGTCAGTACGCCCGGCTGGTTGAAGATCGGCGCCACGGCCGGCGGCCGCTCGTCGCGCTCCGGCGCCTGCCCCACCGTGCGGTCCGGCGTCTGCTCCGCGGGCACGGCATCGGCGGGCATGTCGCCCGCCGGCATCGGCAGCGCGCTGGCGCCCGGACCGCCCGCACGGATGTTGCCGGCCCGCTGCTGCTCGAGCGTGTCGAGTCCGACCGCTCGCCGCAGTGCGCGGTAATCCGCCTGCTGCGACGCAAGCTCGCGCTTCATGGCCTCGATCTGTGCATTCTGGGCAGCGAGCTGGTCGCGCATCGCGGCGATGCGCGCGTCCTGTTCGTGCATGCTCTGGCGGATCACCGCCGACAGTTCGGCCGAACTCGTCGGCGGCAGCGCTTCGGGCGGCGCATCCTGCGCACTGGCCACCCCGCCGAGCAGCAGCAATCCCGCGCAACCGGTCGAGCATCTGCTTCGCCATGATTTGCGGAACATCGCGTTTCCTCGCTGATCGGATGGCGCCCGAGGGTGGTGCAGGCCTGCTTGCGTCATGCCCGGATCAGTGCCCGAGCGATCCGATCAAGCCGGCCTGCAGGCTTTGCTGCAGGTTCAGGCTGCGGAAGGCGACTTGGCTGTTCACCGCGGCATTGATCGTGGTCAGGCTGCGGATGTCCTGGTTGTCGAGGCTGTTCTGGATCACCGTTGCAGCCGTCACCTGGTTGAACGCGGACGTATCGACGCTGTTGCCCGCGCCGTTCTGGATCACGTTGACCGTGCCCGTGGCGGCAGCCAGGGCCGTGGCCTGGTCGGGCGTCATCCGGCCGATGTCCGGCACCTGCACGCTGCTGCTGGTGACCAGGTTGCCGTTGATGTAGACCGCGCGCTCGATGCCGAAGGACGCCAGCAGCCCGTGGCCGAAGTCGAACCCGCCGCGGACCGCGTCGAGGCGATGCTCGCTCACGGCAGCCGGCCAGTGCGTCGGCGCCATCGGCGGCTCCTGCGCCTGCGCAACGCCGACCATCAGCGCCAGGCCGGCCAGCGCGCGGAAGCGGGGAAACTTGATCCGGGCAGGATTCATGACGGCACTCAGATGTCCCCCGGACCACGCTTGGGCAGCGTGATGTTGCCCAGGCCGGTGCGGTCGATGACGGAATGGATGGGGGCCATCGGCGCGGCGCGCCAGTCGTCGCCGCTATTGAATATCGCCAGGGCGCGCCGGTTGTGGACCACGAACACCAGGCGGTTCTTCCACGCCGCCTCGAACTGCGCGCGCGGAATCGAACGCGTGCCGCGGGCGGGATCGCCCAGCAGGACGCGGCCCGCGCGCAGGCCCTTGATCACCACGAAATGGTGATAGCCCCTTTCGTCGATCAGCACGATCGCAGGCAGCCCTTCTTCCTGCAGCTTGTCCAGTGGCACCTGGAAACCGTCGGCTTCGAAACCGTTGGCCTGCAGGAAGCGCTTGATGTCGAGCAGCGAAAAACCTTCCCGGTTGATCTTCGGCTGGTTGCCGTGCGCATACATCTGCGCAAACGCCTGCTGCTCGTCCACCGGGTAGCCGTACTGGTAGGTGAGCAGGGTTGCCACGGCTGCCGAGCCGCAGCTGAAATCGTATTTCTGGCGGATCGTGTTGCGGTAACGGATTTCCTTCAGGCTGGTCAGGTGCAGGCCATAACTGCCGCCCTGCACGCCGGGCAGCGCGACCGACGAGGCCGCCAGCGGCGCCGAAGCCAGCAGCAGCCCGACGACGAACGCCGGGGCCAGCCAGCACACATGGCGCAAGCGGCCGCTCATGGCTGGAACTGCACGTTGAGAATGGTGGCGTTCTGGATCAACACGCCGTTGCCGGTGTTCTGGATCACCATCGGCACGCCGGCGGCGCCGTTGAAAGCGCCGTTGCCGATCGCGTTCGATCCGGTCACCACATGGTCGACGGTGTTGTTCGCCACCGTGCCGTTCAGGGTGATGGTTTCGCTGACCTCGTTGCCGCCACTGGACATCGCCAGAGTCCTGCTGTCCGCGCTGCGGCCCCATCCATCGAGCCAGGCGGGCTGGGCGGAAGGCGCCACTGCGGTGATTGCCGGAACCCGGGTGCCCGGCTGTGTCGCCGCCGCACTCCACGTCAACGCGCCAAGCAGCAACATCGTGGCCCACGACATGGGATTGACTGTTCGCATGGTGCTTCTCCTGTCTCCATGACGGTCGCGTACGACGGGGCATCCGCGAACGCCGACCGCATCGGCAACCGAAACGCTCCGCTCGGGAAGCACGGTGGAGCGCCAGGCGCCCCACCGCGCAAGGCTTCGGTCATGGACCAATGGTGAGGTTGGCCTGGACGTTCACGCTCTGCTGGACCAGCGAACCGACGCCGCTGTTCTGCGCCATGACCGTGACGCCTGCCGCCGCCGCAGCCGCGCCGTCCATATGGTTGGACATGTCGAATGTGCCGGCATCCACCATATTCGAACCGCCCGCACCACCGGTTCCACCGGCACCGGCGAGGCCTTCACCACCGGTCGCGGACGCACCGCTTCCGCCGGCTCCGCCCATGCCACCGGTGCTGTCCGCCGCACCGCTACTGCCACCGGTCGAGGTCGCCGCGCCGCTGCTTGCGGTCGCCGCACCACCGGTGCCCGCTCCGCCGGCCCAGGTGCCATTGCCGCCAGTCGCCGTTCCTCCGGTACTGGACGCCCCGCGCGAGCGGGCCCGTGCATTGGCGTAGTTGTCGCCATTCGAGTCGCCGCCTTCCGCGCCACTGAGTGCGCCGACATAGCCGCTGTCGGCACCCGAGCCGCCGGCATAACCGCTGCGCGAGCGGGCGTTCCCGCCATCACCGCCCGAGCCACCGCGGCCGCCAGAGGCCCAGCCGCCAGAGCCGTCGCCGCCGGAGCCACCCCTGCCGCCATTGGCGTTGCCGGTATTCCGCGCGACGTTGCCGATGTCATGCGCGCGAATGTCGGTCACCACACCATCGAGGCGACTGATCGCGATCGCCTTGTTGGTGTTGAACGAGGACGCTATCGACGAACTCGCCGTGCCGCCGTTGTTGGCGGCCGAGCTGCCTTGTCCATTGGCGTAGGAATCGCCGTTGTTGTTGCGCTGACGTGAATGGGTGGAACTGTCGGTCGAACTGTCGTTGGTCTGGGTGGCTGTGGAGTTCCGTTGCGCAGTCGCTCCGGCCCCGCCGGTCTGGGTGTCGTCGGCCAGAGCGGGAAGCGTGAATCCCAAGCCAATGCATATCGCTGTCATTAAAAGAGTCTTTCGCATGTTTGTTCTCCCGAACGATGCGGTGACCCCCTGTTTTTGCTCGCTTTGCAGCAAACACCTCAAGGCAATTTTTGAGCCAGCGGGTGAATTTCATCCGAGCTGGCACGATTTCACGGAAAATCAGTCCACTGGCCGACAAACCTGCCAGTGAACTGCAACTTGGTTCACACCCATGACACGGCAGCCCGATTCGCCCCTGCAACAGCCGTTGCCGCCGTTGGACCGGTAAACCGCACTGCAGCACGGTTAGCTACATGAACGGACGGGAAACAAGGTGCTTACACCTGTAACAGGAGTGATACAGCGGGAAGGTCCTTCGCGCACCGGGGTCGAAACGGACCGTTCCGCGAGTCAGTTTCGGTTCAAGCAATCTTCACCTCGCTGACACGAAAAGGGAGCCTCGCGGCTCCCTTCTGTATCAGTAAAGTGTCTGCCTAGCGCTTGTCGATCGGCACGTAGGCCTGATCTTCCGGGCCGGTGTAGTTCGCGCTGGGGCGAATGATCTTGCCGTCCTCGCGCTGCTCGATCACGTGCGCGCTCCAGCCGGAGGTACGCGCGATCACGAACAACGGCGTGAACATCGCGGTGGGCACGCCCATCATGTGGTACGCGCTGGCCGAGTACCAGTCGAGATTCGGGAACATTTTCTTGACCTCGCCCATCACCTTCTCGATCCGTTCGGACACGTCGAACAGGGTCGGGTTGCCGCCGTCGGTGCACAGCTTGCGCGAGACTTCCTTGATGATCTCGTTGCGCGGGTCGGACACGGTGTAAACCGGGTGGCCGAAGCCGATGATGATCTCCTTGCGCTCGACCCGGGCACGGATGTCGGCTTCCGCGTCGTTCGCGCTGCGATAGCGCGCGATGATCTCCATCGCCACCTCGTTCGCGCCGCCGTGCTTCGGGCCGCGCAGCGCGCCGATGGCACCGGTGATCGCCGAGTAGATGTCCGAACCGGTGCCGGCGATGACGCGGGCGGCGAAGGTCGAGGCATTGAACTCGTGCTCGGCGTACAGCACCAGCGACTTGTCCAGCGCCTGCGCGTGCAGCTCGCTCGGCTTCTTGCCGTGCAGCAGGTGCAGGAAGTGCGCGGCGATCGAGTCGTCGTCGGTCTGCGTCTCGATGCGCTTGCCGTTGTGGCTGAAGTGATACCAGTACAGCAGCATCGAGCCGAAGCTGGCCATCAGGCGGTCGGCGATGTCGCGCGCGCCGGTGACGTTGTGGTCGTCCTTCTCCGGCAGCACGGTGCCCAGCACCGAGCAGCCGGTGCGCAGCACGTCCATCGGGTGAGTGGCGGCCGGCAGCAGTTCCATGGCCGCCTTGACCGGCGCCGGCAGTCCGCGCAGGCGCTTCAGCCGCGCACGGTAGTTGTTCAGCTCAGTCCAGTTCGGCAGCACGCCATGCACCAGCAGGTAGGCCACCTCCTCGAAACAGCCCTTGGCGGCCAGGTCGTGGATGTCGTAACCGCGGTAATGCAGGTCGTTGCCGCTGCGGCCGACCGTGCACAGCGCGGTGTTGCCCGCGGCCACGCCGGACAGGGCGACGGATTTCTTGGCCTTGGGAAGGACTTGCTCGCTCATCGGAAATCTCCAGGTGCAGGTGTGTGCTTTTCGGCAGGAGGTCCGCTATGGGTCCTCCGCTCGACAAGGATCAGCTTTGCTTCGAGAACAGCATGTCGAGCTTGTCCTCGTAGGCGTGGTAACCGAGGAAGTCGTACAACTCCTCGCGCGTCTGCAAGGTGTCGATGATGTTCTTCTGGGTACCTTCGCGGCGCACCGTCTCGTAGAAATGGAGCGCGGCCTTGTTCATCGCGCGATAGGCGCCACAGCAGTACAGCGCGATGTCCACGCCGGCCCCGCGCAGTTCGTCGGTGGTGAAGAACGGGGTGGAACCGAACTCGGTGAGGTTGGCGAGGATCGGCACCTTCACCGCACTCTTGAAACGACGGTAGTCGTCCAGCGTCTTCATCGCTTCCGGAAAGATCATGTCGGCGCCGGCCTCGACGTAGGCGCAGGCGCGCTCGATCGCCGAGTCGATACCCTCGACGGCGGCCGCATCGGTGCGTGCCATGATCACGAAGCCCGGATCGGTACGCGCATCCACCGCCGCCTTGACTCGGTCGACCATCTCCTCCTTCGGCACCACTTCCTTGCCCGGACGATGGCCGCAACGCTTCTGGCCGACCTGGTCCTCCATGTGCACCGCGGCCACGCCGACGCCGATGAAGGAGCGGATCGTGCGCGCGATGTTGAATGCCCCGCCCCAGCCAGTGTCGATGTCGACCAGCAGCGGCAGCCCGGTGGCGTCGACGATGCGGCGAGCGTCGGTGAGCACGTCTTCCATCGTGCTGATGCCCAGGTCCGGCACGCCCAGCGAATTGGCGGCGACACCGCCGCCGGACAGGTACAGCGCCTTGTAGCCGACGCGTTTGGCCATCAGGCCGGCGTAGGCGGTGATCGCGCCCATGACCTGCAACGGCTGTTCGGCGACAAGTTCCGCGCGGAAACGTGCGCCCGGGGATGCTGGCTGTGTCATGTCGCCTCCGTCAAAACGCTTATTTTAGCCTACGGCGGCTTGTCGCCGGGATGGGACCTTTCAGCACCCCTGCCGCGGTCGCAAAAGCACGCTCCAGCCGGGCCCGCCGCAGCTCGAAAATTCCTGCGTGACGAATCCGCCGTGGCCCCGTACATTCAACCGAATGAGCACATCGACTCCTCTCGCAAAACGCATCCTCTGGGGCCTCGTGATCGGCGTGGTCGCTGCCGTGGCCACGCTGGGCATCGGCCAGTGGCATCCGCCCACGCTGGCGCTGATGCAGAAGATCTCCGCCGCGGCGTTCGATCCGTTCGGGCAGATCTTCCTGCGCATGCTGTTCTTCGTGGTGATCCCGCTGGTGTTCACTTCGCTGGCCTCCGGCGTGGCCCAGCTCGGCCGGCTGGACCGGCTCGGTCCATTGGCCGGGCGGACCTTCCTGCTGTTCTTCCTCAACATGGGCATCGCCGTGGCGATCGGCCTGGTGATGATGAACACGGTGCAGCCGGGCCACCACCTGGATGAACAGGCGCGCACGCAGCTGATGCAGGAATACGGCAGCAGCGCGCAGCAGTCGATCGACAAGAAGGCCGCCCAGCCCAGCATGAGCTTCGGCACGCTGGTGGAGATGTTCATGCCGCGCAACCTGGTCGGCGCCGTGGCCGGCCCCAGCCGCGACACGCTGGGCGACGTGCTGCCGTTGATCCTGTTCGCGATCCTGGTCGGCGCCGCCGCCACTCAGTTGCGCGAGAAGGAACGCAAGCGGGTGCAAATGGCACTGGACACGATCACCGACCTGATGACGAAGATCGTCGGCTTCGCGCTGGAACTGGCTCCCTATGCGGTGCCGGCGATGATCTACAGCGTGATCGTCAAGGTCGGCGTGGATGTGCTGCTGGCGCTATCGGTGTTCGTGGTCGGCTGCGCCGTGGCGCTGGCGCTGCACCTGTTCGGCACCATGTCGTTGTGGCTGCGCTTTCTCGCCGGCCGATCGCCGCTGGCCTATTTCCGGCAGATCCGGCCGCTGCTGATCACCGCGTTCTCGACCAGCTCCAGCAACGCCTGCCTGCCCGCCTCGCTGGCGGTGGCGCATGACGAATTGAAGCTCGCACCCAGCACGGCCGGCTTCGTGCTGCCGCTGGGCGCGACCATGAACATGAGCGGCACCGCCCTGTTCGAAGGCTGCGTGGTGCTGTTCGTGGCGCAGGCGTTCGGCGTGGAACTCACCCTGAGCCACCAGGCGATCCTGATGCTGCTGTCGGTGCTCAGCGCGGTCGCAGTCGCCGGCATACCGGGTGGCTCGCTGCCGATGATCGCCGGCCTGCTGGCGACGTTCGGCATTCCGCCGGAAGGCATCGGCATCATCATCGGCGTCGACCGCATCCTCGACATGATGCGCACCACGGTGAACGTGGGCAGCGACATCATCACCGCCACGGTGGTCGACTACCAGTTGCGCGACCGCCTCGCGGCTCCGTAGCTCTCCGCACCGACGCGACCGATCGGCGAGGGCTTGAAGCTGCCCTGCCCGGCCTCACATGTTGGACTATCACATGATAGTTGCAGCCAATCGAACCGATGCCAACAATCAATTAGATTAATCGCGTCGGGGGCCGTAACATCTGTTTCATCCTTCAACCACCACGGGAAGCAAGCAAAGATGTCCCTGATCAATACCGAAGTGAAACCGTTCAAGGCCCAGGCCCTCAAGGCCGGCCAGTTCATCGAAGTCACCGACGCCGACCTGAAGGGCAAGTGGTCCGTCGTGTTCTTCTACCCCGCCGACTTCACCTTCGTCTGCCCGACGGAGCTGGAGGACCTGGCCGACAATTACGCCGAATTCCAGAAGCTGGGCGTCGAGATCTACTCGGTCTCCACCGATACCCATTTCGCGCACAAGGCCTGGCACGACACCTCCGATGCGGTGAAGAAGATCAACTACACCATGGTCGGCGATCCGACCCATCAGATCTCGAAGAATTTCGAGGTGCTGATTGAAGACGCCGGCATCGCCGATCGCGGCACCTTCGTGATCGATCCGGCGGGCAAGATCCAGATCGTCGAGATCACGGCCGGCGGCATCGGCCGTGACGCCAAGGAACTGTTGCGCAAGGTGAAGGCAGCGCAGTACGTCGCCGCCCATCCGGGCGAAGTCTGCCCGGCCAAGTGGAAGGAAGGCGAGAAGACCCTGGCGCCGTCGCTGGACCTGGTCGGCAAGATCTGAGTCATCCCCGCGCGAAAGCGCCACGGACCCGGAGTTCTTCCGGGTCCGCTCTACCGAAATATCGTACAAAGCGACGCCCGGGTCCGCTCGGGTGCTCACTACGCACACCCCAAGAAACCCACGGAGTCCGTCATGTTGGATGCCAACCTCAAGACCCAGTTGAAGGCCTATCTGGAAAAGGTCACGCAGCCGATCGAGATCGTTGCGTCCCTGGACGACAGCGCCAAGTCCGCCGAACTCAACGAGCTGCTGGAGGAGATCGCCTCGCTGTCCGGCCAGATCACCCTGGTTCGCCGCGACGACGACAAGCGCAAGCCATCGTTTGCGATCAACCGCGTCGGCAGCGACATCGGCGTGCGCTTCGCCGGCATTCCGCTGGGCCATGAATTCACCTCGCTCGTGCTCGCCCTGCTGCAGGTCGGCGGCCATCCGTCCAAGACTGCGGCGGATGTGATCGAGCAGGTGAAGAATCTCGACGGCGACTACCGTTTCGAGACCTATTTCTCGCTGTCCTGCCAGAACTGCCCCGACGTGGTGCAGGCGCTGAACCTGATGAGCGTGCTGAACCCGAAGATCCGGCACGTCGCCATCGACGGCGCGCTGTACCAGGACGAGGTCGAGGCGCGCCAGGTGATGTCGGTGCCGACCGTCTACCTCAACGGTGAAGTGTTCGACCAGGGCCGCATGAGCCTGGAGCAGATCCTGGCAAAAATCGACACCGGCGCCAGCGCCCGTGAAGCGGAAAAGATCAAGGCCAGGGACGCGTTCGACGTGCTCGTGGTCGGCGGCGGCCCGGCCGGCGCAGCCGCGGCGATCTACGCCGCGCGCAAGGGCATCCGCACCGGCGTGGCGGCCGAGCGTTTCGGTGGCCAGGTGCTGGACACCATGGCGATCGAGAACTTCATCTCGGTCTCAGCCACCGACGGCCCGAAGATGGGCGCGGCGCTGGAGCAGCACGTCAAGGAATACGACGTCGACATCATGAACCTGCAACGCGCCGAGAAACTGGTGCCGGCCGGCGAGCCGGGCGGGCTGATCGAAATCGAACTGGCCAACGGCGCCACGCTGAAGTCGAAAACCGTGATCCTTTCCACCGGCGCCCGCTGGCGGCAGATGGGCGTGCCCGGCGAAGACGAGTACCGCAACAAGGGCGTGGCCTACTGCCCGCACTGCGACGGCCCACTGTTCAAGGGCAAGCGCGTGGCGGTGATCGGCGGCGGCAACTCCGGCGTGGAGGCGGCGATCGACTTGGCCGGCATCGTGGCCCACGTCACCCTGGTCGAGTTCGACGGCAAGCTGCGCGCGGACGAAGTCCTGCAACGCAAGCTGCGCAGCTTGCCCAATGTCGACATCATCGTCAGTGCGCAGAGCACCGAGGTGCTGGGCGACGGCCAGAAGGTTACCGGCTTGGTCTACAAAAACCGCGTCGACGGCGTGATGCACAGCCTCGAACTGGAAGGCATCTTCGTGCAGATCGGCTTGCTGCCGAACACCGAGTGGCTGAAGGGCACGCTGGAACTGTCGCCACGCGGCGAGATCGTCATCGACGAGCGCGGCCAGACCTCGCTGCCCGGCGTGTTCGCCGCTGGCGACGCCACCACGGTGCCGTACAAGCAGATCGTGATCGCGATGGGCGCCGGCTCGACCGCCGCGCTGAGCGCGTTCGACCACCTGATCCGCAGCCCGGTGGTGGCCGCGAAGGCGGAAAAGGAAGCAGTGGCTGCCTGATCGCCGGAGATCATCCGGGCAGAAAAACAAACGGGACGGCTTCGGCCGCCCCGTTTGCCTGATGGTTCCCTTCAACTGCCCTGGTCGGGCCCGCGCTCCAGCGCACGGCGAATATCGTCCAGCGCACCCGGATCATCCAGCGTGGACAGATCCCCCGGATCGCGGTGCTCCGCCAGCGCCTGCAGCGAGCGGCGCAGCAGCTTGCCGGAACGGGTCTTCGGCAAGGTGTTCACCACGTAGATGCGTGCCGGCTTCGCCACCCCGCCGAGTTGATCGACCACGCGCTGCTGCATCGCCCGCGCCACGTCGCCGGCGCCGTCACCCGCATCCTGCTTCAGCGTGGCGAACACGATCGGCACCTGTCCCCTCAGCTCGTCCCTCACGCCGATCACCGCCGCCTCGGCCACCGCCGGGTGGCTGGCCACCGACTCCTCGATCTCGCGCGTGCCCAGGCGATGACCGGACACGTTGATCACGTCGTCGGTGCGGCCAAGCACGAACGTGTAGCCGTCGCCATCGCGAACCGCCCAGTCCAGCGAGCTGTACAACAGCTCCTTGAAGTGGCTGAAGTAGCTGTGCACGTAGCGGTCGTCGTCGCGCCACACGGTCGTCAGGCAACCCGGCGGCAGCGGCGGCTGGAATACCAGCACGCCCTTGGTCCCCGCCGCGACTTCCTTGCCGGTGTTCTCGTCGATCACCTTCATCCGGTAGCCCGGCGCCGGCAGGCCGGGCGAGCCGAACTTCACCGTCTTCAATTCCAGCCCGGGCATCAGGGTGATCGCCGGCCAGCCGGTCTCGGTCTGCCAGTAGTTGTCGATCGCCGGCACGCCGAGCGCATCGGTGATCCACTGCGCCGTCGGCTCGTCCAGCGGCTCGCCGGCGAGGAACAGCCATTTCAGCTTCGACAAGTCGTACTTCTTCAGCCAGCTCTCGTCCTGCTTCTTCAGCACGCGGATCGCCGTGGGCGAGGAAAACATCGTGTGCACGCCGTACTGCTCGCACAGCCGCCACCAGATGCCCGCATCCGGCCGCGTCGGCAACCCTTCGTACAACAAGGAGGTGGCGCCGCCGATCAACGGGCCGTAGACATTGTAGGAATGCCCCACCGCCCAGCCCACGTCCGAGGTGGCGAACATCACCTGCCCCGGCGCGATGTCGAACACGTAACGGATCGACAGCGCCATCGCCACCGCATAACCGCCCACGTCGCGCTGCACGCCCTTCGGCTTGCCGGTGGTGCCGGAGGTGTACAGCAAATAGCTTGGCTCATTCGACTCCAGCCAGGTCACTGGCACCTCAGCGCCCTCGTGCCGCATGCGCAATTCGGCGTAATCGAGGTCGCGCCCAGCCCGGCAGGTCATCTGCGGATCGAGTTTGCGATCGACGATCAGCACGTGCGGCGGCGGTGCCGAGGCCTCGTCCAGCGCCGCGTCGACCAGCGGCTTGTACGGGATCACCTTGCCGCCGCGCATGCCGGCATCGGCGGCGATCAGCAGCTTCGGCTGCGCGTCGTCGATGCGCAGCGCCAGGTTGTGCGCGGCGAAGCCGCCGAACACCACCGAATGGATCGCGCCGATGCGCGCGCAGGCCAGCATGGCGAACACCGCCTCGGCGATGTTCGGCAGGTAGATCACCACGCGATCGCCCTTGCCCACACCCAGCGACTGCAACACGGCGGCGAACGCGTTCACCTCGCGGTGCAGCTGACGGTAGGTGAACTCGAGGGTGACGCCGGTCTCGCTGGAAATCGCCACCAGCGCCAGCTGTTCGGCGCGCTCGGCCAGATGGCGGTCGACCGCGTTGTAGCAGAGGTTGGTGGTGCCGCCGACGAACCAGCGCCGGAACGGCGGATTCGACTGGTCGAGGATCTGCCGCGGCGGCGTATGCCAGTGGATCAGCCGCGCCTGCTCGGCCCAGAACTGCTCCGGCTCGTCGATCGACTGCCGGTAGAACTCCTCGTACTGCATACGCGCTCCATCAGGCTTGTGGGGGCAAGCCAAGCCTAGACCAGACACGGTGCGACACGGCACTCGACTTTCGGCGTATGTGCGAATGAAAACAGGCCGGCAAGGCCGGCCTGTTTCGAGTCGCTGGATCCCTTATCAACGTACATCCCCGTACTGCACGGGATGACGCCTTCCTGGCGTTACTTCGCGAACAGGTGCTCGACGCCGGCGCGCTCTTCGCGCAGCTCCTTGTCGGTGGCGTCCATGCGGGCGCGCGAGAAGTCGTTGATCGCCAGGCCCTGCACGATCTCGTACTTGCCGTTCTTCACGGTCACCGGGTAGCCGTAGATCACGCCCGGCTTGATGCCATACGAACCGTCGGACGGGATGCCCATCGAGACCCAGTCGCCCTCGGCGGTGCCCTGCGCCCAGTAGCGCATGTGGTCGATGGCGGCGGAGGCAGCCGAAGCCGCCGACGAGGCACCGCGCGCCTTGATGATCGCCGCGCCGCGCTGCTGCACGGTCGGGATGAAGTCGTTCTCGTACCAGGCCTGGTCGATCAACGACATCGCCGCCTTGCCGTTGACGGTGGCATGGTGGATGTCCGGGTACTGGGTCGAGCTGTGGTTGCCCCAGATCGTCATCTTCCTGATGTCGGTGGTGTGGCTGCCGGTCTTCTCGGCCAGCTGCGACAACGCGCGGTTGTGGTCGAGGCGAACCATCGCGGTGAAACACTTCGGATCCAGGTCCGGCGCGTTCTGCTGGGCGATCAGCGCATTGGTGTTGGCCGGGTTGCCGACCACCAGCACCTTCACGTCACGCTTGGCATGCGCGTTCAGCGCCTTGCCCTGCGGGCCGAAGATCGCGCCGTTCGCCTCCAGCAGGTCCTTGCGCTCCATGCCGGGGCCGCGCGGGCGGGCACCGACCAGCAGCGCGTAGTCGACGTCCTTGAACGCGACGTTCGCGTCGTCGGTGGCGACCACGCCGGCCAGGGTCGGAAACGCGCAGTCGTTCAGCTCCATCACCACACCCTGCAGCGACGGCAGCGCCGGGGTGATTTCCAGCAGGTGCAGGATCACCGGCTGATCCGGACCCAGCATGTCGCCGGCGGCGATGCGGAACAGCAAGGCATAACCGATCTGGCCAGCGGCGCCGGTGACGGCAACTCGAACGGGGGCTTTCATGGACGATGACTCCTTCTTGGGTATTTCAATTATGCGGAGCGCATGGGGCGCCCCGCAGGGAATTGGTCAGCTCAGTTCGGCGAAGAATTCGGCGATGCGCGCCAGGCCCGGTTGCAGTTGTGCAGTCGGGCAGGTGTAGGAAATGCGCATCGCGCGCGGCTCGCCGAACGCGGAACCAGGCACGCAGGCCACGCCCTTGGCTTCCAGCAACGCGGCGCAGAACTCCACGTCGTTGTTGATCTTCGTGCCGTGGTGGCTCTTGCCGAACGCCACGGAAATGTCGGGGAACGCATAGAACGCACCCTGCGGCCGCGGACAGGCCACGCCGGGAATCGCGCCGAGCGCGGCAACCACGATGTCGCGCTTGCCGGCGAACTCCGCGCACCTGGCGCGCGGGACGTCCTGCGGGCCGCTGAACGCCGCCACCGCCGCCGCGGTGATCACTTCCGGCAAGCTGGTGATGTGGTTGGAGTTGAGCGTGGTCACCGCCTTGGCCACCACCTCGGGCCCCGCGATCAGGCCCACGCGCCAGCCCGGCATGCCGTAGGTCTTGGACACCGAGTCGACGAAGATCACCCGATCGCGCAACTCGGGCCTGGCGAACACGAAGTTGTGGTAGCCGATGCCGTCGAACACCATAGAGTTGTAGATGTCGTCGGTGATCACCCAGGTATCCGGGTGCTTCACCAGCACGTCGGCCAGCGCGGCGATCTCCCCGGCGGTGTAGACCATGCCGGTGGGATTGGACGGGTTGTTGAACAGGAACACCCTCGGCTTGCGCGCCAGCGCCGCGTCGAGCTGGGTCGGGGTGAGCTTGTAGTTCTGCTCCGGCCCGCAATGCATCACGTTGACCTTCGCACCCACGATGTCGGCGATGTCGCGGTAGGTGGTCCAGTACGGCGCGGCGAAACACATCTCGTCGCCCTCGTCCAGCAGTGCTTCGGCCAGGTTGTACAGCACGTGCTTGGCGCCGATGCCGATCGACAGGTTCATCCGCGTATAGCCGGAGAAGCCCAGCGCCTCGATGTGTTTGAGGAACGCATCCAGCAAGGCGTCGGCACCGCGATTGCTGCCGTACTGGCCGGAATCGTGCGACAGCGACTCGCGCGCGGCGGCATACACATGCTCGCCGGGCAGGAAGTTCGGTACACCGATGGAGAAGCTGATGATGTCGCGGCCGGCAGCCTTGAGCTGCTTCGCCTTCTCGGCAATCACCATGATCGCGCTGGGTTTGGCGCGGCCGACACGCTGGGCGAGCTGGGGCATGGGTATCTCACGCAGGGGGAGGAAGCAAAGGCCCGCATTTTATCACGCCACCCGGGCCCGGCGCTGGTTGCCGCCCCTATACGCCACAGCGACGCGATCCGGGCATGATGGGCGCGCCCGCGACGGGTATCGTGAGACCTCACCAGCGAAGGAGATCCGCATGCACTGGCTTTGGGTATTCGTGATTGGACTGGTCGTCGGCCTGGTGGCCAAGCTGCTGATGCCGGGCAAGGACCCGGGCGGCTTCATCATCACCGCCATCATCGGCATCGCCGGTTCGCTGCTGGCGACCTGGGTCGGCCAGAACGTGTTCGGCTGGTACCAGGAAGGGCAGTCCGCCGGTTTCATCGCCTCGGTGATCGGCGCGATCGTGTTGCTGCTGCTGTATCACCTGGTCAAGCGCAAGTCGGCCTGACCGCCGTCCCGGTGGAGCCCTGCTCCACCGGGACGATCTTCAGCCTTCAGCCGAGCAGCTTGCCGGCCAGCCCTTCGAGCATGCCCAGGTCGAAGCCGCTGGCCTGCCCCTGCGCCTGTCCCAGCACCTGGCCGTCCGGCGTCATGTGGTCGACCGCATGCGGCAGCACCTGCGACAGCCCGCCCAGCAGTACATTCGGGTCCACACCCAGCTTGCCTGCAGCCTCCTGCAGCAGGGAACCCATGCCGCCGTTCTGCAGCGCCTGGCCCAGCTGGTCGCCCGACACCGACTGGTTCGCGCCCGTGCCGACCCACGACTGCACCGCACCACCCAGCCCATGCTGCTGCAGCATGCTGACCAGGCCCTGCACACCGCCCGCCTTCTCGATCAGCTGCCCCGCGACGGCAATCAGCGAACCGGTACCCGCTTGCTGCCCCTGCCCTTGGCCACCGAGCAGATCGTTGAGAAATGACATGATCGTTCTCCCTGGATGGTGATGAATCAAGCGCGTAGCCAGCCGATCATAAGTCGCCACGGAATCCGCCATGGCAACATTTCGTGAAGGCCGCACCGGGGAAAGACCACAAAAAAACCGCCGGCTGCTGGCCGGCGGTTTCCAGTGACACGATGGCGCCCGGCTCAGCCGCGCTGGTCGAGCACCGCGTTCCATTCCGCCACACGGTCGGCCTGCGCCGCCAGCAGCGCATCGACGTCGCCGTCCACGGTGACCTTCTCGATCGTGTCGCCCTGCTGGATCGCGTTGACCACGTCCATGTCGGCCGCATCGACCACTTCGCCGAACACGCTGTGCTTGCCGTCCAGCCACGGCGTCGGGCCGTGGGTGATGAAGAACTGGCTGCCATTCGTGCGCGGACCTGCATTCGCCATCGACAGCACACCGGGCTTGTCGTGGCGCAGCGACGGGTTGAACTCGTCCTCGAATTTGTAGCCCGGGCCGCCGCGACCGCTGCCCTCGGGGCAACCGCCCTGGATCATGAAGTCGGCGATCACGCGATGGAACGACAGCCCATCGTAGTAACCGCGCCGAGCCAGGTTGACGAAGCTGGCCACCGTGACCGGCGCCTTGTCTTCATGCAGACGCAGGTGGATCGGGCCGCGGTTGGTGGTGAAGGTGACGTTGATGGTCATCGCAAATCCTTGGGTTTGAAAGCTGCTTCGCGCCAGGGCGCCGGCACGAGGATGGTCAAGGATAACCCAGCACCATGCTACAGACCCAGCGCTGCGCGCTGCAGCGGACCAGCGCCACGCGGCTGCGCAGCCGGCACCGGAGCGTCGAGCGGCCACGCCGCGCCTTCGTACAGGTACGCCCACAACCGGTCCAGCGCCGCATAGCCATACGGCAGCAGCGGCACGTGGTGCTCGCCGAAGCCGGGCAAGGCCAGGAAGACGTCGAAGTGCTGCGCGTACGGCACCTTCCAGTAGATCGGCCGGCGCCCTTCATCACGCAGCCACGCCACGTACGGCTCGGAGCTGAACGCGGTGGGCAACAGGCCGTCGCCGGCGCCATGCAACACCCACAACGGCAGGTCCCTGCGCGGCAAGCGCGCCGCGGTGGCGGCCACCGAAGCGTGCAAGGCTTGCGTTTCGTGGTCGTCGCCGGTCCACAGTGCGCGCAGGCATTCGCTGCCGATCAGGGTGGGATCGGACGAGACATTCACGCCGCCGAACAGGCCGATGCCATTGCCGGGTGGAATGCCCGAACCATCCGCCCACCAGGTCGCCCGTGTGACAGGATCGGCCACGCCCGGCAACCCGCCCACGCCGATCGCCGCGTAGTGAAAGCCGCACGGCATGTCGGTGGCGCCGCGACGCAGGTAGGCCGAGGCGTAACCCGCGGCGATCGCCCGCCACAGGTCGAACGCGGTCGTGCTGGCGGCCGTGCTCATCACCTCATCGGTCCAGCCCCGCGCGTGCAGGTATTGCCGCGCCTGCTCCGCCTGCACGGCCACGGTGTTGCCGCCGAGCTTGCCTTGCGCGCGCAGGCTGGCACAGCGGATCGGCCATGTCGGCAGCGGCACGTTGCGCGGTCCGCGCGCCAGCGGAGCTGCAGCGAAATGGTCGGCGCTCAACGCGCACGGCAGCCAGATCGCCGCCTCGGTGGCGTAGTCGTACAGCGCGCGGCCGCGATCCTGCACGTGCACGTTCGGTTCCAGCGCCACCACGCCGGCGAAGAAGTGTTCCTGATCCCGTCCCGCCGCCTGCAGCACGGCGCCGCCGCCATTGGAGATGCCGACAGCGATGATCTTCGTGTTCTGCGGCGTGAACGGCGCCTCGGCGGGGAACGCGCGGTCGAGCATGGCTAGCCCGAACTGCGCCGCCTGGATCACGTGCTGGCCCCAGTCGGCCTCCGGGTTGTCGCCCGAATGCAGGTGCTTGATCGCGAGGCCCCCGGTGGGTGGCGCCGGCGATGGCTGGAACTCCAGCTCCGCCTCGCCGCGTTTCGCGCGGCGGCCGTCCAGCGCCACGCCGCTGTCGTCGGCGTAGTCGAAATAGCCGGCGCCGGTGCCCTTGTCGGTGTACGCCACCGCGCAGCCGTGCGGCAAACCCCACGCGCCGGCCAGCGCGATCGCGCCATAGATGCCGCGCGAGCCGGACGAGGCCGTCACCACCAGGCAACGCTTCTGCCTGTCGAAGTTGTCCGGCAGTTGCAACAGCACGCGATGCGGCGAACGCGCGCCGGGAATGCGCGCAAAGGCCTGGTATTCGCGTCCTGGCACATCCGGCGCGCCCCCGTACACCGTGCCGTAGCCGCCGAGCGGGCCGAGGTCGGCGATACCTTTCCAACTGGTCTGGATCGCGCGCCGGCGCAGTTCCTGCGCACCGGGATCCAGTGGGTTAGCGAACGGCGACGGCAAGCCGGCCAGGCCCGCCAGGCCCAAACCCGCGCTCAGCAGATCATCGTGACCGCGATGCTCGGTCACCTGCACGTCGCCGTAATCGACCTCACGCATGGCAGAGTCCTTCCTCGTCATGTTGCCGGCACAGGCCGACAGCATGACGGATGCCAGCGCGGACAAGAACAGCAGCATCGAATGGCCGGCGGATTTCTTCATCCAGCCACCATAACAAGCGCATCGCCGGCCGCCATCGTACGAAAGTCCATGCGCCGAACTCGACGTGGCCGCCGCGGCCCGCTAACTTCGGCGGGATGACCACCCTGCTGATCGCCGACGACCATCCGCTGTTCCGCGCCGCACTGCGCCTGGCCGCCAGCGAAAACCTCGGCGACTGCAGCATGCGAGAAGCGGCCGACCTGCCTGGCGTACTCGACGCGCTGGCCGCCGAGCCGGATATCGACCTGGTCCTGCTCGACCTGCACATGCCCGGCAGCCAGGGGTTGTCGGGGCTCGCCGCGTTGCGCGGCCAGCATCCCGGCGTGGCCGTGCTGGTGGTGTCGGCCCACGACGAACCGCGCATCGTGCGCCGCGTGCTCGACCATGGCGCCGCCGGCTTCATTCCCAAGAGCGCCAGCCCTGCCGAGATCGGCGCGGCGATCCGCAGCGTGCTCGACTGCGGCAGCTGGCTGCCGCCCGCCCTCGCTGACGCCGTCGCCGCTCTGCCCGCCGACCTGGCCGACACCGATCTGGCCAGCCGCGTGGCCCGCCTCACCGAACAACAGTCGCGCGTACTCGCCCTGCTCGCGGAAGGCCTGCTCAACAAGCAGATCGCCGACCGCCTGGGCATTCAGGAGCGCACGGTGAAGGCGCACGTCACGGCGATCTTCGAGAAGCTCAAGGTGAGAAACCGCACACAGGCAGGGATGCTGCTGAAATCGCTGGAATTGGGCGAGCCGGGGCGGGCGCTGTAGGCTTGCCTCCATCAGTTCCGGCATCTTTGTTCCGTCGCATCACGCACGCATCGCGCCCGCCGCCACCCGCTGCAGCACTTGCCGCAGCGCCAAGGGCTTCAGCGGTTTGTACAGCACGCCTACCCCGGCTTCCAGGAGGCGCTGGCGCAACTCGCCGTCCCGGTCTGCCGTCAGCATGACGGTCGGCACGTCAGCGTGCCGCACGTTCAACTGCTGCCATATCTCCAGTCCGGTGTGCCCGCCGTCCAGGTGGAAATCAAGGATGTGCAGGTCCGGCCGCCATGGCGCAGCAAGCGCCTGTTCGGCATTGCGCGCGGCGTGCACATGCCAGCCCCAGCCGGTCAGCAGGTTGCTGAGTGCGGCGAGAGCGGCTGGCTCGTTGTCGAGCAGCAGGGCCCGGCCGGCCGGCAGTGCTTGCTGCACGCTGGCGGCCGGCTGCAGTCGCACTGCCGTTTGTGCGGCCGGTACGTCTATGTGGAACACGCTGCCGCGGCCAAGCCGGGAGCGCAGGCCGAGCGGGTGACCCAGCAGGTCAGCCATGCGCTGCGCGATGGACAGGCCCAGCCCGAGCCCCTGCCCGCCCGCGGCGCTGCCGCGGCGGAATTCCTGGAAGATCAGCTGCTGTTCCTCCGGCGCGATCCCGGGACCGGTGTCCCACACTTCGACGCGCAACTGCGTGCCATGCCGACGCACGCCGAGCAGCACGCGGCCATGTTCCGCATAGCGCAATGCGTTCGACAGAAAGTTCTGCAACACCCGGCGCAGCAGTTGCGGATCGGAGTGCGCCCAGGCATGCGTGCCCACCACGTCCAGCCGCACGCCGCGGTCGAGCGCGATGGCGCGGAATTCGGCGGCCAGCGGATCGAGCACGTCGGCCAGTGCAAACGCGCGCGGCTGCGGATGCAGGCGGCCGCCTTCGAGCCGGGCCACGTCGAGCAGGCCGGTGAGCAGGCCTTCGGTGGCGGCCAGCGCGCCGTTGAGGTGCTGCGCGGTGGCAGCATCGCCGCCGTGCTCGGTGAGCGCATGGGCGAACAGCTGTGCCGCGTGCAGCGGCTGCATCAGGTCGTGGGTGACGGCGGCGAGGAAGCGGCTCTTCGCCTCGTTCGCGGCCTGCGCCTCGGCCGAGGCCGCGGCGAGTTCGCGGGTGCGTTCTTCCACGCGAAGTTCCAGCGTCTCGTTGACCCGTTTCAGCGCAGCCTCGGCCTGGCGGAACGCGGTGACGTCGGTGAAGGTGGCCACGAAACCGCCGCCGGGCATCGGGTCGCCGCGGATCTCGACGATGATGCCGCCGGGGAAACGCCGCTCGGACAGATGCCGCGTGCCGGCCCTCATGTGCGCCAGCCGGCGCTGCACGCGCGCGTCCACTTCACCGGGACCGAGCATGCCGGCGTCGATGTTGTGGCGGGTCAGCTCGGCCACCGGGCGGCCTACCTGCAGCAGCTCGGGCGGGTAGTCGAACAACTGCGCATACGGCGTGTTCCAGGCGACCAGGTGCAGTTCGGCGTCGACCACGCAGATGCCCTGGCTCATGTTCTCCAGCGCCGCCTCCAGCACGCGCTGGTTGAAGCGCAGGTCCTGCGCCGCCTCGCCGACGATCGCCACCACGGTGTCCAGGTCGTCGCGGCCCTGCCGATGCACCACTTCCAGCAGCAATCGCGCCGAGGCGGCGCCGATCACCGCAGCCAGTTCGTGTTCGACCTCGGCCACGCGCGCACTGCCGGCAAGCCCCGCGGTGGGTGCGCTGGCAAACAGGTGCTCGACCCGCTCCGATGGCAGGAAACGCATCGCCAGCGCACGCAGCTCGACCAGGCCGACATCGCCCACGCTGACCGCGCGTACCGCCCGACCAAAACGCGAACCGGCCACTGCCATCATCACCACGATGTTCACCAGCAGGCTCACCACCACGGCACGGCCCAGCCGGTTCCAGTTGCCCAGCCCGAGCAGGCCATCGGGTGCCAGCCAATGCAGGCCGAACGGACCGCCGTGCAGCCATGCCGGCGCGACCGGCAACAGGGTCGGCAGCACCGCGTAGACCCACACCAACGTGCCGGCGGCAAGCCCGGCCATCACCGCACGCGAACCCAGCTGCGGCCGGTACACCGCCGCCAGCAACGCCGGGGTAAGCCCGGCCAGCGCGGAGAACGAGATCGCGCCGATATCGGCCAGCACCTCGTTGCGCGCCAGCACGCGGCTGTACGCCCACGCCAGCAGGATCAGCACCAGGATCGCCACGCGCCGGTGGTTCAGCAGTTCACCGCGCAGGTCACCATGCTCATCGCGCCCCCAGCCGGCGCGCACGCGCAACGGCGCAATGAAATGGTTGACCACCATCAGGCTCAACGCCAGCGTGGCGATCACCACCATGCTGGTGGCCGCGCTCAGGCCGCCGAGAAACGCGATCAACGCCAGGCCATGCTCGCCGCGCGCCAGCGGCAACGCCAGCACGTACATGTCCGACGACACCCCGCTCGCTCCCAGCCATGCATCGCCCAACCGCGCCAGCGGCAGGATCGGCAGCGAGATCAGCAGCAGGTACAGCGGGAACAGCCAGCGCGCGGTGCGCAGCTGCCCGTCGTCGCGGCATTCCACGATGCCCGCGTAGAACTGGTGCGGCATGGTGAACATCGCCAGCGCGCCGAGCAGGATCAATGCCGGGAACCCGCCGCTGTCCGGCGGCGGCGGAACGTAGCTGGGCAAGCCTGTCGGCAAGGCGGTGAACAGCAGCGTGCCCAGCGCCAGCATCGCACCGAGCTTGAACAGCGACTCGAACGCCATCGCCAGCACCAGCCCGCGGTTGTGCGCCATCGTCGACGCGCGCCGCGTGCCGAACAGCATCGCGAACAGCGCCATCAGCAACGCCACGTACAGCGCGCTGTCCTGCCACGGGTTGGATTCGGCCAGTTGGCCGTGGCTGAGGATGCCGTAGCTCATCGCCACCGCCTTCAGCTGCAGCGCGATGTACGGCACGATGCCGATCACCACCACCGCGGTGACCAGCGCCGCCAGCCCGGAATGCCGCCCCAGCCGCACCGCGATCAGGTCGGCCAGCGAACCGGCGTTGTATTCGCGCACCAGTTGCACCAGCCGGCCGAGGAACTTCAGCGCGAACAGGTACATCAGGATCGCCCCGACGAACGTCGGTGGCAGCCACCAACCCGAACGGCTGGCCTGGGTCACCGTGCCGTAGAACGTCCACGAGGTGCAATGGATCGCCAGCGACAGCGCGTACACGATCGCCCAGCGTTTCTCGAACAGTTGCGGACGACGCTCGCCGAGCAGGGCCACGCCGAACAGCAGGGCGAGCCAGCACAAGGCGGCAAACGCGATGACGCCCGCGCTCAGCATGCCGGACTCCATGGGCCGTACTTCCTCCCCCGCTTGCAGCAGAGGGTCCAGCGACCGCAAGGGAGTCCTTCAGGTGGGAGGTGCTCTTGATCCTCACGCCAACCGGCGCAATCCCCTCCCAACCTCCCCCAGCCAGCAGGAGGAGGCGCAGAAGCGGCCATCAATGCCCCGCCGGCAGCCCCAGCGCGCGCACGGCGTTCACCACCCAGCGCAACTGCACACCGTGGCGGCTGTCGTAGTCGGCTCCGGAATATCCCCACCAGTCCCAGCATGCTTGCGGATTCAAGGGCGCGAAACTTGCGCGGGTCTGAGGATATAGCACCGTCACGTCGTAGACGTCGGCCCAGCGGTTGAAGCCGGCGTCCTCGACGAAGGCCTTGCCCACGGCGTCGGCATTCTGCTTGCAGCCGTGGAACGCGACCATCACGCCGCACGGCTTGCCCGCGAGGCAATCCGGCGGCAGGTAGACGTAGCCGGTACCGGCCATGAAGGCATCGGCGCCGTCGGGGCGCAGCGCATCCTGGCCGAACGTGCGCAGCTCGCCGCGCGCCCGGGTCGCCGCACGCGCCGGCTTGCCGAACATCTGCGCAAAGATCTCGCCGGCGGCGTCGAAGCCGCAGTGGCCGAGGTACGGCGCCACCGACTTGTCGCAGTCGTCGCCGCTGCCGGCCACCGGCAGGTTGTGCGCGAACGCGCGCTGGCCGTCGTCGTGCACCTGCATGTTCTTCAGGGCTGGCGTGCCATCGCGCAATTGCTCGTAGAAATGGGCGCCGGCCTCCGCCACCGCCGGTGCCACCAGTGCGTCATCCTTGCCGTGCAGCAGATAGACACGGGCGTGGGCAAGATCCTTCAACGCGCCGATTTCGCCGGCCGCGGAACGCTTCGTGGCGCTGGCCACCAGCGCGCCGACATCCGGCGCGGGCTCGCCCTTCATGCAACTGCCCAGGGCAACCGGCAGCTGACCGCCGGCACAGCTGTACGGGCCGCCGGCGACCAGGGCCGCATTCGGGAACAGTTCCGGATACGCCAATTGCATCTGCGCAGCCATGTATGCGCCGGACGAGAGACCGACCACGGCGGTGCGCGCCGGATCGATTTTCAATCCGGGCAGGCTCGAACCGGCGTCTTTCGCGCAGGCGCTGCCGGCGCTGGCCAGCAGGGCCAGCCACAGCAGGCGGGTTACCCATCGGGTGTTCATCGGTCCGCTCCGTCTGGTCATTCCAGTCCAGGCTTCTGCCGGGTGGGCCATGCCCGCCCGGCAGAAGCCGTGCATCAGAAGTTGTAGCGCACGTTGGCGTACCAGTTGCGCGGCATGCCGTAATACGCCGTGCGGATGTTGCCTACGCTGGAGAACTCCTGGCCGTCGGTCTTGTAGACCTTGTCGCCGAGATTGCGCACGCCGGCACGGAATTGCCAGTGGCCGTCGGCGGAATCGTAGATGCCGAACAGGCCGGTCACCGAGTAGGCCTTCTGGCTCAGCGCTTCGTAGTTGTCCACGCTCAACCAAGTTTCGCTGCGGTACGACCAGTCCGCGCCGATGGTGATGGCGCTGCCGTCGCCCAGGTCGAAGGCCTGCGTGGCCGCGACCCGCGATGTCCAGGTCGGCGAGAACGGCACGTGCTTGTGCAGCTCCGGGTTGTACAGCGGGTCGCTGGGATCGAGGCGGTGGTCGACGAACTTGGCGTAGCGCGCATCCATGTAACCGACCTGGGCCGACAGGCGGGTGCCCTGCCCCAGCACGGCGGCGCCTTCGAACTCGATGCCGTCCATCTTCAGCTTGGCCGCGTTGATCACCGGGAACGCGAAGGTCGGGGTGATCGCGCCGGGGTTCTGCACCTCGGACACGCGCGCCTGGAAGTCGGTGTAGTCGCTGTGGAACGCGGCCAGGTTCGCCTGCAGCTTGTTGTCGGCCGAGCGCCACTTCATGCCCAGCTCGTAGGTCCACACGTACTCGGGGTTGTACTCGGCGCTCTTCGTTTCGGCGGCGGTGTTGGCGCGGCCGTTGAAGCCGCCGGACTTGAAGCCGCGGCTGGCCGAGGCGTAGAGCATGGTCTGCGGATCGAGCTGCATCTGCAGGCTGACGGTGGGCGTCCACGCATTCCAGCGCTTGTTCGCGCTGAACGCCACGGTCTCGTTGATCGCGCTGAAGGGCGCGCCCCAGAACGTGCTGGTGGTGCGGTCGTAGTCCTTGTGGTCGCTGCTGTAGCGCACGCCGGCGGCCAGCGTCCAGCTCGGCACGAACTCCCAGTTCATGTGCGCGAAGCCGGCGTAGGTGGTGGTGGTGAGGTCGTCGTCGATGGTGCGCAGGAAGGTGATCGGCGTGCCGGCCAGGGCGAACAAGTCACTGGCATAGGCCTCCTGGTGCGACGGTACGGTTTCGCGCAGCCAGTACAGGCCATACACCGCCTGCAGGTTGCTGCCGTTGTCGTATTGCAGTTGCAGTTCCTGGCTCGCCTGCTTCTGATGGAAATCGACCAGCACGTCGCCCAGCTCGAACTGCGAGGCGTCGATGTCGATGTAGGAACGGCTGTCGAGCTTGCGGAAGGCGCTGATGCTCCTGAGGTTCCACCGGTCGGACAGCTTCCAGCCGAGATTCAGCGCGGCACCCTTGTGCTCGAGCTTCTGGCCCTTGTCCGGATCGAACGAGGTGCGCGTCCTGAAGTCGTACTTCTGGTCCGGATCGGGGGTGTACAGCGGCACCGAGCCGAACACCAGATCGGTGCGTTTCAGCACGGAGACCGGCTGGCCCAGGGTCAACCCGGTGTCCTGTTTGGTGTAGTCGAGGCTGAGCACCGCGTCGAAGTTTTCCGACGGGTGGTAGCGCAGCTTGCCGCGCACGGACTTGGTGTCCTCGTCGTTGTACTTGTGACCGGTGGACGGATCGGTGACGTAGCCGTCGGTCTGGGTCACCGCGCCGGCGATCGAGGCCGACCATGCGCCGCCCAGCGGACCGCCGAGATAGAACTTGCCCTCGCGCCGGCCGTAGTTGCCGAAGCCGGCCTCGACCGAACCCTCGGTGCTGTCGCCCGGGTTCTTCGTCACCACCTTGACCGCGCCGCCGGTGGAGTTCTTGCCGTACAGCGTGCCCTGCGGGCCGCGCAGCACCTCGACGCGCTCGACGTCGAACAGGCTGATCAGCCCGCCCTGGATGCGCGAGTAGTAGACGTCGTCGACATACATGCCCACGCCCGGGTCGAACGTCTGCAGCGCATCCGGCTGGCCGATGCCGCGGATGAAGATGTTCACCGCCGAGGACGAGCCGCGGCCCTGCACGATGTTCATGTTCGGCACCGCGCCCTGCAGGCCGTCGACGCTGTTCGCCTGCAGGTCCTTCATGTCCTCGCCGCTGAACGCGGTGATCGCAACCGGCACCTTCTCCAGCGATTCGTCGCGACGCCGCGCGCTGACCGTCACTTCCTCCAGCTGCTTCGCCTCGGCCTGTTTCGCTGCCGTCGGCTTGGCGCCGGCGTCTTCGCTCGCCTGCTGCGCGTGCAGCGGCGCGATGAATGCCAGCCCCAGAACCAGACCGATCGCCGAACTCAGATGCGTGCGTTTCATGACGTCCCCTTGCAGTGAATGCATCGCTCGCGCGGATGCTGATGAGGGGCAGAGTAGGCGGCACCATGCGCCGGCGGCACTTGTACCTTCGTACAGTGCCGCCGGCATCGGGCGTCCGGGATACTCGACGCCAAGTCGTGGTGGGGAGATTCACGGATGGCGTTTCTGATCGTGCTGGCTGCGCTGTGCTTCCTGATGTTCGCGGCCTATCGCGGCTACAGCGTCATCCTGTTCGCGCCGATCGCCGCGCTGGGCGCGGTGCTGCTGACTGAGCCGGCGCTGGTGGCGCCGATGTTCACCGGCCTGTTCATGGACAAGATGGTCGGCTTCCTCAAGCTGTACTTCCCGGTGTTCATGCTGGGCGCGGTGTTCGGCAAGCTGATCGAGCTGTCGGGCTTCTCCAAGTCGATCGTGGCGGCGACCATCGGCCTGGTCGGGCGCAGCCGGGCGATCCTGTCGATCGTGCTGGTATGCGCATTGCTGACCTATGGCGGCGTGTCGCTGTTCGTGGTGGTGTTCGCGGTGTACCCGTTCGCCGCCGAGCTGTTCCGCCAGTCCGGCATCCCGAAGCGATTGATCCCCGGCACCATCGCGCTGGGCGCGTTCACCTTCACCATGGATTCACTGCCGGGCACGCCGCAGATCCAGAACATCATCCCCACGTCGTTCTTCGGCACCACTACCTGGGCGGCGCCTTGGCTGGGTACGATCGGTGCGGTGTTCATCCTGGTTGTCGGCCTGACTTACCTGGACTGGCGCCGGCGCAAGGCCGCCGCGGCCGGCGAAGGCTATGGCGACAACCTGGTCAATGAGCCGGCTCCGTTCGAAGGCGGCAAACTGGCGCATCCGCTGGTCGCGCTGCTGCCGCTGGTACTGGTGGGCGTGTGCAACAAGCTGTTCACCGACCTGATCCCGCGCATCTACGGCGAAACGCAGTCGTTCCTGCCCAGCGTGGTCGGCAACGCCAAGCCGGTGGTGCAGGAAGTCTCCAAGGTTGCCGCGATCTGGGCGGTCGAAGGCGCGCTGCTGGTCGGCATCCTGTGCGTGCTGGTGTGCGCCTGGCGTGCGGTGACCCGGCAGCTGGCCGCCGGCAGCCAGGCCGCGGTCGGCGGCGCGCTGCTGGCCTCGATGAATACCGCCTCGGAATACGGTTTCGGCGCGGTGATCGCCGCCCTGCCCGGCTTCAAGCTGGTCGCCGATGCGCTGCACACGATCCCGAACCCGCTGCTCAACGAGGCGATCACCGTCACCGCGCTGGCCGGCATCACCGGCTCGGCTTCCGGCGGCATGAGCATCGCCCTGGGCGCGATGGCCGAGACCTTCATCGCCAACGCGAACGCCGCCGGCATCCCGATGGAAGTGCTGCACCGGGTCGCCGCAATGGCCTCCGGCGGCATGGACACGCTGCCGCACAACGGCGCCGTGATCACCCTGCTGGCGGTGACCGGGCTGACCCACCGGCAGTCCTACAAGGACATCTTCGCGATCACCGTGATCAAGACCCTGGCGGTGCTGGTGGTGATCGCGGCGTACTATTTCCTCGGCGTGGTGTAGCCGCGCCGACGGCATCCCGCAGACCGCGGCCGTGAGGCCGGATGAACGGGCGATCGAAATGACGGGCAAGTTGTCACGCAAGTCCGTATAATCGGTCAATTCGCCCTTCAAAAACCTGCGTGACGGCCACCGAGCCGCCCGAGTCGATCCCATGTCCATCGAAAAATTGCGCAACATCGCCATCGTCGCCCACGTCGACCACGGCAAGACCACCCTCGTCGATTGCCTGCTCAAGCAGTCCGGCACGCTCAACGAGCGCACCGTGCTGGCCGAGCGCGTGATGGACTCGAACGACCAGGAAAAGGAGCGCGGCATCACCATCCTGGCCAAGAACACGGCGATCACCTGGCGGGGCAACCGCATCAACATCGTCGACACGCCGGGACACGCCGACTTCGGCGGCGAGGTGGAGCGCGTGCTGTCGATGGTCGACTCGGTGCTGATCCTGGTCGACGCGATGGACGGCCCGATGCCGCAG
>Ga0207664_10000105_pt1 | contig 75519 bp, 70 predicted proteins | sample LARL83metaG_FD_184349 | JGI IMG/M metagenome (GOLD analysis project Ga0207664, IMG submission 184349) | Corn, switchgrass and miscanthus rhizosphere microbial communities from Kellogg Biological Station, Michigan, USA - LAR L8-3 metaG... | ecosystem: Host-associated > Plants > Roots >...
GCTCGGCCAGCTCGAGCACGGAGATGCCCTTCAGCTCGTCGATCCACTCCTGGGTGCTCGCCATGTGTCAGTCCTCCTTCGCGTCGGAAGCGTCGCCGGCTTCCGCCGCGGCGTCCGTCTGGTTCTCAGTGGTGTCAGTGTCGGTGGTGGCCTCGGCGGCCGGAACGGCCTCGGGCTCGGCCTCGGCCTCGGCCTCGGGCGGAGCCGGCGCGGCGTTGCCGCCGAGCAGGCCCTGGTCGCGGATCTGGCCGAGCTGGACGGCGACGCCGGCGATCAGCGCGTTCAGCGTGCGCGCCAAGCCGTTGAGCGGCGCGGCGACGGTGCCGACGAGCTGGGCGTAGAGCACCTCGCGCGAGGGCAGTCTCGCGATCGCTCTGATTTCGTCCGGCCCGAGCGCCTGGCCGTCCATCAGCCCGCCCTTGAAGGCGAGCACTTCCGTGAGTCTCTGGGCGTCGCTGAGCGCCTTCGCCGCCGCCGCGGCGTCGCCGCGCACGAACGTCAGCGCGGTCGGCCCCTCGAGCAGCGCCTTCAGCGCCTCGGCGCCCGCCTTGTCGGCGGCGCGCTCGGTCAGCGAGTTCTTCACGACCGTGAAGGTCGCGTCCACCGCGCGCAGCTTCGTGCGCAGGTCGGCGACCTGGCTGACCGTGATGCCGCGATAGTCGACCGCGAAGACCGCCTGGGAGGACTCCAGCTCCCCGGCGATGCGATCGACGACCGCGGCCTTCTCGTCTCTGTTCATGGTCTGGTTCGCTCTCTCTTAGAACTGCGAACGCCCGCGCGGGGCGGGCGTCGAAGCGAGCGAGGTGGCCGGCTTGCGCCGGCGGTCGCGACCTTCGAGGCACCGCCTGCCCCGGACTTACGAGCCGCCGGGGGTCTCGGGCAGGGCGCTCTGTGGTACGAGGCTACGCCGCGAGCGGCGCCTCCTCGACGATGTCGCGCGTGCGCGTCGGATCGACCTTCACGCCCGGCCCCATCGTCGAGGCGAGCGTGATCGAGTGGATGTACTTGCCCTTCGCCGCGGACGGCTTGGCGCGGACGATCTCTTCGACGACCGCCGCGTAGTTCTCCAGCAGGCGCTGGTCGTCGAAGCTCGACTTGCCGATCACGAGGTGCACGATCGCGGTGCGGTCGGTGCGGTACTCGACCTTGCCGGCCTTCGACTCTTCGACGGCCTTCCTGACGTCCATGGTGACCGTGCCGACCTTCGGGTTCGGCATCTTGCCCGACGGGCCGAGGATGCGGCCGAGGCGGCCGACGACCGGCATCAGGTCCGGTGTGGCGATCGCGACGTCGAAGTCGTCGAAGCCGTCCTCGATCTGTCTCGCGAGATCCTCCGCGCCGACATGGTCGGCGCCGGCGTCGATCGCCTCCTGCTGCTTGTCGCCCTGCGCGAAGACGGCGACCTTGACGTTCTTGCCGAGGCCGTTGGGCAGCGCGATCGTGCCGCGCAACTGCTCGTCGGCGTGGCGGACGTTGAGGCCGGTGCGGATGTGCACCTCGACCGACTCGTCGAAGTTGCCGTGCTTGAGCTGCTTGACGAGCGCGACCGCCTCGGCGGGCGCGTACTCGTGCTCGCGGTCGTAGCGCTGGCGCGCCTCAAGATGGGCCTTGCCGTGCTTCGCCATCAGTCAGCCACCTCCACGCCCATCGAGCGAGCCGTGCCCGCGATGATCTTCGCCGCTTCGTCGAGGTCGTGGGCGCTGAGGTCCTCGAGCTTCGTCTGCGCGATCTCGCGCAACTGCGCCTGCGTGATCTTCGCGACCTTCGTGCGGTTCGGCTCCGCCGAGCCCTTGTCGAGCCCGAGCGCCTTCTTGATCAGCACGGCGGCCGGCGGGCTCTTCGTGATGAAGGTGAACGAGCGATCCTCGAAGACCGTGATCTCGACGGGCACGACGGTGCCCTGCTGGGAGGCCGTCTGGGCGTTGAACGCCTTGACGAACTCCATGATGTTCACGCCGTGCTGACCGAGCGCGGGACCGACCGGCGGGGCCGGGCTCGCCTGCCCGGCGGGCGCCTGGAGCTTGATGACTGTCAGAACCTTCTTGGCCATTTCAAATCTTCTTCACCTGGTCGAAGCCGACCTCGACGGGGGTCTCGCGGCCGAAGATTGATACCAGCACCTTGAGGCGCGCGCCGTCCTCGTTGATCTCGGAAATCTCGCCGGAGAAGTCCGACAGCGGCCCGGAGACCACCTTGACGGACTCGCCGATCGAGAACTGCGCGCGCGTGCGCGGACGCTCCGCCGTCTCGCGGTGGAGCAGCCGATCGACCTCCGCCTGCGTGAGCGGCACGGGCTCGTTGGAGGCGCCGACGAAGCCGGTGACGCCCGGCGTCCCCTTCACGAGCGCCCACGAGTCCTCGTTGAGGTCCATGTTCACGAGCACGTAGCCGGGCATCGTGCGCTTCTCGGTCACGACCTTCTGGTTGTCCTTCATCTCCGAGACGGTCTCGGTCGGCACGACGACCTGGCGCACGGCGCGCTTCTGTCCGAGCGAGACGACGCGGTGCTCGAGGTTGTGCTTGACCTTGTTCTCGTGACCCGAGTAGGTATTGACGACGTACCAGCGGAACATGCGGGGGAATCCTTCGGGGTCGGGCGGGGCTTGCGGGGGCCTGGCCTAGATGATGAAGTCGACGATCTTGCCGGCGACGTAGTCCGCCAGGCCCAGGAAGACGCCGGCGACGATCACGAAGCCGATGACGACCGCTGTGGCCTGGCCGACCTGCCGGCGATCCGGCCACTGTACTCGCTGGAGCTCGCGCCAGCTTCCTCGCAGGAAGTTGACGACGCGGTTGCCCTCGCCCGGCTGCTTGACCGGACGCCCGCCCGCCCCGCGGCGGCGCGTGCGGACGACCTCGGCGCCTTCGGCGACGTGGCCGTTGGCGGGGGCGCCGGTGGCGATCGCCTCCTCCTCTTCATAGGAGGCGCCCGCTTCGTAGGCCTCCTCGGCCGCGTCGACGCGGTCCTCGAGCCGCTCGAACGCCTCCTCTTCGGCCTCGACATCGGCTTCGGCGGCGGCCCCGGCGAGCTCCTCGGGGCGCGGCTGGGTCGCGTCGATCAGATCGGGACGGCCGAGCGCGAGCTGCGCATCGGCGAGGTCGCGGTCGCCGCTGGCGAGCTCCGGCGGCTCGGCGGGGTCGTGCGTGCGCTCGGGATCGACCGCGGGCGCCGGCATCGTCGGCGCATCGGCGCGGCGCTGCGCGCCGCCGGCCGTGCGGGCCTGGCGTTCGCGGCGCTGCTTCGCTCGTCTGCGATCGCGGGCCATGGCGGGTTCGCGCTAGCGCGTCTCCCGGTGGGCCGTGTGCGTCTTGCACCAGCGGCAGTACTTGCGAAGCTGGATCCGCTCCGGGTCGTTGCGCTTGCTCTTGTTCGTCTGGTAGTTCCGTCGCTTGCACTCTTCGCACGCGAGGGTGACTGCGATCCGGACGTCTCCGCGGGCCATTGGCGTTCCAAGGTCGGTATGGGCACGTGTCCGCGACCGGGTGGCGGACACGGAACAGACCGCCAGCCGGCGCGAGCCACGGAGTGTAGCGTGCAGGCAGGGTCTGGGGGCCGGTCGGACGGACCGCCCGCCGGCTGCTGGACGGCGGTGTCCACCGGGAGTCGGTAGGGTCCCGCGCGATGGGGCTCGCGGTAACCGGTCCGCTGCGCAGGGAAGTCGCTCGTGCGCTGCCGTCGCGGCCCTTCGCGGTGCGCTTCTGGGACGGCAGCGAGCTGCCCGCGACGGCGGGCGCCGGCGGCGAGGCGGGCGCCGGCGCGGACGGCACGCGCGCGGTCCCGACGTTCAACGTGCGCTCGCCGCGCGCGATCGCGCACGCGCTGCGGGCGCCGGGGCAGCTCGGACTGGGGCGCGCGTACGTCTCGGGCGAGCTGGCAGTCGACGACATCGACGCCGTCATGCGGCTGCTCGAAAGCTGGCAGCCGCCGCCGATCGACGGGCGCGCGCGGCTGCGGCTGATCGCCGCCGCGGTCTGCGCGATGGGCCTGACGCTGCCGCCGAAGCCGCCCGCCTCGGAGCTGGCGCCGCGCGGCACGAAGCACTCGCGCGAGCGCGACGCGCGCGCCGTGCGCCACCACTACGACGTCTCGAACGACTTCTTCAGACTGTTCCTCGGCCCGACCCTGACGTACTCCTGCGGCGTGTGGGCGCGCTCGGGCGCGACGACGCTGGAGGAGGCGCAGGAGGCGAAGCTGGAGCTGGTCTGCGCCAAGCTGGGCCTGCAGCCCGGGGAGCGCGTGCTCGACGTCGGCTGCGGCTGGGGCTCCTTCGCGCTGCACGCGGCGGGGCGGCACGGCGTGCAGGTGACGGGGATCACCTTGTCGCCGGCGCAGGCGGCGCTGGCCAGAGCGCGCGCCGAGGAGGCCGGGCTGGCGGATCGGATCGACATCCGGCTCGCCGACTACCGCGAGCTGGTCGCCGAGCCGTTCGACGCGATCGCGTCGATCGGGATGGTCGAGCATGTCGGGGAGGCGCGGATCGACGCGTATGCGGCGCGGCTGGCCGAGCTGCTGAAGCCCGGCGGGCGGCTGCTCAACCACGGCATCACGCGCCAGCGCCACACCGATCCCGACGCGGGCGACTTCTCCGAGCGCTACGTCTTTCCGGACGCCGAGCCCCTGCATCTGTCGCGGGTGCTGCTGGCGCTTGAGCGCGCGGGCTTCGCGACCCAGCACGTCGAGGGCTTCGGCGCCGACTACGCCGAGACGCTGCGGCACTGGGCGATGCGCCTCGACGAGTCGCCGGAGGAGGCGACGCGGCTCGCCGGCGAGGAGCGGATCCGCGTCTGGCGGCTGTACCTGCGCGCCGCGCGCAACGGCTTCCTCTCCGGCTTCACCGGGATCTACCAGGTGCGCGCGGCATTGCCTGGCGGGCCGGCGCCGGCGGAGGCGCCGGGCGGGGCTGCGCTGCGGCGCTGAGCGCACGCGCTTGCGGCGCGCGCGGCTGTGTGTCAGCCTGTGGCCATGCGTCTGCACATCAGCCTCGAAGACGAGCTGGTCGCCCGCCTGGACCGCCGAGTCGGGCGCCGGCGCCGCAGCATGTTCATCGCCCAGACGGTTCGTCATGCGCTCGACGACGAGGCCCGCTGGGACGACATCGAGGCGGGCATTGCCGCGCTGGCGGATCAGGGCCACGAGTGGGACGCAGATCCCGCCGCCTGGGTCCACGAGCAGCGCACCGCCGATGCGCGCCGCCTCGGCTGAGCGTTGCGGCTCCTGCTCGACACGAGCGTGCTGATCGACGCGCTGCGCGGGCGCGACGCCGGCCGGCGGCTGCGCGAGCTACGTAACGGCGGTGGCGCCGTGCCGTGGATCTGTGTCATCAACATCGAGGAGCTATATCGCGGCGTCCGCGAGTCTGAGGAGACGACGCTCGCCCGCTTCCTCGATGGCCTGCGCCTCGCCCCGATCGGCCGCGCCGAAGCTCAGTTGGCGGGCTCCTGGCGGCGCGACTTCGCACGCAGAGGCGTGACGCTCGGCCAGGCGGACTGCCTGATCGCGGCCGCGGCGGTCGGCATCGAGGCGCGGCTCGCGACGGGGAATCCCAAGCACTTCCCGATGGCGGAGATCGCCGTCGAGCACTGGCCGGCCGGAGCGTAGGAGTCGCCGAGGCAGACGAACAGGAGGCGAGCCACGGCGGGAAGGCTAACCGGGGCGCAGGGCGCGCAGGGCGTTGAGGATGACTGCGACGTCGATGCCCTCCTGGAGCAGCGCGCCGGCGACCGGGGGCAGGTAGCCGAATGCGGCGACGCCCATCGCGGCGAGGCTGAGCGCCATGCCGGCGACGACGCTCTGGCGCGCGATGGCCATCGTGCGGCGGCCGATGCGGACCGCCTCCGCGACGCGGTCGATGCGGTCGACGGTGATGACCGCGTCGGCCGCCTCGCTGGAGACCGTGGCGCTCTCGCTCGCGATTGCGACGCCGACGTCCGCGAGCGCGAGCGCGGGCGCGTCGTTGACACCGTCGCCCACCATCACGACCGGGCGCAGCTCCGGGCGCGCGCGTACCGCGCGCACGACCTCCAGCTTCTGCTCGGGCGTGCAGTCGGCGTAGACGGCGTCGAGCCCGGCCTGCTCGGCGATCCCCTCCGCGACCGCGCGGCGGTCGCCGGTGACCATCGCGACGTGCGCGACGCCCGCGTCGCGCAGCGCGGGAGCGAGGCGGGCGGCGTCGGGCCGCAGGCGGTCCGCCAGCACGAGCGCGCCGACGATGCGGCCGTCGACGCCGACGTGCACCAGCGCGCGGCCGGGCGGCGCGTCGTTGAGCGGATCGGCGGCGAACGCGGTGGGAGCGGCCTGCTCGCGGGGTCGACTGGGAACGGGCGCGGGTGTGCGGGCGCCGGCGGACGCCGTGGAGGCGGCGCGGCCGTCGGGCGGCGCGAAGCCGCGGGTGCGCAGCCAGCGCTCGGCGCCGACCGCGACGCGGCGGCCGTCGACGGTCGCCTCGATGCCGTCGCCGGGCGACTCGTGCGCGTCGCGCGGGCGTTCGAGCGCGAGCCCGCGCGCCTGCGCGTCGTGCACGATCGCCTCCGCCAGCACATGCGCGGAGAGCTGCTCGGCGGAGGCGGCGAGGCGCAGCAGCTCCTCCCCGGGCACGCCGTCGAACGGCACGACCAGCTCGACCTGCGGGCGCCCGAGCGTGAGCGTCCCGGTCTTGTCGAACAGCACCGTGCGCGCCGCCGCGAGGCGCTCGAGCGCGGTCCCGCCCTTCAGCACGATCCCCTCCCCGGCGCAGCGCGAGAGGCCGGAGACGAGCGCGATCGGCGCGGCGAGGATCAGCGGGCACGGCGTCGCGACGACGAGCACCGCGACGGCGCGCACGAACTCGCCGCTCGCCGCCCAGGCGCCGCCGGCGAGCAGCAGCGTGAGCGGCAAGAAGATCGCCGCGTAGCGGTCGGCCAGGCGCGTGAACGGCGGCCGCTCGCGCTGGGCCGCCGCGACGAGCGCGACGAGCGCCGCGTAGGCGCTGTCGGCGGCGGCCCGCGTCGCGCGCAGCTCGAACGGCGCGCCCGCGTTCGCGACGCCGCTGCGCAGCGGATCGCCGCGGCGCTGCTCGACCGGGAGCGGCTCGCCGGTGACCGCCGAGGCGTCGATCGCGGCGCGCTCGCTCGCGAGCGTCCCGTCGACCGGCACGACCTCGCCGGCGCGCACCAGCACGAGGTCCCCGGGCAGGACCGCGTCGACCGGGACCTCCTCCCACGTGCTGTCGGTGCGGCGGTGCGCGATCCGCGGGGCGCGGCGCAGCAGCGCCGTCAGCTCGCGCTCGGCGCGTCCGGCCGCGAACGCCTCGAGCGCGTTGCCGCCCAGCAGCATCACGGCGACGACCGAGCCGGCGAGCAGCTCGCCGCCGACGAGCGCCGCCGCCATCGCGAGCAGCGCGATCACGTCGACGCCGACATCCCCGCGCGCGAGCGCGCGCAGGACCGACCACGTCGTCGGCAGGAGCGTGCCGACGATCACCGCGACCCACAGCGCGTCGCCGGCCGACGGCGCGCCGGCGAGGTGGCAGATTCCGCCGGCGAGCGTGCCGAGCAGCGCGGCGGCCGTCGCGAGTGTGCGCATGCGCTGAGCCATCGCCTGCGATTCTTCCCGCGCGCGGGCCGCGCGCCATCGGCAGATCACCGCCGGCGGCTCCGTGGATTTCCGGCCGCGCGCTGCGGCGCCGCACGGCTGCCGGATCGCCCCGCAGACGGCATCGTTCGTTGCCGATGAGCAGGGAGATCGCCAGCGGGTACGTGTATGGCATGGAGGAGCCCGCCGATGCGCAGGATGGGCTCAGCGAGGCGGCGCTCGCGGCGCGCGAGGTGGACGTCGCGCTGCGCGACGGCGCGCCCGTGCACGTGCGGCCGGTCCGCGCGGATGACCTGCCGGCGCTGCGCGCGTTCCTCGGTCGGCTCTCCCCCACCTCGCGGCGGCTGCGCTGGTTCACCGGCGCCGCCGACACCGAGGCGGCCGCGCGCTGGGCGGCCGACGTCGACCGGCGCGAGCGCGACGGGCTGATCGCGACGACCGGCGCCGCCACCAACGGCGACCGCGCGATCGTCGGCCACGCGGTGTGGGTGCGGCTCGGCGGCGACCGCGCCGAGGTCGCGTTCGAGACGGCCGACACGATGCAGGGCCGCGGGCTGGCGACGATCCTGCTCGCGCACCTGGCGTTCGGCGCCCGCGCGCAGGGCATCGCGACGTTCGTGGCGGAGGTGCTGCCGGAGAACCACGCGATGCTGAACGTCTTCCGCGACAGCGGGCTGCCGCTGCACGTCCGCTCCGAGCCCGGCGTGCTGCACGTCGAGATGCCGACGGCGCTGACGGAGGAGGCGCGCGAGCGCTTCGAGCGGCGCGACTCGATCGCCGCCGTCGCGGCGATGGACAGCGTGCTGCGGCCGCGCTCGCTCGCGGTCGTCGGCGCCTCGCCCGATCCCGGCACGATCGGCGGCGCGGTCTTCCGCAAGCTCGTCGAGGGCGACTACGCCGGCGCGCTCTACGCGGTCAACCGGCGCGGGCGCAACGTCCTCGGCCACCACTGCTTCGCGTCCGTCGAAGCGATCCCGGACGAGGTCGAGACCGCCGTGCTCGCCGTCCCGGCGGCGCAGTGCGTCCCGGTCGCGCGCGCCTGCGCCGCGCACGGGGTGCGCGCGCTGATCGTGCTCGCCGCCGGCTTCGCCGAGACCGGCGCCGAGGGGCTCGCGCTCCAGCGCGAGCTGCTCGCGACCTGCCGCGCCGGGCGCATGCGGCTGGTCGGGCCGAACTGCCTCGGCGCGATCGACACCGACCCGGCGGTGCGGCTCGACGCGAGCTTCGCGCCGACGATGCCGCCGCGCGGCCAGCTCGGCCTGCTGTCGCAGAGCGGCGGCGTCGGGATCGCCCTGCTCGAGCAGGCGCACGCGCTCGGGATCGGGCTCTCGGCGTTCGTGTCGGTCGGCAACAAGGCTGACCTGTCCGGCAACGACTTCCTCGAGTGGTGCGAGCAGGACGAGCGCACGCGCGCGATCCTGCTCTACCTCGAGTCGTTCGGGAACCCGCGCAAGTTCGCGCGGATCGCGCGGCGCGTCGGACGCGTCAAGCCGATCGTCGCGGTCAAGGCCGGGCGCTCGGCGGCCGGCGCGCGCGCCGCCGCCTCGCACACCGGCGCGCTGCTCGCCTCTTCGGAGGCGGCCGTCGGCGCGCTCTTCCGCCAGGCCGGCGTCCTGCGCGCCGACACGCTCGGCGAGCTGTTCGACCTCGCCGCGCTGCTGGAGCACCAGCCGCTGCCGGCCGGGCCGCGGGTCGCGATCGTGACCAACGCGGGCGGTCCGGGGATCCTCTGCGCGGACGCGTGCGTCGCCGCCGGGCTGGAGCTGCCGACGCTGCCGGACGCCGTGCAGGAGGCGGTCGCGCGGGTCGTGCCGCCCGGCGCCGCGCTCGGCAACCCGGTGGATCTGCTGGCGGCGGCCTCGCCCGAGGCGTTCGCGGCCGCGATCGAGGCGATCGGCGGCTCCGGCGCGGTCGATGCGATCATCGCCGTATTCGTGCCGCCGCTCGTAACGGAGGCGGGGGACGTGGCGGCAGCGATCCGCGCGGCGAGCCGCACGCTCGCCGGCCGGCTGCCGCTGCTGACGTGCTTCATGACGGCGGGCAGAGCGCCGGCGGTGCTGCATGCGGTCCGCGACGAGCGCGACGCGCCGCCGCTCCCCGCCTTCCGCTACCCGGAGGACGCGGCGCGCGCGCTCGGGCGCGCGGTCGTGCACGCACGCTGGCGCGCGGCGCCGCGCGGGACCGTCCCGGCGTTCGAAGACGTCCGTGCGGACGAGGCGGCGGCGATCGTCGCGCGCGCGCTCGGCGCGCTGGAGCGCGCGGACGGCGGGCGCAACGGCGACGGCGTTGGCGCCGCGATCGGCGCGTGGCTGGAGCCGCACGATGTGCAGGCGCTCTTGTCCTGCTACGGAGTGCCGCTCGCGCCGCAGCGGATCGTCGCGAGCGCTGCCGGCGCCGCGCGCGCGGCGGCCGAGCTGGGGGCCGGCGGGTCCGGAGCGGTCGCGTTGAAGGCGATCGGACCGGGGCTGCTGCACAAGAGCGACGTCGGCGGCGTCGCGCTCGGACTCGCCTCGCCGGCGGCGGCGCGACGCGCCGCGCTGGAGATGCGCGAGCGCCTCGCGGCGGCCGGCCACACGCTCACGGGCTGGCTCGTGCAGGCGATGGCGCCGCCGGGGCGGGAGCTGCTCGTCGGCGCCACCTCCGATCCGCTGTTCGGGCCAGTCGTCGCGTGCGGCGCCGGCGGGCGCGCGGTCGAGCTGCTGCACGACATCGCGGTGCGGCTCACGCCGGTGACCGACCGCGACGCGCGCGAGATGGTCGCCTCGCTCTCGATCGCGCCGCTGCTCCGCGGGGCGCGCGGCGAGCCGCCGGTCGACCTGCCCGCGCTCGAACAGGTCGTACTGCGGATCGGCGCGCTCGTCGACGCGCACCCCGAGATCGCCGAGCTCGACTGCAACCCGGTGATCGCCCACCCGGGCGGCGCGGTCGTCGTCGACGCGCGCGTGCGCGTGGCGCCGGCCGCTCCCGCGGCCCCGGCGCCGGCGCTGCGCAGATGAGCGCGCGGCAGGCGGCGTCGCGCTGTCAGCCGTCGCGGTGGCGCACGGCGATCCGCAGCGGCGGACTGTTCGCGTAGGTGCGCAGCAGGCCGGCCGCGAGCTGCGCCCGCTGCGCACTCGACAGGCGCGCCTCGGAATGGATCGCCGTGTACTGGAGCGGCGGCATCTTGCCGGAGCGCACGACCTCGGCGACGCGGTCGGGGGACGGCTGCGGCTGCTGGAGCCACTCCGAGACGTCGAAGCGGCGGCGGCCGTCGTCGACGTCGTGCTGCACGAGCCACGAGACCGGCGCGACGTTGCTGTACCACGGCCACGTGGTGAGGTTGGAGTGGCAGGCGCCGCACGCCTGGGCGAACAGCCGCTGCGTGCGTGCGCTGTCCCAGCGCGGCTGCGAGCGCACCGGCGGATCCTTGTGCGCGCGCCCGTAGGGCACGAGCTGGATCAGCGCGAACGCGGCGAGCGCGGCCAGCGGCGCGCGCACCGCCCACCAGCGCATGCGGCTGCTGCGAGCGAAGGTGGCGGCGGGCATCAGCTCACCCGCCGCGCGGCGGGCACGGGAGGACGGCGACGGCGCGGGGCCGGGATCGGCGTCGGCATGTCATCGAGCGGAAGTCCTTTCCGGGTTGCCGGATCGCGACGCGCGAGGCGGCGTGCCAGCAGCAGGAGCACGAGCGCGCACGAGCCGAGCAGCGGCCAGCGCAGCCACGTCGAGCCGGCGTCGGTGCCGCCGCCGAGCGTGTGGACGACGGCGAGCGCGTAGGCGAGCAGCGTGAAGCGGTGCACCGCGCGCCAGCGGCTCACGCCGAGATGGGCGCGCAGGTAGTAGGAGAGGCCGAGCAGCGCGACCAGCCAGCCGGCGACGATGCCGAGCGAGGTGAACAGCGGCCGGTAGGTCATCGCGCCGGGCAGCGCGATGCCGGCGAGGCCGGGTCTCAGCCACGGGTCGCCGAGCAGCGTGATGCCGTGCACCGCGATCGCGACGAGCCCGGTGAGCGCGAGCTGCTCGTGCAGCGTCACGAGCTGGGCGGCGCGGCGGCGGGCGCCGCCGTGCGGCCGGGTCGCCATCGCCAGGCCGAGCAGCGTCGAGGCGGTCACGAGCAGGAGCGCGACGACGCCGGCGGCGCGACTTGCGAGCCACCAGCCGTGCGCGAGCGGGTCGGGGGCGACGGCGAGGATCACGGGGTGCGGCCTCCCGGGGGCGGGGCGGGCGGGCGGGGAGCCGGGACGGGCAGGGCGATGCGCAGGCGCGGCGGCTGGCGCTCCGGCGGGGTGCGCTGCTGCGGCCGTATCGGTCCGATCCACTCGGGTGCGCCGTCGTCGTGGACGACGACGCCGCCGTGCTCGGCGAGCCAGCGGTGCGCGCCGCGCGGGCCGCTCAGCAGCGCCGCCTTCGCGAGCGTCTCGGCCTCGAGCGCGGTCGGCGCGAGCGCGGTTGCGGCGACGAGGCCGGTCCAGGCGGGCGCGCCGGTCGCGGGGTCGAGCAGGTGGTGCGCGTGGCCGCCGCCGGGCGTCTTCCACAGGCGCGAGCCGATCCCGGAGGTGGCGATCGCGCCCGCCGCGAGCCGCAGCGTGCCGATCGGCTCCTCCTCCCACGGATGCGCGACGTCGATCTCGTGCGGGCGGCCGGCGGTGCGCGCGCCGCCGACGCGCACGTCGCCGGCCGCGTCGATCGCGAAGCGCGCGTGCGCGGCGAGCCGCTCGGCGAGCAGGTCGGCGGCGAGCCCCTTCCCCACGCCGCCGCTGTCGAGCCGCAGGCCCGGCGGACGCGTGATCGTGCCGGCGTCGTCGTCGACCGCTACGGCGCGCCAGCGCGCGTCGGGATGCGGGCGCGCGGGGCGGCGCGGCGGCGCGGCGCGCAGCGCGTCCGCGAGCGGCGCCGGTCTTGCGTCGGCGAGCGAGCTGGCGTAGCCGGCGCGCTCAAGCGCGCCGACGAGCGTCGGGTCCACGAGGCCTCCGCTGCGTTGCGCCGCCCACAGCGCCGCGCGCACGGTCGCGCGCAGCGGCGCCGAGGCGGGGACGGTCGCGCGCGCGTCCGCGTTGAGGCGGCTCAGCTCGCTGTCGGGACGGAAGCGCGAGAGCCGCGCGTCGAGCTCGGCCAGCTCGGCCTGCGCGGCGACGGTCGCCGCGGCGCCGCCCGGCGGCCCGACGAGCAACCGAAACGTGCAGCCCATGCAGGCGAACGTCACGTCGTGCTCGTGCTCGAACCGGATCGTCAGCCGCGCGCGCGGCGCGCCCGGACCCTGTTGCGGGACGCCGACGCTCATGAGCTGCGCGTGACGACCGGCGGCGGCGCGGGCGCAGGGGCCGGCGCGGGCGCGGGCGCGGCCGGCGCGGGGGCCGGAGCGGGCGCGGGAGCCGGCGCCGGTGCGGGAGCGGGCGGCGGCGCGGAGGCGGCTGGGGCCGACGAAGCGGCCGACGACAAGCCGGACGACGGCGGCGTCGCGCTCGCGACGACCGCCGGCCTGTGCTTGTGCACGATCACGACCTTGCGCACGACGCGGTGCACGACGACGACCTCGATCGGGCGCTGCGGTAGCTTGACCGGTCTGCCGGCGCCGAGCGCCGGATCGCCGCCGTTGCGCATCTGCCACGCGAGCAGCGCGAGCAGCACGAGGAAGACCGCGATCGATCCGAGCAGCACGCCGCCCGGCGCCGGCCGGCGGCGCCGCGGCCGCGCATTGCCCGGCGCCGGGGCGCGGTTGCGCGCCGGTCCGCTCATCGCCCGCTCCCGCCGCTCCCGGCCGGCAGCGGCGGGAGGTCGCGCCTGATCCGCGTGACCGTGTGGACGTCGGTCACGGTCTGCGTGACGATGCGGGGCGGCAGCGGTCTGACCGTCGTGGCGGCGCGTCTGGCCGGCTGCGCGCCGAGCGCGATCGCGGCGAGGCCGCCGAGGCCGGCGACGACCGCTGTGGTGGCGATGGCCTTGCTGCTGCGCTGCACGGGGGAAGGCGCTCCTTCGAGGGGAGGGGGCGACGCGACGCCTCCCCAGGGTTGCGAGCCGGCCGCCAAGCCACTGTCAACGCGTGGTAATGGGCTGGCAAAACCATCGGCCGCTCGGGCGCCGCCGCGCCGGTGACGGGTGCATCGAGCGCTAGCCTGCAACGTATGGCGGACGGTGGTCCCCGCATCCTCTTCGTCGAGGACGAGCCCTCGATCGCCGAGCCCTTCACGCGCGCGCTCACGCGCGCGGGCTTCGAGACCACGACGGTCGGGACGGCCGCGGGCGCGCTGGAGACGGCCGCGCGGCTCGACCCCGACCTCGTGCTGCTCGACCTCACGCTGCCCGACGGCGACGGTCGCGAGGTCTGCCGCGAGCTGCGCCGCCGCGGCGACGTGCCGATCGTGATGCTGACCGCGCGCGGCACCGAGACCGACCGCATCGTCGGCCTCGAGCTGGGTGCCGACGACTACGTCGTCAAGCCGTTCAGCGGCGCCGAGGTGATCGCCCGCATCCGCGCGGTCCTGCGCCGGACCGGCGCAGGCAACGGCGCCGGCGCGGGCGCGAGCGCGCGCGGCAACGCCGACACCGACGACGTGCTGCGCGCCGGGCCGCTCGAGCTCGACGCCGGCGCGCGCCGCGTGTGGCTCAACGGCGAGGAGCTCCAGCTCGCGCGCAAGGAGCTCGACCTGCTCGTGCGGCTGATGCGCGAGGCCGGCCGCGTCGTCACGCGCGAGGACCTGATGGCGGACGTGTGGGACGCCAACTGGTTCGGCTCGACGAAGACGCTCGACGTGCACATCGGCTGGCTGCGCCGCAAGCTCGGCGACGACCCCGCCGCCCCGCGCTTCATCCACACGGTGCGCGGCGTCGGCTTCCGCTTCGCCACGGACGAGGAGCTGACGTCGTAGGAGCGGCGCGGTGAGCGTAGGAGCGGCGCCGTGAGCCTGCGGACGCGCCTGCTGCTGGCGCTCGCCTACGTGCTGGTGCTCGCGGTCGTCGCGCTCGAGGCGCCGCTGATCTTCAGCCTCAACGCCCGCGTGCAGGCGGAGGTGCGCACCCAGGCGCGCGGGCAGACGGACGTCGTCGCCGCCTCCGCCGCCGACCTCGTCGAGCCGGCGAAGCCGCGCGCGCTGGCGGGGCTCGTGACGTCCGCGGCGCACTCCGTGCGCGGTCGCGTGATCGTGCTCGACGCGCACGGGCGGCTGCTGGCCGACTCGGCCGGCGGCCCGCTCGGCACGAGCTACGCCGACCGCCCGGAGGTGCGCGCCGCGCTGCACGGCCGCGCGATCCAGAACCAGCGCGACAGTCAGACGCTCGGCCAGAACATCCTGGCGACCGCCGCGCCGATCCTGCGCGGCACGCACGGTCATGTCGTCGGGGTGGCGCGGATCACGCAGAGCGTCGCGGCGGTGCGGCGCGCGGTGCGGCGCTCGACCGCGGGCGTGCTGCTCGTCGGCGCGATCGTGCTCGCGCTCGGGCTGCTGGCGGGCGCGATGATCGCGCGCCAGTTCGTGCGGCCGATCCGGCACATGCGCGCGGCCGCCGCGCGCGTCGCGGCCGGGGATCTCGACACGCGCGTCGCGCTCGAGGGCTCGACCGAGGAGCGCTCGCTGGCGGACTCCTTCAACCACATGACCGACCGCATCCGCGACATGCTCACGCGCCAGCAGGCGTTCGTCGCCGACGCCTCGCACCAGCTCCGCACGCCGCTGGCCGGCCTGCGGCTGCGGCTGGAGGAGGCGGAGGCGGCCGGCGTCTCGCCCGAGGCCGCGCGCGAGCTGGCGGCGGGCGAGCGCGAGGTCGACCGCATCGCCCAGCTCGTCGAGGAGCTGCTCGTGCTCTCCAGCGCCGGCGAGCCGGACGCCTCCGCGGAGCCGATCGACCTCGCCGGCGCGGCCGCCGCCGCCCACCGCCGCTGGGAACCGCTCGCGCGCGAGCAGGGCCGCACCGTCGTGCTGGCGGCGCCGCGCGCGCCGGCGATCGCCTCGGCCGCGCGCGCCGACGTCGACCGCGTGCTCGACGCGCTTGTCGAGAACGCGCTGCGCTACGCGCCCGCGGGCTCGACCGTGACGCTGCGCGCCGCCGGCGAGACGATCGAGGTGCTCGACGAGGGCGCCGGCCTCGCGCCCGGCGAGGCGGAGGCGCTGTTCGAGCGCTTCCACCGCGGCGCCGCCGGGCGGCGCCTGCCGGGCGGGACGGGTCTCGGCCTGACGATCGCGCGCACGCTCGCGCGGCGCTGGGCGGGCGACGTGACGATCGCGAACCGGGCCGACGCGGAGCGCGGCGCGCGGGCCGTGCTGAGCCTGCCGCGCTTGGCCGTGCCTTTGCCGGAGGGGCGCTAGCGTCGTGTCGATGCGTATGCGCGCCCTGCTTGCGTGGATCGCCGTGGGCCTGGTCGGGCTCGCGCTCGCGGCCGGCGTGACATACGCCGCGACGCAGCTCTCCAGCCAGCGCATCGGCCTCTCGGCCGAGCCGCCGTCGGCCGGCGAGGAGCTCGCCCCGCCGCGGCCGGCGCACCACGCGCCCGCCACGACCCCGTCCACGCGCGCGAGCGCCCCGACGACGCCCGATGCGCGCTCGGACGACGACCGTCGCGGGCGCGAGGAGCACGGCGAAGCCGGCGGGCGCGCCGACTGGGACGACTGACGGCCTACGCCGGCTCGCGCAGGGCGCGCTCGGCGAGGTAGGGCGCGAGGTGGTGCGCGACGATCTTCGCCGGCGGCCACCACAGCGCTTCGTCCGCGATCGCGTCGCCGTCGTGCTCCTCGCCGCCGCGCGCGACGTGGGCGCGCAGGAAGCGCGGCGGGCCGCCCGTCAGCAGGACGGCGCGCAGGACCGGGTCGAACGGCGCGGGGCTGGGACCGCCGAGCAGCCGATGGATCACGTCGTCGGCGACGACGTCGGCCTGCTGCGCGGCGAGGCCGCCCTGCTTGATCGGCTGCGCCGTCGCGTCGCCGGCGGCGTGCACGTCGTCCTCGCCGGCCACGCGCCCGAAGGCGTCGACCGCCAGGAAGCCGTCCGCGTCGGCCGGCAGGCCCGGGATCGCCGGCCCGTACAGGCGCGGCAGCGCGATCGTCGCGTCGACCTCAGCCGCGCCCTCAAACTCGATCCACAGCAGCCCGTCCTCGAACGCCTCGACCGCGCTCGCCGTGCGCAGCCGCACGTCGCGCTGCTCAAGCACTTCGCGCAGCGCGGCGGCGACCTCGGGCCCGAACGCGTCGAGCGGAGCGCGCTCGGGCGTGACGACGAGCAGCTCCGGCGCGCGTCCTTGCGGATCGCGCTCGGCGGCGAGCCGCAGCGCCAGCTCGTAGAGCGGCAGCGTCCAGGTGACGCCGGTCGGCGCGGTCAGCGCCACGCGCCGCACGCTGCCGGCGCGCACGCCCTGCACGACCGCGGCGATCGCCGCCGCGTCGCGCGGGTCGCCGAACGTCAGCGCGCCCTCGACCACCGCGCGCGGCCGTGCGCCGACGGCGATCACGAGGTCGCTGTAGAAGATCCGTTCGCCGGCCGCCGTGACCGCCATCCCGGCCTCCGCGTCGACCGCCGCGAGCGCGCCCGCCAGCAGCAGCGCGCCCTGCTCGGCGACAACGTCGGCGAGCGGGACGGACGGGGTCGCGCCGGGGGCGAACGGCTCGAGCACCGACAGCGGCCGGTAGACGAAGCGCGGCTCGGGCGCGAGCAGCACGACCTCCAGCCGCTCGGCGGCGCGCTCGCGCAGCGCGAGCAGCGCCTCGAGCGCCGCGACGCCGCCGCCGGCGATCAGGACGCGCGGGCGGCGAGCGGCGCCGCCGGCGCCGGGACCGGCAACGTGATCTCGCATGGGATCGCTCCCTCCAGCCAGCGTTCGTCGGGTTGCGGCGCCGGCGGCCGCGCGCCGAGGCGCTCGGCCAGGAACGGCGCGAGGAAGCGGCCGGCGACCTTCGTCGGCGGCCACCACAGCGGCGTGTCGGCGGCGTGCGCGGCGCCCGCGCCGGCGACGTCCGCCTCCAGGTAGCGCGGCCGCTCGCTCGTCACGAGCATCCCCCGCAGCACGGGCCGGAACGGCGCCGGCCGCAACGGCGCGCCCGCGCGCGCTGCGATCGTCTCGGCGATCGCGTCCGCCTGCTGCGTCGCGAGGCCGCCCTGCTTGATCGGGTAGTCGGCCGCGTCGCCGGCCGCGTAGACGTCGGGCACGCCGCGCACCGCGCCGTGCGCTTCGACCGGGATGAAGCCGTCCGCGTCGTGCGGCAGCCCCTCGATCCGCGGCCCGCGCAGCAGCGGCAGCGTCACGACGCGGTCGGCGCGATGCGTCCGGCCGCCGGGCGCGAGCCCGACCTCGCCGGGCCGGATGCGCTCGACGCGCGTGGCGGGCAGGAAGGCGATCCCGAGCTGCTCGAGGTACTCGAGAAGCTGGCCGCTCGCGCGCCCGCCGAACAGCTCCAGCGGCGCCCGCTCCGGCGTTGCGAGCGCGATTTTCGCCGTCGGCTTGCCGTCGTGCGTGCGCAGCCGACGGGCGGCCATCACGGCCAGCTCGTAGAGCGGCAGCGGCCAGCGCACGCCGTCGGGCACCGCGAACAGCAGCCGCCCGGCGGCAGCGAGCACGCGCGTGAGCTCGGCGCGCGAGCGCGGGTCGCCGAACACGAGCGCGCCCGCGAACGGGGCGAGCGGCCGCGCGCCGACCGCGACCACGAGCGCCTCGTAGCGCAGCACGGCGCCGCTGCGAGTGTGGACCCAGCGCTCGCGCGCGTCGACGTCGTCGACCGCGTCGAGCCGGTGGCGCACGCCGAGCGGCGCGAGCGCCCGCGCGAGCGAGAGGCGCGGCGGCGCGAGCCCGAACGGCTCGACGACGTCGAGCGGCGGATAGCGCAGCTCGGCGGCGGGCGCGATCAGCTCGATCTCGACGCGCATGCCGGCGTGGGCGCGCAGCGCGAGCACCGTCTCGAGCGCGGCGATCCCGCCGCCGAGCACGAGCACGCGCGGCGCGGCGCCGCCGCCGTCCGCTCGCCGCAGCGCGTCCGACATCGCCTACCGCCCGTCGCGCCCGAGCAGCTCGACGCCGCTCGGATCGCCGTCGTGGTGGATGACGGGGTCGCGATCGTCGCCGGGCGGCGGCACCGCGTAGAGGTGGCGGCGCGCGGTCGCGCGGTCGCTCTCGTCGCGATCGGCGAGGTAGGGCGCGAGGTGGCGGGCGGCGACCTTGTGCGGCGGCCACCACGGGCAGTGCCGCGAGGCGCTCGAGACGACGCTCTCGCCGCCGGCGATCGTCGCGCGCAGGTAGAGCGGTCCCTCGCCGCTGAACAGCACCGCGCGCAGCAGCGGGCGCGTCGAGGGCAGCGGCACGCGCGCGCCGGCCGCGCGCGCGATCAGCGCCGCGACGGCGTCGGCCTGCTGCGCGGCGATCCCGCCCTGCTTGATCGCGAAGGTGGTCGCGTCGCCGACCGCGTAGACGTCGGCGAGCCCGGGCACGCGCCCGCGCTCGTCGACGTGGACGAAGCCGTGCGCGTCGCACGCGACGCCGTCGATCGCCGGCCCGGAGAGAACCGGCAGCGCGACGACCCGCTCGGCCTCGAGCGTGCGCTCCCCGGGCGTGATCGCGAGCGTGCGCCCGTCGTAGTCGTGCGCGTACGCGTCGCCGGCGAACGCGACGCCCGCGGCCTCCAGCCGCTGCGCGACGGCCGCGCTGCCGGCGCCGCGGAAGAGGGCGAGCGGCTCGGTCTCGGGCGTGAGCAGCGTCAGCTCGGCGTCGTCGACGCCGCTCTCGCGCGCCCGCGCCGCCGTCAGCAGCGCGAGCTCGTAGAGCGGCAGCGGCCAGGTCGTGCCAGGCGGCACGACGAACGCGACGCGCCGCACGCTGCCCTCCTCAAGCTCCCGCACGATCCAGTGCAGGCTCTCGGGATCGGCGTCGGCGAAGAACGTGTGGGCCCGCGCCAGCGCGGCCGTCGCGTGCGCCCCGGGCGCGAGCACCAGCGCGTCGTACTCGATCCGCTCGCCGGCCGCCGTCACGACCGCGCGCTCGTTCGCGTCGAGCGCCGCGAGCGCGTCGCGCCGATGGGAGACGCCGAGGTCCTCGCATATCTCGCCGACGTCGTAGTGGCGCATCGCGCGCGTGCTGAACGGCTCCAGCACGCTCCAGGGGCGGTAGTGGAGCTGATCGTCGGGGCCGAGCAGCGTGAGCGCGAGCGCCTCGCCGGTGAGCGCGCGCAGGGCCAGCAGCGCCTCCACGCCGGCGATGCCGCCGCCCGCGACCACGACGCGCAGGCGCCGGAGCTGGGAACGCGAGGTCTGAGTCATGGGGCCAGGCTATGAAGCGGGGGCCGACGCGCCATCGGGGAAGCGCCCGGTCGCGTGCGCGGACGACTACGGACGGACCCCCGACGCGCCCGCTCGCGCACGCGGGCGGCGGCGCGCATCCGTGGAAAGGACGGATCGCGACCCCGTGCGTCCTGCGGTCGCGTCGCGTCGCCGCCGGTCGGTATCGTCGCGCGCCATGAGCGCAGCCGAGGAGCAGCCCGTGCGCGAGGCCGGCGAGGAGCCCGCCGCCGAGTCGGCGACGCGGGTCGTGATCGCCGACGATCACGCAGTCGTGCGCACGGGGCTGAAGATGGTGCTCGACGCCGAGGAGGGGATCGAGGTCGTCGCCGAGGCCGGGGACGTCGCGGCCGCCCTGCGCGCGGTGCGCGCCTACCACCCGGACGTGCTCGTGCTCGACCTCAACATGCCCGGCGAGCCGAGCCTCCAGGCGATCCCGCGCTTCGTCGAGCAGGCGCCGGAGACGGCGATCGTCGTGCTGACGATGCAGCAGGATCCCGCCTTCGCGCGTGAGGCGCTGCGCTCCGGCGCGCGCGGCTACGTGCTGAAGGAGGCGGCCGACGACGAGCTCGTGCAGGCGGTGCGGATGGCGACCGCGGGCCGCACCTACCTCAATCCGGAGCTGGGGGCGCGGATGGCGGCCGAGCCGCCGCCGAGCGGGCCGCCCGACGACCTCACCGAGCGCGAGCTGGAGGTGCTGCGGCTGATCGCGCTCGGCCACACGAACAGCGAGATCGCGGCGCAGCTCTACCTCAGCGTGCGCACCGTCGAGTCCCACCGCGCGCACATCCAGCAGAAGGTGCGCCGCTCCTCGCGCGCCGAGCTCGTGCGCTACGCGCTCGACCATGGGCTGATCGAGGCCGGCGGAGGCTAGGCTCAGGCGGCTCGCTCGCCCGGCGGCGCCAGGCGCTTGAGCGAGGCGTGGACGATCGTTCCCTCGCCCGTTCCGCTCGTGATCGTGAGCGTGCCGTCGGCGAGCCCGACGCGCTCGCGCATCCCGGTGATGCCGAAGCCCTCGCGCGGCGCCCGCGTGTCGAAGCCGGCGCCGTCGTCGCCGATCGTCACCTCGACGTGCGCGTCGGAGGCGGCGATCTCGATCGTGACGCGGTTCGCCCCGGCGTGCTTGACGACGTTCGTGAGCGCCTCCTGCACGAGCCGGTAGACGGCCGTCTCCAGCTCCGCCGGGAGCCGCTCGCCCTCGGCGCCGAGCGTCACCTCGGTCTCGACCTCGAGCCCCTCGACCGCGGCCACGCGGCTCGCGAGCGACTCGATCGCCGGCTGGAGGCCGAGCTCGTCGAGCGCCGCCGGGCGCAGCTCGGTGATCAACATGCGCAGCTTCTCGATCTCGGTGCCGATCTGCTCGACCGCGGTGCGCACGGCGTCCTCGAGCGACGCCGGGTCGTTGCGCCGCAGGGCCGAGGACAGGAGGACCTGGAAGCCGGCGAGCCCCTGGAGCGTCTCGTCGTGCAGCTCGCGCGCCCAGCGTCGGCGCTCCTGCTCGGCCGACGCCATCGACTCGCGCAGGCGTTCGTGCTCGACCGTCTGCGCGGTCGCGACCGCCGTCGCGGCGCTGGCGGCGAACGCGAGCAGGAGCTGCTCCTGCTCGGCGGCGAACTCCTGCTGGACGCCGCCGATGCGGTCGAACGCGACCAGCACTCCGAGCCCGCGCGAGCGGAACTCGAGCGGCACGAGCAGCGCCGTGTGCGCGTCCCGCACGCCGAGATGGTCGGAGGAGATGCGCAGCCGGCTGGCGACGTCGTGGATGCGCTCCGGTCGCGTCCCGCGCAGGATCTCGCCCGACGTCGATCCCTCTATCGGGATGCGCCTCCCGACGACGTCCGGTTCCGCCTCGCCGGCGCACGCGGCGACCTCCATTTCCTCGCCGTCGCGCAGCAGGATCACCATCGCGCGCGCGTCGACGAGCGCGCGGCCGCGCTTGACGATCAGCTCAAGCACGCGCTCGAGCTGCGTCTCGGCGCCGACCGCGCGCGCGATCGCGGTCGTCGCCTCGAGCCCCTGGACGACCTGCTCGAGCTCGTCGCGGCGCTGCTCGAGGCGCTGGTAGAGGCTTGCGTTCTCGATCGCGACGGCGGCGAACTCGGCGAGCACGATCGCGGTCTGCTCGTCGCGCGCGTCGAAGTCGCCGTCGGCCTTGTCGGTCAGGTAGAGGTTCCCCCACGCGTTGCTGCGGATCAGGACCGGCACGCCGAGGAAGCTCGTCATCGGCGGGTGGTTGGCGGGGAAGCCATAGGAGCGCGGGTGTGTGCGCAGGTCGTGCAGGCGCAGCGGTCTCGGGTCTCTGATCAGCAGGCCGAGGATGCCGCGACCGTGCGGCAGGTCGCCGATCGCGCGGTGCGTCGGCGCGTCGATCCCGCGCGTGACGAAGCGCTCGAGCGCTTCGCGCGAGCCGTCGAGCACGCCGAGCGCGGCGTAGCGCGCCCCCGTCAGCTCGCGCGCGACGTCGAGGAGCTGGGCGAGCAGCGCCTCGAGGTCGCGCTCGGAGACGAGCGAGCGGCCGACGGCGATGAGGCGGCGGAGCCGCTGCTCGTCGAGATCGTCGCTCGTGATCGTCCTCGCCATCCGCGCGCCCCTCAAACTTGCCGCTCTCCGCGAGCGACGCCGGTCGTGGCCGTCAGGTCCCATGGCCCTGCCGGCCTTAAATAGCACAACATCGGCTGCCCGTTCAGGCGCTGGCGCGGCGCCGTGCGCCGCTACGGCCTACTCGCGCCGCTATGGCCTGCTCGGGTACACGCCGGCGAGCGCGATGATGTACGTCAGCGGGAGCGGCCTGCGCGGAGCGGTGTCCTCGCGCAGGTCGGGCAGCGCGAACGTCTCGACGCCGTCGCCGCCGTAGGTCGTGCCGATCAGGCTGTAGAGCGGCGCGTGCTCCGCGATCGGCAGGAGCTGCCCGTGGCAGTGCGCCCAGCCGCGCGGCGCGAAGTCCCCGCCGAACATGCGTATCTCGCCCAGAAAGGGCTCTGCCATGGTCCTGCGCCTCCCGCTCGCTCCCTGCCGCTCGGCGCCTGCTCCCGCACGTCGGCGCCGCGCCGAAATCTGTCAAATGCCGCACAGAAGTTTGCGCATTTGACCGGACGGATGCGCCGGACCGGCTACGCGCTGCGCGGCGAGAGCACGATCAGCGGGATCGTGCGCCCGGCGCGCTTCTGGTAGCCGGCGAAGCCGCCATAGGTCGCGAGGCACAGCGGCCACAGCCGCGCGCGCTCTTCGTCATCCGCCACGTGCGCGCGCACGTCGAGTCGCCGGCGGCCGACCTGGATCGTCGTGTCCGGGTGCGCCTTGAGGTTGTGCAGCCACGCCGGATGTCTGGGATAGCCGCCCTTCGAGGCGACGAGCACGTAGTCCTCGCCGACGCGCGTGTAGACGAGCGGGCTCGTGCGCCTGACGCCGCTGCGCGCGCCGACGTGGTCGAGCAGCAGCATCGGCGGCAGGCCCGGCGGCGTGTGCCCGAGCCGCCCGCCGCTGGCGCGGTAGAGCGCGACGTGCGCGCGCATCAGGCGCGTCAGCAGCGGCCACGAGCGATCGACGAGCGCGTTCGGCATCGGCCGTCACTCTACGGCGCGGCGGCGCCGCCCGCGGCGCTTGCCGCCTCCGCGGCTCTGCCGCCTCCGTGGTTCTCCGCGCGAGGTACGCGGCCAACCGCTGATGCCGCGCCGCCCGCGCCGTCCGATCATGGTGCTCGCAGTGAGGACTCCGGGGCCGGGCTCCCCGCCTCTCCTCCGGGTCTTTCGACACGCCGCCGCCGGTGACTCGCCGCCCCCTCTCGGCTCACACGTCCCGGCGGCGGTGTTGTCCTTATGACACCGGTAAGTAGTCGAACAACCGAAGTTCAGCCGGTTGAACGGCCGCCGACGCGACGGTAGGCTGATAAAAACGAAGGCGTTTCGGCGAGCGGGAGCGCACGTGAGAGCAAGCGCCAGGGACGCGGTCCCAGGGTTGCCGCTGGAGCAGCCGGGCTCTGGCGAGGAGCTGCGCGCTCCCGACGGCGGCGCACGACAACTGCATGGCGGTCGGAGGGCATGAGCCTCCTGCTGCTCAGGCATGTCTCGAAGACCTACCAGCGCGCCGGCCGCGAGCTGCCCGCGCTGGTCGACGTCTCGCTCGCGGTCGGCGCCGGCGAGCTCGTCGGCGTCTGGGGGCCGCGCTTCTCCGGGCGCACGACGCTGCTGCGGATCGCGGCGGGCCTGGAGGCCCCCGACACGGGGCGCGTCCTGTTCGGCGGCGCTGACGTCGCCGAGCAGGACGAGGGCACCCTGCGCCGCCGGGTCGCCTACTGCCACACGAGCTTTGCGCCGGCGCACGCCGAGCTCGTCGTCGAGCACGTCGCGGTGCCGCTGCTCGCGCGCGGCACGCGCATCGACCGCGCCTGCACGCGCGCGCAGGCGATGCTCGACCGCGTCGGCGCCGGCGCGTGCGCGGAGCTGCGCCCGCGCGAGCTGGCGCAGGGCGAGCTGATGCGCGTCGTGCTCTCGCGCGCGCTGCTCCAGCAGCCCGAGCTGCTGCTGATCGACGACCCGACGAGCGGCGTCGACCTGCTCGAGCGCGAAGACCTGCTGACGACCCTGACCGTGCTCGCCAAGGACGAGCGCGTCGCCGTGCTGATGACCGCGTCGGATCCGGCCGGGCTCGCCGGCGCCGACCGCGCGCTGTCGCTCGCCGACGGCCGGCTGCACGGCGACGCCGTCCCGCACGCGGCGGAGGTCGTCCCGTTCAAGCGCCGGCGAGCCGAGACGCCGGCCTGAGCTACGGTGCGGGAATGTCCTTCGACGACGCCTACCCGGTCACGTTCGCGGTCGACTATCCCGATCGCCCGCTGAACCGCCTGACGACGTTCTTCCGCATCTTCACGGTCATCCCGATCGCGATCGTGCTCGGGAGCGTCGGCGGCGGATCGTTCCACGTCGGCTCCACCGCGGGCGGCGCGACCGTCGTCGCGGCCGGCGGCCTGCTGTTCGCCGGCCCGCTGCTGATGATCCTGTTCCGCCAGAAGTACCCGCTGTGGTGGCAGGACTGGAACCGCGAGCTGCTGCGCTTCATGAACCGCGTCGGGGTGTACCTGGCGCTGCTCGACGACACCTATCCCTCGACCGACGAGGAGCAGGCGGTTCATCTCCAGCTTCCGCGCGTGAACGCCGCGGCCGATCTCAACCGCTGGCTGCCGCTCGTCAAGTGGCTGCTCGCGATCCCTCACTACATCGTGCTGTTCTTCCTGTCGATCGGGGCGGTCGCGGCGGTGATCGTCGCGTGGTTCGCGATCCTCTTCACCGGCCGCTATCCGCGCGGCCTGTTCGACTACGTCGTCGGCGTCGGGCGCTGGCACAACCGCGTCGTCGGCTACGCGCTGATCCTCGTCACCGACCGCTACCCGCCGTTCCGGCTGGCGCCCTGACGCGCAGCGCGACCGGAGCCCGGGAGGAGGCCCCGGGCTCCGGTGCGCGCCACGGCTCCCCGTGCCTCATGCCCCGGCGGGCGGCGGACCTGCGGGACGGAAGCCGCGGAACTCGGGCGTGTGCTCCCACTCGGTCTCCGACTCGCGCAGCACGAACAGGCCGATCGTGCCGAGGCCGACGAGCAGCACGGCGGCGGCGACGATCAGCAGCGTCACGCTCGAGATCGCGTAGGCGATCGGGATGGCGACGGCGCCGGCGCCGACGAGGAACGCGATCGCCGGGTTGGTCGCCCGCGAGACGCCGAGCCCGACGGCGAGGATCGCCATCCCGAGCGCGAACGCGAACGGCAGGATGATGAACGGGATCACCATCCCGGCCGTTTCCTTCAGGTTGTGGATCACGGCCGCGGTGATCGGGACCGGCAGGCCGACGCGCATCATCTCCCACTGCACGAGGCTGAGCGCGACCGTGCCGGCCGAGAAGACGATGCCGAGCAGCGCGAGCCCGCCGCCGACGGCGCCGGTCGCCCACTGGCGCTCGCGCAACATGTGCATCAGCCCGAGGACGGCGGGCACTGCAACGGCGAGCGCGGCGAGCGCGAATGCCTGGCTCGCGTACCAATCGTCGAGGTTCGTCCGGATCACGACGAGCTGTTCGAGCTCGCTGCTCTTGAGCGTCGGCTGGATGATCGCCGAGATCAGCAGCAGCAACGGGGCGAGCACCATGCCCGCACCGGCGATCCAGCGGTGGGTGCGGTGTGCGGCAGCCATGTGGGCACCTCCGAGAAGGACGGGTTGGATCAGGCAGAACCTGCGTCCACCGTACGTCGAGCGCGTCCGGCCGCCATCCGTGCCCGGCCTCTACGCGGGGCCGTAGTCCACCCGGTCCGCGACCGCACTCATGCCGGACGCCGCGCCGCGCTACGCCGGCGCGGCGGCCGCCCCATACGGCGGCCGCCGCCGTCCCCATCCCGCGGCCTGTTCGAGCTGCGCGGCGAGCGACAGCAGCCTGCCCTCGCTGTTCGCCGGGCCGAGGAGCTGCGCGCCGACGGGGAGCCCGTCGGCGGTGAGGCCGGCGGGCACGTTGACGCCCGGCCAGCCGAGCACGTTCCACGGCCACGTGTACGGGCAGTAGCCGACCATCGTCTTGTCGGTCGGCCACGCGTCGAGCCCGTCGATCGCGCCGATCGGCGCCGGCGGCTTCGCGGTCGTCGGCATCAGCACGACGTCGAAGCGCGTGAAGATGCGCCCGACGTAGTGGCGCAGCGGGCGCTCGATCGCGTGCGCGAGCCGCAGCAGCGGGTGCAGCGCGCGCCCCAGCCGGACGGTGCCGCGCGTGCGGGGGTCGAGCTGCTCGTGCTCGGTCACGTGCAGCTCGACCCACTCGCGTACCCCGCCCGTCGATCGCGGCATGAAGCTGAGGCCGGCCAGGCCGTAGCGCGGGTCGGCGCGCTCGACGTGGTGGCCGAGCGCTTCGAGCGCGCGGCCGACGCGCTCGACCTGCTCCCCCACGGCCGGATCGAGCCTCGCCGGCGCAAGCGACCACGGCACCTTGGTCGAGAGCGCGATCCGCAGCCGTCCCGGCTCGCGCTCGGCCGCCCGCGCGAACGGCTCGGGCGGCGGCGGCGGACGGTGCGCGTCCTCGGCGCGGTTGCCGGCGAGCACGTCGAGCAGCAGCGCCGCGTCGGCGACCGTGCGCGCGAGCGGACCGATGCAGGTCAGGCCGTTGAAGGCGGACGCCGACGGCCACGTCGAGACGCGCCCGCGCTGCGGCTTGACGCCGACGAGATGCGTCCAGGCGGCCGGGATGCGGACCGAGCCGGCGCCGTCGGAGCCGGCGGCGGCGGGCACGAGGCCGGCGGCGACGGCGGCGGCCGAGCCGCCGGAGGAGCCGCCCGGGCTGTGACCGAGCGACCACGGGTTGCGCGTGGCGCCGAACGCCGGCCCCTCCGTGAACGGCCACTGGCCGACCTCCGGCGTGTTCGTCTTGCCGACGATCACCGCGCCCGCCGCGCGCAGCTTGCGCGCGACCTCGCCGTCGCCCGCGCGCGGCTCGAAGGCGCCCCGGCAGCCGAAGTTCGTCGACTCGCCGGCAAGGTCCATGTCGTCCTTGATCGCGACCGGCACGCCGAGCAGCGGCAGCCGCTCGCCGGCGGCGCGGCGGCGGTCGGCCGCGTCGGCCTCGGCGCGCGCGGCGTCGGCGCGCACGCAGCGGAAGGCGTTGAGCTGCGGCTGCGCCGCGTCGATGCGCGCGAGCGCCGCGTCGACCAGCTCGCGCGCGGAGGCCTGCCCGGAGGCGACGAGCGCCGCCTGCGCACGCAGGCCGGCGAACGCGAGGTCGTCCGTGGACTCGGCCCTGCCCCCGAGCCCACGTCCGTCCTGTGCTGCTGCCATGCCTTGCATCGCCCTCCGTCTCCCCCTACAAGTCTCGGTCGTTCGAACGAACGATAACCGATCTCGCTCTATCCTTGTGGGATCTCCGGCTCGTCCTCATCGCGCGCCGCCTCGCCCGGCCTGACCGACACGCGCGCGCGCATCCTGCACGCGACGCTGCGCGTGATCGCGTCCGGCGGCGTCGCGGCCGTCAGCAACCGCCGCGTCGCGGCGGAGGCCGGGCTCGCGCTCGGCTCGCTCACCTACCACTTCCCGAGCCAGACCGACCTGCTGCGCGACACGCTGCTGCTCTACGCCGAGGAGGAGGTCGCGCGGATGGGGGGCCTCGCGTCGGCGATGCGCGCGAGCGCGCGCGGCGGCGTCAAGCTGAGCGACGAGCAGGCGGCGGCGTTCGTCGAGCAGCTCGCGGCGCAGGACTCCGGCCGCCCCGAGGAGATCGCCGAGCTGGAGCTGCACCTGCACGCCTCGCGCGACCCGCGCCTGCAGGAGGCCTCGCGGCGCTGCTTCGACGCGTTCGAGGCCTTCGCCGCCGTCATCCTCCAGGTGCTCGACGTACCGGAGCCTGAGCGGCACGCGCGCGCGGTCGTCGCCGTGATGGTCGGCCTCGGCGTGCGCCGCCTCGGCACCGGCGAGCATCACGCCCCCGGCACCGCCGACGCGCTGATGACCGTCGTGCGCGGGGCGCGCGGCGGCTGACCGCCGCGGCCGGCTACGGCGTCGCCGTGCTTCTGCCGGTGAGGTTGCCCAGCGTGCGGCTGGCGACGTCGGAGGAGAGGCCCCACAGCACGAGCGCGACGTAGTCGAAGATGCCGTTGGAGCCGAACGCCGTGCCCTGCTGGACGTAGAGCGTCTGGTAGCCGACGATCAGCAGCCCGATCCAGGTGGCGAGTCCGATCAGGTGCGCGCCGAGGCCGAGCTCCGTCCTGACCGGCGAGACGACCGCGGCGACGCGCCCGACCGCCGCCGTCGCGCTCTGGAGCGCGCCCGCGGGCGCGGCGGCCGGGGCCGCTCTCCCCGCGTCGGCGTCGTCGAGCAGTCTTCTCGCCGCGTCGAGATCGTCGTCGTCGATCGCCGCCTGCGCGGCCGTGACCTGGTCGAGCATCGCCTGGTCGCGCGTGCGGCGCGCGCGCCGGCGCAGCAGCCCGGCGCGCTCGTAGAGGTCACGCCGCTGCGCGCCGGTCCCGGTGGACAGGTACTGGCTCAGCCGCCCGAGGCCGATCCCCAGCAACAGCGCGACGAGCGCGAGGTAGGGCGCGTCGCGCACGCTGAAGTCGATCGGGACGATGACCGGCGAGTCGAGGTTCGCGACCGTGAGCCGGACCGTGCCGGTGTAGTGGTCGGCCGGCAGCGTGCCGGGGTTGATGTGCACGGGCAGCCGCACGACGCCGCCGGTCGAGACGATCGGGCTCGCGAGCGTCGCCGGCAGGCCGAGGTCGGCGTTCGTGAGCAGGTGGCCGTTGTTGTCGCCGGCGCCGAGCACCTGCACGCCGGTCACGCTCGCGTCCGGGCTGGAGCCGACGGCGAGCGCGATCGTCTGCGACTTCCCGCCCGCGCTGCCCGGCACGAGCACGCTGGTGATCTGGCACGAGATCCCGCAGCGCGCAAGCGCGCCGTGGACTCTGTCGTTGGGCGCGAGCGCGGTCAGCGCCGGATGCGCGAGCGCGTCGAGCTCGATCGGGACGACGGTCGCGGCTCTGCGAGGCGCGCCGGCGGGGATCAGCTCGACCCGGCCTCTGTAGGTGTCGGGCGCGTCGATCCCGTCGACCGTCACGATCACGTCGGCGAACGCGCCCTTCGCGAGCGCCGGCGTGCTCTCGAGTCTCACGTGGCTGCGCCCGATCGTCCTGCCGTCCGCCGCGCGCAGGTCGGAGAAGAGCGTCTGGTAGGAGGCGATCGCCGCGGCCGTCGCGTGCAGGCGCATCGCGCCGGAGAAGCCGGAGGCGTCGCCGACGAAGCCCCGGATCGTCAGCGGCGTGTCGCCCGGATCGACCGCGATCCGCGACGGCGCCGCGAGGGCGGTCGAGGGAACGGCCGCGAGCGCGGCGAGCAGCGCGAGGATCCCTGCCCGGCGACGCGTCATGCGCGGCAATCTAACCGGCACGGCGGCGCCGATGGCGCGGTAGCGTGCGCGCCGATGCGCGCAATCCAGATCGCCGAGCTGACCGGCCCCGAGCGCGCGCTGCGCTACGTCGAGCTGCCCGAGCCGGAGCCCGTCCACCCGCTCAGCCAGAACGGCGAGCCCGCCGTCGTGATCGACGTGCACGCCGCGGGCGTCTCGTTCCCCGAGGTCCTCCAGACGCGCGGCGAGTACCAGTTCAGACCGCCGCTGCCGTTCGTGCCCGGCAGCGAGGTCGGCGGGATCGTGCGCAGCGCGCCGCCGAACGGGGGCGTGCAGCCGGGTGACCGCGTCGCCGCGTTCACCGCGCTCGGCGCGTTCGCCGAGACGGCCGTCGCGCCCGCCTTCTTCACGTTCAAGCTGCCGGAGCAGCTCGACTTCGCACAGGGCGCCGGCCTCGTCCTCAACTACCACACGGCGTACTTCGCGCTGAAGACGCGCGGACGCCTGACCGAAGGCGAGACGGTGCTCGTGCACGGCGCCGCCGGCGGCGTCGGCACCGCTGCGCTCCAGGTCGCGCGCGGGCTCGGCGCGCGCACGATCGCGGTCGTCTCCAGCGAAGCGAAGGCGCGCGTCGCGCAGGAGGCGGGCGCCGACCACGTCGTGCGCTCCGACGGCGCCTGGAAGGACGAGGCGAGGGACCTGTCGGGCGGCGGCGTCGACCTCGTGCTCGACCCGGTCGGCGGCGAGCGCTTCACCGACAGCCTGCGCTCGCTGCGCGAGGGCGGCCGCGTGGTCGTCGTCGGCTTCACGGGCGGGTCGATCCCGGAGGTGAGGGTCAACCGGCTGCTGCTCGCCAACAACGAGGTGACCGGCGCCGGCTGGGGCGCCTGGGCGATGGGCAAGCCCGACTACGTACGCAGCGTCGGCGCCGCGCTCGAGCGGCTGACCGAACGCGGCTACGTGAGCCCGCTCGTCGGCGCGCGCTTCGCGTTCGACGACGCGGCGAGCGCGCTGCACTGCATCGACTCTCGCCAGGCGACCGGCAAGGTCGTGCTCGACGTGCGCGAGGCGGGGTAGGACCCGGCCGGCATGGACCTCACCTTCAGCGCCGAGGAGACCGCCTTCCGCGACGAGCTGCGCGCGTGGCTCGCGGCGAATCCCGCGGGCGCGCCGCCGCACGGCGACGAGGACGCGCACTACGGCTGGCGGCGCGACTGGCAGCGGCGGCTGGCGGACGCCGGCTGGGCGGCGGTGCATTGGCCGCGCGAGCACGGCGGCCGCGGCGCGACGCTGACACAGTCGGCGATCTACTACGAGGAGCTGGCGGCGGCCGGAGCGCCGCTGCCCGCGAACGTCCTCGGCCTGCTGCTCGCCGGCCCGACGATCATGACCTGGGGCACGCCCGAGCAGCAGGAGCGCCACCTGGTCCCGATCCTCACCGCCGAGGAGATTTGGTGCCAGGGCTTCAGCGAGCCGGATGCGGGGAGCGACCTCGCCGCGCTGAAGACGCGCGCGGTGCAGGACGGCGAGGAGTGGGTGATCACCGGCCAGAAGGTGTGGACCTCGATGGCGCAGTACGCGAAGTGGTGCATGCTCGTCGCGCGCACCGACCCGGACGCGCCGAAGAAGCACCAGGGGCTGACGTACTTCCTGCTGGACATGGAGCAGGACGGCGTCGAGGTCGTGCCGCTGAAGCAGATCACCGGCGAGTCGGAGTTCAACGAGCTGTTCCTCGACGGCGCGCGGGTGCCGGCGGCGAACGTGCTCGGCGGCGTCGGCAACGGCTGGAAGGTCGCGCTGACGACGTTGATGAACGAGCGGTCGGGGCTGGCGTTCTTCCTTCAGGTGCGGATGCGGCAGCTTTTGGATCAATTGATCGGCGAGGCGGCGGAGCGGGGCTTGATGGAGGATCCGGTCGTGGCCGATCGCCTGGGCGAGCTGCACCTGCGCTGCGAGGTGCTGCGGCTGACCGCCTACCGCGGCTTGACGGCGATCGAGACCTACGGCCAGCCCGGTCCGGAGGGCTCGCTGACGAAGTGGATGTGGTCGGACACGAACCAGGCGCTGACGCAGCTCGCCGCCGATCTGCTCGGGCCGGAGGCGCTGACGGCCGGCGCGCCGTGGGCGTTCGAGCTGCTGCGGGCGCGCGGCAACTCGATCGAGGGCGGCACGACCGAGGTGCTCAAGAACATCGTCGCCGAGCGGGTGCTCGGGCTGCCGCGGCTGAAGTGAGGAGCGTTCGGTGCACTTCGACCTGACCGACGATCAGAAGGAGATCAGACGCGTCGCGCGCGAGCTGCTCGCCGCGCGCTCCTCGTGGGCGCGTGTGCGCGAGGCGGCCGAGGCAGGCGCCGCATACGACGAAGGCCTGTGGCGCGAGCTCTGCGGGCTCGGCTGGCCGGGAATCGCGGTGAGCGAAGAGTTCGGGGGCCAGGGACTCGGCGCGGTCGAGCTGGCGGTGCTGCTGGAGGAGCTGGGCTACGCGTGCGCGGCGACGCCGTTCCTGTCGAGCGCGGCGGCGGCCGCCGCGATCGAGGCGTGCGGGAGCGAGGAGCAGCGCGCGCGCTGGCTGGCGGCGCTCGCCGCCGGCGAGGCGACGGCGGGGATCGGGACAAGGGCGCTGTGCGCCGACGGCGTCGGCGCGGCGGTGCTGGTGCTGCTCGAGCGCCCGTCGGGCGAGGCGCTGCTCGTGAGCGGCGCCGAGTGCGCACCGCTGGAGACGATCGACCCGACGCGCCGCTACGCGACCGTGAGCGGCGGCGACGCCGAGCCGCTCGGCGGGCGCGGCGGCGCCGGCGCTGTGGCCGCCGCGGACCGCGTGCGGGCGGCTGTGGCCGCCGAGGTGGTGGGCGTGGCGCAGCGGGCGCTCGAGATGACGCTCGCCTACGTGAAGGAGCGCAGGCAGTTCGGCGTCCCGGTCGGCGCGTTCCAGGCGGTGCAGAACCGCTGCGCGCAGATGCTGCTCGACGTCGAGTCGGCGCGCTCGACCGCGCTGTTCGCGGCGTGGGCGGCCGACGCCGCGCCCGAGCGGCTGCCGGAGGCGGCGGCGCTGGCGGCGGCCGCCGCGGCCGACGGCGGACGGGCGGTCGCCGCGAGCGCGATCCAGGCGCACGGCGGGATCGGCTTCACCTGGGAGGCCGACGTCCACTGGCTCTACAAGCGCGCCCAGCTCGACGCCGCCCTGCTCGGCGGCGCCCGCCGCCACCGCGCGATGCTGGCGTCGCTGGCGGCGGCGCGGGTTGCACAAGCAACCTACTCTTAACCAGAGCGATGGCATGATGGTGTTTGTGGGGAGGCCTGGGGGAAGGATCAGCGTCGCCCGGGCGTCTGAGAAGGTCGAACCGATTCGTGCGATGCCCGCCGTGTCCGGCGCGCGTCCGAGAGGAGCTTTGATGTCGATCCGCCGCTTGCCGATCCCGTTCCGCACCCTCCGCCGACTCGCCGTCGTCGGGCTCGCGCTCGCCGCGCTTGCCATCGCCGGCTGCGGCGGCAGCTCCAACTCGTCGAGCTCCACCTCGTCCTCGCCGCCCGCGAGCACCGCGCCGGCGCAGTCGAGCAGCGGCTCGGGGCAGTCCGGCTCGTCGTCGTCGGAATCGTCGTCCGGGATCCCGCAGAACAACGGCGGCGATCAGGACGAAGACAACAACGGCGGTCCGAACGACGGAGACGGCAACGTCTAGGAGAGTTTCGCAGCAGGGCTCCCGCAGGCGCGCGGGAGCCCTGCTGGGGATCGCGCTCGCGCTCGCGGCAGCCGGCTGCGGCGCGGGCGCGACGCCCATAGGCTCGACGCGAGCGCGGTCCGGCGCCGACGCGCGCGGTCCTTTCCCCGCGCTGCGGCCCACGCCGCCGCCCGCGGGGTGGCACAGCACGACGCTCCCGAGCGGCGCCGTGCTCGCCTACCCCGCGGGCTGGCAAGCGCTCAGCGGCGACAGCGGCAGCGCGAGCGCCGCGCTCAGAGACGGCCGCGGCGCGTTCCTCGGCTACCTCAACCTGACGCCGCGCCAGGGCGGCGAGACGCTCGTGAACTGGCCGCGCTTCCGCGTGGAGCACACCCGCGACGAGGGCGACCTGACCGTCACGACGCTCGCGACCGCACGCGGCGTCCCGTTCCGCGACGGCGCGCACGGGAGCTGCGTGCGCGACGCCTACACGACCAAGACGCACCTGCGCTTCGTCGAGATCGCCTGCCTGATCCACGGCGCGCGGGCCGACTCGGTCATCGTCGCCGCCGCCCCGCCGGCCGAGTGGTCACGGCAGTGGCCGACGCTCGAGCGCGCGCTCGAGGCCGTGCGGAGCTGAGCGGGCGCGCGGGGACCGCCGGTCGCGAGCGCCTCAGCCGCCGGCCCACAGCCCGCTGACCGGCATCGCGCGCAGTCGATCGCCGAGCGGAACCGTCTGCTCGCCCGTGTAGACAATGACACCCGCGCGGAAGCGATCCCCCAGCGCATCGCGCAGCCTCGCCAGCGCCCGCCAGTCTTTCCGCCCCAGTGTCGCACTCGCCTTCGCCTCGATCGCCACGATCTCGCCCGAGTCGGCTTCGAGGACGACGTCGATCTCGTCATTGCCAGAGCGGTAGTGGTACTGCGTCACGATCGTCTCGGCCCAGTCGACATGCTTGGCGATCTCCATCGCGACGAAGTTCTCGAACAGCCGGCCGGTGAACTGGTCGTCCGCCGCGACGCGGCGCTCGTCGGCCGCCAGCAGACTCGCAAGCAGCCCGCTGTCCACGAAGTAGACCTTCGGCGCATGGATCTCGCGGTTGCCAATCCCGGGGCGCCAAGCCGGAATGACCCGAACCAGGAAGGCAGTCTCGAGCCGCATCACGTAGCTCTGGACCGTGGCGTGGTTGAGTTCAAGCGATGCTCCGAGATTGCGCGCAACGTGAATGCCGCCGACGCGAGCAGCCAACAGGCGCAACAATCGCGGCACCGCGTGGATCTTCCGCAGGTCCGAGAGTTGCGCCAGGTCGCGACGAAGGACGCCGGTCACATAGTCCGAGAAGAACCGGTGCCGCCGCTGGGACGTCTCCAGCCGGGCCTCAGGGAAGCCTCCCTCCACCGCCCGCTGAACGAATGCGCTGCGCCCGGGAATCGCGCCCGAGATCCACGGCACTTCACCTGCCATCAGTGCATCGACGACGTTGCACCGGCTCCCTTCGATCTCGGACTGGGCCAGCGGCCACAGCGTGACGAGCGCGAGTCGGCCGGGCAACGCGTCGAGCACCTTGGGCGCCGACAGGATGTTTGCCGAGCCGGTGAGCAGGAAGCGCCCCGGCTGTCGCGCGCCGTCGATGTCGCGTTTGATCGCCAGCAGCAGGTTCGGCGCACGCTGCACCTCGTCGATGAGAATCGGACCGTCCAGGCCCGCGAGAAACCCGGCGGGATCGCTGCGAGCTGCTTGGAGCGGACCATCCTCATCAAGGCTCAGGACGTGCGACATACCCCGTGTGGCCGCGATCTGCTCGGCAAGCGTGCTCTTGCCGACTTGGCGCGCGCCCATGATGAGAACGGCGGGGCGGTGGTCCAACGCATCCGTTGCCCGGGCAAGCGCGTGGCGTGGCAAGAGGGTGATTCGCCGCGCGGATTCTGGTAGTGGGTCAGTTTGAGCCGGACCCTCCGGTCAGCCCTTCGCGAGGAGTGCCGCGAGCTTCTGGTTGATGCTCGCGAGCAGCCGGTTCTGCTCCTCGGTCGCCTTGGTTTGGTCGAGCAGGTTGTTCGCGATGAAGCGGAGCTGCTCGGTCGCTCGCTTCAGCTCCTGATCGCTGATCGCCATGACGGGCTCCTTCTCGGTAGACCGGGAGCAGCGAACGCTACCGACCGCTCCTCGGCCGGCGTCAGTCGAGCAGCGTCGCGATGTCGCGCAGCGTCCAGCGTCTGTCGGCCACGCCGGCGGCCTGCGCCGGGGTGCATCTGAGCGTCTGGTGCACGCGCGCGAAGTTGTAGTGGAGGTAGTGCAGGCTGACGGCGTGCGCCAGGTTCTCGACCTTCTTCGAGAACCCGTTCGTCAGGCGCGTGAAGCGCCGCATACCCATGCGCATCGTAAGGTTCTGCCGCTCGACGTAAGACGTGCTGATCTCGCCGGGATCGGGATCGCCCGCGACGACTGTGACCTGCGTGCTCGTGCAAACGGGCGGGCTGTAGCGACGCTCCGAGCCTCTGAGTCTCGGGTCGACGCCGTAGACCTTGTGGAGCTGGGCGAAGTCGACGCGGTCGCCGAAGCCCTCGCCGACGGCCTCCCGGTAGGCCTTGAGGCCGTCCGTGGTGATCTGCACGCGCGGCTCCGCGAGCCGGCCGCGAAGGTCGTGCATGAACGCGATCCCGTCCTCGGTCGTGCGCTCCCCGACGAGCCACGACGGGACGAGCTTCGTGTCGGCGCAGAGCGCCGTCCACGTCCACACGTCGCCGTAGCCCGGTGCGCCACGGAACTGCTCCGGGACGTTCTTCTGCTTCGCGTAACAGAACGCCCAGATCTCGTCGCACTCGATCGTCTTGCACGGCAGGCTGCGCAGCGTGGCGTCCTGGTACTCGGCGCAGGCCGCGCCGAGATCGACCAGCAGTCTCGTGACCGTGTTCTTCGCCGCCCCGGTAATCCGGACGGTGCCGCGGATGCTGTTGCCCTCGACCAGGCAGCCGATGATCGCCGCGCGCTTTTCCGTGCTCAACCGGTTCATGTTGTCCATTATGCGTAGAGCATCGGACGGAACGAGAACGACAGCGTTTGCGCAGCGTCGCATGCGCGACTAGCATTCGCCCTCCGTCCACTATGCAAAGAGGGCCTCCCACTTGACAGACCTGGCACCGAAGGTACAGCGCATTGCACGCGTCGCCCGGGCGTTCACACCGGGAGCGCCGATCGACACCCTTGACCTGTTCGCCGGCCGTTTCCCGCTGATCAACGACGTCATCAGCGTCCTTGCACAGAAGGGGAAGCACGTCGCTCTCTACGGAGAGCGTGGGGTCGGCAAGACGTCCCTGGCCAACGTGCTTGCTGAGATGTTCTCCGGTCCCGACCTTCCGGAGCTTCGATCGGTCGGCGTCAACTGCGCGACCGACGACACCTTCACGTCTCTCTGGCGCGGCGTCTTCCGGAAGCTCGGCATCGACCACGACGGAGCACTCGGGCCTGAAGACATCCGGTTTGCACTGGAGGAGATCCCGCCGGCAATCATCGTGATCGACGAGCTTGATCGGCTCGACAACGACGAGGCCCTGACGCTGCTCTCGGACACCATCAAGACCCTCTCAGACCACTCCGTCAGCTCAACGCTTGTGCTCGTCGGCGTGGCACAGTCGATCGGCGATCTCATCGGCGAGCACCAGTCGATCGGCCGTAGCCTCGAGCAGATCGAGATGCCTCGCATGTCCCGCCGCGAGCTGGCCGAGATCATCGAGAAGGGCTGCGCGAAAGCGGACATCACGGCTCGCCCCGAAGCTGTCGCAAAGATGGCATACCTCTCCGAGGGCCTGCCGCATTACGCCCACCTCCTCGGCCTGAATGCCGGTCAGCGCGTGGTGCAGGACGATCGCACCGAGATCACCGTCTCCGATGTGAACGCGGCTATCCCGAGCGCCATCGCCAAGCACACGCTCAAGAGCGAGTTCCTTCGCGCAACGCGTAGCACTCGGCCCGACAACCTCTATCCCAAGGTGCTGCTCGCGTGCGCTTTGGCCGGGAAGAACCAGCTCGGATATTTCAGCGCCGGCGCTATCCGGAAGCCGCTTGCCGTGGTCACGGGGCGTCCACTCGACATCCCCGCGTTCGCCCGTCACCTCAAGCAGTTCCTGGAGCCCGAGCGCGGCGCAATCCTTCAGCGCGACGGGGAGCCCCGCAACTACTTCTACCGGTTCTCAGATCCGATCATGCAGCCGTATGTGATCCTTAACGGCTTGTCCGAGGGGCTGATCACGGACGAACAGCTTCAGGAGGTCCAGGGGCAAGACGCACCCCCGGAGGAACTGCGGGACGTGACGCCCCCGAAGCTCTTCTAGCGGGTAGTGCTCCAACGCGCCTGCGCGGCTCTTCTCGCCGCCGCGCTGCGCTCTTGGGGCGTCATGCGCTCGGCACGCGCTCTACCACCCTTCCCGCCACGCTCGACGGCGGCGGGATCTGGCCGAGCCTCGCGCGCGTCGGGGTCTGTGGACTCTCTGACGATCTTCGCGGCGAGGCGGTTCAGGTCCATGACCGCATCCTACTCCGCGCTCTACGCGCCTTCGCGGCCTGGTAGCTGGCTGACGCCTTGTATGCCTTGAGGCGCAGGTGTCTGAGCGCGGCCGGGCTCGGGCAGGCGGACACGTCCTCGCCGGCGTGCGGGTCGATCCGCTCCAGCTCGCGGACGTAGAGGTCGACCAGCTCCGCGAGCGGGACGCGCAGCGTGCGCACGAGCGCGAGCAGCGTCAGGAACGATGGGTTGAGCCGGCCCAGCTCGGCCGCGTTGACGTAGCCCTTGCCGACCCCGGCGTCGTAGCCGACCGCTTCCTGCTGCACACCACGGCGTTCGCGCAGCTCGCGGAGTGCAAGGCTAGCGCCACCAGATCGCTGCACCCCGCGAACGGGCTATTGCCCGGCATCCGCAAGCTGCCGTTCGTAGATCACGATCAAGTCCGACAGCTTCACGCGCAGCCCGACCGTCAACCGCAACAGCGTCCGGAACGTCGGGTTCATCTCCCCGCGCTCGACCGACCCCACGTAGTTGCGATGCAGCCGGGCACGAAAGCCCAGCTCCTCTTGGGAGAGATCCCGACGACCGCGGATCTCTCGCACCGCCCGACCCAACGCGACCTGCTGACGCGATACCGCGCGCGTCCCGCACCTATCCTTGCCATGCACGGACTCAACCTCCGTGTAGGCCCCGGGTTGGCGTCGCAAGCGCCGCCCGGGGCCGCCTCGTTGTCAGAACGAGCGGCAACGTAGAGCACGCGGCGGCGCTCTACCAAACTGACCCACTACCCGGATTCTCGATCAAGGCTCATCGCAGATGGCGAACAGGATCGCTGCATTTGGCGATCACAAGACGTGCATATGGCGAATAGATCCGTTGCATATGGCGAATACGTTCGACGCAGATGGCGATTTTAGGGATGTCGTCGCGCGTCGCAACCGCATATCCATGTGCTAATCGAGGCGGCGTGCACCAACTCGAGGAGGGATACAGTGCGCGGCGTGCTGATCGAGTCGCCGCTGACGGGCGTCGTCGCCGAGGTGCTGGCGGGCGAGGGCGCGGGGGTGCGGGCCGGGGCGGCGGTGTTGGTGGTCGAGGCGATGAAGATGCACCACGAGGTGACCGCGCCGGCGGCCGGGGTGGTGCGCGAGCTGGCGGTGGCGGTCGGCGAGCAGGTCGCGGAGGGGCAGGCGCTGTTTCGGGTGGAGGCGGCGGCGGATGGCGCGGACGCGGCAGGTGCGGGCGAGGGTGACGCGGAGGCCGACGACGCGATCGCTCCCGCGACTCGCCCCGACCTCGCGGAGGCGATGGAGCGCCGCCGGCGGGCGAGCGACGATGCCGCGCGGCCGGAGGCGGTCGCCAAGCGGCATGCGAGCGGCTTGCGCACCGCGCGCGAGAACGTCGCGGACCTGTGCGATCCCGGCTCGTTCTCCGAGTACGGCGCGCTCACGCTCGCGGCGCAGCGCGCGCGGCGCTCGCTCGAGGAGCTGATCGAGAAGACGCCGGGCGACGGGATCGTGACCGGGGTCGGGAGCGTCGGCGGCGAGCGCACCGCGATCCTCGCCTACGACTACACGGTCCTCGCCGGCACGCAGGGCATTCGCAACCACAGAAAGACCGACCGCCTGCTGGAGCTGGCCGAGCGCCACCGCCTGCCGGTCGTGCTGTTCGCGGAGGGCGGCGGCGGGCGCCCCGGCGACACCGACTCCTCCGAGCTGTTCCACCTGGTCGTGCCGAGCTTCCACACGTTCGGGCGGCTGTCCGGGCTCGTGCCGCGGATCGGGATCGTCTCGGGCCGCTGCTTCGCCGGCAACGCCGCGCTGCTCGGCTGCTGCGACGTCGTGATCGCGACGCCGGAGGCGAGCATCGGGATGGGCGGGCCGGCGATGATCGAAGGCGGCGGCCTGGGCTCGTTCACGCCGGAGGAGGTCGGGCCGGTCGGCGTGCAGGAGGCTGGCGGCGTGATCGACGTCGTGGCGCGCGACGAGGCGGAGGCCGTGGCGGTGGCGAAGCGAGTGCTCGGCTACCTGCGGGGCGGCGCTCCGTCGGAGGACTGGAGCTGCGCCGACCAGACGCTGCTGCGCGAGGCGATCCCCGCCGATCCCAAGCGCGTCCACGACGCGCGCGCCCTGCTGCGCACGCTCGCCGATGCGGGGTCGGTGCTGGAGCTGCGCCTCGCGTTCGGCCGCACCGTCATCACCGCGCTCGCGCGGATCGAGGGGCGGCCGGTGGGTGTGGTCGCGAACGATCCGAGACACCTCGCGGGCGCGCTCGACGCCGACGGCTCCGACAAGGCGGCGCGCTTCATGCAGTTGTGCGACGCCTTTGGGCTGCCGCTCTTGAGCCTCGTCGACACGCCCGGCTTCATGGTCGGACCGGAGTCGGAGAAGACCGCAACCGTGCGTCACACCTCGCGCATGTTCGTCACGGCCGCGACGCTGAGCGTGCCGTTCCTGTGCGTGATCGTGCGGCGCGCGTTCGGGCTCGGCGCGCAGGCGATGGCGGGCGGCTCGCTGCACGCGCCCGCGATCGCGCTCGCGTGGCCGACCGGCGAGCTCGGTGCGATGGGCGTCGAGGGCGCGGTGCGGCTCGCGCTGCGCGGCGAGCTGGCGGCGATCGACGACGACGGCGAGCGCGAGCAGCGCGTGAAGGATTTCGTCGCGGCCGTGCGCGCGAACAGCAGCGCGCTCAACGCCGCCACCTACTTCGAGCTGGACGACGTGATCGACCCGGCCGACACGCGCGCGCGGCTCGTGCAGACGCTCGCGTCCGTGCGGGTTCCGCCGCCCGACCCGGCGACGGGGCGGCGGCGCACGATGGTGGATGCGTGGTGAGGGGCGCGGGCGGCGCGCGCTGCGCTGGCGAGGCGCTGCGCGAGCCTTATCTCAGCGGGCGGCGGGCGACCGCAGCGCATCCGCGTACGCCGACGCCGCTCAGCCGCCGCTGCGCGCGCGCTGCACCGCGTCGCGGAACGCCGCCTGCCAGCGCGCCGCGCCGGCCTTGATCGTCTGCCCCTCCGCCCATCTGCGCGCTCGCGCGGCGAGGGCGCGGCGGCGGTCGGGATCGTTGAGCAGCGCTTCGAGCGCCGGTCCCCAATCGTCGTCGCCGACGAGCAGGCCGCCCTGCTCCTCCCCCATGCCGATGTAGGGACCGACGGGCGAGGCGAGCCACATCGCCCCGGCGGCGCCGTACTCCTTCAGCTTCACGTTCGAGCGCGCGCGGTTGAAGCGCGTGTCGCGCAGCGGGGCGAGACCGATGTCGAACTCCGACTCGCGCGGGATCAGCTCTTCGATGTCACAGCCCCACACGTACTCGTACCGGTGTCTGCTGCGCAGCCTCAGGTCCACCCCGATCGCGATCACGCGCACGCCGTCGTGTCGCTCGAGCACGCGTTCGAGCGTCGCCGCGAGCCTCAGGCGCTTGATGTCCGGTTCGTGCTCGCCGGCGCAGGTCATGCCGATCACGATGCCCTGGTGGCGCTTGCGCGGATGGCCGAGGTCCTCCGGCCCGAGGTAGTTCTCGACCGCGACGACGTGCTCGGCGCCCTGTTCGCGGTAGACCTGCGCGAGATGCTCGTTCGTCGTCGTGACGAGGTGCGCCGTGCGCGCGGCGAGGACGGCGCGCTTGAAGCTGCGCCTGATGTTGCGGCGCCCGCCGTGCCGGTGCCATGCCTCGCTGCCGCGCGTGATCGCGCTGATGTCGTCGTCGGTGTCCCACACGACCGCGACGCCGGCGTCGCGCAGCCGCCGCATGATCGCCAGCGCCTGCTCGTCGTGAAGCTGCTGGACGTGCAAGGCGTCCCAGCCCGACGGCGCACCGCCGTTCTGGAGTGTCCGGTAGGTCGGGTGGTCGGGCCACATGACGATGTGGCCGCGGCGGGCGAGCTCCTGAAGCGGCAGGATCGCGCGGTAGCGCCCGTTCGCGGTCTGCTGCACCGCGACCGCAAGCCGCAGCGTCCGTCCGTTCGCTGTTCCCCCTCGCGCCACTGTCCGCTTTCCCCCACGCGCGATCTTCTCACAAGCGGTGCGATGGGCGGGCGGGTGGCGCGGCACGGGGCGCTGTACGTGCGCCAACTGTTCGAGGATCTCGATGGGCGCTGGAGGAGAGGCGCGTCGGCTGGCGCGCAGGGCGGCGGACGGTCCTGGATTGCGAGATCGCGAGCGTTTGCGGCAGGCCGTTGTGGTGCAGTTCGCAGCCGCCAGTGTCTCTCGTCGGCATACCGACGCTTTGGCCGCTCGCGCTTGACCGCTCAGATCGTTTGACGGCATTTACGCGTGGCGTTAGCCTCGATGATGATCCACCGTTGCCCGCCCACCGCGTAGTTGGCCCTCGCAACCGCAGGGCCGGGCCTCTCGGCGAGTGAAAGGAGGGAACGCTACTTATCGCTTGTCGGACCCATCCGCGCATCTGATGCGCGCACGCAAATGATCAGCGCCCACAGCAGCGCTGTGGGCTCACCAACTCTCAAAGGAACGACTGCATGCGCACCTACTGCAAGCTCATCCTTGCGGCGCTCGCAGCCAGCGCACTCCTCGCCCTGGCCGTCGGCAGCGCATCCGCTGGACGCTTCAGCACCAACGAACGAAACTTCGAGCTCATATGGGACGAAGCCATTTCGCCGTTCAAGACCAAGTTTGAACTGATCGCCAGGTCCGCAGGTATCAACGTCCAATGCAGGCTCAGCTTGTTAGGCAGCTTCCGTGAAAGCACGATAACAAAGACTACGGGAAACAACCAGGGGACAATCAACCACGGTGCACTCACCGAATGCGAAGGCGGCTCGGCGACCATCAAGCAGGAAACCTTTCCCTGGAACCTCCGCTACCGCAGCTTCGTCGGATCGCTACCCACGATACAGCGCCTCAGCACCAGCATCTTGGGCTTCCGCCTCCACATAGAATCAGCCGAAACCTCATGCGAAGCGACCACTGAAGCCAACCATCCTGGCATAGGCATAGTTGAAGGCGGGCTCGAATCAAGCAGCGAACCAGAAAACATGATAGGCGACAGAAACGCCAGGATACCGCTGAGAGGCAGTTTCGTGTGTGAATTCCTCGGTGAAGGCGAATTTGGCGGCGTAGGGTTAATGCGAAACCTACCGCGCACGGCCAAGCTTAGGATCACCCTAATATAACCCGCGGCTACGTTCCAAGCGCGTCGGGGGCCGGACCATCATCACCGGCCCTCACGCGCCTCACGCAACCCGCCTGAGGCACCGTGCCGCCTATCGCCGGCCAGTGCGGTCCCGGCCTTGCAGGGCCAAATGCTAAATCTGCTTCACGAACACGGCGCTACCGCTTGCGACCACGACGACTCGACCACAGCGGGGGGTGAGGGACTGCGCGGGCTTGGCAATCCCCCACTCCCGACATACCACGCGTGCCTATATTAGGGTAAGCCTGATCTTTCCGGTGCGCGGTAGGTTGCGGATTAACCCAATACCACCAAGTTCGCCTTCGCCGGCAAAGTCGCAAAGAAAGCTTCCCCTGATCGGTATCCTGCCGTTTCTGTCGGCTATGATGTCTTCCGCTTCACCAGTCGTTTCAAGACCCCTTTCGACTATGTGGATAGCCGGATGGTTGGCTTCGCTTGTGGCTTCGCATTCAGTCCCCCTAAGTTCTCTAAGGTGGATGCGCATGCCTATAAAGCTTAAGAAGATACTGGTTATCCTGGGTAGCGTGCCTATATAGTCGCGGAAGCGGCCGTTCCACGGCAGCGTTTCGGTTCGGAGGGTCGCCGAGCCGCCTTCGCAGGCATTGACGATGGCGCCGTGGGTAATCGTATACTGATTGATACTTGAAGATTTGATTATAGTGCTTTCATTGAAATGTCCTAACAAGGTGGCCCTGCACCGGATGTTGATTCCTGCCGTGCTGTCTATGATTTCGAGGTCGGTCTTGTTCGAGAGGGCATTGTCCCATATAACCTCGAAGTTCCTTTCGCTGGTGCTGAAGCGTCCTGCGGACGCGTCGCTGACGGCCAGCGCGAGGACCGCGGTGGCCGCGAGCGCCGCGAGGATGAGCCTGCTGCGATGATGCATCAGCTTGGTTCCTTTCGATTCAGGTTGGGTCCGCAGCAAGGCTTGCCGCGGCAATGCCAGACCTGCCATGTGTCAGCCTCGGCGGCCGGCGTACGTGCCAAGCGCCAGACCGGCGCACAGCATCGTGTGTTGTGGTGCCCCCTTTCAGTCCCCACCTAGACCCCCTGCCGTTGCATCCGGCAACGACGCCGTGCGCGACGACGAAAACGTCTGCGCCATTGCCGAGCGTAACGCAGCAAAAAAACGCCGTCAAACGCTCCGCTGGGCGGCTCTCGTCCCGCCCACGCATGCCACCGCTCCCAACGCCTCGTGCGCCTTCCTATTCCGAGGCGGATGTTCGCGAGCACTTGGAATTGCAGCGCTCCCTTCATCGAGCGCGGCGGCTTCCTTCGCCGGAACTGCCCGTGCGCCAACTCTTCGGGGTCCGACGCGGCTGGTCGAACTAGGCGTGCGTTACCAGATGCGGGCGCCGCGGGTGTGCGTGGACGTGGGCATCGTGAGCGTGGCGCCAGATGTTGTCTCGCGATCGGCAGCCGTCGGCGTCTCTCGTTCGCATGCAGCCGCTATGCCTATCCAGCTTGACCGCGCAGAGCGTTTGACGGCATTTGCGCCTCGCGTTAGCCTCGGTCGCGACGCATCGTGACCAGACCACCGGGCCGATGCCGGTTGCTGACGGCAGGGGCGGGGGTCTCTTGGCGAGTGAAAGGAGGGGACGCTCAGACCACGATGCCTCGATCGCACACGCGAGCACGACGTTTCGAGGCGCAAGCCCGCGCGGGTTTGCTCGCGTTGTCCGCGCGACTGAGCTGCGGACCAAGACCACAAACCAAAAGGAGCCAGCCAGATGCGCTCTCGCAGCAGGCTCATCCTCACAGCACTCGCGGCCACCGCACTCCTCGCGCTGGCCATCGGCGACGCGTCCGCAGGACGCTTCAGCACCAACGAAAAGAACTTCGAGTTCATATGGGACAACGCCCTCACCGGCACAACCAAGCTCGAAGTGATCGCCAATTCCGCAGGCTTCAACATACAATGTAAGCTCACATTGTTAGGCCGCTTTAGGGAAAACACGATACTCAAGGCCACTGGCCTTAACCAGGGTACCTTCAATCACGGCGAGTTTAGAGAATGCGAAGGCGGCTCGGCCACCATCAGAGCCGAAACGTTCCCGTGGAGCTTCCGCTACCGCAGCTTCGCCGGATCACTACCAGACATAACCAACATTCGCACTGGTCTTCTCGGCGCCCGCTACCGCTGGGAATCAGGCGGCCTTACATGTGAAACCCAGACCGAACCCAACCACCCCTGGATCTTCATCCTCGAAGGAGGGCTTGGAACCACAGGGGAACCAGAAAACGTCGTAGCCGACAGAAACGGCAGGATACCTCTTAGAGGCATGTTTGTGTGTGAATTTGCGGGCGAAGGCGAATTCGGCGGCATCGGGTTAATCCGCAACCTACCGCGCACTGCAAAGATTCGGCTTACCCTAATATAGATCACAGTGATACGCAGAGCGGAGAGGTTGGCCAGCGTGGACGGCCCCTCACGCTTTGCGTACTCTGCGGGGACTACACAAGGAGGGTTTGCCTTACAAAGAGACGACAGCGGCGGCCGGACGCTCGGGACTGCCGCCCGTGACGCTCCAGGACTCTCGCTGGACAGCCCCGACATCGTGCAGCAATATTTATGGAACTGCGCGGGAGGCCGGAGGCGACGATCAGCTTCACGGGAGCTTGCGCGCGGGTCGAGGCCGACCTCCGGACACGGCGACGCCAATCCAACCGGCCGGGCGACTTCCGATCAGAACTGCGAGCGCGCCAACTCCTTGCGGACTTTTGCGCCTTCGGATTACATGTGCCCTGACTGACGACCGTCCAGCGGGTCGCGTTGGACGTGGCGTCGTGAACTGGCAGCGTGGCCGTCGTCCCGCGGTTGGGAGCCGTCGACGTCTCTCGTCGGCATGCAGCTTCTTTGCCCGGTTGACGTTGAGCGCGCAGAGCGTTTGACGGCATTTGCGCCTCGCGTTAGCCTCGGTCGCGACGCATCGTGACCAGGCCATTGCCCCGATGCCGGTTGCTGACGGCAAGGGCGGGGGTCTCTTGGCGAGTGAAAGGAGGGGACGCTCAGACCACGATGCCTCGATCACACGCGCGAGCACGATGCCTCGCTGCGCGAGCCCGCGCGTGTCTGTCGTCGTCCGCGGCAACAGCGCTGCGGCCGAACCACAAGCCAAAGGAGCTATCCAGATGCTCTGTCGCAGCAGGCTCATCCTCGCAGCGCTCGCGGCTACGGTACTGCTCGCCGTGGCCATCGGCGACGCGTCCGCGGGACGCTTTAGCACCAATGAAAAGAACTTCGAGTTCATATGGAACGAAGCGCTCGGCGTGACAAAAACCAAGCTCGAACTGATCGGCAGGGCCGCGGGCACCAACGTCCAATGCAAGTTCACCTTGTTAGGACGCTTCAGGGAAACCACGATACTCAAGGCCACTGGCCTTAACCAGGGTACCTTCAATCACGGCGAGTTTAAAGAATGCGAAGGCGGCTCGGCCACCATCAGAGCCGAAACGTTCCCGTGGAATTTTCGTTATCGCAGCTTTACCGGATCGCTACCAAGGATAACAAGCCTCAGCATCGGAATGATCGGCGCCCGCTACCGCTGGGAAGCGGGCGGGATCGCATGCGAAACGCAGACCGAAGCAAACCACCCCTGGATCTTCATTCTCGAAGGCGGCCTTGAAGCGACAGGAGAACCAGAAAACGTTATATCTGACAGAAACGGCAGGATACCGCTCAGAGGTAGCCTCTCGTGCAATCTTATCGGCGAAGGCGAATTTGGCGGGATTGGGTTAATCCGCAACCTACCGCGCACCGAAAAGATAAGGCTTACCCTAATATAGGTCACTGTCACCCACAGAGCACGAGGGGTGTCCATCGCGGACGACCCCTCGCGCTTGCGGGCGCGCGAGCGCGGGCCGGTCAGCCGATCGATCGGGCGTGAGGCCGAGACGTGCCGCGAAGCCCGGAAGGGGACTCGAACCCCTGACCCCTTCCTTACCATGGAAGTGCTCTACCAACTGAGCTATCCGGGCAGCAGGAGGGCATTGTAGGCGGTCGGGCGGGGTGTCGTGGGGAGCAGCGGTGGGGAGCAGCGCAGAAGGGCGGCGGCCTCCCGCCTGCACCCGCCTGCACCCGCCTGAGCCAAGCCGGCCAGCCGAACCCATAGGGTTCCGGGCGGCATGCCTTCCCGGATCGACCTCGACGGGAGCTCCCCCAGCCCCGCCGTCGCCGTACGGCTCGCGCCGCGCGTGCTTCCGCGCGCGCGGGTCGAGGCCGGCCCGGCGGCGCTCGCCATGTTCGTCGCGGCCGCGGTCGCGCTGGCGCTCGGCGCCGCCGGGACGCGCTACCTGATCCTCGCGGGCGCGGGGCCGAGCGTGCCGAGATGGGTCGTCGGGCCGCTCGACGACGCCGCCTGGCAGGTGCCGCCCGTGCTCACCTGCGCGCTGCTCGTGACGATGGTGCTCGCCTACCTGGCGGTGGTGCGCTGGAGCGAGACGATCCCGGCGCATTGGGCGATCGGGGCGATCGTCGCGCTCCACGCGCTGTTCCTGCTCGCGCCCCCGCTGCTGTCGAGCGACGTCTTCAACTACATCGACTCCGGCCGGCTCGAAGCGCTCTACGGCCTCAACCCCTACCTCGCCGCGCCGCTCGCGCGCCCCGCCGACCCCGCGTTCGCGCTGACCGGGATGGCGTGGGTCGGCTCGCCGAGCGTCTACGGCCCCGGCTTCACGCTGCTCGCTGCCGCGCTCGCGCCGCTCGGCATGGCGGTGCAGCTCTGGACGCTGAAGGCGCTCGCCGCGCTCGCGAGCCTCGCCTGCACCGCGCTCGTGTGGTCGTGCGCGCGCCAGCTCGGGCGCCCCCCGCTCAAGGCGGCGCTGTTCTTCGCGCTCAACCCGATCGTGCTCGTGGCGGCGGTTGGCGGCGCGCACAACGACCTGCTGATGGTCCTGCTGATGCTGGTCGGCGTGCGGCTCGCGCTCGGCGAGCGGACGCGCCCTGCCGTCGTCGCGGTCGTCGGCGCCGTCGCCGTGAAGCTGACGGCGGCGCTCGTGCTGCCGTTCCTGCTCCTCGGCACGGAGCGGCCGCGCTGGCGCGGCGCGACGGTCGCGGCGCTCGCCGCCTCGATCGGCCTCGCCGCCGCCGGTGTGGCGGTGTTCGGCACCGCATCGCTCGACCTCGCGCAGACCCTCGGCGCCGGCGCGACGCGCCACGTCGGCGAGCTGCGCAGCGTCCCCGGCTTCCTCGCCGGCTACACCGGCGTCGGCCCGATCGGCCCGCTCGCGCGCATGCTGCTCGGGCTCGCCTGTCTGACCGCGATCGCCGCGCTCGCGTGGCGTGCGCTCAGCGGGCGCATGCCATGGCTCACCGCAGCGGCGTGGAGCGTGGTCGCCGTGCTCGTCACCTCGACGCGCCTGGAGCCGTGGTACGCGGTCTGGCTGATCCCGCTCGCGGCCGTGAGCGGCGACCGGCGCGTCCAGCGCGCGAGCCACGCGCTGCTGGTCGCGATCGCGTTCATCGCCTTCGCGCGCTACGCGCTGCGGCTGGGGATCGGCTGGCCGCACAGCGGCTGACCGGGCGGCCGGGCGCCGCCGCGCCCCCGCGCAACCGCGCCCGGGACCGCGGACCGCGCGTCAGCCCACGCTCAGCACCGCGATCCCCGGCCGCTGCACCGGCACGCCGTAGACGCCGCCCTCGGCGGGCACCCGCGCGACCTGCCGCGCGCCGTGCAGGCGCGCGTCGGCTCCGTACGCCTGGCCCGCGAGCCGCACCCCGCCGGTCGCGCCGAGCCCCGGCGCGTCGAGGCGCACGAGCGTCGCCGGGCTGTGCGCGCCCAGCGCGACGCGCACGATTCCGCGCGCGCCCGGGTCCTCGTCGATCAGCACGACGTGCTGGCGCCCGCCGGGCTCCAGCAGCCGCCACGCGACGAGCTGGAAGCGCGTGTCGACGGACAGCGGCGCGACGCGCGTGCCCGCCGGCGTGAGCCGCGCGAACAGCGCCAGCGTCGCGTACAGCGGCGCCACGCGCGCCACCCAGCGCCCGCCGCGCTCGCGCAGCACGAACGGCGCGTAGGACGCGCCGGGATGGTCGTGGAGCAGCACCCGCGCGACGCCGGCGTGCGCGAGCGCGAGCAGCGTGTCCATCCCCCACAGCGCCGAGGCGAACGTGTTCGAGACGCCGCGGCGACCACCGCACGCGACCGAGTTGAGCTCGGAGATCCAGAACGGCAGCCCATGCGCGCGCGCCTGCGCGACGTACGGCGCCACGCTCGCGGCCAGCCCGCTTGCCGCGGCGGGGTCCAGCAGGTGCGGGATCGTCGGCGCCACAGGCGGGGAGAAGCAGGCCCGCAGCGGGTAGCGGTGGAACGTCGCGGCGACGAGCCGACGCCGCGCGGTGCGCAGGAACGCCGACAGGCCGGGCATCCAGCGCGGCGTGGAGTAGCCGGGGCCGGTGAAGCGCGCAGAGGGCACCGCGCGGCGGACGGCCGCGACGTAGCGCAGGAATTCGTGCGTGAAGCTGCGGGGGCCGTACTGCGGCGCGCGCGCGAAATGCGCGGTGGCGGCGGCGGGCGTGCGGCTCCGGCCGGCGGCGCGGCGCGAGCCGCCCGCGCGGTACCACGCGACGTGCCCGTACAGGTCCGGCTCGTTGCCGATCTCGAAGCCGGCGAGCGCGCCGGGCGGGAGCGCGCGGACGGCGGCGCGCGCCCAGGCCGCCGCGGCGCCGGGCCGGCGGATCGCGAGGTTCAGCCCGAGCAGGACGCGCGCAGGCGTCGCGCTCACGAGCTGGCGCAGCCGCGCGAGCCAGCGCGGCGTGATGACGAAGTTGACGCCGGCGGGCGCCGCGCGCCGCGCCGGGCTCCACCACGACTCGTCGCTCGAGCGCCCGCCGATGCGCAGCACCGGCGGCCCGCCCCCGCTCCCCAGCCCGGCGAGCAGTCGCGCCAGCAGCGGGTCGCGGCTCGCGCCGGCGCGCGCGCCCGCGTCGTGCGCGAACCCGTAGTACTCGAACGAGAGGCCGAGGAACGAGCGGGCGATCGGGACGCCGGGCGCGGCCTGGTCGGCGCGGACGACGCCGACGACCGCCGGCCAGTCGTCGGCGTCGACGGTGTCGCGCGAGCCGCGCCCCGCCAGCCCGCCCGCCAGCACGGCCGCGACGACGAGCAGCGTGAACAGCGCGGCGCCTCGCAGGGGCCGGCGCAGGCGCCGGCGCCGGGCGTCGGCGCGGTCGGCTCGCACATCCCCCGCACGCATGGGGAATGAACTACCGGAGCGGCGTAAGGGGCTGGTGAAGGGCGGGTTGGGACGAGGCTAACGTCGCGCCGACGCGGCGCGCCGGCGGTCACGCGGGCGCGGCGTCGGCGTCGCGTCCGAGTCGGCGTCGACGTCGGTTCGCTCCCACGGGATCGCGGCGCCCGGCGGGTGGGCAGCGCGCGTGAGTGAGAAGGCGATCGTGTAGCGGTCACCGCGCACGAGGCTGTGGCGCCACTCGACCGGCCGGCCGTGGGCGGTCGTGAGCCGCTCGATCGAGAAGGCGGCCTCGCCGGGCGGGAGGCGCATGGCGCGGCGGTCGGCGGCGGCGGGGATCAGCGGCCGGATCTGCTCGCGGCCGCCGTCGACCTCGATCCCGCAGACGCGCAGCAGCTCCGGGTAGAGCCCCGTGCGGGAGAGGTCCGCGTCGAGCAGGGCCTCGGCGAGCTCCTGCGGCAGCCAGGCGCGGTCGAGCGCGAGCGGCTCGCCGTCCGCCAGTCGCAGGCGCTCGATGTGGACGAGCCGCGTGCGGGGCGGGCGGCCGAGCCGTCGCGCCACGTCGGGATCGGTCACGACCGTCCGTGTGCGCACGACGCTGCGCTGCGCCGCGCCCTGCGCCTCGATCTGCTCGTAGAGCGACTCGAGGCCGCCGCCGGTCTGCTCGAACGCGCGCACCCGCGTTCCGCGACCGCGCTCGCGCTCGAGCAGCCCCTCTTCGCTCATGCGGCGCACCGCCTCGCGGACCGTCTGGCGGGAGACGCCGTAGCGGGCGACGAGCTGCTGGTCGGTCGGGAAGCGCTCGACGAACTCGCCGTCCGCGAGGCGCCCGCGCAGGTCGGCGAGGACCTGCGCCCACAGCGGCAGCGGGTTCGTGCGGTCGATCAGGTGCGCGGGCATGAAAAGTACGTACAATCGTACAATATGCAGCGTACGCTGACGCGCGTCTCCCATCAGCCGAACGTGCCCGGCCAGGGCATCATCGCCAGCTACGGCGCGCGCTTCTGGGCGCTCGTGCTCGCGATCGGCGTCAGCGCGGGGCTCGCGGGCGCGGCGCTGATGGAGCTGCTGAGAGCGGTCGAGCGGCTGGCGTGGCCGGGCGCAGGCGGCCTGGCGGGCGGGGGCGGCCTGGCGGCCGGGGGCGGCCCGGCGGGCGGGCGCGGCGCGAGCGGGGGCGCGAGCTTCATCGACGCGGTCCGCCATGCAACCGCCGCGCGGCACCTGCTCGTGCTCGCGCTCGCCGGCCTGATCGCCGGCGCCGGCGTGCTGCTGATCCGCCGCTTCTCGCGCCGCGACCGCTGCCCCGCCGAGACGACCGAGGCGCTGTGGCTGCACGACGGCGTCCTGCGCCTGCCCGCCAGCCTCGCGCGCGGGGTGGTCTCGATCGTCACCGTCGGGCTGGGCGCCTCGCTCGGCCGCGAGGGCGCGCCGCAACTCGCCGGCGCCGCGCTCGCGAGCCGCGGCGCGGCGTGGGCGGGGCTGCCGCAGTGGCAGCGCCGGCTGCTCGTCGCCTGCGGCGCGGGCGCCGGCATGGCGGCCGTCTACAACGTGCCGCTCGGCGGCGCGCTGTTCGCACTCGAGGTGCTGCTCGGCACGTTCGCGCTGCCGCTCGTGCTGCCCGCGCTCGCGACCTCGCTCACCGCCACTGCCGTCGCGTGGATCGTGCTGCCGACGCACGCCGTCTACCGCCTGCCCCACATCCAGCCGACCGCCTCGCAGGTCGTCTGGGCTGCCCTCATCGGCCCGCTCGCCGGCGTCGCCGCCGTGCTGTGGGTGCGCCTGATCGACCGCGCGACGCGCCTGCGGCCGACCGCGACCCGCGCGCGGCTGCTCGTCCCCGTCGCCGCCTTCACCGCGCTCGGGGCGATCTCGCTCACCTGTCCGCAGCTTCTCGGCAACGGGATCGAGATCGTGCAGGGATCGCTGCTCGGCCAGCTCTCGCTCGGCCTGCTCGCCGTGCTGCTCGTGCTCAAGCCGCTCGCGACCGCGGCCTGCCTCGGCAGCGGCGCGCCCGGCGGCCTCTTCACGCCGACGCTCGCCTACGGCGTGCTGCTCGGCGCCCTCGCCGGCCGCCTCTGGTCGCTCGCGTGGCCGGGCGGGGCGACCGGCGGCTACGCGCTCGTCGGCGGCGCCGCGGTGCTCGCCGCCGCGATGCAGGGACCGCTCGCGGCGATCGTGCTGACGTTCGAGCTGACGCGCGCGTCCGAGGCGCTGATGGTCCCGCTGCTGCTCGCGGTCGTCGGCGCGACCGTCGTCGCGCGGCTGCTGCGCGCCGACTCGATCTACTCGGCGCGGTTGCCGGCGTACGCGGCGAGGGATGCGGCCAAGGCAGGCGTCGCCGGGCACGCGGCGGAGGCGGTCGCCGACGGCGCCGGCGCGGCGCTCACCCCGCCTCCGGCTCCCCGCCCGCCAGCTCCACGAGCCGGTCGCCCGCCACTTGCACCAGCCGGCTGATCAGCGGACTGACGACCAGGCCGGTGACCGCGCCCGCGAGGCTCGGCAGGTTGCGGCGGAACCAGCGCGTCACGTACTGGATCGTCGAGAGGTCCGGCTGCTCGGCGAACACCGCCTGCTCCAGCTCCTCCACGCGCTCGACGGCCGCGTCGCGGCGCTCGGCGGGCGCGCCGGCGGCGACCTGCTCGCGCAGCGCCGCGAACGCGAGCCGCACCCGCTCGCGCTCGGCCTCGGTCAGCGCCGCAACCGCCGCGTCGCCGAGCGCCTGGCGCTGCTCGATCCCCCTGCCGATCGCGATCTGCCCGGACGCCGAGCCCGTCACGTTCACGTTGCCGCTGATCGTCTCGCTCTGCCGCCGCTTCCTCATCTCGCCTCCCTCAACTCGGCGTGATCGTCGTCGTGGTCGTCGTGGTCGTCGGAGGAGGCGGGGGCGGCGGGGGCTTGGCGGGCGTCGACTTCGAGGGCGTCTGCTTCGGCGCTGGCGGCGGCGCCACGTTCGACGTCGTCGGCCCGGGTTCGCTCTGTCTCTGCGTTCCCGCTTCCGGCGCTCTGCTCGGTCTCCCCGCTTCGACCGTCGCGGTCAGGCGAGCCGTGCTTGCACTGCCCTGGAAGCGCAGGGTCGCGCTCGTTGAGGCGCTGCCGGTGAAGATCACGTGGAAGGCGCAGCGCTGGCCGACCGGCAGCGGCCGCTGTTCGCCGCAGTTGACGTCGGAGATCGTGAACGCCGCATTGTCGACGCTCGGCGTCACGGCGATCGCGGTCGGACCGAGGTCGGTCACCGTCAGCGTGTGGATGCGCCAGGATTCCAGCGCGGCGGGGTGCGCGACGGCGTCCGGCGTCACGCCCGGCGGGAGCGAGGCGACGATCAGGCCGGGTCTGAACGTGAGGCCGCCGGTTATCGCGAGCCGCGTGGCGGCCTGTCCCGGCTGCGGTGCGGGCTGCCTCTGCCTGCCGCCGTGGCCGCCGTGGCCGCCAGCGCCGTTCGCGGACGGCGGCGTCCCGGTCGCCGTCGTCCCGACGCCCGGCGGCCCCCCGGTCGTGGTCGTCGCGACGCGCGGCGGCGGACCGGTCGTCGTCGTGCGCGTGCTCGGCCCCGATTCCGCCACCTGTGACGTGCCGGTGGGCGTCCCGTGGGAGGCGATCAGCACGGCCGCGACGACCCCGAGCGCGAGCCCGGCGCCGCCGACCGCGAGCCAGCGGCCCGGCAGCGGCCCGCCCGGCGGGCCGGGATCGCCGGCGTGGTGGCCGCCGCCTCCGGGCGGCGCGCCGAACAGCAGCGAGAGGTTGTGCGCGCTGACCGCGGCGCCGACCTCGTCGCCCAGCTCGCGCCGCAGCGCAAGCGCCCGCTCGAGCAGCGGCGAGCCCGCTTCGTCGCCGAGCAGCCCGGCGCGCGTGCCGAGCTGGTGCAGCGTCCACGCCGCGCCGGCGCGGTCGCCGATCGCCTCGGCGGCGCGGCGCGCGCGCTCGAGCGCGGCGGCCCACGCCCCCCAGCGCCCGCTGCGCGCCAGCAGCGGGTCGGCGGCGCGGGCGAGCGCGAGCAGATCCTGCGCGCCGGCGGCTCCGGCGACGCCGGCGCGCAGCGCGGCGAGGATCGCCGGCACGTCCTCGACCGGCCGCCGCTCCGCCCCGGCCGCGAGCCGCTCGCGCGCGCGGCGCAGCAAGGCCGCGTCGTCGGCGGCCGCGCCCTCGGCGTCCGCCGCGCCGAGCGTCGCCGTCCAGCGCGGGCTGTGCGCCTGCGCGGCGCCCGCCGCGCGCAGCCGCTCGAGCACGGCGCCCGTATCGGGAACGCCCGCAATCGCCGCGACGTCGTCGACGTGGACGGCGGCCGGCGCGAGCAGCTCCAGCGCACGCAGCACGCGCTGCTCGTCCCCCCCCAGCCGCTCGCGCACGCGCAGCTCCACCCCGGTCGCGTCGGCCAGGTCGGCCGCGTCGGCCGCGTCGGCCGCGTCGGCCGCGCCGGCCGCGCCGCCCGCGCCGGCCGCGCCGCCCGCGAGCGGCAGCTCGCCCGCACGCATGAGCGCCGCCGCCTGCACGACGGCAAGCGGACGGCCGCCGAGGCGCGCGCACAGCTCCGCCGCGCGCGGGCGCTCTGCGTCGCGCAGCGGCCGTCCCAGCTCGCGCTCCATCAGCGCCAGCGCGGCGTCGGCGTCGAGGCCGCCCAGCGCCAGCTCGCGCCCCTCGCCCGCCAGGCAGCTCCGCTCGGCGGCGAGCAGGAAGCGACAGCCGGGCGCGGCGTCGAGCAGCTCGCAGACGTCGTCGCGCTGCTGCTCGACGTCGTCGAGGACGACGAGCGCGCGGCGGTCGGCGAGCCGGCGACGCAGCTCCGCGGGCGGCGGCACGTACGGGCCGTCGGTCTCGTAGAAGGCGTCGAACAGGAAGCGCTCGACGTCCGCGACCGGCTGGCCGGCGGCGCGCGCGAACACGACGCCGTGCTCGCACAGCGCCTCGCCCGCGTGCGAGACCCGCCGCAGCAGCGTCGTCTTGCCCGACCCCGGCGGCCCCGCGAACGCGACCGCCTCGCCGGCGGCGAGCGCGTCGAGCGCCGCCGCGGTCTCGCGCTCGCGGCCGAGCAGCCCCGGCGCGTCGCGCGGCAGCAGCGCGACGGGTACGTCCCGCGCGCGCACGACCGGCGCGCCCCGCGGCGCGGCCACGGTGACGACCGCCCCGTGCTCGGCATGGATCTGAAGGTTGTGCGAGCCGACCGCGATCTGCCCGCCGATCTCCTGCGCGGAGATGTCGGCGACGATCGCCTCAGCCTCGGCTCCGGTCCCGGCGCCAGCCCCCGTCGCGGCGCGCCCGCGGCGCCACACGTTGCACCTCTTTATGGAGAATTTCCGTGGCGCGAGCGTATCCGAGCGGCCGGCGCCCGGTCAAGGATCCTCGCGCAATGGCGCGGCGGCGACACTCCCGGGACTGCGCGGCACTCAGCCCGCCGCCTGCGCGAACGCGGCGAGCGCGAGCGCGGCGGCGTCGTCGGACGGCTCCACGCTCGGCGAGGCGGCGGCCGTGTCGAGGTAGCGCGCGCCGCGGCCGTCGAACGGCGCGAACGGGTTCCCGCCGGAGACCGGACAGCGGCGCGCGCCTTCCGGCGTGCCGCCGAGCCCGCGCAGGTCGGCGGCGGCCGCCGGGCCTGGAACCGTTGCGCCGAGCAGCAGCGCGCCGCTCCCCGTGAGCGACCCGGCGAGGTTCGCGATCTGGTGGTGGAGACAATGCGGGAAGGTCGTGCCCGCGCCGACGACGAACGAGCTGCCCCACGCGTTCGCGCCGAGCGCGACGTCGAGCTGGTGTTGCGCGAAGGAGGCGAAGCGCGTCGTGCGGGCCATCGCGTCGTACGCGCGCGCCTCCCACGCGAGCCCGAACGCGTGCTGGGCGACGTCGCCGTCGCCGTAGTTGTCGCCCAGCCCGAACGGGTCTCTGCGCGCGACCCGTTCCCACAGGACGAGCTGGTCGTGAAGGTCGGTCACGAGCTCGGCGCGGCCGATGCCGAGGTCGGCGTCGTCCCAGCGGTCGATCGTCCACGCCAGCTCCGAGTGCGCGAGCGCGCCGACGTCGAACGCGTTGAACGTGTCGGTGCCGGCGAGCGGGCTGCCCATGTACGCGTCGGCCCAGTGCGCGGCCTGGCGCCGGTAGACCGCCGAGGCGTGCGTGTACGTGCCGCCGGCGTCGGCGGCGAGCGCGCGGGCGAGCTCGACGCCGCCCAGCTCCATGTCGTCGCGCCATTCCCGCTCCGGGTAGTAGTCGTACGGCGCGGCGGTGGTCAGCCGCCCGACGTGCACGACGCGCGCGCGGGCGTACAGCGACTCGGCGGCCGCCAGGCAGCGGCCCGCGAGCGCCGGATCGCTGGCGCGGAAGACCTGGTCGCAGAGCGCGAAGGCGGCCGCGCCGCGGCCGGCGAGGTTGGGGCTGATCGAGCGCCCGAGCCCGCCGCCGGTGACGAGCACGGGGCGGTGGGCGATGTACCAGGCGCCGCGCCCGGGTCTGGCGCGCAGGCGGTCGTCGGCCTGCGGCAGGCGCCAGCTCGCGTCGTGCGCGCCGAGCACGCGCCCGTTGCCGTTGCCGATCCCGACCTGGTAGGCGAGCCGGCCGCGCGCGGGGTCCCACATGCGCAGCAGCCAGTCGATCCCGAAGCGCGCCTCGGCCCGCGCGGCGCCGAGGTCCGGGAACGCGTCCGGGTGGTCGCGCAGCGCCTGGAGCAGCAGCACGTCCGTGAACGAGGCGGTCTCGAAGAACTTGAGGTAGTCGCCGGCGTCGAACCAGCCGCCGCTGGCGTCGATCGTCCCGCCGCCGGCCGGCTTCAGCGCGCTGGTGAGCATGTCGTGGCGGTAGGCCGGGGTCCTGAACGGGGTCGCGTGCGCGTCGAGCAGGTGCGATGGCTGGCGGCCGAGCAGCGTCGGGTCGACGTCCGGGCCGTCGCGCTGCGCGCGCAGGAAGCGGATCGCGTTGCCGGCGAGCGGTGCGTAGAGCGCGACCGGCGCGTCGACGCGGAACGGCGGCGAAACGGCGACGGGCGCGCCGCCGCGCGTGACGACGACGCGGTCGGTCGCCGGCCCCGGCAGCGGCCCGATGTCGAGCGCGAGCACGTGCGGGAAGCGCGCGCTCCAGCTCCCGAGCGACGGGCCGGAAGCGCCGCTGCGCACGACGGCGCCGTCGGCGGCGAGCACCGCGAAGCGGGTGCCCGGCAGCGCCGCGCTGGAGAGCAGCAGCGCGCGCGCCGGCGCGCCGATCGCGAAGCCGACCTGGTCGACGCGCACGTAGGCGCGCACGGGCGCCGACGCGGCGTGCCCGATCGGGGCCGCGAGGGCGCGCGGTCGCGCCGACGCGCCGTGTCCCCCACGGGCCGCCCCGCATCCGAGCACGACCGCCGCCACCGCGACGAGCCCGATGCGAGTGCGGCGGCCCATCGCCGGCACGCTAGCAACGGCCCGATCCGCCGCCGCGCCGGCCGGCGCGTCCTAACACAACGACCATCGAATCGCCATGTCGCCGCCCCCGCGAATCCGGAGAATCAGCGGTCGCGTGCATTACCGAAGCGACGATCATCGTGGGGCGTCGTCGCCCTGGGACGCCGCCGGCCGCGAACGACCCGTCTTCCTCGACGAGGCGGGCCGCCGCCACCGGCTGCTGCGGCCGTTCGGCCTGCTCGCCGTGCTCGGCGCGTCGGGCTGGGTCGTCGCGCTGGCGCTCGGGGCGACCGGCTTCGCGCGGCTCGCGCCGCTGCCGGCGACGATCGCCGGCCGGCCGCTCGCGCGCCTCGCCGCGCCGGCGGCCCGGCACCACGCGCACCACGCCGCGCCCCTGCACCTGCACACCCGCCTCGTCGCCGAACGCACGCGCCTGCGGCCGGCCGAGGCCGTGGCGCCCGGCGCCCGCGCCGCCGGCGCGACCGCGAGCTTGGACCGCTCGTGAGCCGGCGCCGCCCGACCGGCGCCGCCTCCCCCGCTCCCCGCTCCGGGAACCCGCCCGGGCACCGCCTGATCCTCGGCTTCTGCCTCGGCGTGCTCGTGCTGCTGCTGCTCGTCGAGGGCTTCACGACGAAGACGGTCGGCCAGAGCGGCACCGGCAACGGGGCCGTCGTCGCCTCCCCGATCGCCGGCCAGCGGCCGGTATTGGAGGCCGGACCCGGCGGGACGTTGCGCTCGCACATGCCGCCGTTCGGCAAGCGCATCGCGCTCACGTTCGACGACGGGCCGAGCCCCGACTGGACGCCGCGGATCATCGCGGTGCTGCGCCGCTTCCACGTCCCGGCGACGTTCTTCCTCGTCGGCAGCCAGGCGGTCCGCAACCCCGGCCTGGTGCGACTGGAGCACCGCGACGGCTTCGAGCTCGGCAACCACTCCTTCACCCACCCCGACCTCGCGCAGATCCCCGGCTGGGAGCGCGACGAGCAGATCGCGATGACCGAGGCCGCGATCTCCGGGATCGCCGGCGTGCGCCCGCGGCTCGTGCGTCCGCCCTACTCGGCGACCCCCACCGACGCGCTGCCGGGCGAGGTGCGCGCGTGGGCGGACGTCGCGCGCCACGGCTATGCGATCGCGCTGTCCACCTACAACACGGAGGACTGGAGCCAGCCGGGCGTCGGCTCGATCGTCGCGGCCGCCACGCCGCCCGGCGACCAGGGCGGGATCGTGATGCTGCACGACGCCGGCGGACGCCGCGCGCAGACGGTCGCCGCGCTGAAGCTGCTGATCCCGCGACTGCGGGCGCGCGGCTTCCGCTTCACGACCGTCTCGCGGCTCGCCGGCATCCCGCGCGGGCAGGCCGAGGTGCCGGTCGCGGGCTGGGCGCGCACGCGCGGGGAGCTGCTGGTCGCGATGCTGCGGATCGCGGCGTGGGTCACGAACGCGCTGACGCTCGTCGTCTTCGCGATCACCGCGCTGGCGGCGCTGCGGATGGGGTTCGTGCTGCTCGTCGCGCACCTGCACGTGCGCCGCGCCCGCCGCCGCGCGGCCGAGGCCGCGCCGTTCATGCCGAGCGTCTCGATCGTCGTCCCCGCGCACGACGAGGCGGTCGGGATCGAGCGCGCGGTGCGCTCGCTGGCGCAGAGCGACTACCCGACCGGCTGCTTCGAGGTGATCGTCGTCGACGACGGCTCGACCGACGGCACCGCCGCGATCGTCGAGCGGCTCGGCCTGCCGCACGTGCGCGTGCTGCGCCAGCCCAACCAGGGGAAGCCGGTCGCGCTGAACCGCGGAGCGGCCGCCGCGCGCCACCCCTTCCTTGTAACTGTGGACGGCGACACGGTGTTCGAGCCCGGCACGCTGCGCGCGCTCGTCGCGCCGTTCCGCGACCCGCGCGTCGGCGCGATCTCGGGCAACACGAAGGTCGGGAACCGCGGCTCGCTGCTCGGCCGCTGGCAGCACGTCGAGTACGTGATGGGCTTCAACCTCGACCGCCGCGTCTACGAGCTGCTCGACTGCATGCCGACCGTGCCGGGCGCGATCGGCGCGTTCCGCCGCGAGGCACTTATCGACGCGGGCGGCGTCTCCGGCGCGACGCTCGCGGAGGACACCGACGTGACGCTGGCGATCGGCCGCGCCGGCTGGAAGGTCGTCTACGCAGCCGACGCGCGCGCGTGGACGGAGGTGCCCTCGACGCTGCGCGGCCTGTGGCGCCAGCGCTACCGCTGGGCGTACGGGACGATCCAATCGACCTGGAAGCACCGCGCCGCGCTGCTCGACCCGCGCGGGCGGCGCGCCGGTCGGCGCGCGATCCCCTACCTCGCTTTGTTCCAGGTGCTGTTCCCGCTGGCCGCGCCGCTGATCGACCTGTTCGCGATCTACAGCATCGTCTTCCTCGACCCGTTTCCGATCCTCGGCTTCTGGCTCGCCTTCAACGCGCTCCAGCTCACGCTCGCGTGGGTCGCGTTCGGCTACGACGGCGAGTCGCGCAAGCCGCTGTGGACGCTCCCGCTCCAGCAGCTCGTCTACCGCCAGCTCATGTACCTCGTCGTGATCGAGTCGATCGTGACCGCCCTGCTCGGCAGCCGCCTGCACTGGCATCGCGTCGCGCGGACGGGCGACGTCGAGGTCCGCGAGGGCGCCCCCGGCTGATCCGCGCGCTGAACCGGAGACCGCCTACAAGTTGCAGTTCGTCATGCCGAGCTGCACGCGCATCGCCTCGTGACGATGCAGCGGCGGGCCGTCCTCGGTCGAGCCGTGCAGGATCCTGCCGGTCCTGTTGTAGTACTTCGCGGCTCTGACCTGGAGCCGTTCGAACGCCATCACGCTCTCGAACTCGCTCTTCAGCCGGGCCGGCGGACGCAGGCCTTCGAGCTTGTCGACGGCGTCCTGGAGGACCGGCGACGCGGCGGCGGAGATCGCGCCGAGATTGCCCTGATGCCGCGCCTCGACGGCCGCGAGCTGCGCCTTGCGATGCGTGCAGATCGCGTTGGCCTGCCGCGTGAAGTCGGCCCTCGTCATCGGCCCTGAGCTGCCGCAGCCGGCGAGGGCGAGCGCGAGCGCAGCCGTCCCGGTTGCGACCAACTTCCGTTCCATCATTCCCCCTGTTGCGACGGTGACGTGGTTCGCTCGGCGCACTGTAGCCGCTGGCGCGCCCCGAGGCGACCGACGAGTCGGTTCGCGCGCGCGCCGCTGGCGCGCCGGCGCAGTTGACGCCCCCGCGCGCGCGAGAGACGATGGACCGCGTTCCCGACGAGGAGAGGAGCACCCGATGGCACGCAAGATGGCGGATTGCCGCCGCTGGCCGAGCGAGTCGAACTGCTCGCTGGTGATCATCGGCGACGAGGACGAGGTCGTCCGCGCCGCCGCCGAGCACGCCGCGTCCGTGCACGGGCACGAGGACACGCCCGAGATGCGCGAGCAGCTCCGCCAGATGCTCGAGCCGGCCGAGCAGTACCAGGCCGGCCCGCGCGCGCAGGAGCCGCTGCCGGGCTGAACGACAGCCGCCTGCGCGGCGCTCGCTTCGGGCGGCGCCGCGCGGGTAGGCTCGCCGTCATGGACTACCGCACGCTCGGCCGCACCGGCATGCAGGTCAGTCCGCTGTGCCTCGGCACGATGATGTTCGGCGCCTGGGGCAACGCGGACCACGACGACTCGATCCGCATCATCCACCGCGCGCTCGACGCCGGAATCAACTTCCTCGACACCGCCGACGTCTACTCGCGCGGCGAGTCGGAGGAGATCGTCGGCAAGGCGCTCGCGGGCGGGCGCCGCGAGCAGGTGATCCTCGCGACCAAAGTCCACGGGTCGATGGGCAGAGACCCGAACGAGCGCGGCAACTCGCGGCGCTGGATCGTGCGCGAGGTCGAGCACAGCCTCAGACGGCTCCAGACCGACTGGATCGACCTCTACCAGATCCACCGCCCCGAACCGGAGACCGACGTCGAGGAGACGCTCGCCGCGTTGACGGACCTTCAGCGCGCCGGCAAGATCCGCGCGTTCGGCTCCTCGACCTTCCCGGCCGAGGAGATCGTCGAGGCGCAGTGGGCGGCGCAGCGGCGCGCGCTCGGCCGCTTCGTCACCGAGCAGCCGCCGTACTCGATGCTCGTGCGCGGGATCGAGCGCGACGTCTTGCCGACCTGCCAGCGCTACGACATCGGCGTGATCCCCTGGAGCCCGCTCGCAAGCGGCTGGCTGAGCGGGCGCTGGCGGGCGGGGCGCGAGGCGCCCGGCTCGACGCGCGCCGAGCGGATCCCCGCCCGCTACGACCTCTCGCGCCCGGAGAACCAGCGCAAGCTGGAGGCGGCCGAGGCGCTCGCGCAGCTCGCCGAGGAGCTCGGCGTGACGCTGATCCGGCTGGCGATCGCGTTCGTGCTGCACCACCCGGCGGTGACGGCGCCGATCATCGGCCCGCGCACGCTGGAGCAGCTCGAGAGCCAGCTCGGCGCCGAGCAGGTCGAGCTGAGCGACGAGACGCTCGACCGCATCGACGCGATCGTTCCGCCGGGGACGAACTTCAGCTTCGCCGACGCCGGCCACACGCCGCCGGCGGTCGCCGACGCGACCCTGCGCCGCGGCCGCCGGCGCGCCTGGTCGCAGCGCGGGTTCTGAGCGCGGCGGCGACGCCGACGCGCGGCGTTCAGGCGTGCAGCAGGCCGAGCGCGGCGAGGCGGGCGAGCGCGGCGTCGACGTCGGCCTCGGTGGGCTCGTTCGGGGCGGCGGCGCGCAGGGCGGTGCGGTCGCGGGCGCCGTCGAGCAGCGGCAGCAGCGCGAGGTCGAGCGGCTCGTCGAGCTTGACGTTCGCGTGCAGCAGCGAGCTGACGACCGGCGCCCCGGCGGCCTGCTGGGCGCGGGCGAGCGCGCTCGCGCGCGGGCACTCCGTCGCGGCGGCGGCAGCCGCGCCCACCACCGGGAGCGGGCAGCCGGCGAGGCCGACGATGCGGGCGAGGTGCGCCTGCAGCATCACGTCGCGCAGGCGCGCGTCGACCAGCTCCGCCACCGCGCCCGCGCCCGCGGTCGCGCGAGCGCGACCGACGAGTTCCTCGAACGGGACCGCCGCCGGCCACGCCTCGGCGAGCGCACGCATCGCCGCGCGCACGAGCGGCTCGGACGTCGTCATCGTGTAGCCCTCGGGCGTCGCGAACGTCTCCTCGCCATCAGTCGGCGAGCCCTCCTCCGCCGACCGCGCCGACGACGACAGCCACAGCCGCTCCAGCGCGCGGTCGTCGAGCACGCGCCGCTCCGGGGCCTCGCCGTGGCACAGCAGCGTCTGGCGGAACATGCGGTTCTTGAAGAAGTCGAGGTACTGCTCGCGCACGACGATGTCCTCGGCCACGCCGGCCATCAGCCCCTCAGCGCTCGCCGGCACCTCGCGCATCAGGCTCTCCGACAGCTCCGCCTCGGCGAGGAAGCGCAGCCCGTGCGCGCTCGCGTGCTCGACGAACTCGTGCACGTAGAACGGCGTGCTGATCTCCGCGAGGTCGTCGTGGAACAGCAGCGCGTCGCTCGCGCGCAGCATCCGCTCCATGTGCTCGCGCAGCACGCGCGCGTACGGCGTCGGCTCCTCGATCGCGACGATCGTCTCCATCAGCGCGTGCGCGCCGGCCAGCCGCGCCGCGGGGTCGGCCACGTCGCGCAGATGCCAGCGCAGCATGTCGCGCGCCATGTCGCGCAGGTACGAGCCCGGGTAGGCGTTGTAGCTGACGAACGCGATCCCGTGCGGGGCGAGCACGCGCCGGACGCACGCCAGCAGCGCGACCCGCGCCGCCGGCGGGATCCACGAGTAGACGCCGTGCGCGACCACGTAGTCGACCTTGCCGAGCGAGCGAACGTCGAGCGACTCGAAGTCCCCGACGCGCAGCTCGACGTTCTCAAGCCCGGCCGCGCGCGCCAGCTCCGCGCCGCGCGCCACCGCCGCGCCCGCCGCGTCCACCCCCGCGACGCGCGCGCCCGGCAGCGTGACGGCGATCGACAGCGCGTTGCCGCCGTCCCCGCAGCCCAGCTCGAGCACGCGACAGCGCGCCGCCGGCGCCGGGTCGAGGCCGAGCAGGCGGCCGACCGCCTCCAGCCGCGCCGGGTGCGTCGAGCTGTACGCGTAGCCGGGGTAGGAGAGCTGCTCGTAGGCGCGGCCCGCCGGCTCGGGCGCGCGCACCTGGCCGGCCGTCAAGACAGCTTGTTCTGGAGCACGTTGATGCTGATCGACTGGGACGGCTTGCCGTTGGAGCCGAGGAAGGTCTCCTCGATCTTGGCGAAGTTGAAGCTGATCTGCTCGATCGGCTGGCCGCTGCCCCGGGAGCTGCCGTCCTGGATGCTCGAGACGAAGACGTTCGTCATCTTGTACTCGAGGTAGTCGGTCACCCGGCCTCTCTTCGCCTTCGCGAAGAAGACCGTCGCGTCCTTGATGTGCTGCCCGGTCGCGGCGGCTCTGAACAGCAGCGGCGACGCCTTGTCGATGTGCTTCGTGATCGTGAAGCTGGAGAAGGAGACCTTGCCCGCCCCGCCCCCGCCGCCGGAGCCGCGCTGCGACGTCGCGCCGATCGAGAACGAGCTGATCGCGATGTCCTCCTTGTGGACCTTGTCGGTCGCCTCGCCCTTGATGCCGTCGAGCTTGAGGAACGTCGAGCCGCCGCCGCCGAAGCCGAACGACGTCGAGCCGATCAGGTCTCTGCCGGCCGAGCCCTGCGGACCCTGTGCGCCGACGGGACCCTGGACGCCCTGCGGCCCCTGCGGACCGCGCTGGTTCCAGGTGATCGTCTGCTCGTCGGAGAGGCAGGCGGCCGCCGGGTTCGGACCGGGGGTGCCCGGGATCGTGGCGGGCTGGCTCGGGTCGATGATCCGCAGCTCGCCCCAGCGCTGGCCGTCCGGGTTCGTGATGTAGCACCCCGTGATCGTCCCGTCCCCGCTGGGGATCGAGCCGATCGCGATCGCCGCGCCCGCGCCGAGCGCGGCGGCCGTCGGAAGCGCCACCTTCAACGCCGCGCGGCGGGAGCGGCGCGCCCGCTCGACCGCCCGCACGATCCGGTTTGCCTCTTCCCGGCTCATCGAGCACGCGAGCCAACCAGACGCCCACGACGCTGTCAAGCGCCGTGGACGCCTGATCCGGCGGCGGCCCTAGACGGATCCGGGCGCGCCCGGCTGCCCGGCCAGCCCGAGAGCCGCGTAGGAGGTTCGTATGGAGCGCCGGCCGCTACGCCGAGCGCCCGGCCACCAGCGCCCGCAGCCGCGCGGTCGCGTCGGCCGGCTCCAGCGGCCGCGCGAAGTGGAAGCCCTGCGCGAGCGGGCAGCCGTGCTCGACGAGGAAGCGCCGCTGCGCCTCGCTCGTCACGCCCTCGGCGACGGTCAGCATGCCGAGGGCGGAGCCGAGCTCGATGATCGCTCTCGTCATCGCCGCCGCCTGCGGGTCGTCGGGGATCCCGCGCAGGAACGACTGGTCGATCTTCAGCACTTCGACGGGCACGTCGCGCAGGCGCGACAGCGACGAGTGGCCCGAGCCGAAGTCGTCGATCGCGAGCCGCACGCCGAGCTCGTGCAGCGCCCGCACGACCGGGTTCGCCCGTTCGGCGTCGAGCATCGCGGCGGACTCGGTGATCTCCAAGGTGAGGCAGCCGGGCGCGACCCCCTCGGCGCTCAACGCGTCGCGCACGGTCGTCGGGAAGTCGGGCCGGCGGAGCTGGCGCGGCGAGACGTTCACGTGCACGTGCGCGTCGAGACCCGCCTCCCGCCACTCGCGCAACTGCGCGCAGACGGCGTTCAGCACCCAGCCGCCGATCGCCTCGATCAGCCCGGCGTCCTCGGCCAGCGGGATGAACTCGTTCGGCCCGACGATCCCGCGCTCGGCGTCCTGCCAGCGCACCAGCGCCTCGAACGCGACCAGATCGCCGGTCGCCGGCGCCACCAGCGGCTGGTAGTGGACGACGAAGTCCTCGCGCTGGAGCGCGCGCCGCAGCTTGCTCGTCAGCGACAGCCGGGCCAGCGTGTGCCGCGAGTCCCCGCCGTACGAGGCGATCCCGCCGCGCCCCGCCTGCTTGACCTCGTACATCGCCGCGTCGGCGTGGCGCAGCAGCGTGTCGGCGTCGCTCGCGTCGTGCGGATAGATCGAGATGCCGATCGAGGAGCCGATCTCGAACTCGGCGTCGGCGATCGAGAACGGCTCCAGCAGGGCGGCCTCGACCTGCTTGGCGACCGCTTCGGCCGCCAGCCGCGGATCGCTCTCCACATCGCTCAGCAGGATCAGGAACTCGTCGCCGCCCTGACGCGCGAGCAGGTCGGTCGAGCGCACGACGCCGCGCAGGCGCACCGCGATCCGCCGCAGCAGCTCGTCGCCGGCGGCATGGCCGAGCGAGTCGTTGACCGCCTTGAAGTCGTCCAGGTCGACGTACAGCAGCGCGACCGCGTGGCCGCTGCGCCGCGCGCGCGCCAGGCCCAGCGCGAGGTGCTCGTCGAGCAGCGCGCGGTTCGGCAGCTTCGTCAAGGGATCGTGGTAGGCGAGGAAGGCGATCTGCTCCTGCGCGCGGCGGCGCTCGGTGATGTCGCTGAAGGCGGTCACCGCGCCGTACGGGCGCGACTCGCCCTCGCGCACGAGCGGATGGCTGGCGATCGACGTCCATACCTCGCTGCCGTCCGGGCGCACGATCTTCAGCACGGCGTCGCGCTGTGGCAGCCCGTCGCGCAGCGCGCGCGCCGAGGGCATCCCACCGCGCGGCAGCGGCGTGCCGTCCTCCTGGAAGGTCCGCAGCGGCCACTCGTCAGCGGTGCGATAGAGCAGGTCCTCCTCCGCCAGGCCGAGGATCCGCGTCGCGGCCGCGTTGCACGACAGCACGCGCCCGTCGGCGCCGTAGATCAGCAGCCCCTCCTCCAGGGCGTGCACGACGCCGCGGTTGCGCTCCTCGCTCTCCGCCAGCGCGGCCTCGGCGATCCGCGTGGCGGTGACGTCAGTGATGATCCCCTGCGTCAGCGCCGGTCTGCCCTGCTCGTCGCGGATCACGGTGTCGCGCTCCCACAGCCACACGACGCGGCCGTCGGCGGCGATCATGCGGTACTCGCAGTCGAACGCCTTCTCCTGGCGGTAGGCGTAGCGGGTCTCGGCGATCACGCGGTCGCGGTCGTCGGGGTGGATGTGCTCCTCCCACACGCCGGTGTCGCCGAGCCAATGCTCGGGCGGATGGCCGAGGAGCTGCGCGACCTGCGGCGAGACGTAGCGGAAGGAGCCGAGCTCGTCCCACTCGGCGACGTAGGTGACGGCGGGGATCGTCTCGATCAGCGTGCGGTAGCGCGCCTCCGCCTCCTCCAGCTCCACGGCGGAGCTGACGCGCGCGGTGACGTCGTGCAGCACGCCGATGTAGCGCCGCGCGACGCCGTCCTCGTCGTGGACGGGGGTGAGGAAGACCTCGTTCCAGAACGGCGAGCCGTCGCGGCGGTAGTTGCGCAGGGTGACCCAGCACTCCTCGCCGGCGCGCAGCGCGGCGGCCATCTCGGCGACCGGCTCGGGATCGGTCTCCTCGCCTTGCAGGATGCTCAGCGAGCCGCCGACGACGTCCTCGGCGCGGTAGCCGGTCAGCAGCTCGAACGCCTCGTTGACGTAGGAGACGGGCCAGCCGCCGCTGTCCGGATCGTGGTCGGCGATCACGATCCCGTTGTTGGTGGCGGCGAGCGCGCGCTCGTGCAGGTCGAGCATCGCGGCGCCGCGGCGGTAGCGCAGGTGCAGCGCGACCTGGCTGGCGAGCGCGGCGACGTCGGCCATGAGGCGAGCGTCGGGCCGCGCGCCGGGCGCGAGGCGCAGCTCGATCACGCCCTCGCAGGCGCCGCCGGCGACGAGCGGGACGGCGACGTGCGGGCCTTCGGCGACGGTCGCCTTGGCCTGGACCGCGCGGGCCGCGAGGTGGTCGTCGGCCGTTGGGAGGGGGACCCTGGCGGGCGGCTCGGCGTCGCCATGGGCGGCGCGCTGGATCAGCAGCTCGGGGCGGTCGGCCGGCAGCTCCCACGCGACGCCGCCGGCGGCGTCGAACAGCGCGGCGAGCACGCCGAGCGCCTCCGCGAGCAGGCCCTCGGGCGGCAGGTCGGCGACGAGCTGGTCGGCGATCGTCTGCTGGGCGGAGAGCAGTCGCTGCGCGGTGGCGGCGGCGGAGCGGTCCTGCGCGCAGGCGTGCTCGCGCAGGATCGCAGCGCGCAGGCGCTCGGGATCGGGCTCGTGGGCGGCGCAGCCATGGGACTGCGCGGCGAGCGCGCCAGCCGCCGGGTCGGGATCGGTCAGCACGAGCGCGACGCCGGCCAGCTCGCAGATGTCGCGCACGGCCGCGAGCGACGCGTCGGAGGGCGCCAGCGCGCAGACGACGGCCTCGGCCTCGCCGCGCGCGAGCATGCCGCTGAGGGCGGCGGGGTCGAGCAGCGGCGCCGCGGCGACGGCGCCCGCGCTGCCGTTGGCCGTGCCGATCGCGTCGACCAGCAGGGATGCAGCTTTCGGATCTCGGTGGACGACGAGCGCGCGCACAGGAGCGGAGTCCCGGTCGGACCGGGCAGATTCACGACGGTACTCACGTGATCGTCAGATCGCGCGCTTTCATTGAGGGTTGCACGCAGGATTGCCGCAAAAGTTGTGCACCGGTGGGAGGGTTGCGTCGCCGTTGGCGCGCGTGCGGTGTCGCCGCGCTCGCGCGTGCGCGCGTATCGTTCCGCTCGCCCGATCCCCGTCACCCGGAGGCGCCCGCAATGACCCCCACGATCCTCGTCGGCTACGACGGCTCCGACCACGGCGACGACGCGCTCGCGCTCGGGCGTTTGCTCGCCGGGATCAGCGCGGCCGAGCTGGTCGTCGCGTGCGCGTATCCCGACGATCCGCTCGGAGAGAGCGCGGCGGCGCACGAGGCGGCGCGGGAGCTGCGCGCGGATGCGGAGGCGAGACTGGACCGGGCGCGGGAGCGGCTGGGCGGGGTCGGCGGCGGCGCGCCCGGTGCGGCCGCGGGGGCCGGCGCGGCCGGCGTAGAGCTGCGCGCGATCCCGGGTGCGTCGCCCTCGCAGGTCCTGCACGATCTCGCCGAGGAGCTGCGCGCGGAGGCGATCGTCGTCGGCGCGACGCACCACGGGCGGGCGCTGCGCCTGCTGACGGGCTCGACCCCGGAGGCGGTGCTGAACCACGCGCCCTGCCCGGTCGCGGTCGCGCCCGACGGCTTCCGCCACGCGCACGCGAGCGGGTCGCCGCGCCAGCTCGCGGTCGCGTTCGACGGCTCGCCGGAGTCACGGCAGGCGCTCGCGATCGCGGCGGAGTACGCGCGCCGGTCGGGCGCGCGGCTGCGGATCGTGACGGCGGTCAACAGCGCGGCGGCGGCCGTCTATCCCCCGCCGCCGCTCGACGTCGCGGCCTACGAGGAGCTGGGCGAGATCGCGCGCGGGCAGGCGCGCGAGCGGCTCGACGAGGCGATCGCGTCGCTCGCCGGCGGCGAGGGCCTCACCGTCGAGGGCGCCGTGCTCGACGGCGACATCGTCGGCTCGCTGCTGGAGGACGCGAAGTCCGACGACCTGCTGTTCACCGGCTCGCGCGCGCAGGGCCCGTTCCGCCGCGTGCTCGTCGGCTCGGTCTCGACCCACCTCCTGCGGGACGCGCCCTGCCCGGTCGTGATCGTGCCGCGCGGGGATCCGGCGTGACGGACGCCGCCCCGCTGGAGCGCCTCCAAGCCGAGTCGGGCCGCCCGTTCCCGACGCTCGTCGCGGCGCGCGAGCGCACCGCCCGGCGCCTCGCCGAGCGCGCCGCGCTGCTCGACGGCCTCGCGATCGAGCCTCATACCACGGTCGCGTTCATGGGCTCGTGGGGGCGGCGCGAGGTCACCGCCGGCTCCGACGACGACTACGTCGTGCTTGTGCGCGGCCCCTCGCCGGCGGGCGACGCGGGCTGGGGTCCCGAGCGTGACACCGCGGCGCGCATCGCGGAGCGCTTCGCGCGCGACCCCGGCGGCTTCGGCGCGCCCGGCCGGCAGGGCATCTTCGCCGAGGTCGTCTACTCCGGCGACCTGATGCGCGTCGGCCTCGACGACGACACGAACACGAACCTCACGCGCCGCATGCTGCTCGTGCTGGAGTCGGTCGCCGCCTGCCACGCCGACGTGCTCGACGGCGTCCGGCTCGACGTGATCTACGACTACGTCCGCGACGCGCTGCGCGACCAGCGCCCGCCGCGCTTCCTGCTCAACGACCTCGTGCGCTACTGGCGCACGATCGGGGTCGACTTCGTCGCGAAGGACCGCGAGCGCGGCGGCGCCGGCTGGGGACTGCGCAACGCGAAGCTGCGCACCTCGCGCAAGCTGCTGTTCGCCAGCGGCCTGCTGCCCGTGCTGCGCTGCCATGAGCTGCGCGCCGAGGCGATCGCGCCGTTCCTCGCCGTGCAGTTCGCGACGCCGCCGACCGACCGGGTCGCCGACGCGTTCCTGCGCTACGGCGCGGTCGAGGCCGGCGCCGAGGCGCTCGCCGCGTACGACGCGTTCGTCGCGCTGCTCGACGACGAGGCCGCGCGCGCCGAGCTGGGCGCGCTCGACTCGCGCGCCGCGGCCGACGCGTCGGCGCGCTGGCGCGAGGTCGCCGAGCTCGGCGCGGCGATCGAAGCGCGCCTGCTCGCGCTGCTGTTCGAGACCGAGCTGGGCGCGGTCACGCAGCGCTATGCCGTGTTCTGAGCGGGGCGGGCCGGGCGCGGGCGGCGCTACGCCGCCGGCGCCTCGAGCACCCACGGCACGCCGGCGCAGCGCTCGAGCACGGGCAGGAACGTCTCGGCGTCGGCGGCGCGCAGGGGGACGTGCTCGCCGTCGGACTCGATCGAGGAGACGTGAACCTCGGCGAGGCGGTCGGCGAAGGCGTCGAGCAGCTCGTGGGCGAGGGCCATGGTCGGATCGTGCAGGTGCGCGTGGGCGACGTCGAAGCAGAAGCGCGCGTCGGGCAGCAGCGCGAAGAAGCGCTCGAGCTCGGCGGCGGTGCGCGCGTCGTCCTTGCGCGGGTCCATGTTCTCCAGCCGCACGCGCGCGCCGAGGTCGGCGAACGCGGCCGGGTCGCCGAGCGTCTCGGGGTGCAGCACGATCCCGTCGACCTGGGCGGGGACCGCGGAGAGCGCCGTCGCCAGCGCGGCCGGCGTGCCCTCCCACCCCTTCGACGGCCCGTGCACCGAGATGTGCCCGAACGGCAGCTCGCCGGCGTCGCCGAGGAAGCGCAGCAGGCCTGGCAGCTCCCGCGCCGACAGCGCCGAGAGCTCGACGACGTCGAGCGAGCAGGACTCCGCCGCCGCCACCAGCCGCGGCCAGTCGCCGCGCGCGCCGACCATGTAGCCGGTCGACGGCCCGACGAGCCCCGCGTTCAGGCCGAGCAGCTCGCCGACGGCGCTCATCGCGGGGAGGGCTTCGGCGGTGACGGACACGGGAACGACCCTACCCTGCGGGCGAGACGGAAGCGCGCGCTTGCGGCGGGCGGTGGCACGAGGGCGGCAGGCGGGGCTGCTCGCGGGCGCGCTGCTCGCGGCAGGCGGGCTGATCGCGGGGTGCGAGCACGCGAAAAGGGCCGGCGCCCTTGCGGACGCCGGCCCCGCTTCACTTCCGCGCGCATACCCTCCGGCTTTTGCGCGCGCGGCTCGCTTCACCCCGGCCCCGACCCGGAAGCGGGCGCCGTGCACGGCGCCCACTCCCGGTGTCCCCCACGGGCGGGGCCCGGTCCGTGGATCAGTGTCTCTTCTTCTTTCTCACCTTCGTCTTCGGCAGGTGGATCGTGGCGCTCGGGTTGGTCGACTTCGCCGTCAAGGCCCCTCTCTTGAGCGCGGCCTTGGCAGCCGAGGTCAGCTTGAGCTTCACGCTCCCGCTCCCGCCCGCGGCGACGCTGTAGGACGCGGTCGCGACGGTGATCGTCTTCTTGACGAGCCTCGTCTTCTTCCCGTGCTTGACACGGACCTTGATGACCGCCTTGAACGTCAGCTTGCCGCTACAGGCCGGCTGGCCCGCGAAGCCGCTGCATCTCAGGCTCACCAGCAGGGTCTTGCTGTTGAAGCCGGCGAAGCTGATGCTGGGCGGCGGGCACTTGGTGAGGTCCTGCGGGCAGACCCCGCCACCCCCGCCGCCACCGCCACCGCCGGACGAGTTCTGCGTGAACGTGGCCGTGACGCCCGTATCGGCGCCGAGGTTCACGTTGCAGGTGCCCGTGCCCGAGCAGCCGCCGCCCGACCAGCCGGCGAACGTCGAGTTCGCGTCAGCCGCGGCCGTCAGCGTGATGCTCGTGCCGTTGTTGAACAGGGCGCTGCACGTCGCGCCGCAGGCGATGCCCGCGGGCGAGCTCGTCACCGTGCCGGAGCCGGTGCCGTTCTTGGAGACGGACAGCGTGTGCTGAGCGACGAACGTCGCGGTCACTGTCCGGTCCGACGTCATGTCGACCGTGCAGTTGGTCCCGGACGCACTGTCGCATCCGGTCCAGCCGCTGAACACGTTGTTCGCGTCGGGGGTGGCCGTGACCGTGACGCTCGTGCCGTCGTCGAACTGTGCGCTGCACGTCGCGCCGCAGGCGATCCCGGCCGGCGAGCTCGTCGCGGAGCCGGAGCCGCTCTTGTCGACGGTCAGGGTGTGGGTCGTGACGGTGGGACTGAACGTCGCCGTGATGTTCTTCGCGGCGTCCATCGGCACGTCGCATACCGTCGCGGTCGTGCACGCACCAGCGTCGGGGCCAGACCAACCGTCGAACGTCATGCCAGCATCCGCGGTCGCAGTCAGCTCGACCGTGTCGCCATCGATGTAGTTGTCGGAGCAAGTGCCACCGAAGCCTCCGCAACCCGCGATCGCACCATGGTCAGCAGCGACGCTCCCTGTGCCGGTTCCGGCGGCCGTGACGGTCAGGGCATCCATTCTGAGCCCGGGGTCGTGCGACCAGATCTCGACAGAGTTCGTGTCGTTGTTGGAGACGTAGATGTGATCGGCCGCGCCGTCGACAGCGACGCCGCTGAGTCTCGAAAGCGTAGACCCGAATGGCGTGCCCGAGACCTGGTTGTCGGCGCTGTCGTAGACGAGAATGCCGAAGTCGATACCGATGTAGACGTCACCGTTCACCAAATCGACGGAGACATCGTTTGCTGCATTGAAGTTAGTGTCAAAGAAACTCGGCGGATCCACAAACTCCGGCGTACCAACCTGGCGCGCATACTTCACGGTCTCGCCCTGAGAACTGTTTCCGTACAGGTTTCCCGCAGAGTCAAACGCGATGTGAGCGAGCCCCTGATCCGTACCGAGTGGCGTGTCCCCTCGGGATGACCCATCCGCTGCGTTGAGGCGGATCATGCCGCCCGAGTCTCGATTCGAGATCCACAGGTCGCCGTTCGTCGGATCAACGGCGACACCCGTCGTGTGGCCCGCGAGAACGGAGGTCACCTGCCACATGAACGTTCCGTCGCTTCTGAAGGCCGAGATGAGCGAGCCGTTCTCGCCGACGACGTACACGTTGCCCTGCGTCGCCGTGCTCGAGTTGTCGACCGCCACGGAGTCCTCGAAATCGTCGAACCCGAACGTCCCACCCGAGCCCGCCGGAACCGTGAGCTGGCTGAGGTACTTGCCATATCTGTTGAAGCGGTCGACGACGTTGTTCGCCGCGTCGATGACGTAGACATCACCGGTACTCGTGTCAACCGCCATGCGCTCCGGCACCATCACTCTGGCCGGCGTGTACGAGCCGTCGAACGAGGTCGCCTTCACGAATGCCGACGCCGGCGTCGCAAGCGCGAGCGCGCCGAGCAGCGCCAGCGCGGCGGCCAGGGCGACGCGCACGCGCACGCCCACAAGGTTGGTGCCGACGGTCGCGGACGCCCTGGTGTGCGCCGAGGTGCGACCCCACATCGATGCGCGGGTCAAATCGCGTTTCACTGCCCTCTCCTCTCATCCTCTGCCCCGCCCGAGACGGGGCTCGCGTGCATCAGACCCATGACGGGTCGCGACGGCGCACTGTCGCCGTGCCGGACACTATAAACAGGTCTATTTCCGAATACAATACCAGTGCGTCAACGGTGTCTGGGGGTCCTGTGCGGTTTGGGTCGTGGGCAGCCGGTGATCCGCAAGGGCTGGGCGACCTGGAGGACCTTGCCGTTCTGGGCGATGTAGTCCAGGCTGGCCTTCGCGGCCCGGTTGCGGGCGCTGCACAGGTTCGCCGCGGCACCAACGGAGCCGTGGGTGCTGTCGCCGTAGAGCTTGAGCGTGAAGGATCTGATCGGGACGTCGGGGGCGGTCGCGAACGTCGTCGAGAGATGCACGCCGCCGGGGATCGACACGCGGCCGATCAGGTCAAAGGCGACCTGGCCGCGCAACGCGACGAACAGATCCGGGATCGGATGACCGTTTCTGACGAAGTAGACGCTCCCGCGCAGGGGGTGGGCCAGCAGCGGTGTGACCGCGCTCGCCGTCCCCGCTCTCGCATGCGCACACCGCGCGATATCCGACTCGAACTGCTGGCGGGTGCACGCGTCGTTGATCACCGTGAGGCGCGCGTCGATCGTCGTCGGCAACGTCACCCGCACATACCGCACATTCGCCTGCCCCCTAGAAGGCATCGTCAACGTCGTCGAGAGCGGCGTCGGCCGACCCGTGGTCAGATGCCCTCTGCCACCGACGGTGAGGACCATTCTCGGCTTGAAGCCAAGATTCGCGCACTCCGCCGCCTGGAACCGCTGACTCACATGCGCCATCGCACCCAGAGTCGACTGCACCACCCCAAAGATCGTCTTCGGAGCGCAACTCGTCGGGTTCAAGAAGAACCCAGGCCGGTCCACATTGACCCGCACATCACGCACATCCAACGGAATCCCCTGCAAGATCGTCGGCAACGGATCACTCACAATACTCACATCCGCGCTGTGCTTATCCACAAACAACGCCGAACGCACCACCACATTCCCCAGATCGAACGGCCCAGCAACCGCCGGCACCACGATCGAAACCCCAAACGGCGCGCCCTTATACGGACCAGTCAAATACGCCCGACCGGCCGTGATGAAAAACGGATTCGAACCCGCACCCGCCCCGGTGGTCACATCACCAATCCGCGAGCTCTCAGGACACGACCCCGCCGCCGCCTGCGCATCCGAACACAACGGCACGCTCGCGATCTTGCCCGTCAACCCAGACGGCATCAACACCGACAACCCACCCAACTCCTGATCCACATCACCACGCGTCAACCGCAACAAAAACGACGACGACGACCCAGCCCGATTGCTCAACGTACTCGCACCGAACCCCGGCGCGAACGACACCGGACACGACTGCCCACTCGCATCCTGACCGACCGTAAAGCTCGGATGCGACTCCACCGATCTCCCATTCCAACCCGTCAACACCACATCACCCGTATACGTCCCACACTCCTCCGGCAACGACAACGGCGCTCGCGGGCCACTCTTGAGGTCGAGGTGAAGTCTCGTAAACGGCGTCTGCGGATTGTTATCAAACGTCGTCGTGATCTGACCCGTATCCGGATTCAATCTGCCCTCACCAGACAACTTGATCGTCACTCCGTCAGCACTGGCAACCAGATAGAGAGCGATCAGCGAGTGCGAGGGATTGTCGAACGGACTCGCGAGATACACTCCGCCAGTCACCGGATCCGGCAACAACGGCGTGTTGATCGTCACCGTGCCGATCTTTGATGCATCGGGGCAGGTTGGCGTGCTATCCTCGTTAAGCGCGATCTGTGCGGGGCCGCATCCCTGCAGCCCATCTGCCGAGCTCGGATTCACTCGCACGCCCGCAGGCAACGTCACCGACGCGCTCTTCAAATCCGACTCCCCAGTAACGGAGGGATCATCATTCTGCGGCAACCCAACATCAAAGCTAAACCCAACCGGCCCACCTGCCCGCCCAGGCTCAGGCTGCATCTCGAACGACGGCGCGAACGGCACTCTTTCACACCCCGAGATCCCTACCTGCGGACCCTGCTCTACCGGCGGATATGGATAAAACGGAGCCTCGTGCGTATACCACGAAGCACTCTGATACACCCCAGGATGCACCCAGGAATCCACCC
>Ga0207664_10000107_pt1 | contig 73083 bp, 76 predicted proteins | sample LARL83metaG_FD_184349 | JGI IMG/M metagenome (GOLD analysis project Ga0207664, IMG submission 184349) | Corn, switchgrass and miscanthus rhizosphere microbial communities from Kellogg Biological Station, Michigan, USA - LAR L8-3 metaG... | ecosystem: Host-associated > Plants > Roots >...
ATGATGCCGTTTGGATCGCGGCCACAAAGCCCTACTCGGTGCAGCGCATTAATCCTGCGACCAACGAGATCGATGCCACCGTCAGCTTGCCCGGCGAGGCATGCTCAGGTTTGGAGTTCGGGTTCGGCAGTATCTGGGCTCCGGTCTGCGGTAAGAAGCCTGCGCTCGCGCGAGTCGATACCCATACAAACAAGATCAGTTCGATTCTTCCGATCGCCGCAGCGGGCGCCGAGGGCGGAATCACCGCGAGCGGCGACAGTATTTGGATCGTCACCGACAAAAACGGCACACTCACCCGCATCGATCCGCTGACGAATTCCGTTCGGCAGAAAGTCGCCATCCCGCCTGGCGCCTACAATCCGCTATTCAGCGACGGCATTGTCTGGATCACAAGGGTCGAGAGCAATGTCCTCGTTGCAGTCGATGCCTCCAGCGGTGGAGTGCTTGCGACGATTCCGGTGGGGCCGAAACCTCGGTTTCTAACTGCGGGGGGAGGCGCCATCTGGACTCTGAACCAGGGCGACGGAAGTATTAGCCGGGTCGACGTCGCCACGAAAAAGGTCACGGAGACGATCGCCGCGGGCATACCCGGCTCTGGCGGTGACATCTGCTACGGTGCCGACGCAGTCTGGGCAACCGTGCTTGACATTCCGCTCACTCGTATCGATACGAAAACAAATCAAGTCAGGCATCAGTGGGTCGGGTCGGGTGGCGACTCGGTCCGCTTCGGGTTCAATTCAATTTGGATGACGGATTACCATCGCGGACTGCTCTGGCGCATCCCGCAGTCGGAATTGCAGCATTAGACCAAGCTCCAGTCTAGCTTTTGGGTCTAGTTCGACCGCCAGGCCATGTGAATTGTCATCGGATGCGCTAGTACTGTAAAATTCAAAGATTGAGCGGGAGTAGCTCAGTGGTAGAGCGCGACCTTGCCAAGGTCGATGTCGCGGGTTCGACCCCCGTCTCCCGCTCCAGATTTTTGCTTTCAAACCTGCTAGTTCCCGGCAAAAATGGACTTTTTCCGCACGGAACGCTAACGTAGGGCAGGGGCGCGGTACCCAAGTGGTAAGGGAGAGGTCTGCAAAACCTTTATGCGTCGGTTCGATTCCGACCCGCGCCTCCAATCCTTCCTTGCAGTTGCTTGTCTGGCTTGCCGTTAGCCCCAATCTGACATTTCGTGCTGGTTGGGGCTCAATGGGGCAAAATCGGCCAAATTTGGCGCCAGGGGCGGACAAAAAGCGGACAGGATTTTGACCTTTCAATTTGGCCTCCCTAGCTGCTCACTCGCTGCCTTCTCGGCAGCTTTCAGAAACTCGTCATACAGCAGCATCGCGCTGCGCTTATGCTCAGCCGTTGGATGGACGTATCGCTGCACCAGACGAATCGAGCTGTGGCCGAGGATCGCCGCTAGGGTGGCGAGGTCGATCCCAGCCTGCGCGAGGCGGGTTGCGAAGGTATGGCGGAAGTCGTAAAGGACGAACGAGAATACGATTCCGGTTTTTGACCCTGCTACGCAAACTCGGTCATGCGCCCCATTTACTCTAGTAATGTGCCGGCCCGGATTTCGAGGCGATGGGAAAACCCACTTGGAATCGCCCGCCATCCGGCGGGCGAGAATTCCTCGGCTCTCACTCGTCAAGTCAAGAGTGCGTCGCGCCGCCGGTGACTTCCCGCCTGTAATCTGCAACTGCCCCCGGTCGAGATTTACATCCGCCTTGCGAAGGCATGCAACTTCGTCCGGACGCATGCCTTGATTCAGGATGAGCCGCCCGAGGTCGCCGAGGTCTCTGTGTTTCGCCGCGCGCGAAAAGTATTCCCGTTCCTCCTCAAATGTGAGCACGTGCATGCGAATAGCATCAGCATCTGAGGGGATTGTCACGTTGCGGACGGGGTTGTCCCTAGCCCAGCGCTGCTTGACTGCGTAACCGAAGAATTTCGAGAGGGCGTGCAGATCGTGACGCAAGGTGATGTCCCGAATTCCGTGCTCATTCACTCGCCACGCCTTGTACTCCTCCAGGCGCCCCGGATCGATCAGACTCACAGGCTCTCTTCCAAGAAACTGTTTCGCACTGGTGAGGCTGGTGGCGATCCGGTGATAGCTGTTTGGGTGTGCTCGGTATTCCATCTTTGCCCATTCAAGAAAACTTCGAGCCGCCTCATTGAACTCCCGGACCTGGATCTTTCGTGACGGCCTTCGCCCCTCCCGCAGCTCCTGGCGATGTTCCGACTCCCTGTCTTGAGCCGCCCTCATGTTTTGTTTTGTGGCGGCCAAGTCGGTTGTTCCGCTGTATTCCTTGCCGTCCAGCTTGAAGCGGTAGTTCCATTTCCCGTTGCGACTCCTCAGTGACATGGCTTGTCTCCCGGATTTGGGATTGCATCCAACTTTCAACGTGTGTCTTCGGATACCATATTCTCCTGCCAACTTTCAAATATGCCGGCCCTCTCCCCTGTGACCTCCAGTCTGCGAGTGTGGAGGGCGAGAGGCCCAGGTCGTCTGCCACCTCCTCTGGCGAAAGCAAACTGCATCTCAGACTCGTCGCACGCTTCTCGAATTTTGTGCTGTCCAACATCAGCTAGTGGTCTGTGGTTAAAGCATCACTCTAGGAGCGACTGCTTTCTTCTGTAAAGCCGATGATTGTCCGAATTTTGTCCGCCGGACAAAATGGAGGCTGGAAGGTGTGGATGGGAATGGGGATTGCGTAAACGCTAGATACGTGTCCGAGGAGTTCCCGCGGACGAAGCAATGAACGAGGGAGTTGCTTTCCTGTACTTGTCTTCTGCCCTCGAAAACCGCTTTCGAACTGCGCGTCGGAACCTAGGATGACTCAATGCAGTTTTCCAAGTCTTGATCGCGGCCGTGGGATGTTGCTTGTTGTATTCCGCCAAGGTCCGGGCCGCTTCACGTTCCAGATTACTCCGAACTGGGAGGTTCTTATCGTCCAGAAGAGCACTGATTTTAAAGATTTCAGTTTGTGGCAAGTATTTTGTCGGGCACTCCTTTCGCGCCTCTGCCATCAACTTGCCAACTGTTACTTCGAACACTGAGAGCGGCGCTGAGGAACAAATGGGCAGCCGCCGAACCGCTGACTGTACTCTGCTCTCAGGCGCATCTGAGATGGCAGCCTGACGTAGATTCTTGCTCCCTGAGGCGATTCGGATCGCTGCATGACCGAGTGCTACCGTGGCTGCGTGGGCAATATTCTTCTGACAAGCCCACCAGGCAGCATTAACATTCATCCACCCCCAGTGTGCACGTGCACTCCAGGGATCGAAATTCTCGTCTATTCCGCGTTTGGAGACTCTCTCTTGGGGAGAACGGCCGTTGCGGTCGCAGCCAAAGTGATGTAACGAAATCGAGTCTGCGTCAGTCTCAATCTGAGCCTTGACCCACTCGAAAAGATCATCGCCTATCTTGCGGCGATTAGCCATGGCGATGCTGACGTAGCTGTCGCAAGCATCACAGAACAAGACAGTTACTTGTTGCCATTCGGGTGCTTGGCCGATCTCTTCTGGGGATTCGTAATGGATCCTGAACAATCTCTTGAATGCCAAGGTCACCTGTGGGAGCAGATTTGCGCTAACCGCCACGGTGGCGCGGGACAGGATTGTACCCCTTGAGTTTTCCGAGCGTTCGGGAGCTTTCTGAGGTTCTAGCGCCTGCCGGCTGGAGCGCGTACCGGCCGAAGTCCTCTCTGTGCTATATACAAATGCCATCCTGACGTTGGCCAGTCGCTGTCGCGACGAGATTGCATCAGAAGATCGCCGGCTCGGAACAATTCGAGAGTCCTAGTCTGGAGCGGTCGTCCTCTTGGCCTTTCGTGCGAGCGCTTTCCGAACTCTCGCCTTTGCGGCCGCCTTTGACGCTTTAATTGCAATCTCCTTGCATCGTCTGGGACCTAATTTTTTGGCCCGAGCCTTTCCTCCAAGTCTGGCCATATCTGACCGAATTTTCTTAATCAATTCTTCGTCCATCTTCGCAACATTCTACACCTTGCAAGTAAGGTCACAGATCAGGAATTAACGATTTCCCTTGCTACCTTGCCAGCATGGTGAGATATTTTTACAGTGAAGCGGGCTGAGTGGTGCTACCAACACCACCCAGCCCTGACCACAGTCGCCTAACAAGGAGGCAACAATGGCTAGACAGCAACGTAGCACCACTTTCACTCAAGAATCCACCCGCCCCATTGCTCGGGTCGGACTCTACGCCCGAGTCAGCACCCTCAACAATCAAGATCCAGAAATGCAACTCGCCGAACTCCGGGAATATGTCGGGCGCCGCGGCTGGCAGATTGTTGAGGAATTCACGGACCAAGGAGTATCAGGCTGCAAGGAGTCGCGGCCAGCACTCAATCGGCTCATGGCGGATGCTTGCCGGAGGCGCTTTGACGCTGTGCTGGTCTGGAAGATCGATCGCTTCGGAAGATCACTGAAGCACTTGGTGAACGCTCTTGCAGAACTCGCCGCTCTGGGAGTTGCATTCATTAGCCTGCGTGACAACCTTGACCTCAGTACGCCATCCGGCAGGCTCATGTTCCAGATCATTGGTGCCATGGCCGAGTTCGAACGGGCGCTGATCCAGGAGCGGGTCCGTGCTGGGCTGCGGAATGCACGCGCCAAGGGCAGACGACTAGGGAGACCGCGCATGATCGTGGACGCCAGTCAGATTGCCCGTCTTCGCTCGGAGGGACGCTCCTGGGCACAAATCACGGACGAGATAGGGGTGAGCAAGGGAACGGCTCAGAGAGCCGTTGTAGGCTTGCCCAAAACTCTCTAGCTGGGTTTTTGGTTGTCCGCTGTCGCGGTCAGGAGACTTTGAGTGTAATGGGGAGTTTCGCCAACTACCAACAGGCTTGGATCCATCCGTGGTGGCGCAGTTTGAAATGCACAGGGATTTCGACAAGGCGTAACCTACAAGCATGGCCGAAGAAAAATGCCCCAAGCACAACGTTCCGCTAAAACTGCGACGAAACGTGCAAACCGGCGAACTTGCCTTGGCATGCCCATTTTGTGATGCGGAACAGCCACCCAAGAAGCGCGAGACCAGTGGGGTCGGTCACAAGACAAACAAGACCAGTCCTTGAGGATTTTGAGTGCAATGGGGATTTGTCGCCAACCACTCGTCGAATCGCTGGCAAAACCTGCTGCAACATCTCTTTGAAGGGGCGACCGCGTTTACCAGAGCAGGTGGGATCAAAACCTCACTTCTAACTCGTCAGATCGCAACAAAGCAAAATCCTGTTTGGGCGCAATACCCCCGGCGCACAGCGATGCGGCTGTCGGAAATTCAAGGCTAGCGCCCTTCTTTAACTTGCCGGCGCCCGCACATCCCCAAATCGTCCAATTGGCGTGAATCACAAACGGCCCACGTCCGGCCATCTCGGCACGAGCCTCATTTGTGTCCAGTTCGAGAAGCAGATCGGCCATTCTTATATGAATAATCGACGATTCATGGGGTGCGAGACTCTGGACGAAAAGAGCATTGCCCAGGCACACTGTTCCCATCTTCTTGGGGAAATTTCGCCAACTCCCATCAGACCTCCGCAGGTCGAACGTAATCCCCGGGCCATCGCAAGTGCCTGACCACATCAAGATCGTGTTTTTCCCCGTGTTCGTCATGACTAAGGTAAACAACACACAGGACAGTGGCAGGTGTTCAGCCAAACAACTCTTAAGTGGAAGAGACCCCGGGGACTCTAGGGTTCCATCCTGACTAAGGTCAACGGTAAGTCCCTTGTCTGAAGAGGCGTGACCTAGGGGTGTTTGCGGCATTGACGTTCTCTCCTGTCCAATGGCGGCGCCCAGCATCAGCACTGAAAGTGCGATTGCGCCAGACACGAGCCAACGACCAGCCCACTTCAAATCCAGAGAGTCGTCCACATTTTTCTCGACTATTTCCTTGAAACTCCGAGAGTCTCCCCTAGAACGGAGCGGCGGAACAATCTTGCAGTGAATGGCGCAAACCAGGCGATTACACTCAAAATCCCCGACAAAGGGTCAATGAGTGAAATAGGGATGTTTCAACAGCTAGGAGGAGGGTAGAGCAATTGGCTTCGGCTTCCTTCACGCTGTCGCGTCCGAACTGGCGAGTTGATTGCACATTTCGTGAATGATCTCTTGTCTGATCTCATACTCCAGAATGTCGGTGTCGGTTGCTGCGCCGAAGGTTCGTGATTCCAGCACTTCGGTTTGTTTCCGTAGGAGTTGGCCGAGTTCCTTGCGGAGGGCTTCGGCTCGAATACTGTCCATGGGTGCCTCCGTTTTTGCGGCGAAGCGGCACCTTGGGTCTTAGACCCATTCTCGCGGCGCAACAGGGTCAGGCAGCGTGTGCGTATCGGGCATCGGCGCAAGCCAGGAGAGCCATCATTTCGTCTAGCGTAGCGATGTCGAACGCTCGCATCGAACCGGCGTGCTCCAGCCTGTCCCGCACAGATTGACGGGGATTGAACAACTTAAGTCGAATGTCATGATCGTGAGCCCATCGCTGCAGAAACACGAGCATACCCAGACCTCCGCCTGTGATGACTGTGACTGCCGAGAGATCGAGGATAATGATTCGGGCATCGCTTTGTAAGTTGACCGCCTTACGTAATTCGAAAGCCTCTTCGCTCCGGACAATTCGGCCTTCGCATTCAATGACTGCCATTTCGCCGATGTTCTCCATATGGACAATCAGCATGTTCTGCTCCTGCCTTAGCCGCTTGTGGTGACTGCAAGTGTCGTGCCATGATTTGCAACTTGTATTTTGTGTGGGTCTGCGTTTGGATCAGTCGAACTACTAGGAGTTTTCGGCCAGAGGCGAGAAAATTTGGGCTACATCAAATGCTGTATTCGGCATAATTTGCCTGTAACCAGAGATGAGCGTAATGGGGATGTTTCGCCACTGATGCGTTTCGGGGGAATCTCGCCAGGCTCGCAGCGTAGGTCATTGTGCGTCTGCTAACATGCGTCTGAATCTTTCGGCGGATGCATCGTGCCCGGTGAAACTGACGTGGTAAATTGGGCCATCGCCGTAGCAGGAGAAAGAACCCGAGAAATCCTGCCCCACCCAGCACTCCAAGATCTGCCCGCTAATCTTGACTTCAAAGATTTGCACACCACGATGTCCAGCCTTCTCATAACCAGCTACTTCTTTCTGAACTAGATCCCGTCGGGTGCCGCCATCCTGCTGGTTTCTCCATCCTCTGATCTCAAATGCGGTGAAAAAGTCATCGCCTGGGCGCAACGGGCCGGGGAAATCTCTGACCCAGAATTGGTCTCCGCCTTCATAACCGTGAGGAGTGTACCAGTAGTAGATGGAGAATCTTACTCCGTTGACGGTGATGTAATTGCCGTGTCGATAGTGCCACGCGATCGCCCTCAGCTCGGGTGCCGATTTTGCCAGAGCCGTGGCGAGAGAGACCGCGAGAATGATGAGGGCAAGAATGTTGATCCGCCGAACCCAGCGTGGCTGTCCTCGATACCAGCCCCGAATGCGTCTCATTCCACAGGTCGCTCCTCGGACTCAGAGTCATCATTGTAAATTAGCTATGAATGACGTGAGGTGTTGTAACCCGCGTTTTGCGCTCTGACTGTCAATTGACGAAATCAGGCCTTCTCACAAGCTTGCGCTTTTACTTCGCCTTTTTCGGTCTCGGTGAGCGCTATCGAGATTTATCAACAGTTGGGGAATCCCACTTCGGTTCAAGGTGCTCGGAAAAGCTTTCTACTCCGCCGCCGGTCCTGAGACGACGGTCAGTACTACCTTCGTGGTGGTGTAGGAAATCGCGAAGTGTTCCGAGGAGTTGATCGGGATCGTCGTATTTGAGAACGTTCCAACCACGGGACTTGCCGATACGACGGTGAAAGTCTGTCCGACAGTCGGAGTGAAGCCGTTGAGCAGCGGCGCCGCGAGAGTTCCCGCCAGCGTCGCATGGCCGGCTTTGAGTTGACTGTACTGCGTTCCAACGGTCGGACCGCCGATGCCAGTGGAGAGGATTCCGGTCGGCCACTGAGTGTAAGTGCCGGTGACCTTCGCCTGCGCCGAATTTCCTGGATCGCCAACCGAGAACGTTGCGTGGCTACCGCTCCTCACGCCCACCCCTAGATCCCCCGAGACCGAACCCGCTCCCAGAAGGATTCCGCCATTAATTCCGATTTGACTCACGAGCGTACCGTCATTGGTGGTCTTGCCAGCGTTCTGCTGGTAGCCGAAGCCCGCACGGAATATTACTTTACTGCCCTTCCCCACCGTGAGCTGTCCGTTGTTAATCAGGCTGTTACTGGGACTGAACTTCGCGAAGTTCATGATGCTTAGCGTCTTCTGGTTCGTGTTGAGTGTGGCGAAGGCGTCGCTTCCGCCGGCATTCTTGAATGTCCCGCCGGAGAGTGTCACCGTCGCGTTGTTCGTGGTGATGTTCTGCGCCGGGCCGGTGATGATTAGATTCGAGTCAAGCACCCACTGGCCGCCGGTCAGGGTGCCGCTGCTGTTGATCTGCGTTACCGATCCAACCTTGAACTCTGTGTTCGGCAAGATGTTCAGCGCGCCCGCCATACTGAACGCGCCGGGCTGGGTGAATCCCACTTGCGTCGTCAGCGCCCCCTTGGAAGTAATGCTTTTCAGATTCGCTAACGCATTTGTGCCAGTGGTGGAGTTGATAATCTGTCCGCCCCCTACTTGCGTGACGCTTGCCGAAAGCGTCGTGATGCCGCTGGAGCTGGCCGGGAAATAAATGCTGCCAAAGGTGGCGATGTAAGTGCCGCCGGTCAGCGTGTTGGTTGTGGCGTTGTAGTTCAGGAACGAATTCGCCGGGGCCTGAATCGTAAGATTGCCGCTAATCGCCATCAACGTTCCGGTGTTATTCAAGCCCGCGCTGCTCACATTAATAAATAGATTGCCAGCTGCATTACTGGCGATGATCGTGCCATTGTTGACGAGTCCCATCGCGCCGTTACCGATGTTGCCCACGCCCTCGATCGTGTTCGCGTTTGTCAGCACTTCTGTTCCGCTGCCGGATGCCCCCGTGATGTAGTTGGGGCCGGTATAGAGGAGGTTGATGATCCCGGTGCCCGATAACGACTGGCTTCCCGTGATTAACAGATAAGTGTTTGTGCCTGCCGACTCCAGATCGATGATGCTTTGGTTTGCGATGGTGCCGCTTACGTTAAGTGCGACTCCGTCCTTGATTTTGAGGAAATCGTTCGAGTTCTCCAGCGTCAGCTGGCCGATGGCAAGGCTGAAGTCATCGGTAGAAATGGCCGCAGCCGTATTGATCACAATATTGTCCCCCGTGACCGGCACGCCGTTGCTCCACTGCTTTGGATCGCTCCAATTGCCAGCGTTGCCGGTCCAGGTGTCAGTTTGCGCTGAAGCCAGGCTGGCGAATACAAAAAAGACCAGCACGGCGAGAACAATGCGAACAAACTTCCGATCACCACAGCAAAGACTTGGGAGCATGGAGGACTACCTCAGCAAATAGACTTGGCCGCCGTTCGCGGAGACTTTGACACGGTAAGAAATGCCGGCGAAAAGCCTGGGACGGGCCTACGCATCATAGCCCACCGTCAAAGAGTGTCAAGATGCAGGAACTTGCGCAGTCGATTTAACGCCCCACAACTGTTGTAATCAGGCGATAGCGCTCGTTGAGGGGTTTTGAGCGTAATGGGAATATTTCAACAGCCACAGGCAGGGAACATCTAACGGCGAGCGAAAGCTTCGTCTAGTTGGCGTATAACGTCCCGCAACTCAGAGCACTCTTCGTCGGTTAGAACTGTTTGCTTATTCTCTACACGCCGCAGGGCGATGCGAGACTCGCCCAAAAACTCCGTGATTGGTACTGTCGCAACCACCCGGCTGGCAGCGAGCACATCTTGGCTCAATTCCACGGCGCCACGATTGTTCAACTTCGTACTAATCGCGACGAGGTAGTCGTAGAGTTGTTGGTTGTCGCGCAGCCGCATTTCCGCTCCCCTTTCCCCAGAGTGCTTTTCAGGACAAGTCCCGTCTCAAGCTGAGATGAGTGTAATGGGGATTTTTCGCCAGCTACGTGCGAAGCTGGTCACACGAATCTGTAATTTCAATCACTGCAACCCATTCCTCCACGACCCAACATGAACGATGGGGATAGGAGATTGTTGTGGCTTGCTTTTCCTGCCGATCAGAAAACGTAAAGGCGTTTACTAGCGAAATCAATATTCACTTTCCCGGTAAAGCAAATCAGACCAAGAGCCTCCTTGCATACCCGAAGCTTCTTGTCTGTTTGGACTGCGGCTTGGCTGATGTTTTGCTGAGTGAAGACGAACTACGAAATCTTAGGGAAACGGATTCGTCGGTGCGCGGCGAAATCGTCGCGGAGTGAATGTAAGTCTTCCGCCAAACTCCCCGCTCGGGGATCAATAAGTGCAATAGGGATGTTTCAACAACAACGCGAAATTGCTCTACCGAAAGTGAATTCGTCTGACGATTGCGCTGAGGTAAGGCGTTACCGAGAGTACTAGAGCGGCACCGAGAAACCACCTGCTGGACCTTGCCCAATTTCCATTTCCGAGCAGAGCGGCTAAAAGAACTGGAATCGCTAGCGATCCGATAATGCTCCCCAGTAGCGTGGCGTTTAAGGTCGAACCAGACGCGGGTAAGACCCGCTCGACGCAAAGAGCAACACCGCATGTGATTCTAAGTCCAATCCAGAACCACTGCTCGATGGTAACAATTGCGGGTGTCGGTGCATCTCGCACTTCAACAACCCGTGCGTGAACGTGTCCACAGTTACAACAAACGGCACTTCTGGGGGGATTTGCAGTGCCGCAGTTATTGCAGTAAACGGCGTCGTTCGGCGTTCCCGTCGCACTCATCGCATTCTTGTCGCACTCTACTCCGAACCAGACGGAACGTCCAGAGTCACGGTCAGTTGACGTTAGCAGGCGATAGCACTCAGAATCCCTGCTGGGGCATTTTGAGTGCAATGGGGATTTTTCGCCAACGATGAGACACCGCTGCCTAGTGGGTACATTCATGATGAATGGAAGAGTGGATTGCGGGATTGTCGGCAAGGCCCCAGCCGCTATACCGCAGCAGGGTCAGTGGGTAGCCTCTAAGGACAGAGTGCGGCGCTCTGCGGCCAAACGCTCGACGCGGGCCAATTCCTTCGACTGCAGCGCCAGCAGTTCCCGGAGCAACACCAGATCGCTTTCGGCGTCGGAGTGCGCGGTCTTTCGGGCAGCGCCAGATTTCAATTCTTCGCGAAGACGTGCCTGCATTAGGCCTACGGCGAATTCAGAACTCTCCGGAACGTTCAGAATATTGGATCGCGCAATCCCCACGGATATAACTTCACCCCCCACGCGCACCTGCAGGGCCGGTCCTCCGAAGGAATCGAAGACAGGCTCGGCTGCAGCCTGTAAAGACATCCATTGACGCTTATCTGCGTCGAGAGCCGCCGAAGGCGCAGCGAGGACCAGTTCCTCTAGTTGGTCCTGAACAAGGCGCCGGTCTGCACTCGTTACGGGCGCGACCAACTGATCGTTTGAATCGAGGATCAGTGCATGCTTCCCTGGGTTGAAATAGCAGTGTCCCATATAAACACATCCCAAGACACCGCGGACCCGCTTGGACCGTGGAATTGTCCCCGGGACTTGTGGAATCACGAACGCCGATGTCTGCAACTCTGGATGACGACGGCTATACCTGGAAAGCGTTCTTGCCAACTGTTTCGGCGTGGTGATGCCCAGGTCGCCGATAATGCTGCGGTGCACGGAGTGCGGGTAGTAAGAATTAATGATCTGCCGCACGAAGTCGGCACAGTTCGCGGTAACAAAGTTCCAGCGATGGCGCTTGGAGCGTTCGTTGAGGGTGCGAATCAGCTTCGCATCCTGCTCCGGGCTAGTCTCGATTTCAAAAGTGTAGATGGTGCGGATATAGGAAGCTCCGATCAATTCGTACCAGTCTCCATCCGGTGTCTCGTCATCGGGAAGATCGGGAGCCAGCGATTCCAGATGATTGCGCCGGTAGCGGTCGCGTAGAAACGCAACTAGCTTCTTGTCGGCAAAAAGCGGAATGTCTTCCTGTTTCTCTACAGCGTACAGGTAAGGGACGAGAGGAATTGCAATCCAGTCGTATCCCGCGATACTGCGGTAACGGCTGAGAACGATTCCGGTTTCTCCTGGGCCACAGCGATGCAGGATAACCGGGGATGTGGCGCAGACACCACTGAGGTAGACGGCGGAATGACCGGCTCCCAAGAGAGCGCCGCCGTAACCGTACGGCTCTCCCAAGAACAGGGTCGCCCCAGCCTGCGCGCGAGGAATCGAACACAGGCAGAAAAGGAGAACAGTCCTTAGTTTCCCAAGTTTCAAGACAGCCTCAGAGTAAGGCTAGGCCAACCTCGTAAGACGCATAACTAGCAGGAAGTACAGGAATGAGCCAGTCGAAACGCTAACCGACCCGAGAGCTCGCGCCTGTGTAATGGCACTACCTTTGCGGAGAGGAATCGCGGTCGTTGCGCGAGGGCAGAAGGGCCGGCTCGCCGGTGTCAGTCTGAGTAACCATCGGGTTCGGCAAGTGTCGACCCAGCAAGGCCTTTACTCGCAACCAGACCTCGTGATCACATTCGATCTGCGTGTGGCCTTTACTCAAAAGGCGCCCACGCCAGGAGAACCCGTAACATTCTGCGGGCTCCCCTTTGTACTCCCAAAGGAAATTTCCAAGGATTGTCGTGTGCGTCGGATCGGCAGGCACGATTTTTCGGCGACCTTGAATCAGGCCATGTGTCTGGTACAAATTCACCGCTTCTCGGACGTTGGCCGGAATTAGCCAATCATTCTGAAAAGGCTTTGCGACGCTATCTATCTGTATCGTGAGCGTCACCGGGATACCTGCCCGTTCTAATTTCCGGGACAGGCTTACTACGGCCGAAGCACCCCAACTGTGCCCGAACAATACGATGCGCGCTCGCCGCTTTTTGTCATCCGATCGTACATCGCCCTCCTCTGTGCCCAGTAGCTTCAGGATGGTGTTGTAGGCTACGCCGACCTTGCGGTTTTCAAACAGGCCGAAATAAACCTCCTCGGGATACTCCTGACGTAGGTCCTGGATCAGCTGCACTTCGGGGTGGTGCGGCTCATCGTGACGGACAAAACCACCTAGGAAGCCGACTACAATCTCAGGGGGATTTGTTTCACTCGAAGGAAGAACCGCCGATGATGCTGAAGAAGCCCTGGAGCGGCCACTCGCTGCATGTACTGGCAGATCAAGCACGCGAGTACACAGCAGAGCGAGCAGACACACAATGATCCCAACTCGAGATCTTATCGGCGAAGTTGAAACCGCGCCTTTGAAACTAACCCTACTCCGGAAGATTGGCCGTTGCATGACAGGATATTTTACTTCAGTCCAATCGTCAGGTACAGAGACACTCCCCACGATATTCTCCGGTTTCTCTAGTGCGATCCCACACTGCCGGGCCGGGTCGAGCGCACACTAAAAAGGAAAGCGAGCCAGAATACAGACTGGCTTTATGTGGCTCGATAGTCGTTGCTCTGGAGCAACAAACCCGGCTTTGCCTCGTTGTCTGACGAGGGTCTGTACGTGCAACTCATGTGGGCACGAATGGGATGACGAGGATGACCTATAACGGCTGTTGAAAGCAGACCATTTCACTCATTGAGGATCAGCGTCCCAGGCGGGCTGGGTCAATGAGTGCTATGGGGATTTTGCAACAGCTAGCCCAGCAGTGCCGCTACTTGGCATGCGGATCATCATCATGCGCCCGGAGACCCGTCTCCACTCGAGGCCGAATACATTTTCGCAGACTGTTTCTCGTCTAACCCAATTCTTCTTGCATTCCGGCGGCGGACCATACATGTTACGCCACGGGAGCCGACATTCTTTATGGAACATTAATAGCAATCATTGTCAGCCCATAGCCCTGCACTCCATCGATTCCGGCTACGCGCTCGAAACAGCGCAACGGCCCTACCGCTTCGTTTCGGAGAAAGGACTACGGCATCGCATACCGAGGGCATTCAATGACGAGGCCGCTATTGTTTTTTTACCTAATCAACTGTTCGGATTGACAGTGCTGTTTCGCTTCGTTGGGTGATTTACTCCGACCCTACACTCAACATACTTTTCAAGGAATGCGTTTGGGGAACAGCGGTCTCTAAAGCCTCGGGGGGGATCGTATTGGGTCAGAGACCGTGAACTACGTTTCCAACATCTACAAATACTATGTTGCCTACAAACTTATCGCTGGGAGAGAGGAGCAGCGTCGGTCGCAAAGCAGACGGTGCAACAAAAGTGAGTCCACAATTCGGCAGTTTCTTGAGGCTTCGCCTAGCGTCTGGCTTCGCACATCGACCGGGGTGAATACTCCCCCATCCTTCGCATTCTGACAGTTGCTTTACTTTAGTCGATCAATTACACATATCGCGCCCACTTCAAAATCTTCTTCAACCTTGGCCCAGAATTCACAAGGAGGTGGCCAATGAAAGTTCAACGGTTCGTGATTGCAGTGTTTTGTTTGCTTGCGCTAGCTGCGGTTGCCGTTGCCGGCAATGACAAAGACAACGAGAAGCAACGAACGGAAATTCGCCAGATGTCTCAAGACACGCTGGCACGCCTTTACAAAGCAGAGCCCTCGGCCAAGGCGGCAGTCGAAAAAGCTTACGGGTACGCCGTTTTCAGCAATATGGGGATCAAGATTCTTTTTGGTGGTTCAGGCAATGGTAAGGGCGTGGCCATCAACAACCAGACCAAGGCTGAAACCTTTATGAAGATGCTGGAGATCCAGGCCGGACTTGGCATGGGGGTCAAGAAATTCCGGGCGATCTTTGTATTCGAGAATGAAAAGGCATTCAACGGCTTTGTGAACTCCGGCTGGGAATTCGGTGGGCAGGCCTCGGCCGCTGCCAAAACCAGTCCCGAGAAGGGTGGATCAATGCAAGGTGCCGCCTCGGTTTCCGAGGGTGTCTGGATGTATCAGCTAACGGACAAAGGACTGGCGCTGGAACTTACCGGCAAGGGCACCAAGTACTCAAAAAACGACGACCTCAACAAGAAATCGTAGCACCTTGTCGGACAGAACATAATCGAGGGTTTACTGGCTTGCTCCATGGAATCGAATCTGCAATGTAGGCATTGTGGGAAAGATGTGACCAGATTTTCCTCTGAAATTGCTATCCATCTTCATTTTCCAGAGGGATACCGGAAACGTCATCTCTTTGCTTTTCCTCCCTTGTGCGTGTGTCTGGATTGCGGCCTTGCAGAGTTCAAATTGAGCGAGTCTCAGCGAGAGCAATTGCGAGGGCATACTCCAACCGCGTCAATGGAAAGTAGTGCCGCCTAGGGTTTGGCAGAGCGGCGAGGCACGCTCCAACCGGGGCTGGAATTGATGAGCGCAAAGTGTATAACCACCTTCTGCGACGAGGACCCGTTCGTTTTCACACTCGCTTCAATTACCTCGAAAACGCACGATACGCGATACACGCAATTGACAGCACAAAGATGGCAATGACCGTGACTTGGGACATTCGCTCGGGGGAGGGATGTCCCAAGCCCGGCTCAACTTGATGCACACTGTTTCGCCCCCACCCGCAAGACCACGGTAATACTTCTCCGCCTCGTCGGGATGTGCCAGGCGTTTCTCCTCGACCTCTCCCGTCGTGGTGCTGAGCAAAGCGATTTGTTGAAATTCCACAACAACTTGAGACAAAAATAGACATCTACTCGATATCTCTTTGGTATCGCAGCGCGAAGATTTCTCACGGAGCACTGTAACTACGGAGAGCAAGGCGGTACAAAGTAGCTCTGCTACGGCTATGTTTTAACCGGCTCAGTCCGGCTCCCCCAGTTGCTGAGGGGGTGCTGTGTCGGAAGGCACGCTAATGCTCCAGCTGGCCGGGCTGAGCCATAAGGAGAAGGAGCCTTCAAGACCGACGAGCGAAGATAGCCTCTGATGAGTAATTAAATGTCGTGACCGATCTAGCTCTCGACTTCCCCGAGGTTCGGGCCGACAGCAGATGCCATACCGCTGCCAAAGTTGAAACCAGGGGCTGTGCGCGAGCATTTCGTCATGCCTTCGATTGGCAGCAGAGATGTCGCTTGCGTTGAGCGGCCTAATATCCGGCGCTTCGAACATTTCCTGCAGCTGCTCAATATCATCAATGATGCGTTCAACATCCATGCGCCACCATCATCTAAGAGAAGTTGTTAAGCGGTCAACCTGAAGCGGCAACTAGTCTGATATCCCTCGCTTTGTGACCAGATAGACGCCAAAGCTACCTAGCCAATGACCACCCTCGTTAGGCGAAGATCTCGTTCACCTTCTGCCTCACCTGCTGGCTGCGTGACGGCTTCAAATACCGCATCGTCGATTCCATGTCTGAGTGTCCGAGCCACTGCTGTACCGTCCGCAGATCGACCCCCGCCCATAAGCAACGGGTCGCAAATGTCGAGCGGAACTTGTGCAGCCAGAAATCATCCGCGTCGAGCTCCGCACATTCAGCAGCCACGGGAGCACTCTCTGATGGCCGGAGGATGTTTTGGGAATGAATCGCCAAATGGCAAAGATCGTAGAGACCCAGACGGCCGAGCAGGCCGCTGTCGTCTTGGCAAATAGTCGAACCGGAAACCGTAGGGCGCCGGCGGCCACATAGAGAGGCAGGCGGCTGCCGGGAATCGCTCGGCTCATGATCAATGCCATCGATCCCCGCATGGCAAACCAGCTTTCAGCTCGGGCTAGTAACTCGGGGCTCAGGAATTTCCGCAACCAACGTGACTGCGCCGCGCGCCGCCCGAAGCTGGACCCCAGGCCATACAATCCCATGTCTCCCAGCCAGATGCCAAAGAAGGTAGTCAGAAGTCCGATCCGAGGGTCCAAACTTCCGTTGGCAGAGAGAGTCGCTGCCAACAGGGTCGCGCCGTCTTCACAAATGAAGGTGGCGACAAAAATGGAAAGCGCAAGGGCCGCCTGCGTCTCCGGAAGTGAATGAGAGGAAAGCATGGCCGCTACGCTCGTTCTGCCGTTTCAGTCTCCAGATGCTTTAATGTGGAGGGAGCAACGCCAAATTCGTATGGCAGTTTCACTCCGACGCCGGCACACAGGATTCTGAGAATGGCATAGTGGTGGATAGCGTGTCCGACGCAGAACATCACTTCCCGAGCCAGGTTCGACCTCACCGCTTCCGCCTCGGTTTCGCCATAACCCACGCTGTACGTCACAACGCACTCACTTTGAAGAATTTCGCTAGAAAGGCCTCCGAATTCGTCGATCAGACCTTCGGTTACGAGACGCGCACACGTTACCGAGTTCTCCAGTTGCGGGTTCCGACGCCGCTGATCGTAGTTGACCTGGCCAGTCCGAATTCCTTCCGCTAAACAGAGAAAGTGATCGAGCACATGTCGATAGTGGGCGCCCAGGGATTGTGCCGGGTTTCCTTCATCTGGGCCTGCCATTGCGCGAGCGTACGTTGCCTCGCCGACACGTTCCAGAAAGAGGCAACCCTGTTGCAGGACATCTTTAACAGCAGTATTCAATGACCGAGTCAGCATGTCAGAACCTTTTCCCCAGTACCGGAATTTGCGTGCGGTGCAAGAACAGAGCAATGGCACTCGTCACGAATACGGCGATGGCAAGGAAGAACAGGAGCCCCTTATCCCCCTGTACCTCGATGCCCAGAAAGGTCAGGTGGCTGGCGATAGCCCCGGCCGTAGCCGCCATCGCCAGGACAGTTCCGGCCCAGACGAAGCGCGGTGTCAGCAAAAGCACGGCGGCGATCAGCTCCATAATTCCCGATCCAATACGCGCCCAGATCTCAACCGCACCGACTGGCGCAGGCGGGAAGTAGCCGTGGACGAATATCCCGAGCTTCGTGAAGATGTAGATCGACTCCGGCGCCGCCGTGAACTTAAAGAAGAGCGTTTGTAGCAAAATGATCGCTGCGACAATTCGGCAAGCCCCAACTGAACATCAGGGTTGGAGTAGTCATTGGCCGACCCGTGGTTGAAATGACTTGCGTGCTCATGATGGGCTCCCCTACTTGCCGTACTTCTCGACAAGGCCCGGCCAATTCCGGTCCGCCTTACTCAGGTTGTTCTGCTGGTCTCGGTTGAAATCGTCCTTCACTCCCAAGTCGTACTGCATCAGCAGGCGTCCGTTGACAATCTGCCATGCTTCGATCTTGATCGGGGCCTTGTGTCCCTGGCTCGCGCCATAGGCGCAGAAGCCGCCGAACTGCGGCTCGTACTTCGCCGGCTCTTTGTCAAAGGTGGCTTTGTGCTCCGAGGATGCGAAGTAGTACTTCGCCCCACGATATTCAGACTGGAATTGCGCGTTGCCCTTGACCGGTCGATTGTCGGTAAAAAAGGCCACAGGATCGTAGCCCTGGATGGCAACTCCGTTGTGATCCACGTTAACCAGATCCTTGGCCGTGGCGATAGTCGACACCGCGGCGAGCATTATTAGCGTGCCCAAGAATTTCTTCATGTGTACTTTTCCTTGTTTCCGGCTGCTCATGGCAACTTCTCCACTCTGGCCGAATCGAACACAGCTTGATGCCCCATGCTGAAAAGGATGAGGCTGCCCGCTCGCTCTTTATCCAGTGGAAGCGTGAAAGTTTCGTCCACGGTGTATGGAGCTACGAGAAGGGACTCGCTCGGCAACGAGTTTCCCTGTGGTGCGTTGATGCTCCAATAGAGCAACAAATCGGGTTCGTTCAGCGCCTGCGTCGGTCGCAGAACAACGTAGATGTCTCTGGGACTGTCTGATCTGCCGTAGAACTTCGTAGCAATCGAATGCTGCTTCCAGAGTCCGGTCGATTCCCGCACCAGATAAGCGGACGCCGGCAGTTCAGGACCGCGTCCCGTCATGCCCGTTCCGGGATGGCGTGCTTCTATTCCTGCCAAAAGAAGCGCAGGCAGAACCAATGCCAGTGCGAAAAATGCTCGACGGTGCGCGGTTCTGAGTGGCTGAATCATTGATTACTCAATCTGCGGTGTGGATTGCTTTCCAGGGGAGGCTCTGCAATCCCCGCGTCCACCGCCGCAGGAACATAGGCCAGAAAGCTGCGACTCCCGGCAGAATCAGCAACCGGAAACCAACTCCCGAGCCTTGTGCTTCGGAGTAATTATCTATTTTAGCGACCTTGAAGAAGCGGTTTCGTCTGATTCAACGGTGCGCGGACACATTGAAGAGTTTCATGCGTGCCCGAATTGTGGCGCCGGAGCCTCTCGGCGGGTGCCTACTGAAATACTAGGGCAGCGCTAAATCATGACCGCTGGTGCTAGTTTTACTCGCCGCTCCATTCTGGTCAGACCAAGCCCTCGGCCGCTACTTGCCGCTCTGAGGTCAAAGCCAACACCCGAGTCGCTTACTAGATGAATCTCGGGCATAACTGGTGCGTTCTGACAGTAGCCACGCTGAATCCGAAGTCCTATTTTGGCGGCGTCGAGAAGTTTGTCTCACAAGCCGGACTTCCTGCAAAGTCAGGAGACGACGCCCATCAAAATCTGTGATAAGGAGTGACACAATGACTCAGGCCAACCACAGGACTGCTCGCGCGCTTGCTTATGTGGCGGCGTGCATGCTCCTTACAGTTTTATCCGCGCAACCCTCTACCTCTGAAGAGACCTCCACCGTCGGTCGCGGATTGGGTTTCTTTTACGATCCCGCAAAAGAGGTCACACTCGTTGGCACCGTCCAACAAATCGTCCCGCGTTCAGCTGTCGGCCCCATGGGACTCCACGTGCTCGTTTCCGTTCAAAGTAGAACCGTCGATGCACACATCGGCCCCTACCTCTCCAAACAGATTCTGGAGACTCTACATGCCGGTGAACTGATTCAAGTTGTTGGCGTTCGCGAGTACGTCCGCGGGAGAAATCTTCTGCTCGCCCGGCAGTTGGTCTACGGCGGTCGTCAGGTTACAGTGCGCAGCGAGCGCGGGTTCTTGGTCCGCGCTGCTTCCCACCGCGAAGTCTCAGACAGCCGTCGTAGTGCCAACGGAGGTGCGCGATGAAAGCACGCTTATTCTTCTTGCTGATCGCCGCCGCTGCCTTCACTTTCTTGACCGCCTGTAGCTCGAGCAACCCGGTTGTCGTCACCTTCACGGCACCGCCCACAGCCGTCAGCGCGGCTGGTACCGCCAACTTCACCGTCACCGTCCAACACGGCTCGAAAGGTGTCACTTGGTCGCTGTCCTGCGGTACGAGCGCAAACCCAACTCCCCAGTGTGGCACTCTAGTGAACCCTGCTGCCACGACCGTGACCTATCAGGCTGCGGTCAGCGTTTTGACGGGCAGCGTTACCCTCAAGGCCACTTCCGTCGACGATGTCAGCAAGAGCGCCTCCGCCAGTTTCACCGTTGGTCCGCCAACCGCGCTCGCATTGCCCGACGGCAACTATGTCTTTCACTTGTCCGGCTGGGATACCAGTAACAATGTCGACGCGAATGGTTCTCCCTTCAACATCGCTGGCATCTTCACCCTCAAGAGCGGCGCGATTACTACGGGCGAACAAGATTTCGTCGATTCCTTCTTCACGGCAGCTTCAGACATTACGGGCGGCACCATCACCGCCACGAACGACGGCAATCTCCAACTGGTTGTGACCACCAACACAGTCAGCGGCAATCCTCTGGGTACCGAAACGTTCAACCTGACATTGACCTCCGTCACTAGCGGAACCTCTACAACCGGCGGGCTCCTTACCTGGTTCGACGCCTTCGCCACAGGTAGCGGAGAACTTGCGTTGCAGGACGCAGCTGCGGCCGCTTCCGCTCCGGCGGGGGCGTATGCGTTTGTTGCTTCCGGTTTTGATTCAAGCCTGTGTGCCATCGCGGTGGGGGGCGTCATCAACATCGATAACAATCCCGCTCCAGGGGACATCTCTGGCGCAGGCAGCGTCATCGATGTTAACGACTGCGCCGTCCAAGTCGAGCCCCACCAATCGCTCGGCGCCGGCACTGTTACCAGCCCGGACGGCTTCGGACGCGTCCTATTCAATCATCTCCATCCGAGTCTGACGCCCTCGCCTTCCTTTGTCGGCTATATCATTGATGGGAGTCGGATGGCGCTTGTCGAAACGGCCGACACCCTTTTGGGCATTACGGGTGGAGTCGCCTATTTCCAAAAAACCATCACTGGAGGCTTCAGCCTCGCTAGTTTGAGCGGCAGCAGCTATGTATTCGGCTTTGCGGGAGACGACGTTAATGGACGTTTCTATACCGCTGGCTCTCTCACGTTTAACTCCGACGGTTCCGTCTCAGGTACTGCCGATTTCAACGACTTCGCCACACAATCCTTAGCTAATGGCGCAAGCAACGTTGCCGCACCCGCCGGTAGCACTACAGTCGATCCAACTGGCCGGGTTACCGTGACTGGCCTCATGTTGACCGACAAGGTAAACCGGAACAACCAGCTCACCTTTAACCTCCAGCTCTATCTTGACGGGAGCGGGAATGCGCCCGCCCTCACCATGGACACCACTGACAGCGCTGCCGGTCCTTCCTTCCTGCAGACCGCCGGCGCAGCCCTTGCGGGCAACTATGCGGTGGCTGGTTTCGGGAATGCATCAACCGGTCCTTGGAGTGCCGCCGGCCCCGTTGCTACCGCCGGGATTAGCGGCTTCACTGACTTCAACTATTTCAACGACACTGCATCACCGCTGGTCTCCACACAATTTTCCGCCGTCCCCTTGTCGGGAACGGCTACCAGCGGCGCCGCCACAATCACAGGCCTCGGCGCGGACAGTATCGCGGCAGGCACACCAACATCGAACACGTTTGACATTTTTGTGATCGATGACAACCGTGCGTTCGTCATGGAAACCGACGGGGAGCAAACTCTCCCCGCACCAGTTTCGCAGAACGGCTTGCTCTTCATTGGGTTCCAGAACTGACCAACTCGAGCCGGGACGGGCATCCGCCCGTCCCGGCCTCGCACATCCTGACTAGGACGCTTTCGCGGACAACATGGACGACGACATCACCTGTCATTTTTCTGTTGAACAAACCCGCCGCGCACCAGCGTTCTGTTATCACATGTTGAACTCCTCTTCATCCGATCGAATAGATACAAATGATCGGCCGAAGCCGGAATTCTGGACCCAACGCATGAGACTTTCAGGGAATATGAAAGGGTCGTTGATGCGAAATACCTGAACGAGGTCCGGGTTCAAGCAAAACAGTTTTCCACGAAGCTTCCTTCCCGTAAGTCTGGAGTTGCGGAATGCGCCATCAGAACCTTAGCTTTCAATCCTCAATGACGTTCACATTAGCGTACGGTAATTGAGTCTTTTGGCTCAGATGTCATTGAATTGCTTGAACGTACGAACTGCCTCGCAAGACGGGAAACCTGTGTGTGTTGCCACGGTTGTGACGCACATGTATCTTCGACGATCAGAGCAGTCGCCGCTCGAAGATTGCTTCGCCACGCTGGGCGAGACGCATAATGAATTCGTCTACGGCGCAATAGAGCGGCTGGTTCAGGCGGGTGCGCAGGTCGGCTTCAGCGTGCAGGATCTCATCCGAATGCTCAAAGGTGGCATGAGCCTCGAATGTCTGCTGGACCTGATTGAGATACGTATGACGGCCACCTGCGGTCATGCCAAATCGCTCGCCGCGTAGCTTTAGTGGGGAGGTACGTATGTCAACGATCTTGTGCTTGGACGATTTCACCTGCGGCCTAGCCGAAGCCGCTCACTTCTTGCGCGAAAACGGCTGTCGCGTGCTGGCGGCGGATGACAATTCCAGTGCGGTTCAGGTCGCGACAGAGACCCATCTCGACGCTGTCCTTCTAAACTGCCACCGCGAGCGGAACAATGCCGGGCTCGTGACAGCATTGCGCATGCTACAACCCCACGCCGCCGTCGTCATGTTCTCGGGTTATTGCGGCTGTACCGTGCCATCAGTTCTCTCTGGCGGACGCCTGTGTTCAGAAGGGCGAGACGCCTGACAAGCTTTTGCCCGTTTTGCGCTCCGTTGTCAGCCAGAGCCGTTACGGATTCGGCCGTTCCGTCGCGGCATGAAATCACGCCAAGGCCGGGTCGAAGCGCTGAAAGTCGGGAGCCGCTTATGAAGATCTCGTCCGCGGCTATATTGCTCATTACTGCCGCGGCTCTGCAGCTCGTTGTTGGCGGCCAAACGCCGCCCCGGAATTCGAGTGGGCACATTCCGCTTCCGCTTGACGGCGCCCAGATCTTCCACGAGTACTGCGCGACCTGTCACGGGACGGGTGGCAAAGGCGACGGCCCTGCCGCCCCCGCGCTCCGGCATGCGCCTTTAGATCTCACGCTGTTGGCGCATCGAAACGGCGGCAAGTTTCCGCGCGACCGCGTCAAGGCGATTATCGCCGGGCAGGAACAATCGGCGGCAGCGCATGGATCGCGCGAAATGCCGGTCTGGGGACCGGTTTTTCATCAAGTCGAACGGGACATGGATCTGGGCGAGGTCAGGCTCGACAATGTTACGCACTTTGTCGAATCGCTTCAGCACAAGTGAACACATACCGGCGTTGAAAAAAGGAGGAACGCGATGGCGACAGAATTCTGCCAAAAGTGCAAGCAATCCCATCCGGGCCGAGTCTGCGACTATGATGCCCAGGGTGAATGCACTGAGACAACGGGTGTTGAGGATGGCGGCGCGCGGTGCGAAACGGAACCACCAAAAGATGCGGAGAATCACAAGACTGAGTGAGGAAGAATTACACTCATCATCACTCTTCGGAGTGCACAGAGTAGTACGCTCAAAAAGTGCTTGACACCGCCGACATTGTCAGAGATGGCGATATTTCACCAATCATCGGTTACGATTGAGAGTTTAGTTGAGCCGCCGATATGCGAACATTTTCCTGACCATCCTCCAAACCAGACGTTCGATTGCGATCACTATCGCCAGGACGAGCAACCCTCCAAATACCAACCACCACTTCAGATGGGCAAACATTTCGATGTAGGCTCCGGTTTCACTGAAACTGGACCACTCCTCCACGATTCGCCCGTCGACGATCCGCCAAATGGTGATGCCACGAATCTCCACCCTTGTTCCGGTGGGAGGAAGACCTTCATAACCGGAGCCGGTATGGGTTCCCTGAAATGTCCATAACACAGCCACCTTGTCGCCTTCCGCGACGATTTGCTGGACGTTGATCCGGAGGTCTGGGAATGCTTTCTTTTCAGCGTGGACGTAATCCTGGTCTGTGTTCAAGTCCACGGTCCGGTGAAGTCCGTGGTTGCGGAAATCCGGCGCGTAGATTTCGTCCGCTACTTGGAACTTTCCCTGATTGAAAATCTCATCAAACACGCGCATGGCCACGGCTTTGTTCCTGGCCTGGATCGACTGATCAGGAGTTGGCTTCCCCTGGGCCATCAACAAAGCGCCGGTGAGGAAACAATGGGCGAAGACGGACAGCAGGCGCATGGCTACCTCTCGGCGGATGATTTGGGTTGATGGAATATGCGTCGTGGCTACCAACGTTTAGGACTGATGATAATAGAGCAAAGTGAGCGAAGGGCAAACAGGACCCCACAAGTCAAATGGCGAGATCAGGTCATTTCACTCAAAACCCCCGGCAGGGGTCAATGAGTGAAATCGCGATGTTTCAACAGCTACTCACGTCCCCGGACCGAAAACAGAATCCGGATCGCACAAAAAACACCTTGCAGCGCAATCCGGAGGGGGCCATACTTCGCACGAAAGGGAGGCTCTTATGCACAGAATGGCATTGCTTATAGTGGTAGCCCTGCTTAGCGTCAGCGTAGGTCATTCCGCTGCGCCGAGTGCCGACTGGGCGATTAACGCCACTGCGATTGAGGCGTGCAGCTGTCCACACTTCTGCATGTGTTATTTCAACGCACATCCAGCAGGTCACCACGAGAATGGCAAGACCGAGCACTTTTGCAAGTTCAACAACGCATACAAGGTCAATAAGGGACACTACGGAAACACCGACCTCGCAGGTGCCAAGGTATGGCTCAGCGGCGATCTTGGCGGCGACTTCACGCAGGGCCAGATGGATTGGGTCGTTGCGACTTTCGATAAAGGTACGACCGCAGAACAACGGCAAGCGCTTGGAGAAATCCTGGGTCACGTATTTCCGGTGAAGTGGAAGTCATTCGAGACTGCCGAGGGCGACATCGACACGTGGACCTTCGACAAAGACCAGGCGCACGCGACCCTCAACGGCGGCAAGACAGGGGAGATCAAGCTGAAGCGTTTTCAAGGGATGACGGACGAACCTGCTGTGCTCAAGAACGTCAAGTATTGGGGTACCCCGCGCAACGATGGCTTCGTGATGATGCCCAACGAATTGGAGACGTACAAGGAGGGCCCTAAGGCCTACGAATTCAAGGGAACGAACGGCTTCATGCTCACGTTCGACATGACGTCAAAGGACGTTCCCGTGCAGAAGGGCTCTTCGATGAGCTACTGACCGACCTTTCCTTTCGCAGCCCGACGCGCCAGAGTATCCTGGCGCTTTTTTGTTTGCGACTGAAAATGAGTGCCGCGCGGTTCGGTCGCTGGGTCAATAAGTGAAATCGAGATTCTTCGCCACAGGTTGTTGCTATATTTCCGCAAATATGGAAGCATGCTGTGGCCATGGCAGTCCCAATGAGGGAACGACATGCAAGGAAACTACAACGTCCTGTTCCTCTGCACCGGAAATTCCGCCCGCTCCATCATGGCCGAGGCAATCATGGATTACAAAGGCCGACCGAGCTTTACCGCTTACCGACGCCCCCAAGCTCGATTTCGTCTTCACAGTCTGTGATAACGCGGCGAAAGAAGTCTGCCCCGTCTGGCCGGGTCAGCCTACGGCCCACTGGGGAGTTCCCGATCCCGCTGCGGTTCGTGGCACAGCAGAGGATATCAAGCGCGCCTACCGCGATGCCTTCTTGACTCTAACGCCGACTCTCCGGAAATCCAAAAGAATAGAGCCAGCAGAAGAGGGCGCAGGTCCTTCATGGCTGAAAGCGTCCCTATCGCAAATGGCTCTTGTTCAAGATACAAATATTGCATGCCTACACGAGACCTCTTCCTCATCACCGGTATCCCAGGCACCGGCAAAACTAGCTACGGCGAAATACTCGCTCGCGAATTCGGCTTTGCACATTACGATTTGGAAGATCCGCAGACCTTGAATCGCTTTAGAACGATTGGCCAACTCGTTTCCGAACTGCTCTCCCCGAACAAGAGCGTCGTCGTCACGTGGGGTTTCAACCCCGAAGACCCACCATCGCTTGAGCTACTTCGTCAATTAAGACACGTCGGCTTCAAACTGATCTGGCTTGACGGCAACCGCCCTGCGGCCGTCCGGGCATTTCGTAAACGCGGAAGCGTCTCCGAAGAGCTATTGGCCGCGCAGATGCAGCGCATCGAAAGGAGCAAGATAGTTGAACGGCTCAAACCGGCGATCGTCAATTCGTTTGATGACACCGGACAATTTAAGTCGGCCGCCCAGCTTTTGGAACAAATCCGAAACACGCGACAAGACTCGATGCGATGATTGAGAAATTCTCTCCAAGGCATCCCCAGCAAGCGTCAATGAGCGCAATCGCGATGTTTCGCCAACTATTTCCGCTCGGCTACAATCCGCGCAGAGGGTTCAGACGATATGACTGGCTTCGACGCGGCGTGGGCTGCGGTAGACCACGAGAAAGATGGGGAGTCAGTATCCTCCGAATTGCGACCACTGCTGCGGCAGGTCTACTCCGATGTCCTGGCTGTACCAAACGACCTCCCCGCGCTGAAAAACAGTCTTACTGCGTTGCTGGAATACCTCAGCGGTGCAGGAAGAACGAACGCAAATTGCTGGGCGGTTGACTTGTTCTTTTGCTTGTCCGAGGGGTGGGAGCGAGATTGGACTGAACAGAACCTTCCCGAGGACGTTCACGATGTGCTTTCGCTAATGGGGCAGGCGCTCCACGATACGGTGAAAACGCCCAAAGTTGCTGACAACTTCGATTGCCTTCCTAAGCAACTTCTTGAGCGCGTTCGACGCCTAAACGTCTCCGCTGCGGGCACATGAGTGTAATCGAGATTTTTCACCAACTAAGGGGAGTCTGTGAAGTCGTCCAGCGGGTGCTAGATGCAACTTTCCCCTCGATTCAGGGTTCCAATGGGGCGGAGATGCTTAAAGATGCGTAAAAAACCTTGCTTGTTATCCCTTGCGCTCATGTGTGCGTCGATGGCCGCCTGCGGCACCTCCAGCGACAGATGCGTAGTCACGACCGCTATCGCTCCGATGAACGCGACGGCTGATCACAACGCCGTTGCACCGGGAAATGAGGTGCAGTTTTCGCTCTCATCTACAGTGAAGGGCAACTGCCCTTTAATACCCGACAGTATTGGCGTATGGTCGACCGCCGACCCGGTGAATACCACCATCAGCAATCAAGCTTCGACCCAAGGGCTGGCGACCTGCCTGAATGCGACCTCCACGCCGGCGACCATCAGTAACTCTGGCACGATCACGGGAAAGGGCTACCCATCTGTGATTCTCGTCTGCAAGTAACGGCAGAGGTTGCAACCAGGCGTTGTGCCTTAATGAGCGTAATGGGGATTTATCACCAATCGACTATGACAAATCACCCACGTCCCTTATCCAATGACTCAGCGTGTTGAAAGGGCCATCGCTTCGACGGCGGAGGTACATCGAAGAACCAGTATGCAGTCATGCAGAAGAGGAATTGCTCCAAAAGCAGGGCGGGTATTAACCATAGCCAGCCAAAAAGATTAAGCAGCGCGATGAACACGATGACGTTGATTACAGCCCAGCCGCAAACGAATGCCACGAATCGCAGTGATCGAAACTCTTTCCGGTAATCCTCTCTCGCCCCCGCGAAGAATACAACGGAGATGAAACTGACCATTACCCATAGCGGATTGACGTGATAAATTTCGGCGGCTATGGATGCCCCTACGCCAAGCACGCAGAGAAGGACTGCCGCTGCGACGAGATAGAACATGTCGAGTATTCGACTTCGCTGGCGCTGCACCGGGTGTCCTTAGGCGGCGATTATACAGCGCGGTTCCGTGATCCACTTCCTGACTGACGAAAACAGGCGATTACACGCTTTGAGCCGCAAAGTGGGATTTTGAGCGTAATGGGGATTTTTCACCAGCTACCCGCTTCACAAAAGATCGGCGGCCGGATTTCGGGACATGTATTTCTTTATCTCGTCGGGATTAAATACCTACTCTTCATCCTCATGGAGCGGAATGCGCGATCGAACGGCCAAAATGTAGGCCTTGGCTCCCAGTTTGTCCTCGTTGTAAAAGCCCACCGTGCAGTTGGGACGAAAGTAGTAGGCGTCTCCTGCTTTGGCGGCATGGCGGCCTTCGACGCCGTCCGTCCCACCACCGGCCACCATTTCGCCCTGGCCGTCTATTACTAGGTAGATTTCTTCCGCCGCCGGGTGGTGGTGAGGCCAGTTCGTGCCTCCGGGTGCAAAATCCATCCAGAAAAAGCTGTTCATCACGTACGCCTCATCAATCAAGTCTCGCTTTCCGGTGCGCAGTCCAATCAGAAGTTTGTAGAGGACTGAGTTCGGGTGTCCGCTGACAGTCTGCTCCTTGGAATCCTCTAGATTTGCGACTTTCGGATGGGGCATCGGCGCCCCAATTGAAATCGATGACGGGATCTTGAATCCCATCACCAGCACGCGCAGCGGCTGGTCTGAGTCGTTAGCAATCGAATGCTTCACGCCGGGAGGCAAGTACGTGAAGTCATGCTTCCGCAACGCTTGAACCTGATCTTGGTAGTGCAGCATGCCTGCCCCTTCGACGACGAAATAGATCTCCTCCTGGCGGTCGTAAGAGACGTTCTGGCAATTGCCGTGACGATCCAAAGAGACTTCGCCGAAACGAGTTACGGTTTGGAGGGATCGGTCCTCCTTGTCCCCCTCGCCGAAAATAGCCCGGTAGTGGCAAGTTGCAGAGGTGAGACCCGCCTTGGTCTCCGAAAGGTCTGGAACAGAGCGATGCAGCCACGTAGGGTCTGTCTGCCGCTCCTGGGCTCGGAGCCCGTGTGCCAGCAACAGTAAGAACAGAAGGAGTCTTTTCACGTTCGGTACTCCCGACTTTGCTTTGGATTTCGTTTCCTGGCCGGACCTTCGCTTCTCTTGGTGAACAGGCATCGATCAGGTTCGCAGGGCAGATGATACTCGCATTTGGAAGTGATCAGTGTTGTAACCAGGCCATTTCACAAGTGTGCGCTTTTCCTTCGCCTTTTTGCGTGCCAATGAGTGTAACCGCGATGTTACGCCAATCATCGCTACGGTTTTGGCGAAAGGTCGGGATGTTTTGAATAAATCGGGCACAGAAGGTCCGCATCGAGGTGGTGCAGAATCCGCGAAAGAGCCTTATTGTAAGCAGCAAAATCGCCCGCCGAACTGGTCCTTTCGACCCTGCTGTGTACTTCCTGCAACTCGGTTCGGAACTTTTCCAATTTTTCAGTCACAAGCGCCGCAGTCTCACGATCCGTGATCATGGCTTGACTCTACACGACGATGAGTGTAATGGGGATATTTCGCCAACTTGCCTACTGAACAACCCCAAGACAGTACCTCGTCAACTACTAGACACCATGCTGATGTGAGCGTAACGTGTCCAGCATCGCAAGGGGCCCCTTCGAGTGCTGCGTCAGGTGGTAATGCAGACGACAATCTCCGCATTGCGGAACGGGGATGAGCACAGCAGATCCAGAACGCCAAAAAGCGATCGCATGGGAAAACCTCTCCCTTGAGAAGGGCTGGTGCTGTCGCATCTGTGGGGTGATTCCAGAACTCGGCAAGCAGTTCGAAAATAACCTCTGCGAAGACTGCAAACTCTCCCTCAGGAACTATGACCCCACGGTCTCCTAGATCATCCTAGCTTGTGCCTCCGCTCACTAGGTCAATGAGTGCTATCGAGATTTATCGCCAACCAACGTACAAGAAGTATCCGATGAAGCAAAACCCAATAAGGTAATCGATTGCGACTTCCCACCAGAACGTTCCCGGTTTTTCAGCCCGGTAGACCCAGCCATTAAAACGGACCCACACTTTGCCCATACGTGTAAATACCGCAGCCGCAGAAATGGAGACGACTCCAAGTATCAAAAACAAATACGGAGACTTTATTGGGCGGAAGTACCAATCAGGCATGATGGCGGTCCGGTTTTCCTACTCGTGTGTGTTTCACGTGTGCAGCGCCATTATAAGGGGTGTCGTAACCACGCCATTTCACGTTTTGAGGGGGTTTTGAGTGCTATGGGGATTTTTCGCCAACTAGCACGAATCAGACTGTGGTGAAGGTTCAATTCGCTGCGCTTCGATAGGGCTCATAAGGGCGGAAAAAGGCGAGGCCATTGCACTCATCTTCCCGGCAAACGAATTCTGAGTGCGAATCGGGATTTTGCGACAGTGGACGTGTGAATTTCGTGATATAGTTTTGCGCAGTTTCTTCCTCCCCCGCCACGCTTCGATCCATAGTTCAACCCCAAGTGAGGGCCTATGAAGCAATTCGGTTCGTTTCTCAGGTGTCTTATGGCAAAAGCTAACCGGCTAGCGCTCTCGGTGCTTGTTGTTCTTTCCTTCGCTGCGTTCGCTGCCGCGCAGTCCTATACCCTCACCGATCTTGGCCCGGGCGAAGCAGTTGCGATCAACAGGCTTGGCGTCGTCGCGGTAAACAACCCTTCATACGTGAGGATTCCCCCTAACATCCGAATTGCCCTTGCTGGAGTGGATGGAGGCAACTTGGCAGTACCTAGCGGCATCAATGGCCAGGGCCTTGTTGCAGGCTATACAGGCTACGCGACGCTTTGGACGAAGGGCACGCCTCTCAGTCTTGGCACACTCCCTGGAGGATCGTTCAGTTATGCCTATGCCATCAATGCGTCTGGGCAGGTGGTGGGACAATCCAATGGGGATGGCAACATCAACGCTCAGGTTTTCCTCTGGACGCAAGCGACTGGCATGCAAGGTCTTGGATACTTGCCGGGAGGCGGTTTCAGCGGGGCCAGCGCAATCAACCGTTCCGGCGAAATTGTCGGCTTCTCCGACGCAGCTGACGGAATCTACCATGGCTTCGCCTGGTCGAAAACGACTGGCATGCAGCAACTCGCCTCGCTCGCATGCGGCGCAGGCGGCAGCGCCTATGCGATTAACGACCTTGGCCAGATTGCCGGTCAATCCGCATGCGGCGTCGGTGAGCACGCAGTCCTCTGGAGCAACAGCCAGAGCAGCGCGCTCGACCTCGGCACGCTCCCAGGGCTTCAATACAGCATCGCTTATGCCTTGAACAATCTTGGCCAGGTGGTTGGCTCGTCTGGGAACTCCAGAACCCATCATCCTTTCCTCTGGACCGCAGCCAAGGGTATGCAGGATCTGAACAACTTGATCCCCGCTGGTTCCGGATGGGTTCTGCAAGCTGCCAACGGCATCAATGACAAGGGCTGGATCGTGGGCTCTGGCACACTCAACGGCCAAACCGAGGCTTTCCTGTTGACGCCGCAGTAGATCGCCCAGACTTTCTTGATCTATAGGGCCAACAAGCGTCACCGCTTGGCGTAACAGGCGAGCCGGTGACGAGGCGACTTTTCCTCGCATCACCCACAGTCGGTTTCGTTAACTGTTGTTATCAGGCCATAGCGCTCAGAATGCAGGTCAGGCCGCGTCGTCTCTGAGAAACTGGGCGAAAGAACGGATTGACTTCATCTTCTCTTTCCGCAAGCCGCGCAGGTCCTCCTCACCGAGTCGATTTTCAAACAAGAGTCTCCCCAACACATCCTTAAGTCGCGAACCACGAGTGTCGTATTTGCGGTCGATGTCCTTACGGCGTTCGGTTAGGTAACGTTCCAAGTCCCACAGATCCGACGGCTCCTTGATCTGGCTGGCCATCTTCTTTGCTTCCTGAATCACCTCGTGCAGCTCTCGCCCCAGGGCAGCGTCGAAGGCTTTGCGGGCGATGGTCTTTTCTGACCTCGACCAAATCGGTTCGTTCTGGTTGGGATAGCGGTCTTGAGTCCCTGACGGGCTGGTCATGTTCCGATCCTCCGTGGCGGCATTCTATCTCTTGGACAGGTGCGTTTTCTACTGAGTCGGAGGATTTCACCGGGGACGATTCATCATCGTTTCCATGCGGCCGTCGGTCCGTTCTGAGGTCAAAAAGATCATTCACCGGATGGCCGAGATTCTGTTTGCAGCCCAAATAGCGTTCCGTAGTCTGGACCGATGCATGCCCCAGCAAGAATTGAATCTGCTCCAGCTCGCCACCGCTCGTGTGGCACAGCTTCGCACAGGTTCTCCGCAAGTCATGCGGCGCAATATGCTCCAAACCCGCTCGCTCGCAGCAACCCTTGACTACGTACCACACCACATTCTGCGAGATGCCTTTTCCCCATACTTTTCCCGCTCTCGCAACTCGTCGAAAGATTCTTCCCTCCGTGACCTTGGCTGCCACTATCCACTGATCGAGTGCCGCTTTGACCCATTGCGGAATGGGCACGGTGCGGATGTGCCCGCCCTTGCCGATCAGATCCACCACCGCCCAGTGCCCCTGGCGCATCTGCACCTCATCCATTTCCAAGCCCACCAGTTCCGATCTGCGGAAGCCACATCCGAACAGCATGGCCAGCATCGCATAGTCTCGCTTTGCACGCATGCTATCGCCACAGGCGTCTTTGAGCACTTGGGAACTTTGCTCCACACTCAACCAGTTGCCGGAGCGAAACCCGAGCTGCTTGACTCCTTTCACTCGACTGATGCCTGCGGCCAGTTCGGGACTCAGCAAGCCAGAGTCGGCAGCCTCGTGCGCCAGGCGACGCACGGCTGCGAGCTGTTGGTTGATGGTGTTGGCGGCCAGATGCCGCGATTCCAAGTACATGCGGTAGCGCACGACTACGATCCGGTTCAGTGCGAGTCGAGGTTCGGAGCAGTACCAGGCAATGAATTGATTGATGGCGTATTCATAGACGCGGCGCGAGGCTGGCGAGCCGAGACTGTTGAGCACTGCCAATCTGCAATGATCCAGATCCGGCAGCCGAAGCACTCGGCGACGATAGTTCGGCTTGATTCTGTGTTTGCCCATGGCGACGGCCTCCCATGCCGCAGCATTTGGGACGACGGAGGTCGGCTGGACGTTGCAAAATGGGTGGCGCTTCGTTTTGGCCCGGGGGTTTTGAGCGCTATGGCCTGATAACGACAGTCTAATTTCCGCTAAGATTTATCCATGTTTTCGCGTAAATGGTTGGTCATAGCTTTCGGGCTTGCATCGTTCGTGGTCTTGACGTATAGGAAAATCAAAATTTCGTGCTTGAAATCCCGTGCACTTCACACGGCTCCGAAGACAACGGCCAGATTCCACAACGCCGAATTACGGGAATGTTCGAGCAGCGACGAACTGTTGGCTCGCTCCAGAGCGGCGACTGGCGGTTTCTCGCGTCAGGCTCGCGGCGATGGGACCTTCCAGGCGTGATCCAACACCAGAGCAACAGGCTCGGCTTTGTCAACTTTAAGAGTTGCTAGCGAACTGATTTCGGCGGTATGCGTCTGGTCCACTTCATCCTGTTGCCGGACCTATCGAGAAGCGGGTCTCTCCTGAAGGTAAGCTTCATTAACCAAGCCCAAGAGAGGGACTTCGGACGAGGTCTTCGTTTCTGTCCGAAAATTGCAAAAACCGCATTGGTCGTCTGGCTTATCGTTCGCGGAGCAAAGATTCCGAAGGTCCGGACCGAGTGCTTGTAGCGATCCAGGATATGCTGGGCCCACCGCTCAACAAACTCTTCCTTAGAGCATTGAACTTCAACCTTGCGGCGCAACCTTTTGTCCTTGTACCAAAACGTGACGGTTTGTTCGGTAATTAGGGCAATCCGATGCTCCGCGATGGGGGGCCGTCTAGTGTATCGACCGGCGTATTTGAGGAAATGCTGCTTGTCTTCGAAGGACTGAATGTTAACGCTCCACCATCGTGTTTCCTGCTGTCTGAGGAGTTGTTCGAGTTGCCGACTCGGAATCCTCGTGACAAGCTCACCGGCCTGCGCGGCTGCACGAAGGATCGCAATTACGGCTCGCCGCCAGGACCTCATTAGGGCGTCACCATCGTAGAGAATATCGGCCACCCAAACTCCGGAAGAATCTTGCAGTCCTCCAGCAGTCACCATAGTGTGTACGTGCGAATTGAATTCCAACCTGCCATTGAACGTGTGCAGAATCGCCATGACACCGACGCGCAGGCTGTGCCTCGTAGCCGCATGAGCTTGTATGACCCCTGCCGCCAGAGCCGGGAGGGCTTTGGCTAGAGTCGGATTGTCGCGGAAAAGGGGCCAGAGGACATTCGGCATTGTGAACGTGATGCCATGATAGCTCTGCGTCGGCAGCGCTGCCCACCGCTCGCGTCGCCATTGAATGCTCGCCCGGTTGCCACAACTGCTGCAGGCTCGCGATTTGCAGGTGTGATAGTGAATGAATTCCTGACTGTCAGAAGCGTAAACCTCCGCCCCTAATTCTGGGGTGCGGCATTGAAGCGCCGATGCAAATACTCCGCGGACTGAATCGCGAGTCCCCTCGTGGTCCCAGGACGAGCGTGTTTCCGTCAAGATCCTTTTCAGTGGATTGCGGTATTTCATTTCAGTGCTAGCTCCTTTTGAGAATTGATCTCAGCCAGCAAATCTTGGCCGACCAAAATTACTGTGCGCTCATGGCGACCGATCCGAACCGCAACCGATCCGGGCTGGTGCGCCTCCCGATGCACTAGGACTCCCAATATTGAGGCGACATCTAGGGTGGTCTTCCCGGGTTTGGGCCGAGGGATAGACCGCCGGATTACCTTGTTGATTGCGCTTTCCTCGGTGTAACGGATGAACCGCTCCAACTGCTCAGTTCGGGGCAACCTGCACAATTGCATCGCGCGGTTAATTCTTAGTGTTCCGTCCCGCAGAGCGTCTAGAAGTCTGGGGTGCGCTTTTTCGAGAATCATCTCAACATTGCCGACGTTACGAGGACAGACGGCGGCGAGGTTGGCAATGTCTTGTCGGACATCGATACGCTGAAGGCCCGGCAAATTTGCCAAACCCTTGTACTTGCCGCCGGCGCTCATGTTGTCGAGTGCCTTCTGTCGAAAACTGGCCTTCAGTGTTAGCGCCAAGCAAATGCGAACAAAGTCGTTCCACCCACGTCGGATTTGGTGATGGGTGAGTATGAACTGCAAGGATTCGTCCTCACTGAGCGGGTACTCGATGCAGTTGATTTCAAGCCAGCCTTCGAAAACCGCCGACCGCCAATGCCCGAAGCCAGAGAGAATAGCCCCGTTCGTCGCGATCAGAATCGGTTCGGGTACAGACGGATTTGGCAATCGAGCTGCGTCGTTGAACTCGTCAATTACCCCGGTCCAGCCGACTTCCTCCAACGCCGGATGCAGCCGCAGTTGTTGTGGGGAACGAACCACCGGACGCCCCTCCCGGCTAATGGGGATCGGATTGAAAGCCTGAGGCAGGGTTGCAGAGATGGCCTCAATGCCAATTGATCTATCAATGGGCGCGAAGTCGAGCCCCGCGCTCATCGCCGACACTCCGGTTGCGAGGTAGGGCTTTTCCGAGGGTCAGGCGGACAGAAAGCGGACGAAATGAAGGATGGCGTCCAGCTCAGCGTTGAATGAAAAGGATTTAGAAGCATTACTACAGGGTCTGCAAAACCTTTATGCGTCGGTTCGATTCCGACCCGCGCCTCCAGTTTCTTCTCTCGCTATTCTCTGCAACTCCTGCATTTAGGTGTAATTCCCGTTGTCGTTGATCGTTCCCCACCCCCTTGGTAAATTAGGATGCATTCTGCCGAAACGGGGGAGCGTATATTCGTCTTGACATTAGTCGTTATAACGAGTAATATGGGCTGGTGAGCAAGCATTCCAGTGCGACACCTAAGCGGCATGGGAAGTCGTGTCCCGAGGAAGCTGCGTTCTTAGAGTTGGCGCGAACCACCGATCTGTTGTCTCGGAGCCTGGTCCTGGTTCTTAAGAACGAAGACCTTTCTCCGACCCAGTACAACGTGCTGCGAATCCTGCGCGGGACGCCGGAGGGCCTTCCTTGCGGTGAGATTGCCTCCCGCATGATTACGCGCGATCCTGATGTGACCCGCTTGTTGGACCGGCTCGAAAAACGGGGCCTGATTGCGCGCTGCCGCGAGACTAAGGACCGGCGCATGGTGACGTCGCGGATTACTCCAGAAGGGCTTGATGCACTGGCTAGGCTTGATCTTCCAGTGGAGGAGAGTCATCGCAGGCAGTTAGGTCATTTGGGAAAAGACCGGCTTGGGGCGCTCACCGAACTTCTGGACGCCGCACGCGCCAAAGTGGGGTGATTTTTTATTCTATTTATTCGTTGCAACGAATATCGTTTTGACGCATCTAAGTTGTAAGTTAAGGAGAAAACAACTATGAGCACCCTGGCTATCCCGCGAACCACTACTACCTGGAATATTGACCCAGCACATGCCGTTGCCGAGTTCAAGGTCAAGCACATGATGATCTCCAATGTTAAAGGGCAATTTGCCAAAGTCTCAGGAACGTTGTCTCTCGACGAATCTGATCTGACTCAGTCCAAGATCGAGGCGCTGATTGACGCGACCTCGATAGAAACGCGAGACACTCAGCGCGATGGGCACTTGAAGAGCGCCGACTTCCTCGACGTGGACAAGTTCCCCACGTTGTCGTTCCGCTCGACGCGCATCCGGCGTGCCGGCGATGGCGAACTGGCGGTCGAGGGTGACCTGACGATACATGGCGTGACCAAGAAATCTGTATTCACGGTGGAAGGCCCGACTCCGCCCACGAAGGACCCATGGGGCAATACGCGAGTTGGAATCTCGGCCACAACCAAGATCAACCGCAAAGACTACGGCCTGACCTGGAACGCAGCTCTTGAAACCGGAGGTCTTCTTGTCGGCGAGGATGTCGCGATCACTCTGGAAGTCGAATTCATAAAGGCCTAACATTTGGAGACTTGGCAAGGTATGAGTTCTTGCTAAGTCGGCCAGAAACGAGGAAGAGGTTTATGTCACTCCGACCAGTCAAACAGATTATTCAACCGAAGCCCACAATCGAGGGCGCGGGCGTCAAACTGCAACGTGCCTTCGGTTTTGGGAAGACCAAGGACTTCGATCCTTTTCTTCTGCTGGATGATTTTCGCAATGAGAATCCGAACGACTATTTGGCGGGATTTCCCTGGCATCCGCATCGAGGCATCGAGACCATCACCTATGTGTTGGCAGGTTCCGTCGAGCACGGCGACAGCCTGGGCAACAGCGGCAAAATGACCGCGGGAGACGTCCAGTGGATGACGGCCGGCAGCGGCATTCTGCACCAGGAGATGCCAAAGGGAGACACGCACGGACGCATGCACGGCTTCCAGTTGTGGGCGAACCTGCCCGCATCGCTCAAGATGACCGATCCGCGCTATCAAGACATTCCGGCGAAGGAGATTCCTGAAGTCACGGACGACGACGGAACGCGGGCTCGGATTATCTGCGGTGAGTTCTGGGGCAAGCGAGGCCCGGTGGAGGGAGTTGCCGCCGATCCGAGCTACGTGGATATATCTGTCCCGCCTGGCCATCGCAAGCGCCTGAAGGTTGAGACGACGCGGAATGCGTTCGCTTACGTCTTCGCCGGATCCGGAACGTTCCGCGACGCCTCTGATCCGCGCGCGGTGCTGACTGAATCTGCAGTAGATCCGAACGCGGCGCCAAAGTACGACGCGAGCAACCACTCGCTAGTGCTCTTTGACCGCGGCGATGAGTTGGTGGTGCAGGCCGGACCGGAAGGAATTCGCTTCCTGCTTGTCTCCGGTAAGCCGATCGAGGAACCGGTGGCGTGGTATGGCCCAATTGTGATGAACACGCAAGAAGAACTGCGAGAGGCGATGTCGGAGCTGCAAAACGGCAGCTTCATTAAGCATCAATGACCTGTCCCAGCTTCGTTGTGGGGAACGCGTCAGATATCTCCAATCTGGCGCGGAGGACCGCTAGGGTGTAGGATTCTCTTGTCTTCATGGAACGTTCCTGAGTTAACGGCCTTATCGTAGCGAATCTCTAACCCGGAAATCCCAAGACATGTTTCCGGGGCCGTGCCAAACGAAGAGGCGCTTGCCTCTGCATTGTGCTATCGGCCAGCAACGAGGAGGATCCGTGACACTCGGTCTCAAGCACGTCAATTCACCTTCAGCTACAAGACTGCCTCTCCAGATCGCGATGTTCCTGCTTCTCTGCATAACGCCGGCGCTCGCGCAAAAGGCCGACGAAACCGTCCTCCCGAAATACGACCGCCAAACGGAGATGAAGACCAAGGGGACCATCGATGAAATCAAGGTGCTCTCGATGGGCACTCGAAAAGACTTCACCGAACTGATCCTCAAGAGCGGCGACGACAAAATCCAGATATACCTGTCTCCGAAGCCTTACCAGGACGAGATAGGAATCAGCTTCATCAAAGGCGACGAGATCGCCGTGACGGGGTGCAAGGTAAAACAAGAGGCCGGGGACGTAATCCTTGCCCGCGAGGTCACGAAGGGCTCCGACACGCTGATGTTCCGCGACGGCAAGGGCAACCCGGTCTGGGACCCGCGAACCGGTAAATAGCCGGCACTTCCGTAAGGAAAATTGTCTCTTGACTTCGGGATGCCCTAAGTCCAATATGGCGTCATACGACATGTCGTTGAAGGTAATAATGGAGCCGCTGCCCCTTACCGAACCCGTTCTGCTGATCCTGCTCAGTCTGGCGGGACAGCCCCGGCACGGCTACTCCATTCTCAAAGACGTCGAGCAGATGAGCGACGGCCGAGTTGTGCTGAGCACCGGCACGCTCTATGGCGCCCTGCGCCGGCTCCTCGATGACGACTGGATTGAACCCTTCAAGGAACAGGACAACTCGCGCGGCCGGCAGGCCTATCGCCTGACAGCGCGCGGACGCAGAAATCTTCAAGCCGAGGCCAGCCGCCTGAAGCATCTGGCGCGCCTGGCGAATCTGCGGATGGTGAAGGAGGCCTGATTGATGCTCAGACTTTACCGATGCCTGCTCCTTCTCTATCCAGCGGACCATCGCGTTCGGTTCGGCAAGGAGATGGTTGCGGTCTTTCAGGACGTACACGCCGAAGCAACCGCCAAGAAAAAGATCGCGCGGATTTTTTTCTGCCTGCGCGAGACGACCGGGTTGTTAGCTGGAGCACTTCAAGAACATCTGCGAGCGATGGGGGCCACCCCAGTTTGGCTGCCAATTCCAACCAGGAGGCTTTTTATGCGTAGCGAATTCCGTTTTCCGAAAGCAACCGCTGTGTTGATGACGATCATTCTGGCCGGAGTCGTAATGGCAATCGAGAAGGGCGAAGGAATTGTGGCCTCGCTGAGCGCCTCGCCACATTTTCACTTCTTTCCGGGAGTCATGCTCATGCTTGGGGTCGTCTATGCCGCGGGCGTGATCGGATGGGCGATTCTGTTTGCGATGCGCCGCTCGGGTGTGCACCGCCTGGAAACATCTGCTGACCAAAAATAACTAGCAGCGGGCTGGCACCATCCATCTTCCCGCAAGCGCGCCGATCCAGCCTTCTTCGACATCCCGAGTATTGAGTGTGAGAGAAGCCAGACTCGTGCTCAGCTAACACCACTCGCTCGCCGCCAACTTGCGTGGCCTCGTCAAACTCTCTACACTCGTTGGACCGCAATGAAATACGCCTTCTCGAAAGCGACCCGCGCGTGAACTGGTACTTCTTTTTTTTTGTTACCTCGGGATTCTGCAGCGTTCTCTACGAACTGGTATGGTTGCGGCTCTCCATGGCGCAATTCGGAGTGACCACCGCCATGGTCTCGATCGTGCTCTCCGTTTTCATGGCCGGACTCGGCCTTGGCTCCTGGGCAAGCGGCCACTGGCTGCGCCAGTCCGAAGATACCAGCAACTTCTCGGCGTTGCGCCTCTATGCACCGATTGAACTGCTGATCGGTGTGTCGGGCATCCTCGTGCCCTACGGACTCTTATGGGGACGTCGCGTCATCGAAAACGCTGGACTGTCTTCATCGTTTGGCTATTACTTAGTGGCCGGATTGTGGGTCGCTGCCACGTTGCTGCCCTGGTGTGCCTTAATGGGCGCCACCGTTCCTGTAGCCATGCGAGCGATCGGGCAAACGTTACCGGCCGAGACCAGCCGCTCTTTCAGTTATCTCTACATGGCGAACGTTTGTGGCGCGGTCGCCGGAACGACGTTGCCTTTATTCCTGATCGAGCTTCTGGGATTCCGTGGAACCGTGAAGGTCGGGGCGGCTTGCAATTTATTGATCGCGATCACGGCGTTTGCCCTGTCGCGAAATTTTCCGACGCAGCGTTCTACCGCACCGGCACCGCCGGTCGCTGTGGCGGTCACAAACTCCGGCGCAAAGAGCATCCTCGCGCTACTCTTCGTGAGCGGCCTGACTTGCATGGCGATGGAAGTGGTTTGGGTTCGCAGTTATACACCGTACTACGGCACCATGGTTTACGCCTTCGCTTCCATTCTCGGCATCTACCTGCTGGCCACGTTTATTGGTTCGGTCGTTTATCGCCGATGGAGTTCCTGGCATTCTCGCGAGAATCCTGTTATTTGGAGTTTGCTCGCTACTTCCGCATTATTTCCTCTGCTGGCCGCCAGTCCCGCAATTCATATGGCGCGAATGCCGCGACTGGCGCTGGGCATCACTCCCTTCACGGGTCTGCTTGGCTTCATCACTCCGATGTTGGTCGATCGATTCTCGGGCGGCAACCCAGGCAAGGCTGGCACCGCCTATGCGACGAATATCGTAGGCTGCATCCTCGGCCCGCTGCTTGCAGGCTTCGGACTGCTGCCCTTCATGAACGAGCGTTGGGCGCTGATCGTGCTGACCCTTCCCTGGATGATCGTGGGCCTCGCTCCGCTGCGCCCCCAAATGAAACTGGGCATGGGAAACCGAGCGGCGGTCTACACTCTCGTGACGTTGTCCGCAATACTGATTGCGGTGGGAAGAGATTATGAAGAAGCCTTTCCCGATCGCATTGTGCTTCGTGACTCGACTGCAACCGTCATTGCAACCGGCGAGGGGATGGACAAGGAACTTCTGGTCAACGGCTACGGGATGACATCGCTGACGCCGATCACTAAGGTGATGGCGCATCTACCGCTGGCCTTTCTGGACCGGCCGCCGCAGAACGCTCTGGTGATTTGCTTTGGTATGGGCACGACTCTTCGCGCGCTGCGCTCGTGGGGAATTCCAGTGACCGCCGCCGAGTTGGTACCCAGCGTTCCGCGCATGATCGGCTTCTATCACAGCGATGGCCCGGCGGTCGTCGCTTCGCCCCTGTCGCATATTGTCATTGATGATGGCCGACGCTACCTCGAACGCACGACGGAGCTGTACGACGTCATCACGATTGACCCACCGCCACCCGTGGAAGCCGCCGGTTCGAGCCTGCTCTATTCGGAAGAGTTCTACCAATTAGCCAAGCGGCGATTGCGGCCCGGCGGCATTCTGCAACAGTGGTTCCCTGCCGAAGGCACCGATGTCGAAGTTACAGCAGCCGTGGCGCGCTCCCTGCGCAACTCCTTCCCTAATGTACGAACATTTGAAGACGAATTTGGATTCCACTTTCTGTGCAGTGAACAACCGCTTCCCCAACGCACGGCGGCCGAATTGTTGCAACGTTTGCCGGCGAATGCTTTGATTGATTTTGCGGAATGGGCCGATCCGACGCCCAACGGAGCTTTGGATGCAGATCTTCTTCAGTTCCAAACTCTACTCGATCACGAAGCGTCTCTGGAGAAGCTGATCGCCCTGTCGCCTAACACTCCGGCACTCACCGACGATCGCCCGATCAACGAGTATTATGTCGTGCGTCGAACGCTCCGCCGCTGGCGCCGCCAAAGAGGTGGCTAGTGCGGCCTTGCCGGGCAATCGCTATTCCCAATAGACTCAGGCCGCAAATCCACAAACGAGGATCCCCGTGAGCCATCGACGATTCGCCGCGCTTGCTGTCTGCGCAATGTTGATTTCTGTAATCCCCGCTCTGGCGCAGAGTTCCGCGACGATTGCCGCAGTCACCGAGTACGTCAAGGCCGAGATGCAGCGCCAGCACATCCCCGGCTTGTCGCTCCTCGTCGTAAAGAATGGAAAGACCATTCGCTCCGAAGGCTTCGGCCTGGCGAACGTGGAGTTGCAGGTACCGGTTAAGCCTGAAACTATTTTTCAATCAGGATCTGTAGGCAAGCAGTTCACCGCCACTGCCGTCATGATGCTGGTCGAGGAGGGGAAAGTCGGCCTCGACGATCCGCTCACAAAATATTTCGCCGATGCTCCCGCAACTTGGAAAGACGTGACCGTTCGCGAACTGCTTAGTCACACTGCGGGCTTCGGCGAATATCCTAAAGACTTCAACTTCCGCAAGGACTGGACCGAAGACGAAGAACTCAAACTGGTCGAGAGCATTCCCCTCGCCTATCCTCCCGGCACGAAGTGGGCGTACAGCAATCTCGGCTATGTCACTCTCGGTATTCTGATTCACCGCGTCACCGGAGAGTTCTATGGCGATTTCCTGCAGCAGCGAATCTTTCAGCCGCTGGGAATGACGGCCACCCACATCATTAGCGAGGCGGACATCGTTCCGAATCGCTCTGCCGGATACCGTCTAGTGAAAGGCGAATTGAAGAATCAGGAGTGGGTGTCACCCTTGTTAAACACAACCGCCGATGGCAGCCTTTATTTCTCGACGGTTGACCTTGCCAAGTGGGACGCCGCACTCTACACAGATAAACTGCTGAAGCGCTCGAGCCTCGACCTGATGTGGACTCCGGTCAAACTGAAAGATGGCAAGCCCAACAAAGGCAATTACGGCTTTGGATGGTTCATCGAGCAGAGGAACGGCCATCGCTGCATTCATCACGACGGATCTTGGCAGGGCTTCGAAACCGCCATCGACCGCTATGTGGATGATCACTTCACCGTAGTCGTGCTCGCGAATCTGGCAGACTCTGAGCCGGGAAAGATCAGCCAGCACGTCGCGGAGATTTACTTCGCGGATAAATAAATGTAGGGACAGCCGCCTTGGCTGTCCGGTCGAGCGAAGCTCAACGGTCCTCGCCAGCTAATCAGACATTTCGGCTATCCACCAGCATCTTCATCCCATACTTCGGGCGCAGCGTAATCAGCGGCTCCGGCTCGACGCGATGTCCCGGGACAAGGCGCAATTTCCACTTCTGACCGAGCGTCGCAAGCAGCGGCACGCCCTCCATCAACGAAAACGACTCACCGATACACTGCCGGAATCCAGCACCGAACGGAAAGTAGGTGAACTTCATCCGCCGCGCCTTCGCCTCTGGCGTGAATCGCTCCGGATCAAAACGCAGTGGATCGGGGAAGAATCTAGGATCGCGATGGGTGACGAACTGGCTCATCAATACGGTCGTCTTCGCGGGAAGAAAGAACTCGCCCAGCTGAAAATCGCTGCGCGCGTACCGCCCCATGGCCCACGCGGGAGGATAAAGTCGCATCGACTCCGCCAGCACCATCTCGACATACCGCAGCCGCGGAACGTCGTCGAACGTAGGCAAGCGGCCTTGTAGCTCGCGATCAATCTCCATATGAAACCGTCGCTCGCACACCGGATTCTGCGAGAGCAAGTACCACGTCCATGAAAGAGCATTGGCCACAGTTTCGTACCCGGCCAGAAAGATAGTAATGACTTGATCGCGCAGCGACTGCTCCGACTCAGAGCTTTGGTCGGGCGATGTGGCAATCATCATGTCGAGCAGGCTGCCGCCGTCAGTCTTGCGTTGCCGGTGCGAGGCGATCATGCGATAGACAACGGCGTCGATTCTCTTCCGCGCTCTCACGAACGCGGCCAGACCCGGAGGCCGCACGTGCACCAGCCACTCTGCCGCCGGCAGGATCACCAGAAAATTGTAGAGCCCCATAATGCGGTTGATGGCGTCGGCTAGCTCGTCTACTTCATCTCGCAGATTCGTGGCGAACAGCGTCTCCGCGACCACATTGAGCGTGAGGTGCATCATGTCAATCGCGATGTCACGCTGCTCACCGCCCCGCCACCCATCGCGCATGCGAACGGCCTCTCGCACCATGAGGCTGGCGTATTCCGGAATTCGCTGCCGATGAAACGCCGGCTGCGCCACCTGCCGCTGCGTGCGGTGCTGCGCACCCTCGCTGGTAATCATCCCCTCGCCCAGCAGCATCTTAGTGCGCTGTACGGTGCGCTCTTTGATGAAGTTGTCGTTCTGCACCACCAGCACTTCGCGGATGTAGTCGGGATGATTCAGGAAGACAATGTGATGCCAGCCGATCTTGTAGTGCGCGATGTCGCCGTAGTCCTTCGCCAGGTGCTGAAAGAGGTGGATCGGATTCGCCGGACGCAACTTGCGCAGCGCAAACCACAGGAGATTCTTCTGAAAGCCGGGCGGGAAGGAGTATTCGCCCGCCTTGCCAGAGGGTCGCCGTAGGTCGTTGCGGGCTGCGGTTGCCATCTTGTTAGTGTACTTCTTGGGCTGGGCAGCGTGCGGCGGATGAACGAAGCGTTGCGCAGGTCAAAGAGTGAAACCGCGATGTTTCAACAGCTACCTCGCTGAGTGAGAACGAGGACGTGGCCCTTTAAGCAGTCTGCGGATTTCGACCGAATATTTGCTGCATGTTTTCTGCCGCAAAAAACGCCGGTATGGATACAGTCTGAGCGAAAATTCCAAAGAACCGATTTGTCTGCTCTTGATTTCCCTGGAGCGCGGCGAGCAGTTTTTGCATCTCTGGTGGCGGCGGCGCAAGCGTCGCTAACTGACAGGTGAACTCATAGAGTGGGAAAGCGGCTTCGTTGCGCCGCTGCTCATACCCCTCCATTGCAGTGTCGAGTGGTTGGCGTCCACTGAGTCCAGAGTCAATCGCCTCGACGAGCAATTCCGCACCATGCAGGGCATCTGTGATGCCTTCCGCCGTGCACGGATCCTTCAGATAGCCCGCGTCTCCCACCAGCGCCCAGCCCGGTCCGAACGGCTTACGAAAGTAGTTGGGAACGACACCCCCAACAAATCGTTCTTCGCGACGGCCGCCCTGCATGCGTCCAGCCAGGTCCGGGGCATCCTCGGCAACCGTTCGCAGATAGTGTCCTTCAACGTCAGTCTTTACCGTCGCGTGGGTCTGTGCCGCGAAGCCTACACCGATCAAGGCAAGGCCATCGTTCGTCATCCAGCCAAAGGCTCCCCGAAATGGACCGGGATAGAATTCAAACCCCTTCATCTGTACGCCGCTCCAGTACGAAAAATAGGGTCCCTGCAGCGGTGGTTTGGTGTTGTATTCAGGAGCATGCACGGCGCGTGCCACCATTGAGTGCATGCCATCGGCCCCGACGACAATGCGCGCCTCTTCGTCTACGGCTGAACTAGCCTTGTCGCGCCCGCGAATTCCGACAACCCGGTTGTTGTTCCACTTCACTTCTTCCACCGAGAACCCTGTCCGCAACTCGGCTCCTGCTTCAACTGCAGCCCGAACCAGAATGTCGTCGAGCACTTTGCGACGAGGTGCATAGGCTTCCTTTACGCCATCGGCAGGAGGAGGCGAGCCAGTCAGTGCGAAGGCTCCAAAATCGAAGTGGAACGTTGCGATGGGCGGACAATTGGACGCTACGATTTTGTCGAGCAACCCCCATCTCTGCAAGCGGGCAGTGCCTGCTTGATGGATGTAATGAGTGGAGAAGGACAGATCGCTCGGAAATGTTGAGCGGTCCACGAGTAGTACCTTGTATCCCTTTCGGGCGAGGAGCAAAGCGGTGGGAGATCCCGCGCAACGTGCGCCGACAATGATGGCATCGTACATGGATTTGTCTCCGATCCCGATTTGAAATCGTGCAGAGTCCACCGGGCAAGCAGTGCCTAGCCCTCTGCAAATCGGCCCATTTTACGCCCATCCAAAGATAAAAAGGCAGACTGGAAAAGCAACCACAGTGACTCACCCTTCGTGGGTCGATAGTAGCCCGCCAGTTTTGCTGGCGGTTGTCGCGGCAGATCTTGTATCTCGTGCCGGAGGCACGATTGAAACGATGCGCTGATCTTGTCATTTCAGGCGTCCCGTCCGGGACGCGACTCCTGTCGGCGACGATACCCGGCGTTGAAACGCCGGGCTATTTTCAGACGTCCCTCTGGGACAATGCCGCGTACCGTTCGCCCCCCACTGCACGCAAGGTCTCAGGACATCATGAGAGCCTACTTTGCCGCCTTCTGCAGCACATCCAGTTCCGCCAGCACTTCCCCACTATGCTTCGCGGGATCCACGCTGGTATACGCCTTCGCGATCTTTCCGTTCGGATCAATCAGAAATGTGTGCCGCGCTGCAAACTTCACGAGTCCCAGGTTCGTCAGCGATCCATAGGAATCCATCACTCGATGATCGGTGTCGGCGAGCAGCTTGAAATTCAGGCTTTCCTTTGCGCAAAACTGCGTGTGCGAGCTAACGCTATCGCCGCTTACCCCTAAGACCACCGCATTGCGCTCCGCATACTTCGGTTGATCCACCTGAAACTGGTGGGCTTCGCGGGTTCAACCCGGAGTCTGGTCTTTAGGATAGAAATAAAGGACGACCCACTTGCCGCGATAACCTTTCAGGCTGAATGGAGTACCGTCCTGCGAAGGCAGGGTGAAGTCCGGCGCGGTGCTGCCTTCCGACGGAGTATCCGATCGCGACAATAGCCGCGGAACAAGCACGACGAGCACCACCACAACTACCACAAGCAGCATGATCCGCAACATGTGCCCTCCTCCAGGCAAGACCGCCAACGCCGCGATTCTACCCCAGGACAAACGCATAAACCACAATGGACACGAAGGGCCACGAAGGCCTGAAATTTGCCGTCTTCCTTCGTGTTACTTCGTGTCCTTTGCGGTTAAGGCTTTTCGTTCCACCAAGCAGAAATCCCCACGATTGAATTATGATGAAGTATTGCGCTTTCATCGTGGGGGAAACCAGACGTGGCTCAGACGGAAACTGATGGCTTAGAGGTGTTGGAAACCAGGGAGTGGGTCGATTCTCTGGATTATGTTCTATCCAAAGGCGGCCCCGACCAGGCTGGCCGCTTGCTGCAGCAGTTGGCTTTGCATGCGCGGCGTGAAGCCGGCATCAACCTGCCTTTTTCGGCCACTACGCCCTACCAGAACACCATCCCTTCGCGGCAACAGGCGCCGTTTCCCGGCAGCCAGGAGATGGAGCGCCGCATCAAGAGCCTGGTTCGCTGGAACGCGCTGGCCATGGTCGTCCGCGCCAACAAGATTCAGGAAGGCATTGGCGGACACATCTCGACATTCGCTTCCGCAGCCACGCTCTACGAAGTCGCCTTTAATCACTTCTTTCGCGCCCAAACTGAAAGCGGTGACCGTGATGTTGTCTATTTTCAGGGCCACGCCGCTCCAGGAATCTACTCCCGCGCCTATCTAGAAGGCCGCATTTCTAAAGAGAAGCTACAGAACTTCCGTCGTGAACTGAGACCCGGCGGTGGCTTGAGTTCCTATCCTCACCCGTGGCTCATGCCCGATTTCTGGGAGTTCCCCACGGTCTCCATGGGCCTCGGACCGATTCAGGCGATCTACCACGCTCGCTTCATCAAGTACCTCGAGAATCGCGGACTCAAGCAGTCCACCGGCGGCAAAGTCTGGGCGTTCCTCGGCGACGGCGAAATGGACGAACCCGAGTCGCTCGGCTCCATCACGCTGGCCTCACGCGAGCGTCTCGACAACCTGATCTTCGTCGTCAACTGTAACCTGCAGCGGCTCGACGGCCCGGTGCGCGGCAACGGAAAGATCATTCAGGAGCTGGAAGCGATCTTCCGCGGCGCCGGGTGGAACGTCATCAAATGCATCTGGGGCTCCGACTGGGACACGCTCATCCAAAATGACCGCGATGGCTTGCTGGTGCGACGTTTAGGCGAAATCAGCGACGGGCAATACCAGAAATACTTTGTCGAGAGCGGAGCCTACTTCCGCCAGAACTTATTCGGAAGCGACCCCCGCCTGCTCAAAATGGTCGAACATCTGTCCGACGATCAACTCGCGCGCATGCGCCTCGGCGGCCACGATCCGATCAAAGTTCACGCAGCTTTCCGTGCGGCGGTCGATCACACCGGGCAGCCCACCATCGTGCTCGCCAAAACGATTAAGGGTTACGGCCTGGGCGAAGCGGGCGAAGGCAAGAACATTACCCACCAGCAGAAGAAGCTGAACGAAGATGAGTTGCAAATGTTCCGTTCGCGCTTCGGCATTCCAATCCCGGACGACGAACTACATAATGCGCCGTTCTATCGCCCGTCCGACGACAGCGCAGAGATCAAGTACATGCAGGCGCGTCGCCAGCAGCTTGGCGGATACATGCCGACGCGCAAGACGAAAGCACAGCCGCTGAAATCTGTGCCCGACGCCCACTTTGAAGAGTTTCAAAAAGGCACCGAGGGCCGTGAAGTTTCGACGACCATGGTTTTCGTCCGATTGCTGGCAAAGATGTTGCGCGACCCCGAACTCGGCAAGCTGATCGTTCCCATTGTTCCCGATGAAGCTCGCACTTTCGGTATGGAAGCGCTCTTCCGCCAGGTCGGAATCTATTCCAGCGTCGGCCAGAATTACGAGCCTGTCGACATGGATACGCTTCTTTACTACAAAGAAGCAAAAAACGGGCAGATTCTTGAAGAAGGCATCACGGAGGCCGGTTCGATGTGCTCGTTCATCGCCGCCGGCACCGCGTATGCGAACCACGGCATCAACACGATTCCCTTCTTCATCTATTACTCCATGTTCGGATTCCAACGGATCGGAGACTTGATCTGGGCCGCTGCCGACATGCGTTGCCGCGGATTCCTCGTCGGCGGCACCGCCGGTCGCACCACTCTGGCTGGCGAAGGCCTGCAGCACCAGGACGGCCACAGCCATGTACTCGCGCTGCCCGTGCCGAACCTGCACTGCTACGACCCCGCGTTCGCCTACGAGATCGCCATCATCATTCAGGATGGCATCAAGCGCATGTACATCGATCAGGAATCGATCTTCTATTACTTGACCGTTGGCAACGAACCCCTACCCATGCCCGGAATGCCGCAGGACGGCAACGTTCGCGAGGGCGTGCTGAAGGGCCTGTACCGCTTCAAGACTTCGGCAAAGGCGGACGCGAAGCTGCGCGCACAATTGCTCGGCAGCGGCGCCATCATGTTCGAGGTGCTCAAGGCGCAGCAGATTCTCGAAGAAAAATACGGAGTTGCCGCCGACGTCTGGAGCGTGACCAGCTACAAGGAACTCTATCGCAACGCCAACGATTGCGAGCGCTGGAACATGTTGCATCCCGCGGAAGCGCCGCAAGTTCCTTATGTCACCGAAACGCTGAAAAATGCGGACGGGCCGTTCATCGCGGCGTCCGACTACATGAAGATTTTGCCCGAGAGCCTGGGCAAGTGGGTGCCCGGACAGCTCGTTTCGCTGGGAACTGATGGCTTCGGCCGCAGCGAGAGCCGCGTAGCATTGCGCGACTTTTTCGAAGTGGATGCCAAGCATATTGTGCTTGCAACACTCGGAGCGCTTGCCCGCGAGAAGAAAATCGGCAGCGATGTGGTGAAGCGCGCAATCCAGGAACTGGGGATTAATCCTGAAAAAGCAAACCCTGCGAGAAGCTAGCCGGCGTGGTGCCCTCAAGTGAACGCGCGAAGTTCGAACGAAAGATCGTAGAAGAGGAACAGACGCTTTGATTGAATTCAAACTTCCCGAACTGGGAGAAAACATCGAACAGGGCGACCTCGTGCGCCTCATGGTGGCGAAGGGTGCAACCGTCAGCACCGGACAGTCGGTCATGGAACTAGAAACCGACAAGGCCGTTGTCGAGGTGCCTTCGTCGGTCAGCGGAACCGTGCAAGACATCCGCGTCAAAGAGGGTGACAAGATCAAGGTCGGCCAAGTCATCTTCACGGTGGATGGAGCCGAAACGAAAACCGCTCCGCAACCTGCGGCTCAGGACGCGCCCGCCGCTCCTAAACCAACTCAGCAAGCACCCGTGGCAGCGACAGCGCCTCAGCAGAGTCAACCTGCCGCGACACCTACAGCCGCTCCCGCCGCTGCCGTTGCACCTGCCTCTGGCCCCAGCGAATTCAAGCTCCCGGAACTCGGCGAGAACATTTCCCAAGGCGATCTCGTGCGATTGATGATCACGCCCGGCGCCAAGGTTTCAGAAGGACAGCCCGTGATGGAACTGGAGACGGACAAAGCTGTCGTTGAAGTTCCGTCGTCCGTCACCGGCGTCGTCAAAGAAGTAAAAGTAAAGGAAGGCGAGAAGATCAAGGTCGGGCAAGTGATTTTCACACTCGAAGGTGGAGCAGCCGCACAGCCCGCTCGCCCTCGCAGCGCGCCCGTCGAACACGTCTCTGGACAGCACGGAGCCCGTCTCGCATTTCAAGCCGCAATTCGCGCGGAAGGCAAGACCGAAGAACAGGCTCTGCCTCCGGATCAGCCGCAACCGGCCGCGCCCGCGTTCAGCATGCCCTCACAACTGGGCAAGGTTGCGGGCACTGAGCATCGGCAGCCGATTCCCGCTGCACCTCATGTGCGAAGACTCGCACGCGAAGTCGGCGTTGACATCTACAACATCAAGGGCACTGGACCTGGTGGCCGCATCAGCGAAGACGACGTGAAGGCGTTCGCCAAGTCTCTGCTGTCGGCGGCAGCTACTGCTGCCCAGGCGCCCCCTCGCGCCGGACATTTCGCGCAGCCGCAGCTTCCCGACTTCGCGAAATGGGGCAAGACCGAGCGCGTTTCGATGCGCGGAGTGCGCCGCAAGACGGCCGAGCACCTCGCGGAATCCTGGAACACGATTCCGCACGTCACCCAACACGACCGAGCCGACATCACCGAACTCGAACACCTGCGCGCCCGCTTCGCGCCCAAAGCCGAAGAGGCTGGCGGCAAGATGACGGTCACCGCAATCGCACTGAAAGTTTGTGCCGCGGCGCTCAAAGTATTCCCGCAGTTCAATGCCAGCATTGATATCGAGAAGGAAGAAATCATCTACAAGCAGTACATCAGTATCGGCGTGGCCGCCGATACCGATCGCGGGCTGCTGGTGCCGGTAATCCGCGACGTAGACAAAAAAAACATCGTCGAGTTGGCCGTCGAGTTGTCCCAGCTTTCGAAAAAAGCGCGCGACAAGAAAATCACGCCCGAGGACATGCAAGGTGGCACCTTCACCATTACGAATTTGGGTGGGATTGGCGGCATCGGCTTTACGCCGATCGTGAATCATCCGGAAGTCGCCATCCTCGGCCTGTCGCGGTCGCGCATGGAGCCCGAGTGGATCAACGGCAAGTTTGAGCCGCGCCTGATTCTGCCGCTCTCGCTTTCCTATGACCACCGCCTGATCGACGGAGCCGATGCCGCCCGCTTCCTGCGCTGGATCGCGGAAGCGTTCGAGCAGCCGTTCCTGTTGTCGGTACAGGGATAAGGGTTCAAAGTTTCAACGTTTCAAGGTTTTAAAGTTTCGAGGTTGCAAAGTTTCAAAGTTGCAAAGTTTCAAGGTCGTTCGGGCTCCAAAATATTGTCATCCTGAGCGAAGCGAAGGACCTCTGCATTTCGCAGCGGCACAAGCGCATCCAGGGGCACGAAACAAGTTCTAACTTTGAGACCTTGAAACTCTGAAACCTTGAAACTTTCTTCATACCCATGTCAGATACTCAATCCCTGAACATCGCAATCGTCGGCGGCGGTCCCGGTGGATATGCCGCTGCGTTCCTCGCCGCGGACCTTGGAATGTCCGTAACCCTCATCGATCCGGAACTCAACCCCGGCGGAGTCTGCCTCTACCGAGGATGCATCCCGTCGAAGGCACTGCTCCACGTCGCGAAGTTAGTGGAAGAATCTCACCACGCGAAAGATTGGGGAATCGAATTCGCCGCGCCGAAAATTGATCTGGCGCGCCTCCGCTCGTGGAAAGAAGGCGTGGTTAAGAAACTCACCGGAGGCCTCGGCATTCTTTCGAAGCAGCGCAAGGTAAAGTACGTGCAAGGCCGCGCCGCTTTTGAGAATTCGACCACGCTCCGTGTCACGAAATCAGACAACTCGGAAGAGAGCCTGACCTTCGATCGCATCGTCATCGCCACCGGTTCTCGTCCGGCGATCGTTCCGACACTCAAGCTCGCTACGCCGCGCATGATGGATTCCACAGGCGCTCTCAACCTCGAAGACATTCCCGGAACCCTGCTCGTAGTCGGCGGCGGGTACATCGGCCTCGAACTCGGTTCCGTCTATGCCGCCCTCGGCACACGCGTCACCGTCGTCGAAATGCTTCCCGGCCTTCTGCCGGGTGCCGACCGCGACCTCGTCCTCCCGCTGCACAAGCGCCTCGAGAAGATGCTCGACGGCATCCTGCTCAACACGACCGTCGCGGCCGTCAAAGACGAAGGCACTGGCATTCGCGCTACGCTGAAAGCGCAAGACGGCAGCACACAGGAAAAAGTCTTCGATCGCGTGCTCGTCTCGGTCGGCCGCAAGCCGAACTCCGAGATTCCCGGCCTCGATAGAACGCGCGTGCAAGTCGGCCAACGCGGATTCATTCAGGTCAACAAGCAACTGCAGACCGACGACCCTTCGATCTACGCCATCGGCGACGTCGTCGGCGAGCCCATGCTCGCGCACAAAGCATCGCACGAAGGCCGTACCGCCATCGAAGCCATCGCGGGACATAAAGTCGCCTTCGAGCCCAACTCCATCCCTGCGGTCGTTTTCACCGATCCCGAAGTCGCCTGGTGCGGCCTGACCGAAACGCAGGCGGAAAAAGAGAACCGCGAAGTCAAGGTCGCCAAGTTCCCTTGGGCCGCCTCCGGCCGAGCCATCACGCTCGACCGTCCCGAAGGCATCACCAAGCTTCTCATCGATCCGCACACGGAGCGCGTGCTGGGAGTCGGCATCGTCGGTGTGAGCGCCGGTGAGATGATCGCCGAAGGCGTACTCGCAATCGAAATGGCAGCGCTCGCGAAGGATGTTGCGCTGTCGATTCACCCGCATCCCACGCTCTCAGAAACGGTGATGGAATCCGCCGAAGTTTTTTTCGGTACCAGCACGCACATTTACCGGCCGAAGCGGGGATGAGGGGAAGACAATGTCCTCTTTTCCGAAAACAATCTTCGCACTAATTCTCTGCCTCGCCGCTATCCGGCTCGTCGCAGCACAGTCGGCTCTCACGCAGGCGCTCCAACCCGCGACCAGCACATCGAGCACAAGCAACTCCACAGCCGATCCCCTCGGACGCAATACGCCTTCGGGCTCCATCCTCGGATTCCTTCAGCACTCGCAGGCCGGCGAATACAGTATTGCCGCGCAATATCTGCAGATGAGCGCGGCGCGCAGACAAGCCGACGGAGAACAGATCGCCACCCAACTCAAAGCCGTGATGGACAGTTCCGCCTTCACCGGTCGCGTGGGCAACTTCAACCAGTCGGAAGGAACTCCACAGGAAGGCGTCCCGCTCGGCCGCCAAAAACTCGGCACGATGTCTTCGGGAGATATCGAGGCCGACCTCGACTTGGTGCGCGTGTCCGATCCGAGCGCCGGCAAAATTTGGCTGATCTCTGCCGACACGCTGGTCAAGGTTCCGGAGCTGTATGATCAGGTTGCCGCCCGCCAAGTCGAAAAGAAACTTCCGAAAGTATTGGTCAAACATCAATTCGCGGGTGTGCCTCTTTGGCAGTGGCTGGCGCTGCTGGTCGCGCTGCCCGTGGCTGCGGGGATCGGCTGGCTGATCCTTGTACTCCTGGAAATTCCCGTTCGCTGGTGGGCACGACGTCGCGGCCAGACTGAAATCGCGAACTGGCGATCCGTCTCTGCGCCAGCATGGTTGCTCACCGGCACCCTCGCTCATCGGATATTTGTTCGCTACCTCGGCATCGCCCTGCTGCCGCGTCATTACTATTTCCAGATCACCTCGATCGCTCTGATCGTAAGCGTCACGTGGATCGTTTGGCGCCTCGTGCGCTGGTCGCTGCGCCGCGTCCGCAATCGCGCACTGATGCATGGCCACGCTGGTACGGGATCGCTCATGCTTCTTGGTGAGCGCATTCTGAAAACGCTGATATTCGTACTGGGTGGGCTGGCCGTACTCGGCAGCCTCGGCTTCAACATGAGCACAGCGCTCGCTGGACTCGGCATCGGCGGCCTCGCGATCGGCTTCGGTGCTCAGAAGACCATCGAAAATCTTTTCGGCGGCGTCTCCGTCCTCTGGGATGAGGTATTTCGCGTCGGCGACACCTGCCGCTTCGGCGACCGCACTGGCACGGTCGAAGACATCGGCCTGCGTTCCACGCGCATTCGAACGGAAGACCGTACTCTGGTCGCAATCCCCAACGGCGTAGTGGCAACGATCAACCTCGAGAACTTCAGCCGCCGCGACAAGATCCTTTTCAAGACGAATCTCGGCTTGCGCCCTGAGACCAAGGCCGATCACATGCGCTTCGTCCTCGCGGAGATTCGCCGCCTGCTCTACAGCCATCCCAAAGTCGAAACCAAGACAGTCCGTGTCCGCCTCACCGACATCGCGGGCAGTTCGCTGAATGTCGAGGTCTTGTCGTACATCCTGACGCGCGACTTCAACGAGTTTGCCGCCATCCGCGAAGACCTGCTGCTGCGCTTCATGGACGTGATGGAAGACTCCGGTGGCGGATTGGCCTTGCCCTCGCAGACTCTCTACCTGGGCCGCGATTCCGGCGTCGAAAAAGAAAAGGCCGACGCCGCCGTCAAGAAGATCGCAGAACTGCGCGACGACAAGCAGCTACCCTTCCCTGACTTCCACGAGGAAGACATCTCGTCGCTGAAGGGCTCGATCGAATATCCCCCACCGGAATCAGCGGTCCGCAATGACAACGATCCCGGCAAAAGAGGCTAGGGGCGCGGATTCCAGCGTCGCGACAGCCAATCGAGAAACAGATGTGTCGGAAAATACACGAACAGCGGCACTGCGATTAAATAAGCCATCAGATACACAAATCCCGGCACCATATGCTGCTCATGAAAAAACAATCCACGCGCCCAGTTCACATCCATCTCTGAGCGCCAGAAATAATTGATCGGCACCACAAGCCACGTCATCAGCGTTTGAAACTTCCATCCCCGCGGGTCATAGCCCAGCCGCCAAATCGCCCACAGAAGCAGCGGTGGCGTGACGACGTGAAACAAACTCAGCAGTCGAATGAACAACGGCAGCCCCGGATCGAACATATATTCCGTGCCGCCCACAAAGTGGCGCCCCAACAGCAACGCGCCCGCGAGATCAATGGTGTAAATCGTCTGGAAGAGCAATAGTCCCGAAGCCGCCCAGGAAAATAACAGCGAGCTCTCCAGCCACAAGCCAATCCCGATCAGCACATTCCCGATGTCACAAAAGAAGAGAAAATTCTGCGCCCCATATTGCCTCCAATACACAGGAGCCCAGACGACGAGCCACAGCGTCCACGCAATCTTGAGCCATAGGGGAATGCGCATGGCGGGTATTGTATGCGACGCGGGTCATAGCCTTAGGTCTTGGGTCTTGTGTCTTGGCCCCCCAACTCCTTTGGGTACAAACTTGTGCCCCCTAAGACCCATCACCCAAGACCGAAGACCCGCCCGCTAACTCCACAAAATTCCTTCTTCCGCGAATTACCTGCGTAACTTGCCGCCTCTTACCGCTGTACCTAGGATGACAATTGTATGGGTTACAAAGCTCTTCTCTTCTGTCCCGATGAAAAAACCGCTCGCACGGTGACGCAAGTCCTGGGCGATCTCGAGTTCTCCGTCGAGTCCTGCACTGAACCTTTTGCTGCAGTCAAGAAGCTGATGAGCGATCACTTCGACGCCATCGTGGTGGACTGCGATAACGAGCAGAACGCCACACTTTTGTTCAAGAGCGCGCGCAATTCGACGTCCAACCAGGCGTCCCTTGCCGTAGCGGTAGTGGAGGGTCAGGCAGGAGTAGCCAAGGCGTTCCGCATCGGCGCCAACCTCGTCCTGACCAAACCCATCAATGTGGAACAGGCCAAAGGAACTCTGCGCGTGGCCCGCGGATTGTTGCGTAAAGGCGAACCAGCCAAACCCGCAACATCCGCGCCCACGCCCGCAGCGTCAGCCTCTACACCAGCACCGCCTGTGAAGCCGGCAGCAAGTCATCCGGCTCCGCCAGCGAAACCAGTGGCTCCAGCGGCAGTTTCGACTCCGCGCCCGGCCTCGCCACTGCCTCCGAAACCATCGTCCCTTCCGCCTCGGCCAGTTCCGGCCGTAGCGGCGAGTTCGGCTCCCACTGCGAATCATGACGAAGATCCGCTCGAAATCAATGTTGACGAACCGGTCAGAAGTGCTCCAGTTCTGCCATCTCCAAAATTACCGACGCATTCAATAGCAGCCGCTGCCGCCGAAACCAAGCCAGCATTCAGTGCAGCGCCCACGAACTCAATGGGATCTTTCGGCGGCGGAGCCGCCAGTGCGCCCGCTCCCGCGCGTGAAGTGCAAGCTCCTCACGCTGCACCGGTTGCTCCGTCCACGGCTGCGGAGGCGGACGAACCACTATTTGCCAAGGCTGCAGAAGCTGCCGCAAGTTCTTCGCCCGCACCCACATTTACCTTTGGCGGTGCGAATGTTCCCGTCGAGTCGAGCGGAAACACAAAGAAGCTCCTCTTGATCGCAGTTGCAGTCGTGCTCGTCTCGGCCGGAGTCTACGCCGGATATTCGTATTTTCAAGGACGCTCTGCGCAGCCGGCCGCCAGCGCGGTCACGACGCCAGCGCCAGCAGCAGCGGCCCCGGTCTCTACCACGCCGGCCCCGAAGCCGAGCAGCGCCCAACCCGCGTCTTCGGCGCCTTCGACACCGGTATCTTCAGCCAGTTCACAGCCTTCAGAGCAGCCAGCCGCAACCGCCAAAGCGCCAGCAACAAAAACAACGAGCGACGATGATTCCAGTTTGGACGACGCCGCTCCTCCGACGAAATCCTCAAGTTCAGGTTCGACTACCGGCAAGAGTGCAGCTTCCGCTAAGGATGCAGCTTCACCGCACTTCGTAAAAGGTGGTGCGATTCCGACCACCAAGAAAGCGCCCGTGGCTGATACCGCAGCTCCCAGCATGATTGGGATCGCGACGCCCGGTGCCGGCGGCCCGCCGCCAGACCTTGGAAGCAGCGAAACGAGCGCAATTAAGCCACGTCTCCAGACCGTGCAGATCTCGCAAGGCGTGTCGCGCGGCTTGTTGATGAAGAAGGTGAATCCTAGTTATCCGCGTGCTGCGCTGAACCTGCGTATCGATGGCACGGTCGAATTGATGGCCACCATTTCCAAGTCAGGCGACATTAGCACCGTGAAAGTGCTCAGTGGAGATGCGCAACTGACGAAAGCTGCAGTAGACGCCGTCAAACAGTGGAAGTACAAGCCTTATCTGCTCAACGGCGAGCCCGTCGAAATTCAAACGCAAGTCACGGTGAAGTTCGAACTGCCTCACTAATTTCAAACGAAGAAAAAGGGCATGCAATGACTCGCATGCCCTTTTCGTTTCCCCGCGCGAAACGTAAGCTGTTATTCCCTTTCCCCGGTGTTCGGATTCAAAAAGAGCACGCCATTGTTCCGGATCTTCGTGAAGTTGAACATCTGGCTGATCGAACTGGCGATTGCATCAAAAGAACCCTGGCCGATTCGCGTCCCACCCAGCCAGTTGTCCTCGACGAACCGAATGACAGACGACTGGTCAGTCACGGTGTGATCAACAAAGTTCGCCCTCGCCCACGGCGAGACTACCAGCAGCGGCAGACGCGGCCCGTATCCGCAACGTCCTTGAGCATGAACGTTCGTCGGACTCACACCGGGCAAAGAGTTGAGGCCATTCCCGCAGAAGCCAGTCGAGGTGAGAGCATCAGCCGGTCCTGATGACGTGTTGACGATCGGGCCCATCTGGTGGTCGTACCATCCATCGGAGTCGTCGTACAGGATCACAACCGCCGTGCTGCTCCACGTTGGCAGCGTTTCCAGAAAGTTGATCGTGTTGACCAGGAACGTCTGCTCGTCCAGCGGATCGGAGTAACCCGCGTGGCCGTCCTGATACGCAGGCGCCTTCACGAAGCTCACTGCCGGCAGATTGCCGGCCGCAGCCGCGGTATAGAAGTCCTGGATATCGTACTGGTGATTGGCGGGGCCCGCGTTTCCGATTTCGGCAATCGAAGCCGGACGCGTATGTGCGTAATTCGCGGTCGACGTCCAGTAGTTGAAGAACGAGTGATGCGGAATGTAGTCGCTAGTCGTTCCAGCGAGACCTGTCGAACTGCGCGCGCATCCGGTTGATCCGTTCGAATTCACGATCGAGAGATTGAATCCCCCCATGAACGATCCCCACGTCACGCCCGCGGCACTCAGCAGGTCGCCGATGTTCTTGCTGCCCATAGTGACTTGATTGCGCGTTGAGTTCGAACACACATCGCCGATCGGATCGGGATCGCCGATCACAGTCAGCGAACCGTCGCTGCCGCCAGCAACTTCATCGTCGGTTCCATTCAAAGTGGCGGCGACGCCGTTAGTCTGCCCAGAGACCAGGTTGAGCACGCCCGGCGTCGATGGACCGAACGTCGTTCCAAACGAGTTGTCGCTCATGGCAAACGACTGCGCGTAATGCCACAGGCCCGTGACGGTGTTGCCGTCGAAGTATCCCATCACCTGATTGCCGCCGGAACTCGTGTCGGTCGGAAACAGATCCATCAGGCCCGCATCGAATGCCAACTGCTCCGCGGTGTAATCGTGATCCTGGTCTGGCGTGACAGAGGCCGAACGGTCAATGCGGAATGGATTCGAAGCGCCGGTTCCGTTGGTCGGATTTAGATTGGGATTGAAATTCATCAGCGCATTACTCAGGCCATTCACGGTCGGCGTATGGCCGGCCGCCCTGAACCTTGGCTCGCCCGCGGGATTGGTTGCTACCGGGTAGGTCCCGAAGTAGTGGTCGAAGGAAACGTTCTCCTGGAAAATCACGACCAGGTGCTGGATGGGCGTGGCGGTTGCCGGAACCGCGACTTTGGGCGTTGTTTTCGTAGCGGCCCATGCGGGCATTGCGGTTGGTCCCAGTGCGGTGGTCATTGCCAGTAGCAGCGCCATCGTCTTTCTGGGGGCTTCAGATTTCAGCTTCTCGATCATTACGTCCTCCTGTGATCCCTCGGGCCGGTGTTGAAAATGGCGTCCGCTCTGGCGGACTGCACGCACACTGGTCTCCGGCAGGGGTGGAGAGCAACCATATCTGGACAATGTTTCGCTTGGTTTGCAGGAAGATGAAAAGAATGTGAAATGAGCCTTACGCCTGTGCAACATCGACAAACGTTTTCCACAGATTTATTTTCCGGTTTGTGACATCCAACCTTTACTGAGAAAACTACCTGCCGTACTGTGGGGAGCGTAGGGCCCGGAGCGACGCGGCGCAAGTCCTAGGAAACTCGCGGCACCCGCAACCTCCCCATGCGAGCGAGGGACAGAGGGGCATCCGAAAGCCAGGGCGTTTCAGACAAGCTACTCCGAATAGCTCGGAGCTGACGCCCGTAGATGGAGTGATCACTCCTAACGTTTTTCGATCCGGCAGGAATCGAAAAAGCGGCAAGAAAAGAGGTCAGATCAAGAACGGAGAGAAAAAAACTAGGAAGAAAAGCTCAAGAAATAGTGGAGTCTAAGCAAAGAACAGCTACACAAAAGCTTCGACCGTAAGAGGTCGCCAAGAAACTCTGCTAAGTCCGCGAAGAAAGGCCCCGGAGGCCGGACGCCCGAAGCCGGATGCCCGCTTTACTGCGGCTGCATCACTTCGTCCACCACGACCTTGCCGCCTTTGTCGGCGGTGATCACCTTGTGGATCGGCGCGTACCCCGTCAGCGTAATGTCGATCACGTAATTTCCCGGATCAAGCGCCACGTCGAGCGGCGAATTCTTGTCCATGATGTGCTGGTTGATCGCAACCTGCGCCCCCTTGGGCTGGGTACGAATGCTCACCAAACCTTGGCCTTGCGGCACACCCTTACCACCAAACAGCTTCGACATCTTGCCAACCGTCTTGATGTTATCCACATTGCCCATCGGACGCAGGGTCGGGGAGAAATTGAATGTCTGGCCAAGCGCGAACTGCGCGTTCATCGTTTCGTCGATGTAGCCCATCATTCGGACCAGCACCACGTGATTGCCTTTGTCAACACTGACCTGCGCGGGCGTCCTGGTGCCCATGTCGCGGCCATCCACATAAATGTTCGCGCCCGGCGGATTGCTCTTCACCACCAGCGTGGCCATCAACTGCGCCAGGTGAATGACGGTTGTCGCCCGGTTGCCTGAGGTCACCGTCACCGTGCGCGAGTCGCTGGAATAGCCCGCCTTGCTCACGGTAACCGAGTGTTGTCCCGGCTGAAGATTCGTCAAAGCGAATGGTGTAACCCAGGTCGGACTGCTCTGGCCGTCGATCTGCACCTGCGCACCCTGCGGCGTCGAGTCCACGGCTAACTGTCCGGGGATCACAACTGGAGCTGGGGCTGACTTCTTCTTGGTGTTGCGCGATTTCGAATTCGCGACCGGCCGCTCAACCGGAGCGACAGGCTCCGCGATCTCCTCGGGCGGCTGGGCCACGGGAGCAGGCTCCGGCGCGCTTTTGGCCACAGACGGAGGCGCTGGCTGACTCGCCTCAGGCTGTGCCGGAGCATCGGCCGCGGCAACCGCCTTGGGTGCGCCTGCGTCGTCGTCGCTATTCAAAGTGTGTATGTAAATCGTCACGCCGATACCGATGATGACAATCAGCGCCAACGCGGCCCCCAGCGCATAGCCCATAAGCTTGGGCGGAACATTTTTGATCTCTTTGATCGCCTTCTCGGCAACTTCGCGCGGCTGAACCTTCGGCTTTTCGTCTTTCTTCGTTCCCTCCTGAAACATCGTCGAGGTCGGAGCCGGTCCATTCACGGGCTGAAAGCCGGACGGTGGCGGAGGTGGAGGCGGTGGTGCAACATAAACTTCTTTGAGTGGAGGCAGTTCCGTCATTTCGGAGAAGCTCGTTCCTCCGCCGCTGGTCCGGCCCCCCTCGGCCATCATGGGATCCACAGCAATCTTCGGAGCGTCGTCGGCCTGCGGCTCGAAAGTTTCGACCTGAGGTTCGTCGGCCACCGCCGCAGACATGTACGCGGACGGAGCCTCCGGCGTTTCGGTCGGAGCCTCAACGCTGGAACCCATGGAATGGTTCGACAGATCGAGTTCAACTGTATCCGCAGAAAACGAAGTTGCATCGCCGCCTACGCCTGCAGCAGCTGCTGCCGCCTTCGGAACAGCAACTGTCTTCGCAGGCTTGGCCATCGTCGACGGTGCTGCCGCTCTGGGTGCCGGTGCCGCCAGTTTCTTTTCGCTCGGCCTTGCTTGAGGCGCCGTCGGTTTCGCTGCTGCCGGTTTCGCTGCTGCTGAAGAGACAAACTTCGCTTGTGCCCCGGCATTCGCCTTCGGCGGAGCCACCGCCTTGGCTGCTTCCGGCTTTTTCGCCGCCAGTGTTTTCGACTCTTTGCACTTCTCCAGATCGTCCAGCAGTTGCCTGCCGCTCTGATAGCGCTCTGCGGGATCTTTCGCCAGCGCCTTCATAATCAGATCACTTAGCAGAGGATGCACCTTCGGATTTATCTGAATAGGCGCAACCGGGATGCTCTCTACAATGCACTCGCGCAAAGACTCCGAGTCTTCGCGATCAAACGCCTTGCGCTCCGTCACCATTTCATAAAACATCGCGCCCAGACTGAACAGATTCGAACGACTGTCCGTCGCTTCGCCGCGAATCTGCTCCGGCGACATGTAATAAAGGATCGTGGGGACGCCTTCGGTCATGTGCTGCACAAAATTGCCCACGCTCGATACGCCGTAGCTGAGAATCTTGACCGTGCCGTCCCAGCCGCACATGATTTTGGCGGGCTCCAGGCTGTAGTGCACCACGTTATGCGAAGCAGCGTGATCGAGACCGGCGCCCAATTGGCGCCCGATGTCGAGTAGATCCCAGATCGAAAATCCTTCTTTGCGCGCCAGCATGGTGGCCACGCTGTTGCCCTGTATGTATTCCATCGCGGCGCAGAACTGGCCTTCGATTTCGCCCGCACCATACACCGGCGTGAGGTTGGAGCTGCTCAACACCTTGGTGCGCTCAGCCTCTGCCAACAGCGCCTTCTCAAGGTCAGGTGCGCTCTCGCCGAACGCGCTCAACTGAATTGCCTTCAGGGCAATCGTCTGCCCGCTCTCCGGGTCGTTGGCTTTGTATACCGTGCCCGTAGGCGATTTCGCCAGTTCACTCAGAATTTCGAAGTGGCCGATTTTTGTGGACATGTTCCTGTTTGCTCCATTCCATCGCGAGCCTTCTTCGTCGACGCGAAACAGGGCTCGGCCGGCGGGGACCCGGGGATTGGTAGAGCTAGGATACCGTTGCTGGTGCGAACCTTCGAGTTACTAAGGTAAGGGGCCCCCGCCCGTGCTGCTCCAGTCCGGGCGCGGGTTTTGGTTGACTTTAAGGCCCTCAGTTCGCGACTAATTTGACCCTTAGGCAGGCACTATTAGAGGACGGCTCGACCCAAGCGATCGGACAAACGGCGCACGTATTCGATGAGCTCCGGCGGTTCATGCACCACGAAGTCGACGCCTAACACTGACAGGTGGATCGTGATTCCCTCCAGCGAGTGCGATCCCGTGTTGAGCATGCAGGATTGACCGTCAATCGCCTCGAGAACTCCCGCCGACGCAGGCACGCGCTTGGCAATCATCTCGATTGGCGATTGCAACGTCACGCGGGCGCGGTAAGGATAAGGCGCGTACGAAAGGGCCTTCGAAACGAAGGCGGCAAAATCTCCCTCCGGCGGTTTGCGAGGACGGAAGCGCGTCGACGTCTTCAGCTTGCCTTCGATGCGGTCGACACGGAACGTTCTCCAGTCTTTGCGGGTCAAGTCCCACGCAACGAGATACCAGCGATGTCCGGTATGCACGACGCGGTGCGGCTCGACCATGCGCGCGCTGGGCACGCCCACGCGGTTCTGGTAGTTGAACCGAATCCCTTCATGATCACGGCACGAGCCCGCAATGAACGACAAACGCTCCGCATCCACCGTTGGGCCGCGATTACCCAGAGGCACGATGAAGGAGTGCAGGGCAGCGACACGATGCCGCAAACGTGGCGGCAGCACTTGCTCAAGTTTCAAGAGGGCGCGCACCGACGCCTCCTCGATGCCCGCGACGCCGCCACTCGCGGAAGTTCGCAGCCCGAGCGCAACCGCCACCGCTTCCTCATCATCGAGCAGCAGCGGAGGCAGGGTCGCGCCCGCCCCGAGTTGGTAACCTCCAGCCGCGCCTGAGGTCGAGTGCACAGGATATCCCAGGCTGCGCAGGCGATCGACATCGCGACGAAGAGTCCGCCCGGTAATGGCGAGACGCTTCGAAAGTTCCGCGCCTGACCAATACCGTTGCGCCTGAAAGAGGGACAGGAGCCGCAGCAGTCTGGCGGAGGTCTCAAGCATGATTCATGATGCCATAGATCGAGGACCGAATCTGTCCTCAATGGCTGATACCGTGTTTTTTATAAACCGGGCCCGATGCAAATGCGAATTTCACGATGGGATCAAAAGGGAGAGCACGATGAAACTGACTGAGCAGCTGTTAGCAGAACTCGAACGGGAAGCTGCCGGCACTCGCGCTGCCTTGCAGCGTCTACCCGAAGGCCATAATGACTGGAAGCCCCATCCCAAGTCGATGGCTCTCGGCTATCTTGCGTCACTGGTGGCGACCATGCCGGCGTGGGTGGTCACGATGGTGAAGCAGGACGAACTCGACCTGAAGTCGCCAGGCGCAGCAAAGTTCAAGCCGCTCGAGTGGCACAAGCGGAGCGAACTGGTGGACGCGCTCGATGCCGGCCTCGCCGAGGCGCGCGAGGCGCTGCAGAGCACAACCGACGAAGAACTCATGAAGCCGTGGAGATTCAAAGTCGGCGACCAGGTGGTCGACGAAAATTTACGCCACGTCATGATTGAGCATTCCGTATTCAGTCACCTGGCGCATCATCGAGGACAGTTGACCGTCTATCTGCGGCTCAATCAGGCTTCCGTACCCGCGCTCTATGGCCCATCGGCGGATGAAGGGCGTGTCGCCTAGTCGCGCCGCGACGGATTTTCAGCGTAACTTTAAGTAGCAGCGAGCGGTTAAGACTGGTATGTGCGGGTTCGTGTGACATTTGTCATCCGGTCCGGATGACGATCTCCACTTGTAGCCGAGGCAACCTCGCTAAAATATGGAGGAGGTGGATGCGAAAGCACATCTTCTCTGGGATTGAGCGTTTGGATGGCAGCTAGAAACAAATCCGATGCGGTTGTCGCCGGCGACCTACTTCATCTATTCTTGCTGGGCTGGGACGTGCTCACCTCTAGTTCCCAGTTCCTGGTTGTCTCTGGAGTTCGCCCATGACGTTGACCCGGTTCGTCACCAAAAACGCGTTTCGCAACAAGCGTCGCAGCACCCTGACGGTGTTGAGCATAGCTTTCTCGTTACTTTTGCTTACGCTGATGATGACGATCTGGCGAAGCTTCTATCTCGATAAGGGCAGCGCGGAATCGGAGCAGAGACTGGTGGTCCGGCATCGCGTCTCTCTGACGTTTAATTTGCCCGGCTACTACCGCGAGAAGATTCGGGCGATTCCCGGGGTCGTGGCGGTCGTACCGGTTTCGTGGTTTGGTGGGATTTACAAAGACCAGAAGCCTGAAAATTTCTTTGCGCGTTTTAGCACGGATCCTGACGAATTCTTCAAGGTCTTTCGCGATATCACGATGCCCGAAGATCAGATTAAGGCATGGCAACGCGACCGTCAGGGCGTGATTGTGGACGACTATCTCGCCAATAAGTATGGATGGAAGATCGGCGACCGCATCACGCTGCAGGGCGACATATATCCAGTTAATCCGGAACTCAACATTCGCGGAATCTTCCACTCAAACCCCGATAACAAATCGATCTACTTCAATGCCAAGTACGTGGAAGAATCCGTGGATTTCTTCAAAGGACGCGCCGGCACGTTCAGCATCCTGGCGGCTTCTCCTTCGGACGTAAGCACGATCGCCAGCACCGTGGACGATATGTTTCGCAACTCTCCTCAACCGACAAAGACGGAGAGCGAAAAGGCGTTTGGACTCGAGTTCGTCGCCATGATGGGAAATGTGAAGGCGTTCATTCTGAGCATCTGTTCAGCCGTCGTGTTCGCAACCCTCCTGGTTTCTGCAAATACTATGGCAATGTCGATTCGCGAGCGCACGCGTGAAGTAGCAGTGCTCAAGACTTTGGGATTCACCAAGCGCGGCGTGCTGGGGCTGTTCGTTAGCGAAGCGGTTGCGCTATCGCTCGGCGGAGGTGTCATCGGCGCGAGCCTGGGCTGGCTGATGGTGTATGGGCTGACCCATTCCAAGCAGTTCATCAGCTTTTTCCCATTGCGAGTGACGCCCGAGATTTGGATCGCGGCTCTGGTGACTTCAGGAGTGGTGGGATTGCTGAGCGCGGCCTTGCCCTCGTATCACGCATCGCAGATAAACATTGTGGATGGATTGCGCCACATCGGATGAAATGTGTAGGGATAAACGTCTGGGGTAGAGAGTCGGGATGACGTTATGACGCTCGGAAGTTTCGTAGTGCGCAGCGCATTTCGCAACAAACGTCGCAGCCTGCTGACTATGGTCAGCATTGGCTTCTCGCTGCTGTTGCTCACGCTGATGATCTGCATCTGGCGTTCGTTCTATGTCGACCAGGTTGCGCCCGAAACAGCGCGGCGATTGATCGTCCGCGATCGCGTCTCGTTGGCATTTTTCCTGCCGGCGTATTACCGCGAGAAAGTTCGTGCCGTCACCGGCGTAACGGCCGTGGCGCCGCTCACCTGGTTTGGCGGCCGCTACATTGATGACCGGCCGGAGCACTTCTTTGCGCAAGTGGCCACGGACCCGGATGAGTATTTGAAAGTCGCATCGGACAAAATCACTCCACCGGATCAGGTAAAGGCCTGGCAGAAGGATCGCGCCGGAGCGCTGGTGGACGTCACGCTCGCTAATAAATATGGCTGGAAGATTGGCGACCGGATTCATTTGCAGGGAAATATTTTTCCGGCGAACCTCGATCTGACGATTCGCGCCATTTATCACCGCGATCCGCCGCAGAACGCGCTGTACTTCAACGCGAAGTATCTGGAAGAAGCCGTGCCCTGGTTCAAAGGGCAAGCAGGCTGGTACGCAGCTCAAATCGATTCGGCAGAGCACGTATCGGAAGCATCCCGAACCATTGACGATATGTTCCGCAACTCGCCGCTGCAGACGAAAACGGAGAGTGAGAAGGCGTTTCAATTGGGATTTGTCGCGTCGCTCGGAAATGTGAAGGCGTTCATTCTCAGTATCTGCGGCGCGGTGGTGTTCGCGATCATGCTGGTCTCGGCCAACACCATGGCAATGTCGGTGCGCAGCCGGACGCGCGAGGTGGCAGTGCTGAAAACGCTCGGCTTCACTAAGCAGCGCGTGCTATCGATTTTTGTAAGTGAGTCCGTGGCGCTGGCTGTTTTGGGTGGACTTCTGGGAATTCTAGTGGCGATTCCGGTGATATCGGGGATGACCCGCAGCTTCATCGGATTCGGCATTCCGCTCAACATGAAGGTCAACGCGCCCACGGCAGGACTGGCAATGTCGGTGGCTGTAGTGCTCGGCATCGTGAGCGGCTATTTGCCGGCGTATAAGGCGTCGCGTATGAACATTGTGGATGGGCTGCGCCACATCGGCTGAAGTGGAGAGAGTTTAATTATGGCGATTCCGATCAGTTACAACATTCGCAATTTAATTCTCCGCAAGGGGTTGACCGTGATGACGGCGCTGGGCATCGCGCTCACAGTGACAACCGCGATCTTTCTGATGGCACTGGTGGCGGGGTTGAACCGCGCTTTCGTCAGCAGCGGCAGCCCGAAGAACGTGCTGGTGCTACGAAAAGGATCGGAGGCGGAACTCTCGGGCGGCTTTGATGCGTCGCTGTTCCCTACGCTCAAGACGCTGCCCGGCCTTGCCAAAGACAGCAAAGGCGAACCGATGGCGTCGGGTGAATGGGTGGTAGTGATCATTCTGCCGCGGCGGGACGGCACGGGTGAAGTCAATGTCACGGTGCGTGGCATGATGCCCGATGGCCTCGAAATGCGGCAATTGTCGGACGGTCCCGGACTGCCGCCCAAGGTGAAACTGGTAGCGGGTCGCTGGTTTCAGACGGGACAGCGGGAGGTTGTGGTTAGTTCGTCCATACGCGACCGCTTTGCCCACGCCAACCTCGGCGACACAATGGAATTTGGCAAAGGATCATGGAAGGTGGTCGGCGTATTTGACGCGGGGGGGTCGGCCTACGAATCTGAGGTTTGGGGCGACGTGAATCAGATGGCTTCGGATTTTGACCGCCAGGGCGGCTATTCGTCGGCGTATCTGCGCGCTACCGACCCGATCTCGGCCGAGGCGCTGAAGAATCGGGTCAGCGACGATCAGAGATTGAAACTCGAAGGCGTGCTGGAGACTGACTATTACGCCAAGCAGACCAGCTCGGGCACACCGATTAAAGTGATTGGATGGGTCGTGGGAGTCATCATGGCAGTCGGTTCGATTTTTGCCGCCATGAATACGATGTACGCCGCAGTTGCCTATCGCGGGCGCGAGATTGCGACGCTGCGAGTGATCGGCTTTTCGAGGCCGGCGATTCTGACGTCGTTTGTGCTGGAATCTTTGCTGCTGGCCTTGCTCGGCGCTGCCGCCGGAATTCTGCTGATGCTTCCGTTTAACGGAATGCAGACCGGCACGTCGAATGCAGTGACGTTCAGCGAAGTGGTCTTCGCGTTGCGCATCACGCCACAGGTGGCCCTCTACGCCATTTTGTTTGCGTTGATCATGGGATTCGTGGGCGGGTTGGCTCCGGCGTGGCATGCGGCGCGACAAAATATACTGAACGCGCTGCGCGGTTAATGGCGAAACTTGTCAGGAGATTAGATCGTAATACTAATTATGGGGATTGACACCAAACACGAAGATCTGCAGAGCCTGCGCATTGACCGCACGCAACGCGGCGACAACGGCGCAGAGCCACCTGCATGGGCACGTCGTTACATTCTCGTTGGCATCGCGGTGGTCTTGATGCTTGGACTCTTTGCGATGGCCTACCGCCTTCTCGCCTCCGATACTCCGGAGGTCGAAGTGGTCCGCGCGTCGGCTCAAACTACTGGCAACGATGCTGGTGGAACAGTGCTCGCGGCCACGGGATACATCGTGGCGCATCACACCATCAACGTGAATTCTAAGGTCACGGGCCGCCTGAAGTGGATCGGCGTAGAGAAAGGCGACAAGGTCAAGGAAGGCCAGGTGCTGGTGCGCCTGGAAGACGAGGAATTCCGCGCGAGTTATGAGCAGGCCAAGGGCGCGGTGGACAACGCCCGCGCGTATCTCCTGCAACTGCAGCACGGCTCGCGCCCGGAAGAAATTCAGCAGGCACAACATAACTTGGACGAAGCGCGCGCCACACTGGCCAATGACAAACTGACCCTTGACCGCACGACGGAACTTGCGGCGGGCGGCGTAGTGTCGCGGCAGCAACTCGATGATGCGACGGCGAAGTTTGAAGCCGATCAGCAGCGCGCCAACTCGCTGCAACAGGGCTTTTCACTGGCGAAGATCGGTCCGCGTCCCGAAGAAATTTTGCGCGCTCAGGGAGCGCTGGCACAGGCGCAGGGACAACTTGATTATGCCAAGGCGCAACTCGAAGCGACCGTCATTCGAGCGCCTGTCACGGGCACCATTCTTGATCGCACGGCGGAGAAGGGCGAATTGATCACGGCGCAGTTTGCCAGCGCAGCCGCGGGTGGGCCACAGGGATCGGTTGTATCGCTCGCGGACTTGAACGATCTGCAAGTCGAACTCGACATCGCGCAGGCGGACTTCGCACGGCTCGGTCCGACCCAAAAGGCGAAGGTAACAACCGACGCCTATCCCGACAAGGAATACGACGGCGTCATCGCGCAGATCTCTCCAGAAGCGAATCGCCAGAAGGCGACCGTGCAAGTGAAGGTGCAGGTCCAGAATCCGGGGAAGTATCCGGACGTTCAACTGCGGCCGGAGATGAACGCGACGGTGAAGTTTCTGGCCAACGATGTGCCAAAAGACACAAGAGGTCCGACGGGCGTGTTCGTGCCGGCGACAGCCATTCACGATCAGGACGGCAAGAAGATCGTATTCATCACCTATAACGGCAAGGTAGTCGCGCGAGAGATTCATGTTGTAGGCCAGCGCAGCGATGGGTCACTGGTAGACGGCCTGGTCGGCGGCGAGAACGTCGTCACCACCGCGCCGGCAACTTTGAAAGACGGGGACAAGATCAAAATCAAAGGTCAGTCATAAGAGGACAAATCATGAGCACAGTCGCACAAGCGAACGTTGCCACAAGCACGAAAGTCGTTCAGGTCCGCGGGGTCAGCAAGGTATTCAAGCGCGATGCGTTTCAAGTCACGGCGCTCGACGATGTCTCGATTGATATCGCCAAGGGAGAGTTCCTTGCGCTGATGGGGCCTTCGGGCTCTGGCAAGACGACGCTGCTGAACATGATCGCAGCCATCGACCGGCCGACGAGCGGTGAACTGCTGGTGCAGGGGCAGGATATTTTCCGCTTCGGCGATGCGCAGATTGCCCGCTGGCGCAATGAGCACATCGGCTACGTGTTTCAGACGTTCAACCTGATTCCGGTGCTCACCGCTTTTGAAAATGTGGAATTGCCACTTTTGCTGACGAAACTCAGCGCCCAGCAGCGCCGCGACCACGTATTGACCGCTCTTAAGCTTGTAGGACTCGAGGACCGTGTCGGCCACTTGCCGAAGCAGCTTTCTGGTGGACAAGAACAGCGCGTGGCGATCGCACGCGCCATCGTAAGCGATCCGACTCTGCTACTCGCGGACGAACCAACGGGCGATCTGGACAGCCATTCGGCAACGGAAGTATTGGAGATTCTGAAGCGGCTGAACGAGGATTTTCAGAAGACAATCGTGATGGTCACGCACGATCCGCACGCGGCATCTTACGCGCACGTGACACGGCACCTGGAAAAGGGAATGTTGCTGCCTCCCGGATAGGGAGGCAGAACAGGAGATGTTGCGAACTCACTCACTAACAGTGAAGTTCGCTTGTGCTCACGAGAGTCGAATCGGCAACGCTTTCCGCCACCCACCGCCACGCACGTCGCCCGTTTGCAACCACAGCTTGGGCTTCGCCATATTCCACCAACCGGTTAAGCACAGTGGTCACGGAGGCCATCGGATCCTTGTGGCGCGCGAGCATGGCAGGCAGATTCTTTTCAAAGTAGTCGCAGATATCGCGGGCGCTCATGGCGCGGCCAGACTCCATCAGCATCATGCGACAGGCCTTGGTGAATCCCGGCTGGCGGCCGTTGCTCTTGCGATCTACTAGCTCCAATAGTTCTTCGTTCAACACATTGTCGCCAAAAAGATTGGCCAAGCCGGAGATCGTCTGCTTGACGGTACCGATGCGCTTCATGATTTCGGCGCGCTGGCTCAGCAACTGGCGCAGTTCGTCGTGCGCCTGCCGTATGACTTCCTGCACATGGCCAATGTCATATCTCTCGACCGCTTTGATCGAGCTGTTTCCATTCTGCCCGTTTTCCATACAACCCCCAAAATGTTGGATGCACGCGTTGATCAAAGCGCCGCGTTATCTCATCAAGACATTTTCGACGCCCTAGACGGTACTAGCATTTCCCACAGTCGCTCTCAGGTGCAGCTCCCATAAATCCCCGCTTTCAGAACCTGCTAAACAAGGGGCAGAGCCTTGCTTATGGGATGTATACGCAAAAAGCCTTCCCCGTGTTCCCTCGATGTTCTAGCTGGGATCTCGAGGTTCCACCGGTTCTTCTGGGATTAGACGCGGCAACTACAAATTGGTTAACAAAAGAGTGAACAGTGGATTTCAACGTGGTTCGACTGTCAAAAGTAACAGTATGGCTCCCAGTTGGGTCTATTGAAGGAAGATGACTAGCAAGCGGCCATCGGAGTGGTAGCCGTCTCCGGTGGCGTTTTTAGCCTCTTGCACGGGGTTTGAGGGCAGGTAATAACTTAACAGTTTAGCCTTGTTTGCTTTCTGGAGGCTGCCGCCAATATTATCGCGCTCACCGTCGACGGCCGGATCGATCTTGTGAGTGACATTATTATCGCGCTTGTCTTTGGCAAAACCTATGTCGTGCGTGCCGGCGCCCACCCATACTTCTTGTCCTTTCCAAGTGAACGGAGCCTTCCAGATACGGAAGTGATTTCGACTGGCGACCATGGCGATCGGCTCAGCCATCTCGTAGCCAAAGTCCTGCTTGCGTCCGAAAAGGAAAAGAGTGCTCATGGGCATCGCCAGATAATCCTTGCTGTCATAGGTCTCCATGATGGCGTTGAGCACTGCTTTCTTGTTGTCGCTGTCGGCGACATGCCAGGTTGCCGCTTCGAGAGCGGCCTGCACATCTTTTTGGGAACCAATGATGACGAAGTTCACCATATCGCCGAGATTCTGGAATTGATCGTTGACGCGGCGTGGAAGGCTGTCGAGGTTCTTGCGCAGATCGGCGTCGAGAGGCGTGTTCGACACGGTGAGTGCAACTGCGGGCGAAGCATCGGGGCCAGATGTTGTTCCCGCAGATGTCGCGTTCGATCCGGATGCCTCCGACTTGTTGCCAAGGCCAAACTGTCCCTGCATGAAGATTTGCGCGGCGGTGCCGAGCTGTGATTTGAGCTGCTCTCCGCGAGTTTTCGACTGAGGCTCGGAAGTGGAGGACCCCACGCTCGTCGTACTTGTGCCTGCCGGAATTTTACGAACCTTCACGGTGAGCGATCCCTGACATGGAGCGGCGCCAGCCATGTTCATCCCAAGAAACAAGTGGGACGACTCTTCGATCTTCAACTCGGTGCCGGCACCTACCAGAAGAGGAACTGCTCCCTGGGCGTGTAACCGTGCGATGAGCGCACCAGCGGGGGCCGTGGGCAAGGGCAGGTTTGCTGATGGAGAGCTCACACCTTTCGGATCACAGGCAGGCGATCCCTCCACGGACGCCGACGAAGAAATTTCGACCGCATCCCCCGATTGAAGATCCATGCCGGTATCGGTCCAGGCCGATGTCGCCGAAACTTGAAAGGTAGCCTTCTGCGCTGCCGAAGTCGTTTGAGCCTGAGCGTAAACAGCACACAGAAGCAAGGTCGCGAGTGGCAAACTTGATGGCCTTGGCATATCGCACTTCCGGAAGACGTTTCCTTATTATCTTCTAATACTGGCTGTCTATGGCAAGGGCCATCGGTATTTTTTCTGAGCCACGCAGACAGAATACTGACGTCGTACGCCCGTTCCCGAATAAAAGCTGCGTCCGATCTGGGAACTCTATCCTCGGAACTGTATCAACTACTAGCTGCGAACCAACGCCGGTGCCGCGACATTCCGATAGTAACAAGTGATGGAGTTGATTCAGTGTTGACGGCAGCAAAAGCCGCGCCTTCCCCAAAGCCCCTGCACGTGTTGCTGGTGGGTAACAAGGAAGAAGACTTCTTCCTGATCCGCGAGATCCTGGAGCGGACGCGCCGCGCATTCGCCGCAGACCTTGACCACGCCCACTCGCTGGGAGAAGCCAAGACCATGCTACGACAGAAGGCATATGACCTGGTTCTGTTCGAGCATGAAACCGGAAACGCCGAGGCCGTGCACCTTCTGGCTGAACTTCTGCATTCCGGGGTGTCGGTGCCCTTCCTCCTTCTGACCGAGGACGCGGACGAAAAGACCGTGGCCGAGACCATCGAGTCTGGCATGTGGAATTGCGTGGCCAAATCCCGGCTTGACGGCGCGACTCTGGTCCGAAGTATTCGGAGCACGTTGGCCCTGCACACGATGCAGCAGGAACAACAGACCGCAGAAGAATCGCTGCGAAAACTGTCGCGCGCGGTTGAGCAATCGGCGGACACAGTGTTGGTGGCAAACTCCAACGGAATCATCGAGTATGTGAATCCGGCCTTCGAGGCGCTGACGGGCTACACACGGGATGAAGTTTGCGGGAAGACTC